>LXNI01001671.1_pt1 | contig 18069 bp, 19 predicted proteins | sample 809091 | NCBI WGS metagenome assembly LXNI01 (sample SAMN04870527, study PRJNA318959) | sponge metagenome | biome: 01000161; feature: marine sponge reef; material: water | host: Sarcotragus foetidus | place: Greece: Milos, Mediterranean Sea | collected 2013-05-29 | depth 5-7 m | reverse complement strand
CCTATATTCGTCCCGAATTCGATTAAAACTCGGACTTGATACGTCGGTTCTGCCATAAATCCTAAATTTTTCCTTTCTTATTCGATCCGCTTCGGCGCTTTGTTCCTTAATTTGTTGAAAATGCATCTCGGCGTCCAACAATCCGGCATTTTCTGATTTTCTTGGAAAATCCCAAAAGCATGCCCAGCTTTCTTTCAGCGACTTGCCTTTATTGCCAATTATAATCAAGCCTCTCGAACTGTGTCCTTTTACGTCATCGACACGGCATTCTCCACCCGGTACGTCCAAATATTTGACCGATGCGAACGGAGTTTGTTCTTTTGTCGATGCGACAACTTTATCAAGAAAACCGCACAAGTCGGCAGCGTAAGATGGCTGCAAAATTACAGCCAAAAATAAGGCTAAAAAAAACCGCGTACCACTTGATATTCTCCAGAATTTACCAAGAGGCTGGACGGTGTTCGCTTGAACTATAGTTGCCAACTGTCGCGTCGAAAGGACGTTAGCCTAAGGCACGTCCTTGATCGGTGCAACCCTGATTTCGCCTGCGATTGACAGTAGCGCCTGCCAGTAAGGAGCCCGCGAGGACCGATACCCCGCCGAGCCATGGCCGGTGCACAACTTCGTCAGATGACGGAACTTACCGGCGAGCGGTACGCTGCCTCGCAGGCATGGCGCCAGGCAATGGAGCGGGGTCCTTGAGCCGGACAGTTTCCTGCGGCGGTTTTGACCGGGATGCGGGGCTGTTCTTCCTGGAAACGGTTGGGGCTCAGGTATCCAGGAGCCGAGTGCAGGCGCCTCCCGTTGTAGTTGTCGATGACGCACGGCAGGTGTTCGACGACGTCCTCGGCGCTCTCGAGCGCCATGGGATAGCCGAGGGTGCGGGCGACGGTTTCGTGGGGATAGCCCCGCAGGGTCTCGGCCCGCATGCTTTAGGCCGAGAAGTCGGGTCTGGCGCCGGTCACCGGCATCGAGGTGGCGTTCTAGCCTCCGGCGCCTTTTCGGGACCGACGCCGCCGGCCCCGGACCGCTCTCGAAGGGCGGCGCGAGCCGCCCTTCCTTTTCTTGCCTTTCCTCCGTTCCGGGTCGTTCGCCGAGCACGATCGACGGCACGCTTGACCCTCGCATGCCATCGCGCGGACAAAGGCGGCCACCCGGACAACGACCGACGGAACCGCCCGGATGGATTGCACGATCGTCGACGTGTTCGCCGAACGGCCGCTCGCCGGCAACCAGCTCGCGGTAATCCGCCGCTGCGCCCATCTCGATACCGCGGAGATGCAGGCGGTCGCGCGGGAAATGAATTTCTCCGAGACGTCGTTCGTCGTCGAGGAGAGGCCCGGCGAAGCGAGCGTCCGCATCTTCACCGTCGACCGGGAACTGCCCTTCGCCGGGCACCCGACGATCGGCACCGCCTGGGTTCTGGGACAGGGCGGCGATGTCTACACGCTGGACCTTCCCGCCGGGAAGGTTCGGGTCGCCTTCGAGCCCGGCGGCGTCGCCTGGATGGAGCTGCCGCCGGTGACGCTCGGCGACGAGGTGGACGCGAAGCGGGCCGCGGCACTGGCCGGGTTGGATGCCGCCAAGTTGGACGACCGCTACCCCTGCCGGTTCGCCACCATCGGGCCGTGGTTCCTGCTGGTCGGGGTCCGGACGCTCGAGACGCTCAGGCGGGTGGAGATCGATCCGGCCATCTACCGGGACGTCGCGGCGGGCGGTTGGCTGTCACTTTTCGTCTTCGCCGGGGAACCCTACAACCCGGACGCCGATTTCGCCGCCCGCATGCTGACCTTCCACGGGACGCCGCACGAGGACCCGGCGACGGGAAGCGCCAGCGCGGCCCTCGCGGCCCATCTCCATGCGCTGGGCACGCGCGGGCCGGCCATCGTCGAGCAGGGCTTCGAGATCGGCCGCCCGTCGCGGCTCTATCTCGACATCGCCGACCCGATCCGCGTCGGCGGCAAGGTGCAACCCGTACTGACCGGAACCTTCGAATACCGGGCCGCGCGCGCCTCTACCACTCCCCGAACCTGAACCCGCGCTGCCGGGCCTTGCCGGTCCTCCGCAGGCAGGCGGTCATGGCGGAATCTCCTTCGGTATCGGCAAGCTGCTCGGTCACAGCGACATAGAGACCACGGCGCGCTACGCCCATCTGGCGCGCGACTCTGTCCACAATGCAGCCGAGCGAATCGCAGACAGCATTGCCGCCGATATCCTCTGACTCCATCAAGTATGCTGTCACGTTTCCACACTTCACCCTTCCGAAAAGGGTTTAATCGAATCCTTGATGGGCGGACCGGCAAGCTATCCTGCTTGGCACCGAGAATCATCATGTCCCGGCGATGAACGACCGAACCGACTACAGTCATCTCGATAGTGCCGAGCAGACAATTTCGCTGGCCCCCGATTTACCGGCAATTCCCGAGCGATTGTTGTTGGCCCACGCTCGAGGAGACGTGCTTTTCCTCTGCGGCGCAGGAGTCTCCAGGTCGGCGGGGTTACCGGATTTCAGGCAACTCGTTCTCGATGTCTATCGGACCCTCGATCCGAGCGTCTGCGAGATCTTGACCAATGCCTCTATCGATCCGAACCGCCCGACGAGACCGGATTGCTCGGCTCTCACCGATCGCCAAACGGCCGAGGTCGAACGCTTTGGCGCTCGCGAATACGATGTTGTCCTCGGCATGCTGGAGCGCCGTCTTGACAGCCATACGCGCGAAGACAGCAAGGTCAGGAGCAGGGTAGTCGAGATTCTTCGCTCGCCAACCGGCAAACCGAATCCGACGACATCAAGGTACGAAGCGGGCGCAACGCGTTCAGACGACGCCAATTCACCCGGCACCGGACGCCCGGCGCCAATCCACCGCGCGCTCATCCGTCTTGCGGACCGCGGCGGTGCAACGACGATCATGACCACCAATTTCGACCTTTTGCTTGAGCGAGCTGCGAAAAATCTTCGAGTGCCTGCGCAGACCTACGCGCTCGGATCGATTCCCCGACCGGCAAGGCGGCGGGAATTCGCCGGCGTGCTCCACATTCACGGAGCCTTGACCCGCAATCCCTCCCGGCATTCTGACCTGATCCTTACCGACCAGGATTTCGGGGAATACTATTTGCGGCGGCGCGTCGTTCCCGACCTCATCTACGACGCCGCCCGCCTGTTTCATCTCGTTCTGATCGGCTACAGCGCCAACGACCCGCCGATGCGCTACCTCCTGAATGCGGTTGCCGCGGACGAAGGTCGCTTCGACGACCTCAAGGAGCGGTTCATTTTCGTAGGTTCCGACGAACCCGATACCGTTGCGCTGCAAGACTGGCGCGCCAGGGGAATCGTGCCGATTCACTACGACGCTTCTGACCAAAACCATACAGTGCTGCTTCGCATGCTCCAACGATGGGCCGATCTCTTGCCGATCAATGGCAAACAGCAGCGGGTCAACCGCGAAATTCGGCGCATCGTGAAATCGAGAAGGGCCGACGCATCGGCCGCCGATCGAGGACTGTTCGATCATCTGTTGAGGCGAGGCAGCCCTGACGAACGCGTTCACCTTGCCAAGGTGGCGTCCGAAGCCGGCGCCGAACCCGCCTGGCTCGATGCCATCATGGAAGTCAGCGCCGAGAGAAAGCGGCAACGAAAGCCGTGATTCTCTCATGGTCAGACCTGGACGTGCGAGACCGGACACGTTTCCGGACCGCGGCGGCGTTCCTCAAGGGCCGCCTCGAAGAATACGAGACCGTGGACTGGGCGCTCAGGCTGAAACCCGACCGACGGGTCGAGCGGACAGCGATATATGAACTCCTAGTTGGCCCTGGCGCGCCACGACTTCGGGAGCCCTACGCAACCGCATGGCCTCTCATCCTCGAAAGCTGGTCCTATCGCGCGACGGGAGGTTTTCCCGCATCGGCGCTTCTGCAGATCCGCAGGCGGCTGCAAGGGGGAGACCGTTCCGGCAACCTTGTCGAGGAAATCGCCAGCTTTGCCGCCCCACGCCTCCAAGTGAATCCGCTACAAGCCCGCCCCCGGCTACCTGCCCGAAAACCCCGACGCCCGAAGAAGCTCAGCGACCTGCTATCGGCAGGTCTGACCAGTGTCAGCCTCGCCTTCGGTTTCCGAGAGCACCGCATAGACATCGGTCTCGACGAAATAGCCGATGCCGACTTTCTCCATGCCGTAGCAAGCGCCTTGATGTCTGAGGTTGACCGGGGTCTCTACATCGCCCGCCGCATTTACGATATCGCCGAAGCCAACTGGCCACCTATGGCTTCTCCTCTTCGTGTGTATTTCATGCCTCCTCAGAATGCCGCACATGACCGGGACGGACCAGGCGCTCGGCTCTTCGAACCCGACGCCCTTATCCCGGGCGTGGGACCTGCCGTGAAATTGCTTCATGCGGTCCTGCAGCGTATCGCCGAACTCGACGCCGGAACGGCGAGATCGTTTCTCGGGCGTTGGCGCCATTCCGATACAGCGGTTTACCGCCGTTTGTGGGCCGCTGCCGCCCGCGACGCTGACGCGGTTTCTGCCGCTGAAGCTGGCGAGTTCCTGACAGCTCTCGACGACAGCGATTTCTGGAACTTTGCATCCTTCCCGGAATTCGCCGAAATGCGCGCGGTACGGTTCAGGGACTTCGAACCCGAAACACAAGCGCTGATCCTCAGGCGTTTGCGCAAGGGACTGCCGCCCAGGTTTTTCCCAAAAAATACTGAAGCCGAAGAAATTCGAACCAAGAGACGCGTATTCGCAATCATGGAACTCAGGCGGATCGAGATCGGCGGCGGTATCTTGCCGGCCCAGGACCGCGATTGGTTGCTTGAGGCGGCCGATGAGTTTCCAGGCCTCAAGAATATGGCCATCGACGGCGGATTTCGCGATCCGTGGGTCCTACCCTATTTCCCGCCCGGCACCACTCCAAAGTCTCGCTATGACGATCTGGAAGGCGAAACCCGGCTGCAAGCTCTTGAAGACGCGCTTTCAAGCGAGACGTCTGACCATCAGGCCTCCGACTGGCTCCGACACCCTGACCACGTTGTTCATATCCTGCGCGATCTCGAAGACGCTGCTTCGCTGGCGAACCGTTTCCCGCACCTCTGGGATTCCCTCGGGCATGTACACTCGCAGCCTAGGTGGTCGCCCGATAGCGAAATGCCGCGCGATACCCAGTCCGAGGCGGTGCGGGTTCTGAGCCTGATGAACCGGCTTTCCGACACAACCGTCGAGACGGCGATCGACGGCATTTCCCGCTGGCTCCACATGTGGTCCGAGCACGTTATCGGGAGCGAGCTCGGGCGACAGGTTTGGCTGCGCGCATGGCCGTTCGCTGTCGAGATCACGAATGCGACCGAAACGAGCGATGACAAGGTCTTCTCAGACCCAACAATTCGAACTGGCGATGAAGAGCGGGCACGTAGTGAGATAGACGCGTTTCATCTGCCTGTCGGGAAGCTTCTCCGGGTATTTCTGGAACTGTTCCGTTTCACCGACGAAATTCGCGATCCATTTGCCAGCGGAAGCCTGTTAACGCAGATGCGCGACCGCGCCATGGCTGCACCGGGCCGCAGCGGTCTCATTGCACACTGCCACTTAATGCGGAAGCTCCCGCACTTTCTCCAGGTCGACCCCTCGTGGGCGATGCAGCGTCTCGTTGACCCGCTACTGAACGACGATGACAGGTCCATCGTGCTTTGGCGTGCAGTCGCTTCTGCCTGGATGGATTCTGAAATGCTGAAAATTGTCGGCGAGGAGGCGGCGAACAGGGTTCTCGACGATCGACTCGGCAAGGAAGCTCGGAAAGGCCTCGTCTCCTGTCTGGTCCATGAAGGACTGACCGCGTTCACGGATCGGCGTGAGCCGTCCATCTCCCACGCCCGCATTTCACAGATGCTGCGTACCGCTGACAACGAGATTCGACAAGAGGCAGCCTTGGCGATCTGGGAGTTTCAAGACTACGCATACAGAAAAGGGCAAGGATCGCTCCCGCCGTGCAGAACCTTCTTGTCGGCCGTCAAACCGTTCCTTCAGCATGTCTGGCCCCAGGAACGATCGCTCTCGACGAGCGGCGTAAGCCATCATTTCTCTCGTCTCCCGGCAGTCTCGGGGGAAGCATTTGCAGAAACGGTCGATGAAGTCGCGCGTTTCCTCGTCCCCTTCGATTGCTGGTCGCTGCTCGATTACGGCTTCAATGAAAGCGGTTTGTCCGAAGATTTCGGGATGCCGCGCCTATCGGACGCGGTCGATGATCCGCCGAAGGCTCATGCTCTCCTGAGGTTGCTCGACTTAACGGTCGGTGATTCGCAAGACGCTGTCATTCCCGACGACCTCAGTACCGCGTTGGACCGAATTGAATCCAAAGCCCCGAGGCTGACATCCAACCCAGCCTTTAGACGGCTCGCTGCGGCTGCTCGCAGATAATTGTTTAGGGGGTAATTACGTAATCCAAGGCGGTTCGATCCGGCGAGGACCCGCTCAACTCTGTGGAATTCCTCGATTCTTCGCTACATCCGAAGAAATGGGCGCGGCCCCCCGTCATCGCGCCGTAATCGGTCGAATTCAAACTCCCGACTGCTGTTGGCTTTCCATGACCGCGTCATCGGATTGTTGAGGTTCCCCTGCGACCTACCTGTCGCGGAGCCAGGACCGCCGCAGCGCGCGACTCACGGTTTTCGGCACTCATACGCCAGCGGCGGCCTGCTCGTCGGCGAGGGGCTGCCGATGATCGGCAAGCTGCTCGGCCGCACCAACGTGCACATGACCGCCCGTTGCGCCCATCTCGCCAACGACCCGCTCAAGTCCGCCGAAAACCGCATCGCGAACAGGATCGCGCAGGTATCCGGGTAGTCGGCACGCGGCCACCGCATGTTGTTCGGCATCCAGGCCTGACCCTATGGGATTGCGCAAAATCAATGAGCTAGCGTGCCGATCAGCGTTCAACCTACACGCCGAACAACATACGTACAGTAGAGTTGTCGTTATTTCGTATACTGGAAAACTCGCCCAGGCGGTTTCCGCCGGGTCGTGGCCCCCGTCTTCGCTGTCCCGCAGGCAATTTAATCATAAGGTATTGATAATACGTGATAAATGGCGAACTTCGGCAATCCTGCGATCAAGCGCGATGGGGACTGCATCAGCCAGCGCCACGCTCATCACGATATCAGATGGCGAGACGGCCACGTCGCGATCCGAATCCATCACGTAATTCTTGCCGCCGGCTCTTACTCCAGTGTTAGCCGGCGTCGGATTTCGGCCGCACGCTGCTCTTCTAAATCGGTACTCCAGCACGCAAGTCGGCGTCGATGCTGCATTCCGAACAGCAGGCGAATGCGGTTTTGATGCGAACCGTTCAGTCTTCCATTATCGCGACGGCCCGGGTCCAGCCGGCGGAGGCGCCGCGGATCTTCACCGGGAAGCAGCACACGGTGAAGCCGTCGCCCGGCAGCGCTTCCAGATTGTGCAGCTTCTCCAGGTGGCAATAGCCGATGTCGCGCCCGGCCTTGTGCCCTTCCCAGATGATCGAGGCGTCGCGGTTCTCCGCATACCGTTCCGCCGTATATGAGAAGGGCGCGTCCCAGCTCCAGGCATCGGTGCCGGTCAGGCGCACGCCGCGTTCGAGCAGATACATGGTCGCGTCATAGCCCATGCCGCAGCCGGCATCGACATAGTCGTCCTCGCCGTAGGCCGACCCGGCGCGGGTGTTGACCATCACGATATCGAGCGGTTGCAGATCGTGGCCGATCCGCTCCAGTTCGGCAGCGACATCGTCCGCTGTCACGACATAGCCGTCGTCGAAATGGCGGAAGTCCAACTTGACGCCGGGCTGCATGCACCAGTCGAGCGGCACCTCGTCGATCGTGATGGCGCGCTCGCCCTTGTTCATGGTCGAGGCGAAGTGATAGGGCGCGTCGAGATGCGTCCCGTTATGGGTGATGAGCTGCACCATCTCCACGGCCCAGGCCTCGCCGTCCGGCAGGTCCTCCTTCTTCAGGCCGGGAAAGAAGGGCGCCATCTGCTCGTAGGACTGGTGGTGGTCGAAATAGGTGATCTTCGGGCTGTAGGGCTGGGGGTCGGAGATCACGTCGTTCTCCAGCGGCATGGAAATGTCGACAATCTTGCGTGTCATCGGGCAGTTCCTCCAGAACGGCGGGCGGGATCAGAGTAGCGCAAGGCTGAGCCAGGGGAAAAAGATAACCAGCAGCAGGACGGCCAGCATGATCGCGGCGAACGGCGCGGCGCCGGCGAAAATATCGCCCAGGCGGATCGCCGGATCGTTCAGCGTCGATTTGATCACGTAGACGGCGATGCCCAGCGGCGGGGTCAGCAGGCCGATCTCCACCGCCAGGACCGTGACGATGCCGAACCAGACCAGGTCCGCGCCGAACGCCTGTGCGATCGGCAGGACCAGCGGCAGCACCACCAGCATGATCGAGGTCGAATCCAGCACCGTCCCCATTACCAGGATCAGCAGCACATAGATCGCCAGGAAGGCGGCGAAGCCGAGATCCGCCGTTTCGATCAGGCCGACCAGAAACTGCGGGATGCCGGCCAGGCCGAGCATGCGCGTATAGATGCTCGCCGCGATCAGCAGGAAGCAGATCGAGACCGTGACGTGCCCGGTTTCGATCAGGACGCGCCAATATTCCGGCAGGCCGATCGGCGCCTTTTTCCTCTGGCGGCCGAGGGCGAGCAGCAGGGCGCCCAGCGCGCCGACCGCGCCGGCCTCCGTCGGCGTGAAGAATCCGCCGTAGATGCCGCCGAGCACCAGCACAATCAGGCCGACGACCGGCGCCATCGAAAGAATGCCGACCGGCGGCCCGCCATCGGTGACGACTCCGCCGGCGACAATCTTCGGCGCGCCGACGAACGCCGGAAATCGCTTGGCCAGCACGACGATCAGCAGCGCGAAAGCCAGGCTGAGCAGCAGCCCTGGGATTATGCCTGCGATAAACAAGGACCCGATCGAGGTTTCCGCCAGGAAACCGTATACAATCAGCAGGAGGCTGGGCGGGATCAGCATGCCGAGCACGCTGGAGCCGGCGACGACGCCGGTGGCGAAGCGCGCCGTATAGCCGAGCTTCAGCATCTCGGGAATGGCGACCTTGGTGAAAACCGCGGCCGAGGCGATGGAAATGCCGGTGATCGCCGCGAACACCGCATTTGCCGCCACGGTCGCGACCCCCAGACCGCCGCGGACACGGCCGAGCAGCCGGTTCGCGACCTGGAACATGTCGCGTCCGATATCCGACATGCTGATGAGCAGGCCCATCAGGACGAACAGCGGCACGACGCCGAAGATATGGTTGGCGATGGCGTCGTAGGCCGAAAGGGCGAGGAACTTGGCCGCCAGCACGAAGTTGTCCCGCATCAGCCAGACGCCGACGACCGACAGCAGGGAGAGCGCAACGCCGACATGCATGCCCAGCCAGATCAGCAGCAGCATGGCGGCCAGCATGATCCAGCCGATATCCAGCGGCGTCACGGCAGGCTCCGCCCTATGGCGCGCCGCGCGCTGCGAACCGCGAGCGCAAGGAAGGTGATGCCGGTCGCGCCGCTGCCGATCAGGATGATCAGCCGGATCGGCCAGGTCGGCGCAGTAAAATCGCCGAGGGCGCCGACATATTCGCCCTCCTCGAGGGCGCGGCCGAAATAGGGCAGGCTGGCCCAGCACAGGACCGCCATCACGGCGGCGCCGGCCAGATGGAACAGGGCGTCCAGCCCATGCCCGGCAGCCGGCCGCGCGCGCGTCAGCCGGTCGAGCAGCGAATCGGATCGGGTGATCCGCCCCGACCAGAGCGTGTGCGCGATCTGAAGAAAGACGATGCCGACGATCGACAGGGCGACCAGCTCGGAGACGCCACGGATCGGCGCCGTCAACGCCTCGCGCGCAAACACGTCGGCGTTGATCAGAAGCATCAGGGCGGCGATCCACACGCCGCCCAATGCGTTCATCGCCGCGATTGCGCGCAAAAAGGTGCGCGCGACCGGGTTCCCGGAACCGTCGCCAATCGCTTCCGGCGTCGTAGGGCCCTCCCGGGCCATCGCTCTGCCGATCGCCTCCGGCTACTCGGCGGACCAGTCGCGCGGGATGTCGGCGCCCGACGCCTTGAGCTTGCCCATGAAGCCCTTCAGCACGGCCTTGCCGGGCAGGCCTTTCTTTTCCAGGCCGGCGGCCCAGAACCTGGCCACGTTCGGGATGGTGTGCGCCCATTGCTTGCGCAGGGCGGGATCGATCGCGACCCGCCTGGCGCCGCCCTCGACCATTTTGCCCTCCAGCGCTGCCGCAGCGCCGCCCTGCGCTGCCGCGAACCGTTTGCCGTATTCGGCGCTCACCGCCGTGAGGACCGAGCGGACCTCCGCCGGCATGCCGTTCCAGCTGTCGCGATTGACCGACAGCCCGCCGGCGAACTGGGAGCCGAAATTGCACTTGTTGATGTAGGGCGCGACCTCGAACACCTTGGACCCCCAGGCCCCGGTGGTGAACACCACGACGCCGTCCGCCACGCCGGTCTTGATGTCATTGTAGTAGGTCCGCAGGTTGCCGGCGACCGCGACCGCGCCGGTGCCCTTGATCCAGTTCGCTGCCGGCCCCGGTGCGAGGATTTTCTTGCCCTTCAGGTCGTCCAGGCTGCGCACCGGGAACTTGGCCCACAGATGGTAGGTGTCGAGCGCCGCGCCGGCCAGGTAGCGCTGGCCGCGCGCCTCCCAGGCCTTGCCCATCGCCGGAATTTCCTGCTGCAGGGCGCCGATCGCGCCGGTCACTGCGCCGATATCGGCCGAGCCGAACGGGCTGACATAGCTGACATTCTGCAGGGGCATCTTGGCGGCTTCGAAGATGGTGCCGACGAAGCCCATTTCGACCAGACCTTCCTCGATCGCTTCGAGCACGCCGCCGATCTTGGCGATGGTGCCGCCGTAGCCCTGATTCCACGAAATGCTGTGCTTGCCGCCGGCTTTCAGGCGTTTGTCCACCTCCGGGATGAAATATTCCTTCAGCAGCTTGACCCACAGGAAGTGCGGCGGATGGCCGGCCGCGACCGTGATCTTGAAAGAGGCGCCCCACGAAGGCGTGGCCGTGACCGCGACAGCACCGGCCGCGCCGGATGCCGCCAGCATTTTTCGTCTTGAAATGCGTTCCATGGCTTTGTCTTCCTCCAGGTTGCCCGATCCGGCCGAGCGGGGCCCGGCGACCGGCTTCGCTGTACTGCAATCGGCTGAAACGATCATCGCTGACCGCCAGCGTAGGGACCGGCAAAAAATATGTAAAGCAAAAAAATAGTGTACAAAATTAAAAAAATCGATAATTTGTCCTGAGAAATTTCCATTCTGCAGGATCGAATGGACGGACATCCGGGAACGACGCTGGCGGACAGGGCGGCGCAGGTGGTCGGAGACGACATCCTCTCCGGCCGGCTTCAGGCCGGTTCGCGCCTTCATATACGCCACCTGGCCGAGCGGACTGGCATCGGGCCGACGCCCTTGCGCGAAGGCCTGTCGCGGCTGCTCGCGCGGGGCCTGGTCGTCGCCGTGGAACAGCGCGGTTTCCGCGTGGCTGCGATGAGTCGGGCCGACCTGGAGGATATCCTTGCAACGCGGGCCGCGCTCGAGACCGAAGCGCTTCGACTGTCGATCGCGAACGGCGACGACCGCTGGGAGGCAGGAATCGTCGCCGCCCTTCACCGCCTCGTCCGTTTCCTTGAGCGGGCGCCGCGGGACGCGCGCGCCGTGGCCCAGGAACTGGACGAGGTTCACAAAGATTTTCACACCTCCCTGATCGCCGCCTGCGGATCGGTCCGGATGCTCGATCTTCACAGCGTCCTGCACGATCAGGGCTATCGATACCGCCACAAACTGGTGGCGTCCTTCGATCCGCTGGCGATCGCCGAAGAGCATCGCACACTGGCGGGCATCGTTCTGGACCGCGACGCCGATGCGGCTGTCGAGGCCTATCGCGACCATCTTCAAATCCTTGTCGACGGGGCCTTTCCCGACGCGGACCGGCACGTCACGGACACCTGAACAACTGGGGGTATCCGGCCTGTGAAACTTGCGACATACCGTTCGGGAGGTGCGTTGCGCGTCGGCGCCGTCATCGACAGCGAAACCCGGGTTCTCGATCTTGCGGGGGCTGCCCGCGCGGATGGCGGCGATGGCGAACCGTTCCGTACGATGCTCGATCTGATCGACGCCGGGCCCGCCGGGCTCGAATCGGCGACGCGCCTGACCGAACGTTACGGGGACGAGGCCGCATTCACTGTCCCGGTCCATGAAGCCGCGCTCAAAGCGCCGCTGCCGCTGCCGCGCCAGATTCGCGATTTTTCCGTATTCCCCGGTCACATCAGGCAGGCGCCGGCCGGCATGCAAAAGCTCAAGGCCCGGTTGGCGGGCGAGCCGGTTCCGGATCTGCAGCCGTCGGACGACATCCCGCCGGTCTACCGGTCCCAGCCGGTCTACTATCTGTCGAACCGGTTCAGCGTTGCAGGGCCGGGCGCGACCGTGACATGGCCGGGCTACAGCCGTTTCATGGATTTCGAACTCGAACTGGCCGCCGTTATCGGGCGGACCGGCAAGGACATCGGCGCAGCGGCGGCCGCCAGCCATATATACGGCTACACGATCTACAACGATTTCTCGGCGAGGGACGCCCAGCTGATCGAGATGCAGGGCTTCCTCGGCCCGGCGAAAGGCAAGAGCTTCGACGGCGGCAACGCGTTCGGCCCGTGGATCGTTACCTCCGACGAGATCGCAGATCCCGACAGCCTCGAGATGCGCGCGCGGGTGAACGGCGCGCTTTGGTCCGAGGGCAGCACCGCCGACATGCTGCACAGCTTCGAGGACATGATCGCCTTCGTCTCACGCGGCGAGACCATCCACGCCGGAGAGATATTCGGTTCCGGCACCATCGGCAACGGGTGCGGGCTGGAGCAGGACCGCTATCTGGAAGATGGCGACGTCGTCGAGCTCGAAGTCGAAAAAATCGGCGTGCTGAGGAACAGGGTGGTCCGCGACGAAAGATAAAGAGCGGCCTCAAGTGTCAATCGGCACCGCTCTTTGACGCTTCGATTTTGGGGTAGCGTAAGCTTACGCGGCCGCTACCGATTTACGCTACCCCGCGGGCTCATCACGTACACGTTTTATGTTCATTCGTCAAAATCGCGGCGCTTCTTGCCGAGGCGCGAAAAACCGTTCTTGTTCAGCAGGTTATGGCGGTGCACAAGCCGCGGGCCCATACCCGGTCTTCCTGCCGTAAACAGGTGAATTTCAACAGCTGGCCGGGCGCGCGCACACGGAATCGGCCCGGAGGATCAGCGGCTGCGTGACGGCCCTGCTGCGCGAGCAGCCCTTCTTCGGCAGCCTCGCGCTCCGCCTGCCGATCCGGGCCGATACCGGCCGCGAGACCCTGGCGAGCGACGGACGGGAGATCCGTTAATCGCCCGGGTGGATCGCCGAGACCGACGCCCATTTCATCGAGACGGCGATCGCCCGGGTCGTGCTCGCCTGCGCGCTCAAGCATCACACCCGGCGCGGCGGGCGCGACCCCGAGCGCTGGCAGCGCGCCTCGCAGCTCGTCACCCACGGCATGCTTCGGGATGCCGGCTTCACCCTGCCTCCCGACGCCGAGGCCTGGGACGGTCTGAGCGTCGAGCAGGCCTATGACCGGCTCCCGGAGCCGGAAGCGGACGAGTCCGCCGGCGACGGCAATCCATCAGCCGGCAGTGGCGATTCCGGCGCTGCTGCAGCCGGTCAATCGCCCGACGGCTGCGACGACGCCGACTCGGGCAGCCGGCCCGCTTCGCCGGATTCCGGCGACGGTCCGGGGCGGGACGATCCGGAACAGCACGGCGCCGGCGATACGCCGTCGAGCTGCGATCCGTCCGGCACCGGCGAAGTCATGGACACGCCCGCGGGCGGCGCCGAAGACGGACACGGCAGTTCCGCATCGTCGGAAAGCGGCATCGCCGCCGAGGAGCAGGCCTGGGACGAGGCCATGCACCAGGCCGCCAGCCTCGCCAGGGCCGAAGGCAGGCTGCCGGGCGCCGTCCAGGAGACCCTTGACGGCGCCCACGCCGGCACGGTCGACTGGCGCACGCTGCTACGCCGCTACATGACCGGCGCGGCGAAGCGAGACTACAGCTGGAGCCTGCCCAACCGCCGCTTCATCGACTCCGGCCTCTACCTGCCGTCTATCCGCTCCGAAGGCATCGACTCGATCGCCGTCGTCGTCGACACCTCGGGATCCCTGCCGCCCCGGACGCTGGCGGCGTTCTGGGCCGAGGTTCGGGAAATCGCGACGGAGATCGCGCCCGAACGCGTCATCGTCCTCCAGGTCGACGCCGCGGTACAGGACGCCGCCGAGTACGCCCCCGGCGAGCTTCCGGACGAGATCGCGATCAGGGGCAGGGGCGGCACCGATTTCCGGCCGGGTTTCACCTGGCTCGAAGAGCGGGACGTCCGGCCCGGCGTCTGCCTTTACCTCACCGACATGGAGTGCTCGCGCTACCCGGCGACGGCGCCGCCGTTCGACGTGCTCTGGTGCAACTGGGGCGATCCCCCGGACAACTGGAACCGCGAGCCCTGGGGCGAACGCATCGACATGGCGGCGCCATGAGCAGGCGCCCTCGACACGACCGGGACGGACACGACCGGGACGGACACGACCGGGACGGACACGACCGGGACGGGCGCGACGGCGGCCGCGGCGCGATTCCGATGCAGATTGACATATGCCATAGGGCATATTACGGTCTGCCATGATTCGCAGCTTCCGGAGCCGGGCGCTCCGGCGCTTCATGGAGCGCGGCGACGTACGCCGCATCCATCCGGAACACCGCGAGACCGTGGGCGACATCCTGGTGCGGCTGAACGCGTCCGCGGCCCCGGACGACATGGACCTGCCCGGGTTCCGGCTCCGTCCGCTCAAGGGCGAATACGCCGGCTTCCGGGCGGTGACGGTCCGCGCCAACTGGCGCGTGATCTTCCGATTCGAGGACGGCCACGCCGCCGATGTCGACTACCTGGACTACCACTAGGGAGGCAACGCCCATGCTCATGCACGACCCGCCCCATCCTGGCGCGTTCATCCGGCGCCAGTGCCTCGAGCCCCTCGGCCTGACGGTGACCGAAGCGGCCAGGGGGCTCGCGGTCTCGCGCAACACGCTCTCGCTGCTGCTCAACGGCCGCCTCGGCATCTCCCCCGAGATGGCGATTCGGTTGTCCGACGCGTTCGGCGGCAGCCCGGAGAGCTGGCTGACCCAGCAGATGCAGTATGACCTCTGGCACGCCCGGCACAACCGCGCGCCGGTCGAGGTCCGCAAGTTCGCCGCCGCCTGACCCCGCCCCGCCGGCGCCGCATTCAGGGAGGACCACCAATGCCGCAGCATGTGAAGACCGGGTTCTGGATGGTGCTGGTGCCCGGCGCGGTCGCCTATCTGCGCTACAAGGGCGATCCGGACCCCACGTCGCCGGCGCGGATCCACGCCCTGCTCGACGAGCTCGGATTCCTCGAAGACGTGCCGCGTGCCCGGACAGCGCCGCGCAGACCATGACCTTGGTGAAAAATGCGGGCTGGGTCGCGGTCCGCCCGCGATCCGCGCGACTGGCTGCAGGACGGCAATCCTGCCGCGGCCGCGGCCTACAACCCGTCCTGTACGGGTTCCGCTGGAGGCGGCCGGTAGAACAGGAAATCTGTCCCGTCGAGCGCGTCGAGCGCGAGGTATTCGAGCGCGAGGGTACCGCCGCCATGGTCGGAGAGGTCGATCGTCACGTTGGTCCCGACCTGCGTCACGGCCAGGTCTTCGAAGCCCGCGATTCCAGCTAAGGAGTCCAGGATGATCACGTCCTCGCCGTCGGTGAAGTCCGTGATTCTGTCGTTTCCATGGCCCGCTTGGTAGACAAAGCTGTCTGCGCCCGCGCCGCCGGTGAGCGTGTCGTCGCCGCCAGCGCCGGCGAGCGTGTCCGCGCCTTCGCCGCCGAACAGGCGGTCGTTCCCGACGCCGCCGTCGAGCGTATCGTCGCCTTCGCCGCCGAACAGCCAGTCGTGGCCCGCGCCGCCGGTGAGATCGTCATCGCCCTCCGCGCCGAACGCGGTGTCGTGGCCGTCGGCGCCGTCGATCGAATCGTCGCCGTCGCGGCCGACGATGAGGTCGTCCCCGACATAGTAGGGCCCGCTCTCGTCCGCTTCGGCGGCCGTCCTCCCCCCGGGCAGGATGAACATGCCGGCGGTGAGCGACGAGGCGGCGACGTCGGCGAGCACGATCGTCCCGCCGCCCCAGCCCGTGAGGTCGATGACCGTGCTTCGCCCATCCTCCGTCGCGGCAATCGCGGTGCCGAGCTGCTCCCAGGAAATCGCCTGCGCGAACCCGTCCAGATAAATCCTGTCCCCGGCGGTGTCGAAGTCGTGGATCGTGTCGTGGCCGTCCGCCGGGCCGAAGACGAAGACATCCCGGTCGGCGCCGCCCCACATCCGGTCGTCGCCGTCGCCGCCCGTGATCCAGTCGCCGCCGTCGCCGCCGCGCAGGATGTCCAGGCCGTCGCCGCCCGCGATCACGTCGCGACCGGCGTTCCCGTGAACGACATCGTCGCCATCGCCGCCGTGGAGGGAGTCCCGACCCCCGCCGCCCTCGATCACGTCGCTACCGGCATTCCCGCGAAGGCTGTCGTCGCCGTCGCCGCCGTAGAGGATGTCCTGGCCCTCGCCGCCCCGGACGATATCGATTCCGGCATTCCCGTGGATGATGTCATCGCCCCCGCCGCCATTCAGCAGGTCAATGGCCGTCGTGTTCGAGCCGTTTATGGTGTCGTTCCCGGAGCCGCCGAAGACGATCGCCTGGCTGCCGTCGGCGTGGATGACGTCGTCGCCGCCGCCGCCGATGACCAGGTCGCTCGTTCCCGTGCTGTAGATCAGGTCGTCGCCGCTGCCGCCGAGAACGATGTTGGCGCGCGCCTCCGTGCGGGTCACGACATCGTCGCCGCCGCCCGCGTCGATGAGGTCGATCCCGCCGCTTCCCTCGAAGGTTTCACCTTCCCGGGTGCCGAATTGCAGGGTGTCGGGACGTGGCGGTTGCTCATCGTCGTCGCGGTACGCGCCGTTCCCCTCGGGACTGTGCTCGCGGTCCATCGGTAGCATCTCCCCTGTCTGCGGCCCTCAGCGGGACCCCTCGACCCTTGAGATGGTGTCGATCACCCGGCCTGCGCAACGACTTGTTTCCGATAGGGTGCATAACCCCACCTTATGGATCGAGGCGTCTTCCACGGGGACGCCGCCGCCTGGGCCGGCGCAGTCGCGCCTGGTGCCCAAGCTTACCTGGGTGTCGCTGACGGCGCGGTGTCCTCGACACTGACCGGGGTATGGCCATGGGTGAGCTATGCGCCGGACGAGCGGCTCTCGGCATGGGGCATCGCGGGCTACGGCGACGGCAGCCTGACACTTGACCCCGAGGATATGGACGGCGCGCGCACCGGAGTGATCCGGACCGGTTTGGACCTCTGGCTGGCCGGGGCCGGGCTGCGCGGCGTGGCGCTCGACCGCGGCAAGGACGGCCTCACTCTTTCGGTGAAGACAGACGCCATGATCGTGCGCACCGGGTCGGACGCAACATCCGGGACCGGCGGCAACCTGGCGGCCGCCGAGGCCGAGGTCACGCGGCTCAGGCTCGGGCTGGAGGGCTCGCGGCCGTTTCGGCTCTAGCCCGGATATTTCATGAATTAGGCACCGCCGCGTTCCGTTTTGTGTTATGATTCAGTTGGTTAACGAGAATCTGACACGGGAGCGCGGCGGTGACGGATTGTAGCTCTGATCGGCTTTCTTTTCCAGCCTGTCGCGGTCGCCGTGTCGAGGCGGGTTTCGACGGCGGCGCGGTGACGAGCAATGGCGGTGCGTTGCTGTTGCGCGCGGCGGATCGCCGGCTCGGTCTGACGGCGGCAGTGGCGCGCCGGTTGGGCGATCCGCGCCAGCGGGGCAAGCTGCGCCATGGCGTGGCGGATTTGCTGCGCCAGCGGGTCTTCGGGATTGCGCTGGGCTATGAGGACCTGAACGACCACGCCGATCTGCGTCACGATCTTGGCTTGCAGACCGCGACCGG
>LXNI01001670.1_pt1 | contig 18073 bp, 19 predicted proteins | sample 809091 | NCBI WGS metagenome assembly LXNI01 (sample SAMN04870527, study PRJNA318959) | sponge metagenome | biome: 01000161; feature: marine sponge reef; material: water | host: Sarcotragus foetidus | place: Greece: Milos, Mediterranean Sea | collected 2013-05-29 | depth 5-7 m | reverse complement strand
GGAAAAGAACTCGCGACGCCTTCTATGCTCTCGATTCTTTTCACGTAGTTTTCATACGTTTCGCGCCTCGCGCCGGGGCGGGCAGCGGAAATGGCGTCAGCAGCCTGGACGAGAAGCGGCAGAACTCCCTGGGGCTGAGGATCATGAGTTTTTTCAAGCGCGTCGATTATCTCCGGGGGCTCACCGTATTTTTTGACGATATTCGTGCCTATGTCCACGTGGGAGCCTTCCATCTCGTGATCAACGGCTTTTCCTATGTCGTGGAGCAGGCCTGCTCTTTTCGCGAGTTTTTCGTTGTAGCCGATTTCAGAGGCAAGCATTCCGCAGATGAAGCCTACTTCAATCGAGTGATTGAGTATGTTCTGCGAATAGCTTGTTCTGTATTTAAGCATCCCGAGCTTGTTTATCAGATCCGGATGCATACCGCTTATTCCGAGATCAAAAAGCGCCTTCTCCCCTTCTTTCTGTATCTCTTTCTCTACTTCCTTTTCAACCTCGGTCACTACCTCCTCGATCCTTGCGGGGTGAATTCTCCCGTCAGCTATCAGTCGCTCAAGCGAAATTTTCGCCACTTCCCGCCTGATGGGATTAAAGCACGAAATCACTACCGTCTCGGGCGTGTCGTCGATAATGATGTCCACCCCTGTGCGAAGCTCTATGGAGCGTATGTTCCGTCCTTCGCGCCCGATGATTCTCCCTTTCACATCGTCGCTTGGAAGATTCACTACCGACACCGTTTTCTCGCTCGTGTATCTGCCGGAATATCTTTGGATGGCGAGAGATATTATGTCCTTTGCCCTCCGCTCGGCAGAGGAGTTGCAATCTTCCTCTATTTGCTTGAGCCTTTTCGCCGCCTCGTATCTCGCCTCGTTCTCTACTAGGCTTACGAGTTCCGCTTTTGCCGCTTCGCGGGTAAGGCCTGATATCTCCTCTATTTTCCCCTTTATCTCTTCGATATTCTCATCAAGGGTCTTCTGCCTCTGTTCAGCAGCCAGGTTTTTATTCTCGAGTTCTGCCTGGATCTTTTCAAGTTCCGATTTTTTTTCGTTGATTTGCTCGTATTTTTTGCTCAGCCCCTCTTCCTTTGCCTTTATCTTCTTTTCGGTGGCGGAAAATTCCTTGCGCTTTTCGCTCGACATTCTCTGCATTTGGGAGTTTTTGTCTTTGACCAGTTTTTTCGCCCTGTTCTCCGCCCTGTTTTTTATCTCTTCTGCCTGTTTTTCCGCCCCTTCAATCATAGTCCGGGCCTGCTGCCTGCTTTTGTTGATTTCGTTTTTCTCCATAATCATCCTGTAGATGAAATGGGCTGCGAATCCAAGCCCGAAGAGCAGCAAAAACAATAGTATTGATTGTGCTTGCATTTCAGTCTCCTTCTTCCCCCAGACAGTCAATGGCTCCGTCCTCCGTGATTATGCGACCCGTCTTCACGTCGGTTTCGTGTGAAGGGACGCTTTTCAGTACCTGGAAACGGTAGGCCAGTCCGAAGCGGATATGTCTGGGTATATCTTTTAAAAATCTGTCGTAAAAACCTTTTCCGTACCCGATTCTGTTTCCGGATAAATCAAAGGCCACCCCAGGAACGAGCACCAGGTCAAGTTCATCGCTGCGGGCGCATTCGGCGTCCGCCGGGGGCTCGGGGATTAAGAAGGTTCCGGGGGTAAGCTCCTCTATGTTCCTTGCTCTTAGGAAAACAAGATCAGAACCTCGGGTTTTCGGAAAAAAAACTTTTTTTTCAAGTTCAACGCATTTTCTGAATATTTCGCGGGTGTCGACTTCGCCGTTTATGGGAAAGTAAAGAGCGACGCTCGATGCATCGGCAAAAATCTCTTCTGAAAGAAGAGTCTTGAGAACCAAGTCGGATTTTTCCTGTTGGACGGGTTGCGGAAGAGTTCTTCTTTTCTCGAGAAGATCTCTTCTCAGCTTGGTTTTTTTCTCAAGGATGGAGTCCCGCGGGTTTGTTTCCCGGGAACCGTTTATGGATGTGGAATCGGAACGGGTCTCAGAAGTTGTTTCCTCTTGATCTGAAAGGGTCTTTGGGGCTTTCTTCAACAAGGAGGGGTTTTTCTTCTTGGATTCCGGGTGATTCGAGCAATCCGACCAGTTCTTCTGTTTTTCTTTCCGTGGTTCTCTTGAATTCATCAAATTCCCTCTGTAAGGCGAAGAAATCATCGACGATCTCAAGAGAAGCCAGAAAAACGGGAGGGGAGACTGTTATCACTGGGTCGTCTCCAGCTGCCTCGGTAATTTTTTGTTCAAGATAATTTACAATTTTCATGAGGTAATCTTTTTCGGCATCCGTAACGACGGAATACTCTTTCCCAAAAAAAACTACTTTTATCCTGTCTTTCATACCGACTCTTCGCCAAGATGCTGCTCGATTATCCGTATCATGTTGTCAACGCGTGTTCTGAGGCGCCCCTTTTCGGCTTCAAGCGAAGCCACGTTTTCTCTGAGCACCTTAATTTCTTCAAGCAATCCGTTGTGTTCTTCAGCCGCCTTGGCGTTTTTGTCTGCAAACTCTCTGATTTTTCTCTCAAGAATCTCCAATGATTCCATAATAGACGTAAATTGTATCACCATGATAAAATTATTACAAGAATTACCCCTGAAACGTGCTTGCGCAGGGTTCCGAAGACGATTTCTTTACGTTTTGAAAACTTTTAGTCTATAATTCCTGCCATGCAGGCAAGTCCCGTTGAAGACAAAAAGCTGTTTGAAAAACTTGAGGAGCTTGAGCGTAAGTTCTTTGAACTCGAGAGAGCGCTCGGCGACCCGGACATCTCCGCGCAGCAGAGAATCAGGTGCTCCAAGGAACGTGCGGAGCTTGAGGACGTGGTTTCCGTCTACGCGCAGCTAAAGGAAGTCGCCGCGGCGATTGGGGAAAACAGCAAACTGCTTGACGACAAGGAACTCGCGTCTCTTGCCCGCGAGGAGATCGATGAGCTTTCCGAAAAGAAAAGTGAGCTTGAGGGAAGGCTCAAAGAGCTTCTTCTGCCCAAAGATCCGAATATTGGGAAAAACGTTTTCCTCGAGATAAGAGCCGGAGCCGGAGGAGATGAGGCGGCGCTTTTTGCGGCTGATCTCCTCCGGATGTACTCAAGGTACTGCGAGGACCGCCGCTGGAAGGTCGACACCATAACCATGAACGAAACCGGGATCGGGGGAATAAAAGAGCTCGTGGTAAAAATTGAAGGACGGGATGTCTACGGCAAGCTGAGGTATGAAAGCGGGGTTCACAGGGTCCAGCGAATACCTTCGACTGAGGCCGGCGGGAGAATACATACGTCCACGGCGACCGTCGCCGTGCTGCCGGAGGCTGATGAAGTTGATGTGGAAGTAGACGATAGGGAACTCAAGGTGGATACTTTCAGGTCTTCCGGCCCTGGGGGCCAGCACGTAAACAAGACGGATTCTGCTATAAGGATAACCCATCTTCCAACGGGAATCGTCGTACAGTGTCAAGATGACCGATCGCAGCAGAAAAACAGGGCCCACGCCATGAGCATGCTCCGCGCGAAACTCTATGAAATCGAGGAGAGCAAGCGCGCAAGCGAGATCTCGCGCACCAGAAAGACCCAGGTTGGAAGCGGGGATAGAAGCGAGAAGATAAGAACTTACAATTTCCCTCAGGGAAGAATAACCGACCACAGAATAGGCCTCACTGTTCACAAGATCGAGGCGGTGCTGGGAGGAGATCTCGAACCTCTGCTCGAACCGCTCGCGTCTCATTTCCAAGCGGAAAGTCTTAGGAATATTTCGGAGGGCTGACGGCCTCTTCCGACTTGTATTTGCCGGCCTTCGCAATACAATATACCTTCAATGAAGGTTATCTATCTCATTTCCGCCCTTTACCTGCTTTCATCCCTTATTTATGGAACGTACCTTTGGTCGCAGAGAAGAAAAATCTCCAGGGCGGGGGTTTATTTCGCCGTTGCCGGGGTGCTTGTTCATACCGCGTTGCTTGTTGTTTTCCTCGTGCGCGGGGATATACTGGCCGGAAGCACGTCAAGGCCTCTTTTTATCTTCTCGTGGCTTATAGCGCTTGTCTTCTTAGTCTCGCAGTTAAGATTCAAGACCCCGGTGCTCGGCGCGTTTGTGCTCCCTGTGGCTTTTCTTGGGACCTTGCCCTATGTGATCATTCCTGACGGGATGATTACCCAGGACCCTACGCTTGGCAACCCATGGGTACTTGCACACATACTGTCCATTTTTCTTGGAGAGGCGTTTTTTGCGATATCTTTTCTCGCGGGTGTGCTCTACATATTTCAGGAAAACCAGCTCAAGTCTAAGAAAATTGGGAGTCACCTCAAAAAGCTTCCTTCCCTGATAACCCTCGACAGGATAAATCACCTGAGCCTGCTGCTCGGGTTTCCCCTTCTGACCGTGAGCCTCATAATCGGTTTCATACTGGCAAGGGAGATATGGAGCGAGGGATGGATATGGGGGGCCAAGGAGACGTGGTCTACGGTTACGTGGCTTCTCTACGCTTTTTTGATAAACGGACGTCTCTCACTTGGATGGAGGGGCAGAAGGGCGGCGCTTGGGGCGGTAGTCGGATTCTGCATCGTGGTGGTGACGTTCGTGGTTGGATATGTCTTCCCGGGACAGCATAGGTTTGAGTGATGCTGCCTGAGGCTTTCCGAGGCGCCGGTTTACAAAAATTCGGAAATATGCGTTATAATTATGCTCTGAATTACGCTAAAAAACTGTTATAAGGAGGATTGCGATGGCTGTAGCTAGAGTGACAGAAGTGATAGGATCATCCGATAAGTCATGGGATGACGCTGTGCAGGAGGCTCTTGACAGAGCGAACAAGACGATAAGGGGACTTACCGGAATCGAGATAACCAAGATGAACGCCCACATAGAGGATGGGAAGATTACCGAGTACCGCTCCCACGTCAGAATCACCTTCATTCTGGAGGATTAGTATCTTCTTCCGGAATGTTTTCCCAAAGCTGAAGACAACGTGATGAATTGCTTTGTAAAATCACATGGGTTGGGAAATGATTATATTGTCTTAGACAGCGCTGAGATAGATTTTGAACTCGGCAAAGCCGCCATAGAACTCATATGCCACAGAAACTACGGCATAGGTTCGGACGGCATACTGCTTCTGGTCCCCCCCAAAAGGGGGGACTTCGGGCTCAGGATTCTCAATCCTGACGGAAGCGAGGCGGAAAAAAGCGGGAACGGGCTCAGGATCTTCGCCAAATATCTTTACGAGAGAAAGCACGCCTCGAGTAAAACTTTCTCCATAGACACCCCCGGCGGTCTTGTTACGGCCGAAGTCGAGGAAAAAGACGGAAAAGTCCACCACGTCACGGTGGAGATGGGCAGGGCGACTTTCAGGGCGGATGAGATACCGGTAGATATCGAAAAAGAAGAAGCGGTGGCGCAGCGCCTCACGCTCGGGGGAGGGGAATTTGATTTTACGGCCGTTTCGGTGGGGAATCCCCACTGCGTTATTTTCTTTGACGAACTCAGGGAAGGCCTCATAAGGGAGCTTGGACCCGAGATAGAGAACCACCCCGTTTTTCCGAACAGAACAAACGTTCAGTTCGCCCAGGTGATTGCCCCTGACAGCGTTCGTATCCTGATCTGGGAGAGGGGGGCCGGTTATACCCTTGCTTCCGGGAGCAGTTCCTGCGCTGTTGCAGCAGCGTGCGTAAAATCGGATCTTACGAACCGGAAGCTAAGAGTGCTGATGCCCGGTGGGCATCTTGACATAAACGTCGGGGAGGACTGGTCGATCACGATGCGGGGCGAGGTGGAAGAGGCTTTTTCGGGAATATTAAGCGACGACCTGCTTTACAGGCTCAAAAATCCCTCCGCGATGAATTTCTAGACCGGTCGATTTATTATTCTTGATGGAAAAACTCCTTTTAGCGGCGGACGTGGTTATTCCGGTAAGTTCCGAACCGATTCGCAACGGAGCGGTCGTTGTGGATGGGGGACGTATCGTTGACATCGGAACATCGGAGGAGATCGAGGCGGCCCATCCGCATCTGCCGAAAATAAAAAGATCGAACTCGGTAATACTCCCCGGGTTCGTAAACGCCCACACCCACCTTGAACTCAGCTGGACAAGAGGAAAAATCAGGGGTTTTGAAGATTTTACAGGGTGGCTTGAGCGGTTGATTACTCTTAAGGCCGGCGGAGTTGATCAGGACCTCGTGGAGGACTCGATGAGAATGGGACTTCGCAATGTCATCGAAAGCGGAGTCACGACCGTCGGGGAAATATCTTCTTTGAATTTTAGCGGAAGGCAGATACTTAAAGATTCGGGAATGAGAATTATCGCGTTTCTTGAGCTTTTTGACCGCATTTCGTCAGAACTGCCCTCAATTGAATTTAAAAGCGAAGGTCTCTACGAGGAAAGACCTTTCCCTCACGCGCCTTATTCCTGTGGCCCGGAATTTCTGGACGCGGTTTTTGCCTGCGCGCGCAAAAACGCGGTTGCGGTGGGGATCCACTTGGGCGAGAGTCCTGAAGAAGTCGATTTCCTGAAAAACCGGCCCAATGAATTTGAGCGGAAAATCTTCCCGCTGATAGGGAAAGAAACCTTCACGAGGCCGGCGGCCGAGACTCCGACGCGCTACATAGACGGGTTGGTTAGGGGAGAGGAAGTGAGGCTTTCCGCCGTTCACATGGTTCAGGTAGCCGATGAGGATATGGAGATAATCCGAGGTTCCGATGTCGGAGTGATTCTCTGTCCCAGAAGCAACGTTTTTCTGAAAGTTGGGAAACCGAACCTACACAGGATGCTCGATCATGAAAGGGTGGGGCTCGGAACCGACGGACTCTCAAGCAACTCGAATCTTGATTTCTTTCAGGAAATAAGATTCCTGTGTGACATGATGGTTGAGCAGGGAATACGGCAAAGTGCACGCCTCGCTGTCTATTTTGCGACTCTCGGCGGAGCGAGAGCTCTTTTTATCGAAGAGAAGACAGGGAGTCTTGAGATCGGAAAAAGTGCCGACATCATATGCGTCGACTGTGAAGGAGAGATTGCTTCGGACCCCTATTCCTGCATAGTGTCTTCAAAACCGCAGAATCTTCAGTTCTCGATGGTCGGAGGAAATTTCATCTACCGTAAAGACTCCTGTGCCTTTTGTGAGCATTAGTTTTTTGCTGTATCCCCCGATGACCGAATCAAAGCCCCAGAAGCTTTTCGTTTATGGAACCCTGAGAAAGGGCGGGGCTAGGAGCGAACACCTTGAGCAATGCACGCTGCTTAGGATGATGAGGGTTCCAGGAACTCTTTACTGCACACCCTTTGGTTATCCGGCCGCCGTGTTTGATGAGACCTCCTCACTCACGATCCAGGGAGAGCTTTATGAGCTTCCACCGGATTCCGAAGATTTCATGAAGAGCGTCAATCGCCTGGAGGGTGTGGATGAAAAGCTTTTTTCAAGATCGGTCATCCGCTGCGAAGAGGAACTTTTTTATGCCTACGAACCCGGCCTGGAGCTTGGGAGGCAGATTGGCGACGCGGACATAATAGAAAACGGCAACTGGTTCTCCGGTCCCGTTCTCTGCGGAGAGGATCCTTTTTCTTTTGCCCTTGCTTTTGAAAACATCCAGAAACGGTATTACAGGATGAGGCCCGACAGTCGCTCGGAAGAGAACATTTTTCTTGAAGGCACGGTTCCGATTCTTGTTACCTGTCCGCACTCAACCGCTCACGTGAGAATGGGGAAACTGAAACGCCATGAATTTTACACTGCCGCCCTTGGTGCCGTGGCGCATCTGGTTCTCGGCTGCCACTGTCTTTACACGAACAGGGAGCAGGATACAGATCCGAATTACTACGACGACTGCGATTTTAAGGTTGCGCTTGGAAAAATTCTTTCTGAAACGAAAATACATCTTGTCGTGGACATACACGGTACCGGAAACGAGAGGCCCGAGGACCTGTTTCCTGGCGTGGGGACGGGTAGGGAGTTTCTTCTTTCGGCACCTGAGGTTCTAGACGACTTTTATCTGAGTGCAAGGGAACATGGAATTGCGGCCGGAGGCGCCGACATATTCCCCGCGGCAAGGCAGATGACCGTGGCCAAGTTTGCTGCGAACCGGTTTTCGGTTCCTGCGATCCAGATTGAGGTAAGCGACAGGCTAAGGATGCCTTGGCGGCGGGAAGAAGAATTTCGCCGGCTGATAGGATTTTTTCTGGGATTTATCGAAAAAACAATTTCAGAGAAAGTGGATTAGGGTGGGTAGCGCGCAGCGCTTCTGCAGCCCTAAAGAAAATCAGTCGCAGAGAACATCAAGCCTTGGCTTTTCTGCTATGATTCCCTTTTTATAGGCTCTCTCGAAAAGATGCTCAAGTGCTCCTGTTCCGCTTTCTCCCAGGTCTCTGGTCCACTCATTTACGTACATTAAAACGAACTTCTCTCCAGTGTCCTCGCTCATTCCCCTTCCAAAGCGCATCGCGTAGTCAAGAGCCTCTTTTTTGTTTGAAAGAGCGTACTCTATGCTTTCTCTGTGTACCCGAAGAACTTCGGTATCAAGTCCCCGGGGTATGTCCCTTCGGAGGACATTAAGTCCAAGTGGCATCGGAAGATCAGTTTCCTCTGCCCACATCACTCCGAGGTCGAGCAGGAGTTCAAAACCCATGTCCTCGTAGGTAAGCTGCCCTTCATGTATCAGAAGACCTGCGTCCACTTCTCCCGCAAGCACCTTGTCCATGATCTTGTCAAAAGGCACTTCTACCGGGATGAAGTCGTCTGCGTAGAGGCGGAGAAGAAGATATGCGGTCGTGAGTTTTCCGGGTACCGCGACGGTTTTTCCCCTGAGGTCGGAAACCCTCTCCCTGGCGACTACTATGGGTCCGTAGCCTTTTCCCATGCTGGCCCCGCAGGATAGAATCCGGTAGCGGTCCTGTACGCTCAGGTATCCGTGGGCGGAGATTGCCGTCGTTTCAAGTTGCGCCTCCATAGCCCTTTTGTTAAGCGACTGTATGTCTTCGATCACATGTTCAAAGTCAATTTTTTCGGAAGCTACCTTTCCGCTAGCTATTGCGTAGAACATGAACGCGTCGTCGGCGTCAGGGCTGTGGCCCAATTTCATCATCCGTTTTCTCATTCCCGTCTCCTTCTGGATTTCGTCTACGATGGGTCAGTTGTAGAAGTCGATTTCGTTTTTCTTCTCTATTTCATTCAGTTCAAAAAGAAGGTCGCGATATTTGATGAGTCCTTCAATCTTGGGGCCGTCAAGGTCATATTTTATTCTTTTCTCAAGGTAGATCAGGCACTGCTTCCTGCTGAGTCCCAGTTTTCGAGATTCGATATCTACTATTTCCGAAATGAGCTTCACCCCTTTCTCTCTTGTCGAAAGGAGGCATCTGCAGCCCTCGGCGGTACTTCTGTCTCCCTTCTTGATAGCCATTACAGCGTATACAAAGGGAAGGGCTGTCTCCTTTGTCCAGAGCTCCCCTAGATCGTAAGTGAAAGAGGATTTGTCGGCAGAGAGATGACGGGCCTGAAGTCCCGCATTGCCGATGAGCATCCCGGCGTCAACTTCCTCAAGGAAACCGTTTCCGGGCTCTCTTTTTACGTATTCTGGCTTCAGACCCAGAAAAAGCTCAAGAACGATTCTGAGCAGGGCTGTTGAGCTCCTGGACCTGCTGTCGACAGACACGCTTTTTATCTCTGTTATTCTTTTGCGCGCCTTAAGTATGACGCTATCAACTTTCCCGAAAGAGGATATGGAGATGCCCGGTAAAATGGAATAATCGTCTGTTCTCAGAAATTCAACCGAAGGAATGGGCGCGACATCCACCACCCCTTCCGACAGGTTCTCGGAAAGAAGGAAGGGGTCAAAATACATTATGTTAAAGCTGTGCTCCACCACCCCTTTCTCAAGAGGATAAATGAGCGGACGCATGTTAAGAAAAGGTGCTGCTCCGAGATTTATCAATGGACGGTCCCCCTTTTCTCGTTCATAGGTACGCATCCCGTATTTCCTGGCCTTTCGTCCATCTGCTCGGAAGAAATATCTTCTGGTAAATGGAAAGCGCGTAGAGATCGGACATTCCCGCTATGAAGTCGCATACCGCCCTCTCCAGCGTTTCGTCCTCCCGCACGGGCATTTTGCAGAAGCTCTCGCGGAAGATCTTCTCGTTCTCGCAAAAATACAAATAGAGTTCCTTTACGACTTTTTTGGATTTGTTGTGAAGCGAAAGAAGTCGCTCGCTTACATAGACGTTCTCGTATAGATATTGTCTGAGTCCCAAAAGCGCCTCGAACACTTTGTCGCTCATCAAAATTCTTTTTTCGCCTCTTGCGATAGTCTGCCCCACGATATCGACCACCATCGTGTTTATTCTCTGCGAAGCCGTCTCTCCGAGGACTGAGATGTATTCCGCGGGAACATCGCCGGCTGATATGATACCGGAGCGGATCGCGTCATCAAGATCGTGGTTTGAGTAAGCAACAAGATCTGAGATCTTGGTTACTTGGCCTTCCAGGGTAAGAGGCCTGTTCTCCTCGGTATCTATTCCCTCTTTGCCCCATCCCTTTGAATGCTTTGCTATTCCTTCCCTGACTTCGTGCGTCAGGTTAAGCCCCGCTCCGTCGCGCTCGAGTGCTTCCACAATCCTTACGCTTTGGAGAACATGCCTGAACCCGCCGGGAAACACCTCGTTCAGCCCTGCTTCCCCTGAGTGACCAAAGGGGGTGTGACCCAGGTCGTGACCGAGTGCTATGGCTTCGGTCAGATCTTCGTTAAGCATAAGCGCTTTCGATATGGTCCTTGCTATCTGGGAGACCTCTATTACGTGAGTCAGCCTGGTGCGGTAGTGATCGTTGGTGGGGGAAATGAATACCTGGGTTTTATGCTTAAGTCTCCTGAAGGCTTTGGAATGAATTATCCTGTCCCGGTCCCTCTGAAAGCATGTTCTTATGTCGCATTCACGCTCGGGGTTAGCCCTTCCTCCGGATTCGCAGCTCAGAGTCGCCATGGAACTGAGCAGCTTTTTTTCGTTTTCCTCGGTCTGTTCTCGTATCAGCAAGATGTCTTGAACCTCTTTTACGGCAGCCTTACAAGCACTCCCTTTTCCGACAGGAATTCCTTCGCTTCGTTTATCGAGTACTTGCCGTAATGAAAAATCGAGGCGCACAAAACGGCGTCTGCCAGTCCCGCTTCCACGGCTTCAACCAGGTGTTCAAGCTGCCCCGCGCCTCCCGAAGCTATAACGGGAATACCGACGGTCTCGGAGATGGTTCTTGTGAGCTCAAGGTCGTACCCGTCCTCGGTACCGTCTCTGTCCATGCTCGTAAGAAGGATTTCACCCGCTCCGAAATCCTCCATCTTCTCGGCCCAGCCGACTGCGTCTATTCCGGTCGGATTGCGTCCGCCATGGGTGAAGACCTCCCACCCCCCGTCCTCTCTTCTCCTTGCGTCTATCGCGACCACTATGCACTGGCTGCCGAACCTGTCAGAAGCCCGCCTTACAAATTCCGGATCCGCTATGGCGGCCGTGTTGATCGTAATCTTGTCCGCCCCCGCCAGCAGAAGTTCCCTCACGTCCTCCACAGTTCTAAGCCCCCCTCCGACGGTCAGGGGAACGAAGACCTCGCTTGCGGTCCGCTCGACCACGTCTATCATCGTTTTCCTCTTTTCGTGGGAGGCGGTGATGTCGAGAAACGTTATCTCGTCGGCGCCCTCTTCGCTGTATTTTTTCGCTACTTCAACCGGGTCTCCGGCGTCCCTGAGGTTAACGAAGCGCACCCCTTTTACCACTCTTCCGTCCTTTACGTCAAGACACGGGATTATTCTTTTTGAAACCATTTTATTGAAACCTTTGTATGCTGTCTTCAAGATCTATGGAGCCCGAGTAAAGCGATTTCCCTAGTATGGCTCCCAGCAGGTTGTCATCCCCTATGGACTCTATTTCGCTTAGGTCGGAGAGCGATGCGATGCCTCCTGAAACGATTACCGGGAGGGGGCACAGGGAAAGAAAGCCTTTTATTGAAGCCATGTCTATTCCTTCCATGGTACCGTCCCTGTCGACGTTTGTGTGAATCACGAGCGACGCACCGATATCGCGGAATTCAAGCATCGTTTGGGCAATGCTTGTGTCTATTGTTTCTTTCCATCCCCGAAGGGCTATTTTTCCTCCCTTCGTATCCACTCCTACTGCTATTTTCCCGGGAAATCTTCCGCAGATATCCTTGAGAAAGTCCCTGTTGGTAAAGGCCGAAGTGCCTATTATCACTCTCTCGATACCAATTTCGAGGTACTTCTCCACTGTGGCGATATTTCTTATTCCCCCTCCGACCTGAACGTTTGAGGAAACGGAGCGGACTATTTCCTCTACCGCTTCGAAGTTTCTGGGATTTCCCCTGAAAGCCCCGTCGAGGTCCACGACGTGAATCCACTCGGCTCCACCCTGCTCCCATTTTTTTGCTGTATCAGAAGGACTGTTTGAAAACACTGTCTCCGTGCCTTCTTCTCCCTTGAGAAGTCGTACGCAGTTTCCGTTTTTTAAATCTATGGCGGGGATTATGAACAATTCAGGACCTCGCTGAACTTAAAAACCACGGGAAATAATACACAAGCCGGGAGGTTATTATAAGAACATTTCGAAAAAATACCGATTTAAATTTATGTTCTATTCAGTTTTGAGAATCACGCAGTATTTTCTCCCTGATTTCCCTAAGCGTGAATCTGTGTGATTTAAACTCGTTTATTAATTTTATTCTTTCGAACATTTCCTGTGAATAGAGCTGATACCCGGCGTCGGTAATTTTTGCGACCTCAAGCAAACCTTCCTTGGTCCAGTGGCGTATAGTGGAATTTCTTTGGTTGACCAGTTTTGCCAGTTCGCCGATTTTAAGCAGAGAGCCTTCGGTATCTCCTGTATCCGTCTCGCCTTCAGCTGCCTTGAGATAGATGTCAAGCGAGCGGTCAGCCGCACGCGCAACAATTTTCATGTAAGCGTCTTTGGATCCTCCCAACTGCGCTTTTTCAAGCGAGTCGATATAAGCCAGCCGGTCACGTTTGCGTATTATCGCTGCCGGGTAACCCGACATGAGCAGGATCATGTTCATTAGAAGTCGCGCCGTGCGGCCGTTGCCATCGGTAAACGGGTGAATGGTAACCAGCCGGTAATGAGCTTCCGCAGCCAATTTCACCGGGTGCAGACCGGTTGCAAGCTTGAGCCATTTCGCCAATCCGTTCATAAGGTCCGGCACTTTGCGCGGATTTGGCAGTACCGCCGCTGAACCGGAAATTCGTACCGGCGTCACGCGATAACGACCGGCATTTAGATCATCAACGCCTTTCATAATGAGATAGTGGATATGCAAGATATCTTCTTCGGTCAGCGAATGCGGCCTGCGTTTGACTTGTTTTTTCACCCAGTCAAGAGCACGGGCATGGTTTACGGCTTCCATGTGCTCCAGAAGTGATTTGCCCCCGATGGTGAGACCCTTTTCGATCACCAGCGCGGTTTCACGGCGACCTAGCGTATTTCCTTCAATTGCGTTACTCGTGTAGGTCAACTCAACCCGAAACCATTCGTCCAGGTTGCTTAAGAGTGCGTAAGGCAGCGACCCATACTCATTCAGCAGCTTCTTTTTTGCGGCCAGTTTTTCGTATTTCATGAGATAAACTATAAACCATAACGTTATGGTTTTCAAATTAGATAAAAGTCGAGCAACTTCTGCACTGTTGACCGGCACGTTGAGAGGGATTGAGGAATTTTATAGTCGCCCTATGATCATCCTCAAGTTTTTTATGGTTGGACATCCTTATTACCAGGGGCAGGAGGGTGGCTTGCTAGGGTTGAATATTCAGTTTTACCTTGACAAGCAGTTAAGCAGTAAAATAAAATCCCTCCTAGGATGTGTGGAGCTTTCACAGCCTGTTATGCTCAGTTGACATCGGTAATCTGTCAACTTAAAAGAATAATTTCTTAACAATATAATGGGGCAAGTGGCTGGTTATAGGAGGTAATTACCATTTTTATGGAAGGAAATCCATCTTGCGTTGAGAATCCGTACCGTGTTTTTATAGTATTTATTTCTTTTATTCTTTTAGCGTGTTTAATGACCGGCTGTGGAGGTGGTTCGTCAGATGACGGCTCTCCGCCGACTGCGACGAGTCTGACTTTCACAACTGCCAATAAGAGTATTCTGGAAGAAGTTAAAAACTATTACGGGGATGTGTATTCCGGAACTTACAAAGCGCCTGACGGCGTATCCATAGATGTGTGGGTCTCCATTCGCAATACAGATGCTCAAACCGGCGTCGGTACGGTTAACCGTATGGGTGTTGTTATCCAGGGTGGAACGGGCCTTGAAGTCGTGCAGCTGCTTGGTGACGACGAAGGGTTGCATACTTTGTGGGTTGCGATAAATTACCGCGGGTCAAGCCTTACCAACATCACCCCTAAATGGGAGTGCGCGCCGGGTACGGAATTTATTTCCTGCCTTAAAGAGCACGATACTTTCAGTAAGATCAACCCCAAGCTTAATGCGCAAGATGCAAACTCCGTAATAAGCTTACTTGCGGACAATGACACAGAAATTACGGTTGATGGGGCCGTGATGAAGGTATCGGAGTTTGTGCCTTCCGGAACTGTCCGCTCACCTGTGAATCTTCTTACCGCTTCATTCGGGGGCGTCGTTGTGAGCTATATGCTCGCCGAAGAAAACAGACCCGAACTGCACAATGTTTTTTTTGAACAGGTTACATATCCGAGCGAACGTCCCATATCGGATGGTCTTAACAACGCGGCGCGCATGATGGATGTTCTTTTCAATGCCTGTGAAAAAGATGCTTCCTGCAGTGCTGCCTATCCGGACATACGTGTGAATTTTCGTGATTTTATGGACACATATCATTCCACTGCGGTTGAAGTTGACGGCGAACAAGTATATGCCGGCGGGGTTTTCGACAGAATTGTGCAGATTGTAGAGGAGAGCGATGTAGGCAAGGCCATAAGATATATTGGCAAAATCGCAAACGAACATGTCGCCGGTAACACCTCTATAACTACCGGATCTGGGCCGCTGAAGTATGGAAGTCAACTTGGTGAACAGTCCCGGGCGACATATGGCTTACCGCAGTTAGACAGCGCTGATTGGCTTGATCTTCTTAGAATATTTTCAGACGGGTTTTTCCCCGGAATAACTAACCGGACCGGTATGATCTGCTCTTTCGGTATAAACCGAGCCACTACCACTAATCCGGACAGTTTGTCTTACTATGATATGGTAAAGGATGAAGAACTGCCTGGAGATAGTGGCGGAACGAAAGAGATGTTCGGATATGGTTTTCTGGTCGGCTACAAGACTTTTTTGAGCATTTGCCCGCAACTGATTGAACAAACCGGCAGACTGGAGTTGCCGGATGCTTCGGAGGTAGAAGCGGAGAACGTAATTGTCTATCGCGGGGAACTGGACATAAAACACTACTTTAATCCAGATTCGAGTCAGGATGAAATCATGGCTTATTTCACTAGTTCGCCGGGTCATCGTCGCGTTATCACGCAGGAGTTTCTTGGTCAGCTGGTAGGGGAAGATCGGGAATGCTTGTTGACTATTCGTAGGAATTTCTGGAATGCGGCCGATACCACCAATCAGAGCCTTGGGGATGATTGCGAGGAAAGCAACGGTTTGCCTGCTAGCAAGCTTGCAGGGTGGTAACCTGATCTGGATATGCTCTCAAACAGCGGTTAAGTTCATACTCTTGGTTTCCTGCATTATTGAACTATGAACTACTGGCTTGTTAAATCCGAACCGTTTAAATATTCATGGGAGGAGTTTCTCCGCGACGGCTGGACGTACTGGGACGGGGTTAGAAACTATCAGGCTAGAAATAACCTGAAGGGCATGAAAAAGGGCGATCTCGTTCTTTTCTACCATAGCAATAAGGGACTTGAAGTAGTAGGCATATCCGAAGTTATAAAGGAATATTATCAGGATCCTACAACGGAAGACGAGAGATGGGTTGTTGTGGACCTGAAACCCGTGGAAACGCTTGAGAATCCTGTATCTCTTAAGCAGATAAAAAGCGACGAAAGACTCAGGGATATCTCTCTTGTAAGGCAGAGCAGGCTTTCAGTTATGGGGATTGAGAAAGAGCACTTTGACACGATAGTCGAACTTGGAAGAAAAAGTGCCTGACTTACGCGAGAATTTGCAAAAACCTCTTGCTCCCGCACACAGCCACCAGGGAGATTTGTTCCGCCAAAGCGCCTAACGGAAATCTAATTACCTTGCAACTGGCTTAATTCTTCCATATTAGGTACTTACGGTTATATTTGTCTGGATAACTGGCGTATATTTAACATCCTATGAATACTCAACTTATCATCAACTCGCTTTTCAATGAAACGAGAATAGCAGTTTTGGAGAAAAGCCGACTGAGCGAACTTTTCATCGAAAGAAAGTCCAGCTCTCCCATGGTTGGGAACATCTACAAGGGAAAAGTCGAGAAAATAATCCCTGGCATGCAGGCGGCGTTTGTGGGCATAGGTGACGGCAGATCGGGATTTCTCTCCGCCGAGGATGTGTACGAGGAGTCACTTAGCGAACTTTTTCTTGAAGAGGAAGAGGCAAAGAAAGCTTCCAGAAAAAACCACCAGCCAATACAGGACGTTTTGCGTCAGGGGCAGGAAGTGATGGTTCAAGTTACAAAGGAACCCACCGGAAACAAGGGTCCCAAGCTGACCTCTCATGTCGGAATACCGGGCAAATATCTTGTTCTGCTTCCCGGGTCGGATTCGGTGAACATATCTCGCAAAATAACGGACAGAAAAAGCAGGAAGAGATTTTCTGAGATACTGCAGGGCAAGCCCGACGACATGGGCTTTATAGTGAGAACGGCGTGTGTGGGTGCGGACGAGAAGAATATAAAGACCGAGATGAGGGCGCTTGTGAGGAAGTGGAGGAGGATAAAGAAAAAATATGAAGAATCGAAAACCCCTGGTGTGATATACGAAGAAGCAGATACATGTATCAGAGTGGTCAGGGATCTGATGGGAAACGGTCTTAAGAAGATTGTCGTCGACTCCCCCAAAGCCCACGGCCAGATTACCAAGTATTTTTCCGACAAGATTAATAGGGATGACTTCAAAGTCGATATGTACGATAAAAAAGAGCCTATATTCGACAGATACGGAATTGAGAGTCAGATCGAAAAGATGTACAGAAAAAAGGTCTGGATGAAGTCTGGAGGTTACCTGATCATAGATGAGGCCGAGGGGCTTACAGTGATAGACGTTAACTCGGGGAAACTTGTCGGAGAAGAATTTCACAAAAAAACAATAATGAAGACAAACGAAGAAGCCGCGGTTGAATCTGCAAGGCAGATAAGGCTTCGCAACCTGGTTGGAATCATCGTTATCGATTTCATAGATATGCAGTCCATAAGATCCAGAAAGAAGATAGAATCGCTCTTCGCCGATGAGATGAAAAAGGACAAGGCCAGAGCGACGATCCAAGAGATATCATCTTTCAGCGTAATCCAGCTCACGAGGCGCAGAGTCAGGGAAAGCATACTCTCCGACCTCACCGAACCCTGCGATACCTGCGAGGGAAGCGGACGGATAAAATCGATATACACCACCTGTTATGAAATACTGAGGGATGTTGATCAATGGACAAAGGAAAGCGCCAAAGGCCCGCTTGTTGTGCATGCAAACAAAAAAGTTATAGCGAAACTCAGGGAGATAGAAGGAAGATCCATAAGAAAAATCCAGAGAGAGAGAGGTATTAAGATAAAGTTCAAATCAACCGAAGATATTCTCGAGAGGTTCACCATTTCCAGAGAAGGAAGTTCTGGTTAGTCGAAAGGAGCGTTCTAAGTTGAGTAAAAACGGATCTCTTTATCATGTAGCGATTGCCGTAAAAAATATCAAGAAGGCTGAAGATATTTACTCCAAACTACTGGGACTTCGGGTTGTCCACAGAGAGGACGTGGTCAACTATGGGGTCAAAACGTCGATGCTTTGCTCCGAATCGGAAGAGGGCACTGCGGTAGAACTTATCGAACCTCTGGATGAGAATTCCCCGATTTCACAATTCCTGGAAAAAAGAGGAGAGGGAGTTCATCACATCTG
>LXNI01001669.1_pt1 | contig 18074 bp, 13 predicted proteins | sample 809091 | NCBI WGS metagenome assembly LXNI01 (sample SAMN04870527, study PRJNA318959) | sponge metagenome | biome: 01000161; feature: marine sponge reef; material: water | host: Sarcotragus foetidus | place: Greece: Milos, Mediterranean Sea | collected 2013-05-29 | depth 5-7 m | reverse complement strand
GGGATTCGGCAGTTGGTATCCCACGGATGGTTGTCCGGTGAATCGCCGTACGTTGCCGAACTCAGGAAAGCGCTAGGGAGCGTTCAGCGGGGTGACAGCTATTCGCTGACAGGGATCGAATCGCCGCCAAGGCCCGGCTTGGAAGCGCTCGTGGATCGAATCCTTCGACTAGCTTTCTGATGTAAGTTTGGGCGATGGTGACACCTTGATTCCCGGCTGACGGCTAGGGCTCGACCCTGTCGAGTACCAGTTTCGTAAGCAATCCCGCCTACCCACTACGGGATGTGAAATGGCTATGAGATACTGCACCTGCGCGCGACAGGCTACCGGACCGAGTTCCAGCGCGACAGGGGAAGAGCTGCCTCGCTTCGAGTCCGGCTGCGGATGTCCCCCTCGGCATCTTGTGTTCCGCGAAGTCCGGGGGCTGCCCGGGGGTTCCTGCCTGTGCTAGGGTATCGACCGGAATTCCCATGGCCCACCGTATCCGCTTTGCCTGCACTGGCGTCTTGATCGCCGCCATCTTGGCGGCCTGCTCGGCGGAGCAGGCGGCACCGCCCACGCCCAATATCCTCTTCATCGCGATCGACGACCTCAACGATTGGGTGGGACCGCTGCAGGGCCACCCACAGGTGAGAACGCCGTACATGGACCGACTGGCCGCACGCGGCACAACGTTTTTCAACGCCCATACCCAGGCGCCGCTGTGCAATCCCGCGCGCACCAGCCTGCTGACCGGGCGGCGGCCTTCCAGCACCGGCATTTACGGCCTCGCGCCGTGGTTCCGCGAGGTCGACTCGCTCAAGGACATCGAGTCACTTCCGCAGTACTTCGAGCGCAACGGCTACGCCACCTACGCGACCGGCAAGATCTACCACGGGCGTTACGGCCGCGCCGAGACCGATAGCGAGTTCCAGTCGTTGGGGCCGCCTGCTGGAGTGGGCGCTCGCCCCGAGGAGAAGCTGGTACAGACGCCGCAAAACCATGGCCTGATGGATTGGGGCACCTTCCCGCACAAGGACGAGGACAAGGGAGACTGGCAGGTTGCCAGTTGGGCGGTCGAACAATTGCAAGGGCCGCTCAATGGGCCGCAAGAGCGTCCCTTCTTCTTAGCGACCGGGTTCTTCCTGCCCCACGTGCCTTGCTACGTGACGCAGGAGTGGTACGACATGTACCCGCTCGATTCGGTTGTCCTGCCAGAGATCCGCCGCGACGACCGCGACGACACGCCGCGCTTCAGCTGGTACCTGCACTGGAAGCTGCCCGAGCCGCGGCTGAAATTTCTGGAAGAGACAGACCAGTGGCGCAACTTGGTGGCGTCCTACCTGGCTTCTGTGAGTTTTGTCGACAGCCAAGTCGGGCGAGTGCTGGACGCGCTGCAGGCGAGCGGCCATGCCGACGACACGGTCGTGGTGCTCTGGTCCGACCACGGCTGGCATCTCGGCGAAAAGCTGATCACCGGCAAGAACACGCTCTGGGACCGCTCGGCCCGGGTGCCGCTGATCTTCGCCGGCCCGGGTGTCGCCCGCGGAGCCCGCGTGACGAGCCCCGCGGAATTGCTCGACATCTACCCGACCTTGGTCGAGCTTGCCGGCCTGCCCGGCCAGCCGGGACTGGAGGGCCACAGCTTGGTGCCGCAGCTGCACGACGCCTCCGCGCCTCGCGAATGGCCCGCCATCACCACGCACAATCCGGGCAACCACGGCGTCCGCTCGGAGAACTGGCGCTATATCCGCCATGCCGACGGCTCGGAGGAACTCTACGACATGCGCAAAGATCCCCAGGAGTTCGACAACCTTGCCGCCGATCCGCAATATGCCGAAGTGATGGCCGAACACCGTCGCTTCCTGCCTGAGAGCGAGCAGCCGCACGCTCCGGGCAGCCGGGCGCGGGTCTTGATCTACGACGACGGCAACGTGAACTGGGAGGGCGAGGATATCGCTCCGAGCGATCCGGTCCCGGAAATTTGATATCAATGAAGTGTCTTGACTGAGACCGTTCTCGGTGTCATTCCCGCCCGTTTCGCGTCGCGCCGTTTTGCGGGCAAGCCTCTGGCAGACCTAGGCGGCAAGCCGCTGATCCAGCACGTCTACGAGCGCTCCGTCGCGTGCCCGCTCTTTGAGCGGGTGGTCGTCGCCACCGACGATTCCAGGATCTCCGCCGCGGTAGAACGCTTCGGCGGCGCGGTGGCGATGACTTCCCCCGAGCACGTCTCGGGCACGGACCGCGTGGCCGAGGTGGCCGCCGCCGAGAGCGCCGCCATCGTCGTCAACATTCAAGGCGACGAGCCGTTCGTCAACGCCCGGGTGCTGGAACAGGTGGTGCGACCCCTGCTCGATGCAGCCGCGCCGCCGATGGCCACGCTGTGCAAGCGGATCACGGAGCGGGCGGTGCTCGAAGATCCCAACGTCGTCAAGGTCGTCACCGCCGCCGACGGCACTGCGCTGTATTTCTCGCGCAGCCCGATCCCCTACCCGGATCGCGACGTGGCCGCGGATGCTTGGGAGCACATCGGCATCTACGCCTACCGCAGGGACTTCCTGCTGGCCTTCAGCCGCATGCAGCCGACCCAGCTGGAACTGGCCGAAGGGCTGGAACAGCTGCGGGCCTTGGAGGGCGGCCATCGAATCGCCGTGGTGCAGACCGACCATCACGTCGGCGTCAGCGTGGACACGGCCGACGACCTGCGCCGCGCGCGCCAGATGTTGGAGCGGGTGGCCGCGCCCGTCGCGTAAGGCGCGCTGGAAGGCCGTTGAAGCAGGGGTCGCGGCTTTTCTACAATAGGTGGAGGGAAGGCTGTTCCAATTCGCTGGGGCGCGCTTTCGTGGAGGGACTACGGAATGTCGGAAGAACAGGCCGGGGGAGCATCCGGCACCTCTCTCTTAGGCCGCCTCAAGGCGAGCATACAAGCCGAGGGCAAGGACGAAGAGGCCAAGATCCGCTCGCGGCGCAGGCTGATCGGGCTGCTCACGGGCGGCTTCCTGACGACTAACCTGCTGATGTTCCTGCGATTCTTCTTTCCGCGCACGATTTTCGAGCCGCGGACGCAGTTTCGCATTGGATCGCCGACGGACTACGGTATCGGGGTCGACACGCGCTTCCAGAAGAGCAATCGAATTTGGGTCGTGCGCACGACTGACCGGCTGTTCGTGATCTTCGCCAGTTGCACGCATCTGGGCTGCACGCCGGACTGGAAGCTCAGCGAGGCGAAGTTCAAGTGCCCCTGCCACGGCAGCGGCTACGACCCGGAGGGCCGCAACTACGAAGGCCCCGCCCCGCGCCCGATGGATCGGGCGTATGTCGAACTGGACCCGCAGGGGCGCATCGTGGTGGACACGAGCGTGCTCTACCGCGAGGAAAAGGGGCAGCCCACACAATTCGACTCTCAGGGCAGCTACATCCAGGTGTGATGGCGCGAGGAGACCAAGAGCATGGCCGACGAAAAGCAAACCGACGTCAAGGGCAAGCCCGCTGCCGCGCCTGAAAGCAACGGCAACGGCGCCCGCAAGCTGCTGGGCGTGACCATCGATCCGGACGAGATCAAGAAGAAGGCACAGGTCGATCTCGAGGCGCTCAAGCAGCCGACCAAGACCGAGGTCTACAAGTCGATCTTCCGCGTCAAGCACGACCAGACCGCGCGCAGCCGCACGCTGGGCGTGCTGAGCAACGTGTTCCTGCACTTGCACCCGGCCAAGATCAACCGAGACGCCGTGCGCTACAACTTCACGTGGGGCATGGGCGGCATCAGCTTCTACCTGTTCTGGGTGCTCACCTGGACCGGCGTGCTGCTGATGTTCTACTACCACCCGACCAAGGTGCAGGCCTTCCGCGACATTCTCTACCTCGAGCACGACGTGCCGTTCGGCAAGCTGCTGCGCAACATGCACCGCTGGGCCGCGCACGCGATGGTGCTGACCGTGCAGCTGCACATGTTCCGGGTGTTCCTGACCGGCTCGTACAAGAAGCCGCGCCAGTTCAACTGGTCGGTCGGGGTGATCCTGCTGGTCCTGACGCTGCTGCTGTCGTTCACGGGCTACCTGCTGCCCGACGACCAGCTTGGCTTCTGGGCGGTCACCGTGGGCACCAACATGGCGCGGGCGACGCCCATGCTGGGTCATGAGGGCCCGTTCGGGCCGGAACTCGGCATGACCCCCTTCAACGACGTGCGCTTCGCCCTGCTGGGCGGCTCGATCGTGGATGCCAACGCGCTCCTGCGCGCCTATATCTGGCACTGCATCGCGATCCCGGGTTTTGCGGCGATCTTCATGATTGTCCACTTCTGGCGCGTCCGCAAGGACGGCGGCATTTCCGGGCCCGCCCGCATCATGCTCGAGAAGGAAATCAAGCCGGTGCGCAGGTAGGCGCTGGGGAAGAGGGCAGGAATCAGCATCATGGATTGGCACCAACTCTGGACGATCATTTCCCTCCCGGACAACATCCCGATCGTGGGGATGCTTTTCATCATCCCGTTCTTCACTTGGTACGCGCTGCGGCAGGCGCGCGCCAACGACCGGCTGCTCGAGCAGCTGGAGAACGATCCGGACATGGCCAAGACGCACCACCGCAAGGTGCAGCCCTTCCAAAAAGGCTGGGTCCGCGAGGTGGCCGTGTGGCCCTACCTGCTGCGCATGGAGTTCTTGGCGGCGATCATCGTCACCATCATCCTGATGGTGTGGTCGATCTCGCTGGATGCGCCGCTGGAAGAGCCGGCCAACCCGTCGCTGACGATGAACCCGTCCAAGGCGCCGTGGTACTTCCTCGGCCTGCAGGAGATGCTGGTCTACTTTGACCCGTGGATTGCCGGGGTCGTGATGCCGACGCTGATCATCATCGGCTTGATCGTGATCCCCTACATTGACGAGAACCCGCTGGGCAACGGCTACTACACCTATAAGCAGCGGCGCTTCGCGATCTGGGCCTTCATCTTCGGTTTCATCATCCTGTGGTGCTCGATGATCGTGATTGGCACGCTGATCCGCGGACCGGGCTGGATGTGGTTCTGGCCGGGCATGACCTGGGACCACAACCGGTTGATCTTCGAGATCAACCGCGACCTGCACGAGATCGTCGGCATCACCTCCCAGCCGTGGATCGGCATTTTCGGCGGGCTCGTGGTGGGCGGCTTCGCGGTTGTGGCGGGCTACGCTTGCCACCGCGTCATCACGGCGACCGAGTTCAGCCGCAAGATACTCGGCCGCATGTCACTGCTGCAGTACACGATCCTGCAGACGCTGCTAGTCATCATGCTGGCACTGCCGGTGAAGATGGCGGCGCGGCTGTTGTTCCGCATCAAGTACGTGTGGGTCACGCCTTGGTTCAACGTTTAGCGTTGCCGTCAGACAAGGCCACGAAAGGGAAGGCATAGGGATTTTCATGGCAGAAGAAACCAACGTTCAGCCGGATCCGATAACCACCAAGTCGTACAGCGTCCACCTGCTGGTGTCGATGTTGCTACTGCTGGCGTCGCTGGTTTGGGCGATCTACGACGAAGTCGAGATCATGCGCCCGTACAAGGAGTACCAAGCCCGCTTCAGTGCCTACTACTCCCGCTTCCTGATGGACCTGCAGCCGCAGCAAGCGGCCAAGGAGGACGCGATCCGCCAGTCGCCGGAGTACCAAGCAGTAAGCGGCGAGCTGACGGCGGCCGAGGAAGCGGTGCGGGCGCGCATCGCAGAGATTGACCGCGAGGTCGGCCAGGGCGTGGTGCCGCGCATGACCGCGGCGCGCGGCGCCTTCCAGGTCCTGCGCAGCGAGATCGACTCACAGCGCTATCTGATCGAGGTCTCTCACGACGAAGACGAGAAGAATTCGATTCGGGAGGGTATCGAGGAGATCCGCTCCCGCGTCGTGGAAGTCGAGTTGCCGCTTGCGGACGGTTCGGGCGAGACCGAAGAGCTGCAGATGCAGTTCGCACAGCTGGAGGCGGAGTTCCTCGGCATGCAGGAGCGACGAGCGAGGTTGCAGGCCGAGCGCTTGGACGCGCTGGCAGAGGCGAACCGGCTGCGCGCCGAGCGTGACGCGCTGATGTCCGAGCGGCTAGTTGGATTGGGCGCTACTCAGATCGACGGGCTGATCTCGAACATGCGCAACTTCGACATCGGGATCAAGCAGGTCCACCTCATGGATATCGACTTGGTTGACCGCTGCGAGTCCTGTCATCTCGGCATTCGCGAGCCCGTCGAGATCGGACGCACGGATCTGATCTACCCGGTGTTTCAGAGTCACCCGCGGCCGGAACTGCTCGACATCCACGACCCGGAGGCGTTCGGCTGCTCGTCGTGCCACAACGGCAACGGCCGGGCTACGCGCAGCGTGACCAAGGGCCACGGGCGCCACAAGTTCTGGCTCTGGCCGATGTATTTCCCCGAGAACGTCGAAGCGGGCTGCCAGCAGTGCCACGCCAAGGAGATCGTCACTCCGGGCGGCGAGACGCTGAACATGGGCCGGGACCTGTACATGAACAAGGGCTGCTGGGGCTGCCATCGCTTCGAGGGGTACGACGCGGAAGCCGAAGAGCTGACCGCTGTGCGCCAGCAACTGCGCAACTTGGGCGCAACCCGCATGGCCAATGCCAAGGAGATGCGCGTCAGCCTCGACTTGGGCGACACGTCCGCTGATGGCGGCGCTGCCCAGCGGTACTACGCGCGGGCCGAAGAACTGCGGCTGACCAACACCCGCCTCGATGCCGAGATCCACAACTTGGAGGTGGAAGAGGCCAATCTTGCGCAAGAGGTCAAGAAGTTCGGCCCGAGCCTGAAGGAGATCAAGCTCAAGGATCTCAAGGAGTGGATTCCGGAGTGGGTCAAGAATCCCCACGAGTTCCGCCCGGGCTCGAAGATGCCTGTGTTCCGGCTGTTGGACGAGGAGGTCCAGCAGATCTCGGCCTACCTGTGGCAGAACGCGCTGGACGGCGAGCTGGTCCGGCACCCCCGCGGGAATGCCGAGCGCGGCCAGGAATTGTTCGAGACCCGCGGCTGCCTTGGCTGCCATTCCATCGGAGACGGCGAGAGCCGCATGGGCGGGGATTTCGCCGCGAACCTGAGTCGGGTCGGCGAAAAGATGAACTACGACTACATGGTGCGCTGGATCCACGATCCTTCGGAAGTCACCCCGGACCCGGACGTACCCGATGCGATGCGGCCGCGCCCGGTGATGCCAAGCCTGCGCTTGACCGACAGCGAGTCGCGCGACATCGCCACCTACCTCAGCGAGCAGCGCACGGACCACGAGTATCCGCCCGCGCCGTACATGGACGATCCGGACATGGCCGCCGCCGGCTTGGACGCCATCCGCCACTATGGCTGCGCAGGCTGTCACGAGATTTCGGGCCTCGAGGAAGAGGGCCGCATTGGCACGGACCTGACGGTCGAGGGCAGCAAGCCGCTGGAGCGGCTCGACTTCGCATTGAAGACCCACGAGGCGGAGTTGGAGGGCTGGTACAGCCACAAGGGCTTCTTCGAGCACAAGCTCGAGAACCCGGCCGTCTTCGACGAGGGCAAGGAACGCGAGCACCTCGAACGCTTGCGCATGCCCAACTTCAACCTCAGCAGCGAGGAGGTCAACGCGCTGACAACGTTCCTGCTGGGCGCGGTGGAGACGACCTTCCCCGAGCAATACCGCTTCGAGCCGGAAGACGAGCGGGCAGCTGTCCAAGAGGGGTGGTGGATCATCACGCGTCACAATTGCACGGGTTGCCACCAAATCCGGCCGGGCAATGTTTCGTCGTTCATGACGATGCCGCGGTATACCGACGACCCCGACTGGGCCGAGCAGCTGCCGCCGCAGTTGTACACAGAGGGGGCGCGCGTGCAGCCCGATTGGCTGACGGGTTTTCTCGCCAATCCGGCCCAGAGCGAGCGAGACGTGAACCGCAACGGAGTGCGCGAGTATCTGCACGCGCGCATGCCGACGTTCTACTTCTCGGACCGCCAGCTGGCGAAGCTGACCAAGTTCTTCATGGCGCGCGATTCGCAACCGGTGCCGCACATGCCCGAAGCGATGGAGCCGCTGTCGAACGCGGAACGGGCCATCGGTCGGCAGCTGTTCGTCAGCGATGCCGCGCCGTGCTTGAAGTGCCACATGACGGGGATTCCGTCGCAGGACGCCGACGCTACGGCGCCCAATTTCCTGATCGCGTCCGAGCGCCTGAAGCCGAACTGGACGTACCGCTGGCTGCTTGAGCCGGCGGCGATCGCGCCCGGCACGGCCATGCCGTCCGAGTTGTTCGAACGCGACGGAGACCGCTGGGTGTTCGCAGGCCAGATCCCGGCCCAAGCGCGAAACTATGCCGGCGACCATGCTGATCTGCTGACCCGCTACATGTTCCAAATGGATGGTGCGGAGTTACGTCGGCTGCAAGCCCTACAATGAGATTTCGAACGTTTTTCGGAGGTATACGAGCGTGAGCAATCCTAGAGTCCTGGCGGTCGCCTTGGTGCCCGCCGTCCTGCTGGCCCTGGCCATCGCCTGCGGCGGAGACGACTACTTTGACGAGTACGACGCGAAGACGCGGGGCCAGAGCGGCGGAGAGGCTGATGGCGGTGCTGCGTCCGTCGGTGAGATGGTGACAGTGGATCCGGCCACGGCCGCGACGGTGAATGGCATGATCACGTTTTCGGGTGATGTGCCGCGCTTCCCGCCGGTCAACATGAGCGCCGAGCCGGACTGTGTTCAGATGCACGGCGGCCGCGTTCCGTCTGACCGCGTGCTCGTCAACGACGGCAAGCTCCAAGATGTCCTGGTGTGGGTCTCGAAGGGCTTGGAAGGCAAGCGCTTCCCAGTGCGTACCGACTTGGTCAACTTGGATCAAGATGGCTGCATTTACAAGCCGCACGTCGTCGCGGTGCAGATGGGCCAGCCGCTCAACATCACGAACTCAGATCCCACAACCCACAACGTGCATCCGCTGCCGCGCGAGAATCGCGAGTGGAACAAGTCCCAGACCTCGAGCGCTCCGGCAATCGACTACGCCTTCCCGCGCGCCGAAATGAAGATCGCGGTCAAGTGCAACATCCATCCTTGGATGCAAGCCTACATCCACGTCATTGAGCACCCTTACTTTGCGGTCAGTGCTGCCGACGGAACGTTCGAGATCGGCAACCTGCCTCCTGGCAGTTACACGCTGCAAGCCGTGCATGAGCAGTTAGGGGAGCAGGAACTGCAGATCACGGTCGGGGCCAGCGAGAGCGCCGAAGTCACCTTCGCCTATTCCGGCTGATGCCCAAGCGCCGCAGGCGCGCATAGGTCATGAACTCCAACCTCCCGACCACCATGCGCGCAGCTGGTGAGGCCGGCGTGTCGGCCCAGCTGGCGGACTACTACGAACTGGTCAAGCCATCGATCGTCTGGCTCATCCTGATGTCCACGGCGATGGGTTGCTACTTGGCGGCCGAAGGTGCCCTGCCAGCCGTGCAAACTCTGCACGCCCTGTGCGCTACGGCGCTGCTGGCGGCCGGCACGGGCGCATTGAACCAGTGGTGGGAGCGGGATGTCGATGCCCGCATGCGTCGCACGGCGACGCGTCCGCTGCCCGCGGGCAGAGTGCCGTCGCGTGCGGCCTTGATCTATGCGTTGGGGCTGACAGTTACAGGCTTGGCCTACTTGCTGGCAGGGGTGAACACGCTCAGCTTCTGGCTGGGCGTATGCACGGTAGTCAGCTACAACCTCGTCTACACTCCTCTGAAGACCCGCACATGGTGGTCGACGACCCTGGGCGCGTTCCCCGGCGCCGTGCCGCCGCTGATGGGCTGGGCTGCCCTGCGCGGCAGCTTGGGTGTCGAGGCTTGGGTCCTGTTCGGGATTCTCTTCCTGTGGCAATTCCCGCACTTCTACGCGATTGCGTGGATGTACCGCGAGGACTACGCTCGGGCCGGAATCCGAATGCTGCCCGTGGTCGAGCCGTCGGGCAGATCGACGTACCGCCAGATCGTTGTCAGCTCGGCTCTGCTCGTGCCGCTCTCGATGGCCCCGGCGTGGCTGGGCATGGCAGCTTGGTGGTACGTGGTGCCCGCGTTTGTGCTCGGCTGCGCCTACCTCGCAGCGGGCGTTAGACTGGCCAAGAGCGGCACGGCCGGCGACGCGAGAGACTTGCTGAGGGCGTCGGTACTGTACCTCCCGGTGCTGTACCTGTTCCTGCTGGTCGCCAAGCCCTGACGGGTCGTCCGAGGCTCTGCCCGCGCCGTCAGCGCGGCGCGGCGGCGCGCGTCAGTTACTCTCGTCGCCGGTGGCGACGTCTTCCATTTCTGCGGCCGGCTGTCGCAAGGCCGCCGTTGCGCCGTCCCTGATCAAGCTGCCTTCCGAAGGCCCTTGGAAGAACATGAAGCCCTCTCGGTCGCGCCAGGCCAGCGGCCCGGCCAGGATCTTGCCGGCCTTGAGCGTTTCGACCTTGATCTTCTCGATCAGAGCCATATAGCGCGGATCGTCGCGCTCCCAGCCGGTAAAGCTGCCGATGTCGCCACTCGCGGCGAAGACCACGTCCACGCCGTCGATCGCCGCCACCTTGTCTACAATGTCGACGCCGGCGGGCGATTCGATCATCACGACAACCATGATGTTGTCATTGGCCACGGCCCGGTAGTCGGATCCCCAGAGACGGCCGTACTGGCCGCCGCCCCGGCTGCGCTTGCCCCGGGGCGGGAACTTGGCGTAGGTCACCCCGTCCTCGGCCTCTTGGACGCTGTCCACCATTGGGACGACAATTCCGAGTGCCCCGATGTCGGTGGCCTTCTGAAGGTCGCCTTCCGTGGGCGTCGGGATCCGGATAAAGGGGATCGCCGGTGCGTCCTTGCAAGCCCAGATCATCTTCGCGACTTGGTCGTAGTTCAGCGGGCTGTGCTGCATCTCGATCCAGAGGAAGTCGAACCCGGAATTCGCCATGGCGCAGTACACATTCGGGTCGGAGGTGGTGATCGTGCCGCCGACGACCTGCTTGCCCTCCGCGAGCTTCTGCTTGACGGTGTTGAAAATCCGCGTGTCTTGACTGAACGCCAGCGAGGCGCAGGCCAGTACCAACGGCACCAAGCCAAGGCGGGAAAGTTTCTTGAGTTGCACTTCGACTCCCTCTAATTCTCTGCGACTACCGGCCGCTGAACGGCAACAGTATACAACGTCTCCCAATGACCGCTGAACCCGGGCTGAGGCAAGAAACAGCCGCCCAAGAGCTTCTGTGCGCCGTCCGGCTCGCGCCGCCAGAGCTGGCGACCCGCGCGCTTGGCCTCGATCGTCACTCGTTGCTGTCGTCGGCCGTGTCCTTTTGGTAGTGATCCCGGACAATCTGATCTGCGTCAACCAACTCCGCGAGGTGTGAGCTTGTGCAGCACGAATCGCAGAACCTCTTGCCATCGCCGCAGCCGTCCTGCTGTGCCGACTCGCACTGGCGGGTCGCGTCCATGCGTTCCGTCACAGCCCCCGATTGCCCTGCAATGTCGTGTCCTGTACTGGGTACGCCTACGCCGACCTTGATCGCTTGCTGCAGCTGCTCCAGGACGTCCGCCACATCATCCCTGAGCCCGAGTTCAGTGCGCCGCAGTCTGGCAGCAGACCTTGAGGCGCCGCGCCGGGCTTGGCAATGGCCCACTGACGGGCTACCGTAGAAGCTGAGCAATGGACAAGCGCGTGCTACCGATCGGCACCCAGAGCTTTCGCAACATCCGCGAGGGCGGCTGCTACTACGTGGACAAGACCGGCTACGCGCTACGGCTAGCCAAAGGGGGCAGGCACTATTTCCTTTCGCGCCCGCGCCGCTTCGGCAAGAGCCTCTTCATCGACACCCTCAAGCATCTGTTCGAGGGCGACCAAGACTTATTCGCCGGTCTCGAAGCCTACGATCACTGGGACTGGTCGGTGCGCTATCCAGTCGTCCGGCTCGACTTTGCCGGGCTCAACGCGACCAAGCCCGGTGACTTGGAAGAGGATGTGAGGGCGCAGCTGTTGAATCTAGAGAGTAGCGCAGGCCTGCAGGCCCGCCATACATCCGGTCCTCGTCGCTTCGAAGATCTGATCCGCCACCTGCATGGGCAGGCCGACCAGCCTGTTTGCGTGCTGATCGATGAGTACGACAAGCCGATCTTGGACGCTTTGGAAAATCCGGATCTCGCCCGTGCCAATCGAGACTACTTGCGGGGGCTCTACGGAATGATCAAGTCCAGTGATGAACATATGCGCTTCGTCTTCCTCACCGGCGTCAGCAAATTCTCCAAGGTGAGCCTTTTCTCCGGCCTGAACAATCTCAACGACATCACGCTGGATGAACGCTACGCGGCCATTTGCGGCTACACCGAGGAGGACTTGGAGAAGGTCTTCGCCCCAGAGTTGGAGGGACTCGATCGCCAGCAGATTCGGGATTGGTACAACGGCTACAACTGGGGGGCGGAGAGGGTATACAACCCTTTTGATCTCCTGCTCCTGTTTGACCGGCGTAGGTTCAAGCCTTGGTGGTTCGAGACTGGCACGCCGCGATTCTTGGTCGAGACACTGATCAAGCGCAACATCTCGACCGCCAACCTAGACGGCATGCTCGTGAGCGAGGACGACCTCGGTAAGTTCGACGTTGGCAGCATCGCCCCGGAAGCACTTCTATTCCAAACCGGCTACCTCACCATTGGGGGCCAGGAGACGCGTCGCGGCCAGCGGCGCTTTCGACTGGTCTATCCCAACCGCGAGGTGCGTCAGAGCCTGAATGAGAGTCTGCTCTCCTATTTGACCGGAACGGACACCCTGCGCGAACAGCACCGTGACGCTCTTGAGGAACTTCTGGTTCAGGGCGATCTAGCTGGACTGGAGCGGCGCATCCGCGCCTTGTACGACAGCATTCCCTACGAATGGCACACGCGCAACGAGGTTGCGCGTTACGAGGGGTACTACGCGAGCGTGTTCTACGGCTACGTTTCGGGGCTGGATGTCGAGGTGAGGGTGGAGGATAGCAGCAATCGCGGCCGACTGGACATGGCAGTGCAGGCGGGCAGGCATGTGTACCTGTTCGAATTCAAGGCATGGCAGGAGAATCGAAGCGGCGCGGCGCTGGCGCAGCTCAAGGAGCGGGACTACGCGGCAAAGTACCGGCACCTCGGGCTGCCGGTCCATTTGGTGGGCGTGGAGTTCAACGCTCAGACACGCAGCGTGGAAGTGTTCGAGAGCGCTCGTGCCTGAGCCTCAAGCGGCGCAGTCGCCATAGCGGTCACAGGTGCGAGCGGTACGGCTACAGGCGCTTGGTTAGTCCAGCCTAGCTGTCCCATATGACGCTACGAGGCTACGGCCAAGCGACAGACGGCAAGTCACTCAGAAATGGGGGGCATGTTCTGGCCGTCTAGAGCTTGCGCCCTGGCCGCATGCGGCGCTAGGCCGTTGAGTTCAACGGTCGCAAGGACCAAGCGCACGATCGCAATGAACTCCGCGCCCTGCAGCGAGCACGGCCCGTTCGTCACCATCCGAGCCAATCGTCTTGCGCCACCGGTGCCGAACGTGCGAATTCGCTGTTCGACGTAGGCTATATGAGCGATTCTTCGACAAGAGGCCGTTAGGCCGGGACACGGTTTGTGGCGAACACTCGACCGTTCGCTCTGCTGCCCAGTCAGGTCCGCGGCTTTGCCGGTTGCTAAGTGCTTGGCCTGGATCGCCACGCGATGGTGTCTTCGGCTGTGTCTTTCTCGCGGTGGTCTTGGACAAATTGATCTACGTCAAGCAATTCCGTGGGGTACGAGCCGGTGTAGCACGAATAGCAGTACTTGCCGCCGTTCCTGCTGTCCCCGACCGCCTGCTTGAGGCCGTCCAGCGACAGGTAGGCGAGCGAGTCGGCACCGGTGTGCTGCCGGATCTCTTCGACCGACATCTGGTTGGCGATCAGCTCGGCCTTGTCGGGCGTGTCCACGCCGTAGTAGCACGATGCGATGGTGGGCGGGCAGGAGATGCGCAGGTGGACTTCTTTCGCGCCCGCGTCACGCATGATGCCAACGATCTTGCGGCTTGTGGTGCCGCGCACCAGCGAATCGTCCACCAGCACCACGCGCTTGCCAGCGACGAGGTGATTGACTGGATTGAGCTTGAGCTTGACACCAAAGTTGCGGATGGATTGCTTGGGCTCGATGAACGTGCGGCCCACATAGTGATTGCGGATGAGCCCGAGACTGAAGGGGATCCCCGACTCCTTGGAAAAGCCGAGCGCCGCTGCGTTGCCAGAGTCCGGCACGGGCACGACGCAATCGGCGTCGACTGGGCTCTCGCGGGCGAGTATGCGGCCTAGGGCCTCGCGCGACTTATGCACCGAGCGTCCGAACACAGTAGAGTCCGGACGGGAGAAGTAGACGTGCTCGAAGGCGCACTGGGAAGCTTGCAGCGCGGGCGCGAAGCGCTGTCGAGTCACGCCTTTGTCGGTGACGATGACCATTTCGCCCGGCTCTACCTCGTCTACGTACCTGGCCCCGATGAGGTCGAACGCACAGGTCTCGGATGCGAAGACGTGGACCGCGCGCCCCTTGTGGCGCATGGTGCCGTAGGCAAGCGGGCGAAACCCGCGCTGGTCGCGGGCGACGATGATCTGGTTGGTGCTCAGCAGGACGAGCGAATACGCTCCCTCCAGTTCCAGCAGCGACTCGCGGAGCGCCGCCGGCAACGTCTGCTCTGTGGAGCGGGCCATCAAGTGCGGGATGACTTCGGTGTCACTAGTGGCCTGGAAGATGGATCCGCTCTTTTCGATCGCTCCTCGCAGCGCGTGGCCGTTGGTCAGGTTGCCGTTGTGGGCGACCGCCAATGCGCCCTTGTTGCATTCGACGTAGAACGGCTGTGCGTTGCGCGAGCCGACGTCACCTGCGGTCGAGTAGCGGGTGTGGCCGATCGCCATGTGCCCGGTCAATTGCTGGAGTTCATGCTCGCCGAAGATCTCGCTGACCAGGCCCATTCCCTTGCGGGTCTGGACGGTCTGGCCGTCGCTGGAGCAGATGCCTGCGCTCTCTTGGCCGCGGTGCTGCAGGGCGTACAGGCCAAGGTACGCCAGGTTGGCGGCCTCAGGATGGCCGAAGATCGCGCAGATGCCGCACTCCTCGTGGAAGTGATCCCCGGGGTCCACCTCGACAGCTCGGCTCGGGGAGGGGGTGGCCTGGTCGCTCATTGAGACTCCAAGGAAGCTTCAAACGAAGACTCCCAGATCTTGCGCAGGTGCGCTACCGGCGCTTCCACAAACGTCTTCGAATTCAGCGCGCAGGACAGGGTCGAACCACCGGTGTGGCCGAGTTCTACCAGCGGGACGGACTGTGCTGCCGCGATTGCGACCACCTCCCCTAGCTTCTCGCGGGGCACAGACAGCAGCACGCGGGAAGGGGATTCGTGAAACATCGTGTAGAGCAGTGGGTGGTCGGTCTCGAAATCGATGGTTGCCCCGACTTGCCGTGGACCGAAGCAGCACTCCGCTAGCGCCACGGCCAAGCCCCCGCTGCCGATGTCATGCGCTGAGTTGGCCAAGCCTTGGCGGACGATGTTGCGCGTGGCCTCTTGCACGCTCGCTTCGTACTCGAAGTCCAACGATGGTGGCAAGCCCCAGGTTTGGGCCAACACGGTCTTGGCGTACTGCGATGAGCCAAACCTTTGGGGCAGTTCCTCGTTCTGGAAGCCGGGCAGCAAGCCGCCGAGCAAGATAACGATGTCTCCGCCCCGCGTGAAGCAAGACGCGATCGGGGCATCCATGTGGTCCAGCATCCCGACGATGCCCACCACGGGGGCGGGGTCGATGCCCTCGCCCAGGGTTTCGTTGTAGAGACTGACGTTGCCACCGGTGATCGGCGTGCCGAAATGCCGGCACGCTTCAGCCATGCCTTCGATCGATTCCACGAGCTGTGCCATGATTTCGGGCTTTTCTGGATTGCCGAAGTTAAGGTTGTTGGTCGCGGCGATCGGCGTCGCGCCGACCGTGGCGAGATTTCGGCAGCACTCGGCTACGATCAACTGCGTGCCCAGGCGCGGGTCGAGCGCGCAGTACCGCGAATTGCCGTCCAGCGACATGGCAAGGGAGACGTTGGCCTCCTTGATGCGGATCACGGCTGCGTCAGCACCCGGCCCTGATGTCGTGTTGGTCCGTACCTGATGGTCGTACTGCTCCCAAATCCAGCGCTTGGAATTGAGATCGGGGGATGCCAGCAGGGTCTTCATGCCGGCCAGCAGGTCTGCGTCCGATGGCTCGCTCGGGACCGGTCCGTCCAGCGGCGCAGTGCGCCGCGGCCTCGTACGGGGACGGTCATAGAGCGGTGCATCATCGCTGAGAAAGCCCGTGTCAAGCTCGGCCACCACGCTCCCGCCGTGCTTAACCCGCAGCAGGCGATCCGCCGTGACCGTGCCGATCTCCACGGCGTCGAGGCCCCACTTGCGAAAAACCGCCAGAACTTCGCCTTCTTGGCCGCGTTCGGCCACCAGCAGCATGCGCTCTTGGGATTCCGAGAGCATAATCTCGTAGGGTGTCATCCCGGTCTCGCGCTGCGGTACCAGGTCTAGTTCGATCTCAATCCCGACCCCGCCGCGTCCGCCCATTTCCGCGGTCGAGCAGGTCAGACCCGCCGCTCCCATGTCCTGGATGCCGAGAATTGCGCCAGTGCGCATAGCCTCGAGGCAAGCCTCAAGCAAGAGCTTTTCCAGAAACGGGTCGCCGACCTGGACGTTCGGACGCTTAGCATCGGAATTCTCGTCAAACTCCGCAGAAGCCATCGAGGCCCCTTGGATGCCGTCCTTGCCGGTCTTGGCGCCTACGTAGATGACGGGGTTGCCGAGTCCCTTGGCGGATCCGAGAAAGATCGAGTCTTTCCGGAACACCCCTAGGGCGAAGACGTTGACCAAGGGGTTCGCGCTGAAGCAGGGATCGAAGGAGCATTCCCCACCGATCGTGGGCACGCCGATGCAATTGCCGTAGTGGGCAATGCCCTCGACCACTCCACGGATAATCCGCCGGTTGGTCGCGCCGTTGTCCGGATCGTCGGGAGGGCCGAAGCGCAGGGCGTCGAGCACCGCGACGGGGCGCGCGCCCATGGTGAAGATGTCTCGCAAGATGCCGCCGACCCCGGTTGCCGCCCCTTGGAACGGCTCGATATAGCTGGGATGGTTGTGCGACTCGATCTTGAAAGCGGCTGCCCAGCCTCCGCCAATGTCGACGATGCCGGCGTTCTCGCCCGGTCCGACCAAGATCCGCGGGCCCTTCGTGGGCAGCTTCTTCAGGTGCAGCCGCGAACTCTTGTACGAGCAGTGCTCGCTCCACATGACGCTGAGAATTCCCAGTTCGGTCAGTGTTGGCACGCGGCCGATTCGCTGGGTGATCCGCTGGTATTCTTCAGCGGTGAGGCCGTGTACGGCGGCTAGCTGCTCGTCGACCTCAGGCTGCATCAGAAAGGTGGTTCGTCGCTGCCGCAATCATCGATTGAAAGATCGCAATGCCATCAGTGGAACCGACGGCAATGTCGCACGCGCGTTCGGGATGCGGCATCATGCCGAGCACATTGCGTCCCTTGCCCAGCACACCGGCGATGTTCCGGCTTGATCCATTGGGATTGTCCCCGGCGTAGCGAAAGGCGACGCGATCTTCGGCTTCGAGCCGGTCCAAGGTCGCCTCGTCGGCGAAGTAGCAACCCTCGCCGTGCGCGACCGGGATCCTTAGCGGCGCGTCCGGCCGGCAAGCCGAAGTGAAGGCCGAGTCCAGAGTGCCCGGGACTAGGTCGACGGTCCGGCAAACGAACCGCAGGTCCTGGTTGCGGATCAAGGCTCCGTCCAGCAGGCCCGCCTCGCACAGAATCTGAAAGCCGTTGCACACCCCGATTACGAGCCCGCCGGAATCCGCAAAGCGCCGCAGCGAACGGATGACCGGGGAAAAACGGGCGATGGCGCCGCAACGCAGGTAGTCCCCATAGGAGAATCCGCCGGGCACGAAGATGGCGTCCGCGTCGCCTAGTTCTTCGGACTCGTGCCAGATTTCGGTGGCTTTCAGCGCGAGGTTGTGCGTGAGCGCGTAGAGCGCGTCGTGGTCGCAGTTTGAGCCCGGAAAGATGATGACGCCGAACTTCATTGCGGGCGGGAGAGCAACGCCTCGCTTACATAGTTAGTGTACCACTGGG
>LXNI01001668.1_pt1 | contig 18097 bp, 18 predicted proteins | sample 809091 | NCBI WGS metagenome assembly LXNI01 (sample SAMN04870527, study PRJNA318959) | sponge metagenome | biome: 01000161; feature: marine sponge reef; material: water | host: Sarcotragus foetidus | place: Greece: Milos, Mediterranean Sea | collected 2013-05-29 | depth 5-7 m | reverse complement strand
AACGGTGTGAACTCGTCCCAGGACTGTCGCCAGGACCGGATCATCGCCGGGTAGGTGTCCTCCCAGTCTTGGGCGAAGGCCTCGAAGCGGGCCTCGGCGGCCCCTGTGGTGGGGGCGGTGTAGATGGCCCGCATGGCCTTGGTGATCGGGCCCCAGTGCTTTTGGGAGGCGTATCTGAGGCTGTTGCGGACCATGTGCACCACGCAGGTCTGCACCACCGCGTCGGGCCAGGTGGCCCGGATCGACTCGGGCAGGCCCCTCAGCCCGTCGCAGCACACGATCAACGCGTCGGCCAGGCCCCGGTTGCGGAGCTCGCCCAGCATGGCCGCCCACTGCTTGGCGCCCTCGCCGCCCGTTGGGCCCAGCCACAGGCCCAAAACGTCGCGTTCTCCTTGGAGATCGACGCCGATGGCGACATAGACGGGCCGGTTGGCGACCTGGGAGTCGCGGACCTTGATGGTGATCGCGTCGATCAGCAGAACCGGGTACACCGCGTCCAGGGGCCGGTTCTGCCACACAGCCATGTCGGCGACGATCTCGTCGGTGATCTTCGAGATCGTCTCCCGGCTCACCGAGGTGTCGTAGATCTCGGCCAGATGCGCCTGGATCTCCCCGGTGGTGAGCCCCTTCGCATAAAGGCTGATCACGTTGCCCGACAGGCCGTCCAAGCGGCGCTGGTGCTTGGGCACCGTGACGGGCTCGAAGGTCCCCGCCCGGTCGCGCGGCACCCGAAGGTCGATCTCGCCGATCTCGGTGGTGACCCGCTTGGGCGACGAGCCGTTGCGCGAGTTCCCCGACCCGCGGCCCTCCGGAGCGTGGCGCTCATAGCCCAGGTGGTCGGCCATCCCGGCCTCCAACCCGGTCTGGAGCACCTGGCGGACCAGCCCCGTCAACAAACCGCCGTCGCCGGTCAACTCCACGCCCTCGGCGCGGGCACGCTCGACCAAGAACTCGGCCCAGTCCTGCATCGCCGCCTCACCGGCAGCCCCGTTCACCGGCACAGCCGGCATATCCTGATCAGTCATAGACATGATCCTTCCCGGCCCGCAGCACCAAACCGCGGACCCTCAGATCACGCCCGATACACAAAATTCCTGACAGTCCCAGCTCTGGGCCGGCGACCCCGACAACGCCACCGAAGAGTTCTCAGCCCAGATGGCCAAAGCAGCCGCCGACATGGCCCACACCAGCATCGGCCTCATCGAACAACAACTCGGCATCCTGCCTCCCGCCGCCCCACAAGCACTCAACCGCATCAGCCAGATCCAACAAGAACTCCCAACCCCCGACCCCGGCCGCAATGCCTCCGGATCGGGCTTCGACATCGGCCTCTAGCCCCCTTGCGGACCAACGCGACCTGGGCGCACCCCCGCCAACTCCTCGCGCACCCCCGCGATCAGACCGGCCAACTCCTCGCGGTTCTTCTCCAGGGTTTTCACTGTTTCTTTGCGGAACTCGACGAAGAGGTGGGAGAACGCGGTGATGAACGCCACCACCAAACCGCCGACCGCATCAAATGAAAAGCATCACGACCGCATACACAAAAAATCTGACAGACCGCTCAGAGCGTGTCGCGGCCTAGATAGGGGCGCAGGACCTCGGGGACGACCACGGAGCCGTCGGGTTGGCGGTAGGTCTCGACTATGGCGGCCCATACTCGGGGGACGGCGAGGGCGGAGCCGTTGAGGGTGTGGAGGATGCGGGTGCCCTTCTCATCGGTGGGCCGGTAGCGGAGGTTGGCTCGGCGGGCCTGGTAGTCGGAGTACCACGAGCACGACGACACCTCCAGCCATTGATCGGCACCGGGGGCGTACACTTCCACATCCCACGACCGGTGGTGGGACTGGCCCAGGTCACCGGAGCTGATGTCCACGATGCGGTAGGCCAAACCCAACTCGGCTACTGCAGCCTCGGCCCGCTCCAGGATCTCAGCGTGGACCGCGGGCGCTTGGTCGGGAGTGGCGTAGGCCAAGATCTCAACCTTGTCGAACTCGTGAACTCGCAACAGACCCCGGGTGTCTCGCCCGGCGGCGCCGGCCTCTCGGCGATAGCAGGAGGTGTGGGCCATCATCCGCATGGGCAGGTCGGCCTCGTCGAGTATCTCCCCGGAGGCCAGCGAGGTGAGGGGCACCTCGGCGGTGGGAATAGCCCACAGATCGTCTCGCTCCAGCCAGTAGGCGTCGTCGGCGAACTTGGGGAGCTGGCCGGTGCTCACCATGATCTCGCTGTGGACCAGGGTGGGCGGGCGGATTTCCTCGTAGCGGTCGGCGTTGCGGTCGAGCCCGAACTGCACCATGGCCCGGGCCAGGGAAGCCCCCGGTCCCCGGAGCATGGCGAACATGGACCCCGACAGCTTGGCGGCCCGCTCCATGTCCAGCCAGCCGGCCTCCACGGCGAACTCCCAGTGGGGAACCCGCTGGTGCTCACCGTAGGAATCGGGATCGAAGTTCTCCACCCGCAGAACCGGATTGTCGGCGGCGTCAGCGCCGTCGGGGGCATCGGCGGCGGGCAGGTTGGGGATGTGCAACAGCAACTGGTGGATTTCGTCGGCAACTGCGTCGGCCTCGGTGGCCAGGGCCTTCCCCTGCTCGCCCCGCTGGCGGCTCTGGCTGGCCGCGGCATCGGCCTCGGCATCGCGGCCGTCGCGCTTGAGCTGGCCGACTTGCTGAGATAGCTCCTTTACCTCATGGCGCAGGGCATCTCGCTGGGTGGTGAGATCGCGGTGGCGCTCATCCAGGGCGGCCACCTGCTCCAGTTCCGACAGGTCGATCCCCCGGCGGGCCAGCGCAGCCCGTGCCGCGTCGTAGTCGGAGCGCACCAGGCGCAGATCGATCATCGAGAGCCGTTGGAACCCGATGTGGCGGGAACCCGAGTATCGGCGGCGATGGGCCCCGATGGGACCGTGGTGACCACCCTCATCTGGGTGTTGGCCCGCTGCTGGACGCCGGCCCAGCGGAAGAACAGCACCCCGATCCATGCCCACAGGTACATGCCGCCCACCAGCTTCATGATGAGTCCGGCCGCTTGCTGGTCAGCCCGAATGCCTATGCCCCATAGGCGGACGTCGTGGTCGTAAACGCTGTAGACCGCTCCCTGGGCAAAGGTCAAGAACGCACCGGGCACGGTGGGCACGACCGACATCAAGAACAGATAGATCATCTTGCCGGGAGCGCCCATGCGCAACTCGGGGATCGGACCGCACACCGGCAGCCACATCACCATCGCGGAGCCGAACAGCAGCAGGTGTACGAAGTAGTGCAGGGCGCCGCTTTCCACCGAGGTGTTGACCACCCAGGGGATGTGGCTCACCGCCACCATGAAGTTGAACAAGACCCCGGCTAATACCGGTCGGGCCAGCCGCCGCACCCACACCCCGACGCTGCCGTCGCCGCTGAGCACCAGCCGGGCCAGCCACTCGGGCATGGCCGCCCACAGCAGCGGGGGAACCACGAAGGTGATGAGCAGGTGCTGGATCATGTGTACCGAGTACAGGTACTCCTCGGAGATGTCGTGCATCGGCCAGTCGCTGGCCACCCACAGCAACACCATGGCCCCGACGAAGGCCAGCTTGTGGTAGCGGGCAAACGGGGCTTCGCCGGCCGGAGCGGCTTTGGGGGCGATGATGCGGGCCGCGTACCAGGCCATGGCTATCGCGGCCAGGAGAATGATCCACACTTCGGCGTGGGGCTGGTACCGCCAGATATCGGTTTCGGCGGCGAAGGCCATCGGCCGTCTACCAGAACCGGAATGCAGTCAACATGACCATGTACACCGCCATGGCCAGAATCAGCCCGAACACGAATAAGCGCCAGAAGATCGGGGCATCGAACTTCAGGTGCATGAAGAAGGCCACCACCAAGAAGAACTTCACGAGCATCATCAAAACCAGCATGATGATGATGGCGGTGTCGCCCCACCCGTGAACCGTTTCGAAATAGGTGAAGACCTCGAACGCGGTGAGCAGCGCGAGGGCTATGGCCACCTTGACATAGAGCCAGTTGGTGGGATGGGCGTGCTCCTCTGGGGCGTGGGCCGTGTCGGGAGACTCAGGAGTGACGGTGGCCATGGATGATCCTACTGCGGGAAGAGGTACACGATCGTGAAGATCACGATCCAGACTACGTCGACGAAGTGCCAGTACAGACCGATTATCTCCACGGTTTCGGCCCGTTCGGGCCCGAGGTTGCCCCGCATCGACATCACGTACAACGACATCAACATGATGATGCCGATGGTGACGTGGGCGCCGTGGAAACCAGTGAGGGCGTAGAAGGCGGAGCCGAACAGGTTGGTGGTGAAGCCGAGGCCCTCGCTGTAGAACGCGGTGAACTCGTAGACCTGGCCGGCCACGAAGGTGGCCCCCAGCGCGGCGGTGGTGGCCAGCCAGATGCGGGTGCCCCGGAGGTCGCCCCGGGCGATGGACGACACCGCGAACACCATGGTCAGCGAACTCATAAGCAGAACGAACGAGCTGACCGACGTGAACGGGATGTCGAACACGTCGTTGGGGCCGATGTCGTTGGGGCCGATGCGGCCCTTGTTGAACATGTAGGTGGAGATAAGCCCGCCGAACAGCAAGCACTCCGAGCCCAGGAACACCCACATAGCCAGCTTCTCGTTGGAGATGCCGGTGCTGGTGTGGTGTTCCTCAGCGTGGGCAGCAGCCTCGGTGGCCGTGGTTTCGGCAGTCATTGTGTCAGCCAACGGTCGCCCCCTCCTCGGTATCAGCCGGAGCGGCGGCCGAGGCGGACTCACCGTTGCCGTCCGGTCCGCCGTTGTCAGCGAGGTCGCCGTGGTCATCGCCGTCATCGTGGTGATCGTCGTGGTGGCCAGCGGCGTCGGGATCGTCGGCCGGCTCCAGGATCCATCCGTAGATGGCCCCCACCAGAAGTACAAGCCCGGCGGCGGCCAGCCACAGGTTGTAGATGAGGCCGTAGCCCACTAGCAGGATGCCCCCGCTCAACACGATGGGCCAGTACGAAGGTGACGGCAAGTGAACTTTGGTATTGCTGCCGTCGTGGGCGATTTCTTCGGCCGTGGCGGTTTTCACCACCCGGTGGTTCTCGTCGACTCCGTACTTGCGGTGCCAGAATTCGTCGAGGCGCTCCACCTCGATCTCCGAGTCGAAGTTGTGCTCGGGCACCGGTGATGCGGTCATCCACTCCAGACCGCGAGCGTCCCACGGGTCGGGACCCACGTCGGGGCGGCCAGCCCGCTGCCACTTCCGGGTACTGGTGTACACGTTCCACAAGAACATGGCCACGCCGACGGCGATCACGAACGACCCGATGGTGGCCACCATGTTCCACAGTGCGAAACCCTCGTCGGCCCGGTAGGTGGCTATGCGCCTAGACATGCCCTGCAAGCCGAGTATGTGCATGGGGCCGAAGGTGAAGTTGAAGCCGATGAGCATCACCCAGAAGCTGGCCTTGCCCCACCCCTCGCTGAGCTTGTACCCGAACGCCTTGGGCCACCAGAAGTAGAAGCCGCCGAACAGGCCGAGCAGCGCCCCGCCAAAGATCACGTAGTGAAAGTGGGCCACGATGTAGTAGGTGTCGGTCTGCTGAGTGTCGGACGGCGCGATGGCGTGTGTCACCCCCGACAGCCCGCCGATGGTAAACATCGACACCACGCCCACGGCATAGAGCATGGGGGTGGTAAATCTCAATCGACCGCGGTACATGGTGGCCAGCCAGTTGAGGATCTTCACACCCGTGGGCACGGCGATGAACATGGTGGACACCGAGAACGCGGCCACCGCCAGCGGCCCAATGCCGGAGGTGAACATGTGGTGAGCCCACACTCCCCAGCCCATGAACCCGATGGCGATGCCGGAGGCGACCATGAAGTGGTAGCCGAACAGGGGCTTGCGGGAGAAGGTGGGGATGATCTCCGACACGATCCCGAAGGCGGGCAGGATCAGGATGTACACCTCGGGGTGGCCGAATATCCAGAACAAGTGCTGCCACAGCAGCGGATCAGCCCCGGCGGCCACGTTGAAGAAGTTGGCGTCCCACAACCGGTCGAACATCAACAGGAACAGGGCCACGGTGATCACCGGAATGGCGAACAGCAGCAGGAACTGGGTGATGAGCAGCATCCAGGTAAGCACGGGCATTCGGAAGAAGCTCATGCCCTTGGTACGCATGTTCAATACGGTGACGATCAGGTTGATGGAGCTGACCAACGACGCAATACCGGTTATCTGCAAGCCGACCGCGTAGAAGTCGATCCCCTTAGACGGTGAGAAGGGGAGACCGCTGTTGGGGGCATAGTTGAACCAGCCGCCGTCAGGGGCGTTCTGGAACCAGCCGCCGATGAAAATCGACGACACGAGCAGCAGGCCGCCAGCCAAGAAGCACCAGAAGCTGAAGGCGTTGAGGCGGGGGAAAGCCACGTCCCGGGCCCCCACTTGCAGGGGGAGCAGGTAGTTGGCGAAGGCCGCGGCCATAGGCATGATCACCAGGAACACCATGGTCACGCCGTGCATGGTGAACACGCCGTTGTAAGTGCCGGCGCCGATCACCGAGCCGTTGGGCGTGGCCAACTGGAGGCGAATGAACAGGGCTTCGGCCCCGCCCACCAGGAAGAAGAACATCGCCGCCGCGCCGTACATGATGCCGATGCGCTTGTGGTCGACGGTGAACAGCCAACTCGTCCAGCCCTCGCTGCCCTGGGGACGGGTGAACGCGCCGAGGGGGCGGTGGGCAATGGTCGGCCCTGCCGGCAGCGCCAGCGTCTCCTCAGGAGCGGTGATCGTCCGTTCGGTGATAGTCATCGCCTCATTCAAAATCAGTCGAGGGTGGACAGGAAGGCAACGACATTGTCGATGTCGTTGGGGCTCAAACCGGTGCGGGCGGGCATGCCCCGAAGGTCGTCGGCGTCAGCCGGCTTGCGCTCGGGGGCGTTGGAGATCCAGGCCTCGAGGTCGCCCCGGTTGAGTGTCCCCGAGGTGGGCAGATCCAAATACGGAATGTGGTCGCCGGCGCCAAGATAGAGGTCGAATACCGATCCGGCGAATGTGCCCCGGGTCATCAGGTGGGTCAGGTTGGGGGCGGCACCGGCCACCAGGGTGTCGGTCTCCAGGTAGGCACCGGCGCTTTCTCCATTGAACTCGCCGTAGATGTCCCAGCCGTCGGTCGGTGCATCAGGGTCACCGCCCCGATTGGCTGGCGAGGTAATCCCATTGATCACGTGGCAGCTGGCGCACTGCTGACTAAAGGTGTCCCAGCCTGCGGCGGCGGCCGTGCCCTCGGTGGGGAGGTCCGCCGACGTCAGCTGGTTGTCTCTCCACTGGGCGAATTCCGAGGGGGTCAGGGCTACGGCCACCATCTTCATGTAGCCGTGCGACAAGCCGCAGAACTCAGTGCATTGCCCCCGATAGCGACCGGGATTGTCGGCTTGGATCACCCAATCGTGGCTACGGCCGGGCACGGCGTCTCTCTTGCCGTTCAGCTTGGGGATCCAGAAGGAATGGATCACGTCTCGGGACTTGATGTCCAGGGCCACATCCACCCCTGCGGGGATGACCAGTTCGTTGGCGGTCACGAAGTCGGGCGGGGTGGTTGTGTCGCCGTCCAGATGGTATTGGTACTCCCACCACCACTGCTGGCCAATCACGGTGACCACCATGTCTTCTTCGGAAGCCTTTACGTCGTCGAGGGCGAACAGGCCCACCAGGGTGAACACCGAGATGACCGCCAGCAGAATGGTCGGCACGATGGTCCAAGCAATCTCGAGGCGGTCGTTGCCGTGGGTCTGGTCGGGGAACTCGTCGTCTTCGTAGTAGCCGTGCTCGCCGTCGCCGGTTTCGGAACCGCCCACCCGGTAACGCCACCACAGCGCCAACACCGCCCCCTGGACCAGGAAGAACACCACGCCGGCCACGATGAAGATGGGGTTGATGAGCCGGGCGATATCGCGGCCTTGGCGGCCTACCGGCGACAGCGTGGAGAGCGGGTGGTCGTCGGTGACCACGATGCCCACAACGATCAGGGCGATGGTGCCCGCGATAATCAGCAGGCTCGACAGCCAGACAAGCGCCCTGAGACGACGGCTCATCGGGCACCACCACGGGGTGAAATTATGGCCATCACTCGGCCTCTCCATGATCGCCGACGGGCTCTCCGTGTTCGGTCGCTGGCGCCTCGTGGTGGAAGTCGCGTGAACCCATTGCCGCGGTAATAACCCCGGCCACCAATACGCCGACACATATCACGGCCACCGTGCCAGCGATCACCGACCGGCTGATCTTGGGGACAACTGCGAACGTGATTGCGATGAAGAAGATCACGGTGGCCACCACTCCGGCCACAATCACGGCGCTGAACTCGGAGACCGTCAACAGCACCCGGGACAGGGCCAGCACCAGCACCGCCACGCCGAGCGCGGCGGTCACCGGATACTCAATCGGGCGCATGATGCGGTTGCGAAGGTTGCGGTTGACCACCGGGTCGGCGGTGGCCCGGTCGGCCCACGCGGTGAGCATCCACTCGAAAATCGCTGCTCCTAAGATCACCAGCCCGATCACGAAAATGGTGGCGTGGGTTACCAGCCCCACAATTATCGCCCCCACCCCGAAGGCGGCCACTGCCGGCCAGTAGTTGGCCTCCAGGTCGGCCTGGGTCTCGGGAATCTGGCCGTCGTCCATCAACTCGCCCGCCGACTCGGCGTCGGCGTCACGGAAGGCCACCAGGAACACGGCCACCAGCGCCGACAGCACCGCGAAGCCCATGAGCACCGCATAGCCCACGTGGTCGCCGATGCCGCCCTTGTAGCCCAGGCTGAGCACGCCCACCCAGGTCTCCACGTTGAGCACCGCGAAGTACTCGGTTTCCCCCGCGCTGCCGCTGGCCACGCCATAGACGGCAGCCGCGCCCACTGCGGCAACGAAGAAGCCGAAGAACAAGCGGAAGCCAGGGGTGAACACTAGAAACCCGCCTGGCATAGGTGGAGCCGTCTCATGGGAATCGCAAACACCAGGGGCCTACTTCAGCACGAAGATTGCCGTCCAGATGACGACATAGACGAATACAACGGCGTACCAGAAGATGGACGCAGCCACGAACCCGTCGGTCTGGCGGCTGCTGTACTGGCCGCCCAGCGCTCGAAAGGCCATGAGGAGCAAGAACACCAGGCCAATGGCGATCATGGCCAGGTGCGACGCCGAGATGGTGTAAATCAATACCGCGGCGATCGACTCGTCGGCCACCAAGCCCATCTGGGTGTACTGGAACGAGGTGGTGATGACCACGGAGAATCCGAACAGCGTGGTCAAGGTGGTAGCCAAAATTGCGTGGGCGCGGTCGTCCCGGGCGATGGAGTACACCGCCCACTGCATGGTGACCACCGACATGAGCAAGGTCCACGCCGCCACCGTGGGCTGGGCGAGTTGGATGTTGGTGCCAGACGGGATCCAGCTTCCGCCATCGGCCAAGGCATCAGACCGCTCCCGGAGGTACACGCCGAACAGGGCGGCGAAGTACATAAGCGCGGCTGCGGTGCCAAAGACCGTGCCCACCAGCAAGGTGCGCTGACGGGCCTGTGGAGCGGCCAAGGGCGTGCCAACGGGGATATCGGCCATTAGGCCTCCTCCCCATGGTCGGACTCGGCCATTGGCACCCCAGTCAGGCTGCGAGCGACATTCAAAGCCACCAACACCAAGCCGCCCGCAACGGCGATGTAGCCGATCAACCCGATCACATTGAGGGCCTCGACGAAGCCGAGAGAGTCGATATCGGCAATGCCACTGGTTTGGTAGGGCCGAGCCGGCTGGTCGAAGAAACCGCCCAGCACATCGGTGAGCCCGATCAAGATCGAGCCCCCGGCCAATGGCAGCACCGACAGGTATCCCAATGGAGCATTGAGGGGACGGCCCAGCACTCGCGGCGCCCAGTGGAAGAGGCCAGCTACTGCGGCCAGCAACCCGCCCAGCACCGCGAAGTTCATCATCCCGGTGACCAGGCTGGAGTCCTCCAGATCGGCCATGGCGTCGAAGAATCCCCGCCACACGTCGTCGTCGAACTCCCGCAGCACGCCCAGTGCGGGCTCGGCCACCCTAAGCACGCCGGCGACGACCGCCGCAGTCAGCAAAGCCCCTGAGATGGTGACCAGGGCAAACTGCGGGGAGATCTGCGGGCGCTGCCCGGCGGAAGCGGCGTTGAATGCCAGCCAACCGCCGTAGGCCACCACCACCAGGGCGATGGCCAAGCCGAAGGCCGTGAACAAGAACTCGTTGGTGACGATGTGGGCGTCGCTGGTCGAAGGGTCGGCGCTGTCGAAGAAGCTTTGCGCCCAAGCGCCGAAGGCGAAGAACCCGAAGACGCCCACGAGGAAGGCCATTGGCTCGAACATCTTGGGGCGGCTGCGGTGGGCGGCAGTGAACACCTCGGCCACGATGCCGAGCATCGGGATCGTCCAGGCATAAACCTGGGGAGCGTCAAATGCCCAGGCAACCTGCTCGAATGGGGCATCTCCACCGCCGAAGGCCACGACATCGGCCCCCCGCATGTCTACCCAGGAGATAACCAGGTTGGCCAGCAGCACCGGCAACGAGAACAGCCACACCCCGGTGGCCACCAGCATCGACCAGGAGAAGGCAGGCACTTGGAGCAGGTCCATACCCGCCGGGCGCTGGGTGACAATGGTGGCGAAGATCACGCCAGCGCTGGCCAGCAAGCCGAGCCCGATCACGCCCAGCGATAGCACGGTGAGCTCGACTGACTGCTCGCGGGCGGCTCCGGCTTGGAACGAGCCCAGACCGCCGTAGGAGAAGGTGGCCGCGATGTGGGTGACGGCGCCCACCAGCCAAGTCCAGAAGCCGGCGGCTGCCGCCCGGGGGAAGGCGACCGAGGAGGCGCCAAGCTGGCGGGGTATCACCACAGTGGCCAAGCCCAGGAACAACGGCACCAGCCCGCACAGGATCAATGTGGTCCGGTATAGGCCGAACACCTGGAAGAGCTCGTTGGAGTTGGCGAAGACTCCGAAGCCCCCGTCGATGTCGGCCTGCTCGATGCCGATCAGAATCCCGAGGGCGAGGCCCAGCCCGGAGAGGAGCAGGGCGAAGGCCACATACATTTGGCCGATGGTCTGGTGATCACCAGTGCTCAGGAATCGGGCCAAACCGGTGGGCGGGGTCCATTGGTCGGGCGACGACTGGGCCGTCGGCCCGGAGTCGTCGCCTGCCGCGACCGCGTCTGTTTCAGGCCTCGTCTCGGTGAGGGTCATCGTGCTCCACTAAGGCGGGTGTGGCTCGGAACTTTACACATCGACCTAGCCGTTTCTCGCATCAGACAGCATTGCCGAACAAGCAGCTTGAATCGGGTTTTTTGTCTAGTACCGGTACCAGTCGCATCGCCATTTCCCCGTCAGACACCGGTGCGGACCACCTGGTCGACCACCATCGCTCCAAACAGCAGCGTGATGTAGGTAATGGAGTAGGAGAACAGGCGCATCGCCGACGCGATGGCCTGGGTGCGCAGCACCTGCACGGCGAAGAGCAGGAAGACGGCGCCCAAGACTATGGCGCTCACCGTGTACACCAGACCCATCTCGCCCACCGCGCTGAACAGCACCGACAGCCCCCAGAGCACCACGGTGTAGCCGATGATCCGCACGGCGGTAGTGCGGGTGCTGGCCACGGCCGGAAGCATGGGCACATTGGCCGCCTGATAGTCGTCCCGGTAGCGGATGGCCAGGGCCCAGAAATGGGGAGGCGTCCAGTAGAAAATGAGGCCGAACAAAACCAGCGGCGCCCATCCGAGGCTGTTGGTCACCGCCGACCAGCCCACCAGTACCGGCACCGCACCGGCGGCCCCGCCAATGATGATGTTGCGGGTTGAGGTGCGCTTGAGCCACAGCGTGTACACGAATACGTAGAACGCGGTGGCCGACACGGCCAGCACCGCGCTGAGCAGGTTCACGAATCCCCATAGCCAGGCGAAGGCCAGGGCTTCCAGAACGATGGCGAATACCAGCGCTCGTCCGGGGGCGACTTCGCCCGTCACCAAGGGGCGGTTCTTGGTGCGCTCCATCAGCCGGTCGATGTCGCGGTCGACGTACATGTTGATGGCGTTGGCCCCACCGGCGGCCAGCGTGCCCCCGATAACGGTGGCCACCATGAGCCATACCGAGGGGATGCCCCGGTCGGCCACCACCATGGTGGGCACTGTGGTAACCAGCAGCAACTCGATGATGCGGGGTTTGGTGAGCGCGATATATGCCCTCACTGCGCGACTGCGCCTGCGGGGCGACGGGCGGACAGGGCTGGTCCCTGAGCTTGTGGGCGGTTCGGCAACGCGCGTGCGGCTGCGAGGAGACAAGCGGGTAAGACCCATGACTCGTCCAGAGTACGGTTTCAGCGCTGAGCAGGCCAAGGTATCGACAGTGTGCAGATGCCTTGGCATTAGCCCCTGCAAAATACCTACTTGAGATGACCATCTGTGGCAGTAGCCCCGCGAAACACCTGCTTGGGGTGACCGTCTGTCATAGGTGACCCGTACAATTCAGACGTGATCCAACCCCGGGTTTCTCCCGCCACCTACCGCAAGATCACCGTTGGGGCGCTGGCCCTCCTGGCATTGATCATTGTGAGCGGGGGCGCGGTTCGGCTCACCGGCTCAGGGCTGGGGTGCTCCGACTGGCCGGCCTGCGAGAACGACCAGTTGGTGGCGCCGCTGGAGACCCACGCCATGATCGAGTTCATCAACCGGCTCGTTACCGGTCTGGTGTCGGCCATAGTCATCGCCGCCGTGCTGGGTTCCCATTGGCGGGTGCCGCGGCGGGCTGATCTGGTGTGGCTGTCTTGGGGACTCGTAGCCGGAGTGCTAGCCCAAATCGTGCTGGGCGGCCTGGTTGTGCTGTACGAACTGCCTCCGGTTCTGGTAATCGGACACTTCCTGCTGTCGATGGTGCTGCTGTGGAATGCGGTGGTGCTGCTGTGGCGCGCCTCCGACGAAGGCGGGGACCAGAGCAAGTCGAGGGCCCGCCCTCATTGGGTGGGGAATGCAGTGGTGGTGCTCACCTCGGTGGTGATTGTGACCGGAACCATCGTCACCGGCGCCGGGCCCCATGGGGGTGACGAGGACGCCGAGCGGATCGATGTGGCGGTGAGAGACGTGGCGCAGATCCACGGGTCCACGGTGGTGGCCCTGCTGGCGGTGTTGGCCGGGCTGGTGTGGTGGTTGTGGCGCCGAAGCGCCCCCGACCAGATCCAGAAGTGGGGGCGGACCGTGCTGGGGGTGGCCCTGGCCCAAGGGCTCATCGGGTACGTGCAGTACTTCACCGGCGTGCCGGTTCTGCTGGTGGGCGCGCACATTGCCGGCGCCGCCCTACTGTGGGTTGTCACCGTGTTCTTCTGGCTCAACGTGAGGGGCCCGCTCGTGCCTGCCGAGGCCAACGTCGAACAGGCCGTGCCGGCATGACGCCCCCTGCTCCCGTCGAGGTCGCCCCTGCCAGCATGTCGCCCCCTGCTCCCGTCGAGGTCGCCCCGTCGGAGGTGAAGCAGCCCACCGGTGACACCGATGTGCGGCCCGACCGGCCGTGGAAGGTGATCGTGTGGAACGACCCCATCAACCTGATGTCGTATGTGACCTTCGTCTTACAAAAGCTGTTCGGATACAGCAAGGAGAAGGCCACGCAACTCATGCTCGACGTCCACTACAAGGGCCGAGCCGTGGTGTCGGACGGTCCCCGGGAGAAGGCGGAGATGGACGTATTCCGCCTCCACGAGCACGGACTGTGGGCCACCATGGAGCATGACAGCTGACCGGAATGGGCTGAGGAGGACAATTGCGCAAACCATGGGCTCACGACCGGGCGGGAAATAGCTGATGGCACCTAGACGGCCGGTGGAGCCCAACGGAGACGGGACATACAGCCTGAATCTTCGGGAGGATGAGCGAGCGCTGATCGCCACCATCGTTCCCGAACTGCGGGCGGTGCTGGCCGACGATCCCAACGACGAGATGCTGACCCGGCTCTTCCCCACCGCGCGGCCCGACGACCCCGGGGCCGAGGCCGAATACAAGGAGATGGTGCGAGACGAGCTGGTGTCGAAACGGCTGGCCCGTCTGGATATGGTGGCTGACTTGGCCGAGGCGACTGCCCTCAATGAAGAGCAGCTGGCCGCATGGATAGGGGCGGTAAACGACATCCGGCTGGTGCTGGGCACCCGCCTAGAGATCAGTGAGGAAGACGACTTCGACTCCGATGAAGATGGGGAAGACACCCCCGAATCGGTAGCCCGATCGGCCTACTGGTATCTGGGCTGGCTGCTAGAGCACTTTGTGGAAGTCTCGGCCTCCGAACTCTAACTATTCGCCTTCTTCAGCTTCAGCTGGTCGGGAGGCCGGTTCGCCCTGGCCGGCTCGAGCGATTTCCGACAAAGAGGCCACCGCGTTGGTGAAGCCGCTGGTGTCGAGGGGCAGGAAGATCTTGGTGGCTTGGCCGTCGGCCACCCCTTGGAGGGCTTCGAGATAGCGGATGGCAATCAGGTCGGGGGTGGGGTCGCCGTTGTGGATGGCGCCGAACACCGACTCGATGGCGTTGGCCTCGCCTAGGGCCACGGTCTCCTTCTGATAGCGGTCGGCGTCAGCCACCCGCTTGATGGCCTCAGCCTCGCCCTCGGCCTCCAAGATCTGGCTCTGCATGAGGCCCTCGGAGCGCAAGATGGCCGACCGCTTGTCGCCCTCGGCCTCGGTGACGATGGCGCGGCGGTCGCGCTCGGCCTTCATCTGACGGTGCATGGCCTCGGTGACGTCAGGCGGCGGCTCGATGCGCTGGATCTCTACTCGCACCACTCGGGTCCCCCACTTGTCGGTGGCGTCGTCGAGGATCTGGCGCAGCTTGCCGTTGATCAGCTCCCGGGAGGTGAGGGCGGCGTCGAGATCGAGGTCGCCGATCACGTTACGCAGGTTGGTTTGGGCCAGCTTGGTGACCGCCAGCTGGAAATTGCCCACGTTGTACGTGAGTTTCACCGGATCAGTGGCCTCGAAGAAGATCACCGCGTCGACAGTGACCACCACGTTGTCTTTGGTGATGACCTCTTGGGGGGGCACGTCGATGACCCGCTCCCGCATGTCGACCTTGCTGATGCGCTGCACGAACGGGAGGATCCACCTCAGGCCCGAGTCCACCGTGCGCTGGTAGCGGCCCAGCATCTCGATGAGGCCCCGCTCATAGGGGCGGATGATCCGGATACCCAGCGCGGCGATGAGGATGAGCGCCAGCGCGATGATGATGAATAGGGCGACAATTGCTTCCATGACTGCTTCCTAGCTTTCTGCGTTCTCAGCTGTTTGCTCTTGGGGAATTGGAACCACCACCAGGCGAGTGCCGTCGATTTCGGTGACCATGACCCGGGTTTCGACCTCGATGGGTTCGGTGGCGGAGGCCCGCCACTCCTCGCCCCCGATCCGCACCATACCGGTCTGGGCGTCGTCGTCCACCCGCTCGATGATCTTGCCGTGGGCGTCGATGAGCCGGTTGGCCCCCACCCGGGGCTGCTCATCGTTGTCCAGACGACGGACGAACCGGCGCAGGTAGACGAAGCTGACGGCGCTGCCCACAAAAAAGACCAACCACTGCAACAGGATGTGGGCGTCCACCCAGGCCAAAACCGCAGCCGCGGCGGCTCCAATGGCAAAGGGAAGCAGGAAGAACCCGGCGGTGAACACCTCGGCCAGCGAGAAAACCACGGCGGAGCACGTCCAAAGCCAACGCCAGACTTCGTTCTCCACGCTCTTGCCTCCTCTGAGTCAACTTAGTCGAGGTCATGGTATCTGTTTTTCGATGCGGTTCGGCCAGGGTGGGCTGCTATCGTGATTCGGCCCTTGCGGGTCGAGAGCCCCCATCGTCCAGCGGCCTAGGACGCCGCCCTTTCAAGGCGGTAACACGGGTTCGAATCCCGTTGGGGGTACAAATCACGGTTCTTCGCCCTTGCCGGGTGTTCCCAAGTGTGCCCTAAATCCCCAGCGTAACGGGGGTTTCTGTCACTTCAGGCTGTTATGCTGTGCCTAGCTTTTGCCGCACAATCCCACAAAAAGTGTGGGACAGGAGGTGGGGGTGGTGGTGGCGTGGGCGCTGGCGTGGGATCGGGCCGGCATAGGTGGGGGTATTGCTGGCAGACTCCACCGCCGGGCTTGAAATCCTCCTCATGGAAGATATGGAAGCTCCCCGTGTTGTGCGCCTCGGCGGTACGGGTGCTGTCTGGCAGGGCGAACACCAGCCCCGCGGCCAGCACCACCACAGGCAACAACACCGCCAACCAACGCCACCGCCAGCCCGAACCCCTGACACCGTCGTTCCTGCCTGCGGCCATCTTGGTGGCTCCCTTCGAGCGGTCGAGCTTTCAGGAAACAAAGGCCGCGGCCAGACCCGAAGGGAAGCCAAGCAAAACGCCCAACCGACACAAACGGCCCTGGCCAACAGAGAATGCAGCACCAATCCCAATCTACGGAGAGAGGTACTAACGCCCCTGGCCTTCGGGGGAATCCTCAGCACTCAGCGCGGCGCTGGCGAGCAGCGTCAAGCGTCGGAACCGGAGGCACCTCAACACACCACCGCTGAACAGTCCCCTGAGTCAACCCGGAATACCGAACAGCCCGGCGCACACTCGACAGCCTCACCAGCTCGCTCACCGCCGACCGGACCCGCTCCGCAGAAACCAAAAGACCCTCAAGCTCAGCGATTACAACAGCGGCAGCGGCCTCTTCCTCAGCCGACACCAGACCCAGACCCAGAGCGCCACGCTCTCACACCCCCAACCATCATCCACACCAGACAACCCCCACCAAGAACAACCCCAAGTGCCGAAAGTAGAGCGTATCCAGGCCCCAAACCCTGAGCCTCGAACAAAAGAGCTAGGCCGATAAACCCAGCACCAATACCAGCACTCCCAGCAACCCGCCACCAGTTAGGCCTCTCGTCCACCACCCAACCGTACCGCTAACTATACACCCCTAGCAAACCGCTCACCACAAGACACCTCTCGCCGCCGCCGTCGAAATCGGCCACCGGCTCAACAACCGGACAAGCACGCCCAACTTTCCGACCAGCCCGCTCAGCCCGCCGCCTCTCAGCACGATTCATACCGGCATCGCCCAAACATCGTCAGACTCCCCCAACCCACCCGCTTCCGAGGACATCGGCCTAGGCCGTTTCAATGGACTCCGAGCAGGTCGCCGCGTCGTGGCAGGTGACCCGGTCCAGCGATCCGGGAATGGCGAAGGTCGGGCAGTCGCACTGGTGCGCCATTGTGGGACAGACTGGAGGGCACGATGGGACTTCTCACCGCCGCGAGAGTCAAAGCAGCCGGGCCGGGGAAATATCACGACGGGCAGGGTCTGCACCTGCGCGTCACCAACGGCGGGTCCAAGTCTTGGTTCCTGCGCCTCACCGTGGATGGACGCCGCCGCGACATGGGATTGGGCGGCTGGCCGGAGGTGAGCCTCGTTGACGCCCGCAGAAGAGCATTGGAGCACCGCACAGCCGTAGTCGACGGTCGCGACCCTGTTGCCGACAATCGCCGGCGCGAAGCTCCTGTTCTCAGAGAGGCAGCCCAAGCGGTGTTTGACGCGAACCGGCCGCGGTGGCGAAGCGAGCGGCACGCCACTAACTGGTGGGCGTCGCTGGAGAACCACGTCTTCAAGGAGATCGGAGACATGAGGGTGGACCGCATCACACAGTCCGACGTTCTCCGCTTCCTGACCCCGATCTGGACCACCCGCCCCGAGGTGGCAAGGAAGACTCGCCAGCGAATCCGCACCATCTTGCGCTGGGCGATGGCCCACGGCTACGTACAATTCAACGTCGCCGGAGAGGTCATCGACGGGGCTCTGCCCCCGATGCCCAAGGTGCAGTCGCATTTCCGGTCACTGCCCTATGCCGAGGTCGCCGACGCGCTCGCCGTCGTGGACCAGACCAAGGCGTCGCCTTCGGCCAAGCTGTGCTTGCGGTTTCTGGTGTTGACCGCGGCCCGCTCCGGCGAGGCCCGCAACGCAACTTGGGACGAGATCGAGTTCGGGGCCTGCGAGTGGCGGATACCGGCAGAGAGGATGAAGGCCGCGAGCGAGCACCGGGTTCCGCTGTCGGAGGCCGC
>LXNI01001667.1_pt1 | contig 18105 bp, 12 predicted proteins | sample 809091 | NCBI WGS metagenome assembly LXNI01 (sample SAMN04870527, study PRJNA318959) | sponge metagenome | biome: 01000161; feature: marine sponge reef; material: water | host: Sarcotragus foetidus | place: Greece: Milos, Mediterranean Sea | collected 2013-05-29 | depth 5-7 m | reverse complement strand
TAGGGAAGCTTGACGGCCATCGATCCGCGCAGCCCGATATTGAATGCGGTCAGCCGTTGTTGCCCATCGAGCACTGCGGTGATCTGCCGGTTTGGCAACTGGCCGAGGTCGGGACAATGCGGATCGTCCCGCTGATGATAGTCGAGAACGAATCCGTAGTAGCGATAATCCGCCGAACGCTCCGGTTCGATGCGCCAGAACAGGAACTCTCCGAACGGGTATCCCTGCATCAAGCTGTCGAACAGCCTGCAAATCTGATCCGGGCTCCACACGAATTCCCGCTGGATCGCCGGCAGCACATATTCGTTCGAAACGATCTTGTCCAAGGCCTGCTTGATGGTTCCGCCCTGTTGGTACATTCAGCATCTCCGGTGGATTGAATTCGACAGCTCGGGACGACGCCGAAAGGGAGATCCGGCGCGGGCCCTCTTGCTTCCAGGATAGGGGTAATGAACTCTGCTTACGTCACATCGACGACCTTGAGGTCTCTGGCACCGCTGGAACGAGCGGATATTCCAACCCATCAGGCAATCGCCGCCGCATGCTACGGCATCATCGGGACATTCGTCACGGCTTGCTGCCGACGACCGTGAGCCAGTCCGGGTCGTCGTCCTGTCGCACGGTCCAGAATTCATCGCTTACCGGCGTGCCGCCTGAGCCGTGTACATTCGTACCCAGATTTCGGTAGAAGTCCATGTCCTCGGGCTTTCTCCCGTTGTACATGAGGACGGCGGTTCCGCCGGGGTTGAGAAGCCACTGGACTTTCCCTGAGAGAAGGTCGGGCTCGCCGATATGGGAGGGCACGCCGAACAGGGCCACGATGAGGTCGAACTTCTGTCCTGGCTTCGGCCAGTAGTCCTCGAAGGGGGTCCGGATCAGACGGCTGCGGAATTCAGGATGCTTGTCTGCGAAGACACCGAGCATCCCTCTACTGGGATCGATGCCGACATAGCGCTCCGGATCGATGTCCCCGAAACGGAAGTCGACGAGACACCCGGTGCCGCAGCCGATGTCGAGAATTTCGGTCCCTGGCTCGATCTTCAGTGATTCGTACACTCGCTTGCTCCGCTCCACGTCGGATTCCCTCTTGTGGATCGCGAGGTCGTAGGAATTGCAAATGGCCGCATACGGATCGAGAGGTGGCGCATGGATCGCCCGGTTGATGAGGATGTGGTCGAGGCTCGCCCCCATCGTCCAATACTTGAAGCCATTCGCGTTGAATCGGCGATACCAGTAGCCCCTGAAAAACTCCTCGATACGCTCCACGGCCCTCATCTTCCGGAGCGCCTCGACGAACTCGTCCGCGCCGGGCCACGTCCTCTTGAGAGTGTAGGAATGGGGCGCGCCGGGCATCGTCCTGGCGAAGCGGTACGAATGCCTTTCCAGAATCTCCACCAGCTCCGCACATGTATCGAAGACCTCATCGCTCCATTCCGGAGCGGTGTCGATTGGACGAAATCTCTCGTATTCGCGGGTCATGGTATTCGGTCTCTGCTCGGCATCGGGCGTGGTCATTGACGGTCGGTCGACCCCGGATCGCGATACCCTATTGAAGTGCGAGCGCGTGGAAGTTCAAGACGCAGATGATTTGTGTCACAGGTTCGCGAGCCGCGCGGTGCTGCAAGGCATCCCGCCGCCGGTCGTCTTCCGCCTGCTCGGCCACAAGCGGTCGAGCATGACGCTGCGCTACGCCCATGTCGGCGACCGAGAGACCAAGGCGGTGGCGGAACGAATCGGGACGGCCGTCGCGCGGGTGTTGGGTGGCCGCAACGCCAGCTCACTGGCTGCGACCACTACGGGAGCACGTCGAGGTTCGACCATGATTCCGGGCTGAGCCCAGCCAAGGCGAAGTCACCGAGAGTTTGGCAGTCGCGGCGGCTTGGGCGAACACATGGGGTGAGTGGCACACTTGAACACCGTACGTGGTCGCCAACAAGTGCGGCGCGGACGGATGTCCGAGACTCACCAATGGTCGTATAAGGTGCAACGGAGACTTGGTCGGTATTGGGTGAGGTTACTGTTGGCGGCTCTTGAGGATCTACGGGCGGGGGCGTTCGTCAGCGGGTTGGCTCCCGGCGGGGCGGCCAAGGTCATTCATGTTGAGTGGTTCGGCGACCAGGCGGCCAAGGTCACCTACGAGGACTCTGCCGGCGCCGTCGCCAACCGCCTTGTCTATCGCAACGAGGAACCCTCGCTCGAGCTGGTCGAAGCTGGTCGTCCGTGGTCCTTCGACGGCGACGGCGCGCTGCTGAGGCTCGTCTCCGAGGCCTACCGTATTCGCCTTGCACACCTGTTCGACCCCTACCTCGCCATCCACACGTCGCGCATCGAGCCGCTGCCGCACCAGATCACCGCTGTCTACGGGGCTATGTTGCCGCGCCAACCCTTGCGCTTTCTGCTTGCCGACGATCCAGGCGCAGGCAAGACAATCATGGCTGGCCTGTTCATCAAGGAGCTAATGATCCGGGGCGACGTAGAGCGCTGCCTCGTGGTCGCGCCCGGTGCGCTGGTGGAACAATGGCAGGACGAGCTTCACGAGAAATTCGGCTTGGCCTTTGACATCCTCACCAGGGAACAGGTCGAAACCGCCCGCACCGCCAACCCGTTCGCCGAGCGCAACCTGCTGATCGCCCGCCTCGACATGCTCGCCCGTGACCCGGCGCTTCAGTCCAAGCTCGAAGCCGGGCGTGACTGGGATCTAATCGTCTGCGATGAGGCACACCGCATGTCGGCGAGCTTCTTCGGCGGCGAGGTGAAGTACACCAAGCGCCATCAGCTGGGGCAGCGTCTCGGCGGCCGAGCCCGGCATTTTCTGCTGATGACTGCGACACCCCATAATGGCAAGGAAGAGGACTTTCAGCTCTTCATGGCGTTGCTCGACGCCGACCGCTTCGAGGGGCGCTTTCGCGATGGCGTACATCAAGCCGACGTCTCGGACCTGATGCGCCGGCTCACCAAGGAGGAGCTGCTGAAATTCGACGGGAAACCGCTGTTCCCCGAGCGCCGGGCCTACACCGTCGCGTACGAGCTGTCGACCGCCGAGGCCGCGCTCTACGCCGATGTGACTGCCTACGTGCGCGAGGAGATGAACCGGGCCGAGCGCTTTGCTGCCGAGGGTGACGACAAGCGACGGCAGAATGTCGGCTTTGCGCTCGCCATCCTGCAGCGCAGGCTCGCCTCTTCGCCGGCCGCCATCCACGAATCGCTGCGCCGGCGACGCGAGCGGCTGGAAGCTCGCCTGGCGGAAGAGCGGCTGATGAAGCGCGGCCGGGAGGCCGGGCTTGCGGACGAGCCCGGGCTCCCGGCTTGGTCGGACGCGGACGAGGCAGAGATCGAGGACGCGCCGGGCGTCGAGGCCGAAGCAACCGAGGAGGCCATTCTCGATCAGGCGACGGCCGCGCGCACAATTGCCGAGTTGGAAACGGAGATCGCGGCGCTGGGCGGACTCGAAGCGCAAGCAGCGGCGCTGCGCCGGTCGGGTGCCGACACCAAGTGGACCGAGCTCAACGATATCCTCGACCACCCGTTGATGACTGATGGTGACGGCAACCGCCGCAAGCTGATCGTCTTCACTGAGCCGCGCGACACGCTGAACTATCTCGCCGACCGCATTAGGACACGGCTCGGCCGGCCGGAGGCCGTCGTCGTTATCCACGGCGGCGTCGGGCGGGAGGACCGGCGCAAGGCGGTCGAGGCATTCACCCACGACAAGGACGTGCTGGTGCTGGTTGCCAACGATGCGGCCGGTGAGGGCATCAACCTCCAGCGCGCTCACCTCATGGTGAATTACGACTTGCCCTGGAACCCAAACCGGCTGGAACAGCGCTTCGGCCGCATTCACCGTATCGGCCAGACCGAGGTCTGCCATTGCTGGAACCTGGTCGCTGCCGACACGCGCGAAGGCGAAGTGTATTCGCGCTTGCTCGACAAAATCGAGGTCGCGCGGGCCGCCCTCGGCGGCCGGGTTTACGATGTGCTCGGACGCTTGTTCGAAGCTCGGGCACTACGCGACCTTCTGATGGAGGCGATCCGCTACGGCGAGCGGCCGGAGGTCAAGGCGCGGCTGCTGCGGGCAGTGGACGACGCGGTGGACAGAAAGCATGTCCATGACCTGATCGCCGAGCACGCGCTCGTTCGCGACACGATGACGATGGCCGACACGGCGCGCATTCGCGAAGAAATGGAGCGTGCCGAGGCCAGGCGCATGCAACCCTTCCACATTCAGTCCTTCTTCCTCGAGGCGTTCCGGCATCTCGGCGGACGTATCAACAGGCGCGAGGCCGGACGCTGGGAGATCACGCGCGTTCCCGGCCCTATTCGTGAGCGCGATCGGCTGATCGGGCTCGGCGCACCCGTGCAAGAACGCTACGAGCGCGTTTGTTTCGAGAAGGAGAGGATCAACGAGCCTCCGGTCGCAGCCTACGTCTGTCCCGGCCACCCCCTGCTCGATGCCACGATCGACCTGGTGCTCGAACGCCACCGCGCCCTGTTGAAGGGTGGTGCGGTGCTGGTGGACGAAACCGACGACGGCACAGCGCCGCGTGCGCTGTTCTATCTCGAACACGCGGTCCAGGACGGCCGGATCGGACGCGACGGACGCCAGCAGGTCGTCTCCCAACGCCTCCAGTTCGTGGAGATCGACGCGAGCGGGCAAACGCGGGATGCCGGCCCGGCGCCCTACCTCGACTACCGGCCGTTGAGGGAAGACGAGCGGCCTTCGGTGGCTTCGGCGCTGCAGGCGTCGTGGCTATCGGGCGACCTGGAAGAGACGGTCGTGGGTCACGCCATCGCCCGGATTGTCCCCCTTCATGTCGATGAGGTGCGTGCCCGGCGCCTGCCCGTGATCGACAAGGTGGAGCGCGAGGTCACCGCACGGCTGAAGAAGGAGATCAACTACTGGGACCACCGCACCGAGGAGCTGAAGGCGAAGGAGCGCGCCGGCAAACGGACCCGTCTCTCGGCCGGCCAGGCGGCGGCGCGCGCGAACGAGCTCGCCGACCGCCTGCAACGGCGCATTGGCGGATTGGCCAGGGAGCGTGACGTTTCCGCGCTTCCGCCCCAGGTGCGCGGCGGGGCCATCGTCGTGCCAGCGGGCGTATTGCGAGCGGAAGCACCGCAGCAGGACGCAGCCCGCGCGTTGCGCGAGACCACGGCCGAGGGGCGTGCCACTGTGGAGCGCCTGGCGATGGAGGCGGTCATGGCCGCCGAGCGCGCACTCGGCCACAATCCCAGGGATGTGAGTGCCGAGCGTCTCGGCTACGACATTGAGTCACGAGAGAACGGCACCGCCCGCCTGCGCTTCATTGAGGTCAAGGGCCGCGCCGACGGCGCCGACACGGTAACGGTCACACGCAACGAGATCCTCACGGCACTCAACAAGCCGGATGCCTTCATCCTTGCGGTTGTCTCTGTATCGAAGGGCTACGCAACCCAGCCGCGCTATATTCGCCGACCCTTCAACCGCGAGCCGGATTTCGGGGCCACGAGCGTGACGTACAAACTCGCAGAATTCCTGACGCGTGGAGAAGAGCCGTCATGATCAAACGGCCCAGGCTGATCCGGGAGTTCGGAAGGAAAATTGAAGCGGCCGTCGAGGATGTGGCGGCGGCCTATGCAATAGGTGGGATAGCGGATGAAGACGACTTTACGAGCCAACTACTGGCAGGATTTAGAGCCGAGTTAAACGGATGGATGTGCGGCGAGGTTGTTATGTCTGCGGACACGGTAGGATTATTGACTAGCAGCGACGGTGACGAAGAGATTTCATTTGGAGCAAGAAAGCTGACTTCCAAAGGACGCGGTGCTGAGGAAGAGGAGTTCGGAGCGGATATTTTGATTGCGGTGAATATCAATTTATTGGACTATACTGCGAGAAAGGGTATTCTTATTCAGGCGAAGAGATTGGATATGGGCAAGTCCATCAATGGCGCTAGTTGGGATAGGCTTAGTCATCAGATTGAGAAAATGTTACGTCATACTTCTCAGTCCTACGTTTGGCTATATGACTCTTCCGGTGTTCGATCGGTGAGAGCGGAGACGTTAAATGGTTTTCGAGCACCCTATCTTGAGTTGCATACCGAGGATGTCTATACGACGAAGTGCGGCACATTTCTGGGGGAGTTGATTCAATGCAAACACGGGGACTTCGAAATTCAAAGCTCCGATAGAGCTGCGCTAGCTGCGCTGCGTACCCTTTACCGGGCCAAATTTGCATCCTTATTCAGCATCCGCGATCAACATGACTGAGTATCGCAAAAAGCTCATCGAGGTCGCGCTGCCACTGGAGGCGATCAACGAGGCGTCGGCACGGGAAAAATCGATCAGGCACGGGCATCCCTCGACACTACATCTGTGGTGGGCGCGGCGGCCGCTGGCGGCGTGCCGGGCGGTGCTGTTCGCGCAACTGGTGGACGACCCATCGTCGGTGCCGGAGGAGTTCCCGGACGAGGCGGCGCAGGATAAGGAGCGCCGACGGCTGTTCCGCATCGTCGAGGAGCTGGTGCAGTGGAAGAACTCCAATGACGAGCGGGTGATCGCCGCCGCGCGGCGTGAGATCGCACGCTCTGTCGCCCGCGCCCGCGGCGAGGGGCCACCACGGGGGAAGGCAGCCGTCGACGCCTACCTTGCCGAGAAGGCGCCGCCGGTGGTCGATCCCTTCTGCGGCGGCGGGTCGATCCCGCTGGAGGCGCAGCGGCTCGGCCTCCGCGCTCACGGCTCGGACCTCAACCCGGTCGCGGTGCTCATCACCAAGGCGCTGGTCGAGATACCGCCTCGTTTCGCCGGCAGGCCGCCGGTCAACCCGGAGGCGCAAGAGGCGTTCGCCGGAGGCGCAGCCTGGAACGGCAGTGGCGCGCAAGGGCTGGCCGAGGATGTGCGCCACTACGGCCGCTGGATGCGCGACGAGGCGGAGAGACGGATCGGCCATCTCTACCCCAAGGCGCGGCTGCCCGACGGGTCCGACGCCACGGTGATCGCCTGGCTATGGGCACGCACGGTCGCAAGCCCCAACCCGGCCGCGGCAGGCGCGCATGTGCCGCTGGTTTCGTCCTTGATGCTTTCGACTAAGAAAACCCGACGTTTTTGGGTCGAAGTGGTCCACGATTCGGCAGCTCGAGACGGCTGGCGCTTCGAGGTGAAAACCGGAAGTCTGAGTAAGGAGGACGAGTCAAAGAAAAAGCTGGGAACAAAGGCCGGCAAGGCACAGGACTTCATTTGCGCTCTGACCGGAACGCCGGTAAAGCGAGCGTATATTCAGGAGGAGGGCAAGGCAGGCCGATTGTCAAAGCGACTCATGGCGGTGGTGACGCAGGGCATACGCGGCCGGGATTATCTCGCGGCCCTCCCCGCACACGAGACAATCGCCGAAGCCGTGGAGTACACGGAATCCATTGGGCAAGCGCGGTCCGAATTTCTGTCGGGCACAACACCCACGCGCGCGATGATTACTGGCGGTGTTTGTTCGGCGTATGGATTGAGTACGTGGGGGCACCTCTTCACCGACCGGCAGTTGGTGGCTCTGACGACGTTTTCTGATCTGGTTTCGGAAGCGCGCGCGAGAGTGAAGCGCGACTGCATAGAGGCGCGGCACGTTGCGGAAGTCACTGGCACGTCCGCAGCCGAGATGCCCACGTATACAGGCGACGATGTTCCACTTGCCGAAGGCGGTATCGGCGCGCAAGCCTACGCCGACGCCGTGGCGACGTACTTGGGATTATGCGTCAGCAGACAAACAAACCGGTCCTCCAATCTGAATTTCTGGGATCCTGGCGGGGCAAAAGTGCAACAAGTATTTGCCCGTCAGGCGCTCGCCATGGTTTGGGACTTCTGCGAGTCTAACCCGTTCAGCGAATCTAGCGGCAACTTCGTCGGACAGGTCGGCTATCTCGCTAAGGTTGTCGAAGCTTCTCCACGAGACACCTCCATCGGTTCCGTGAGACAAGCGGATGCGTCAACGGATGATGGAGAGACGCCTCTTTACATGGTCGCGACGGACCCACCCTACTACGATAATATCGGATACTCTGACCTTTCTGATTTCTTCTATATTTGGCTGCGACGCTCACTTGTGGATGTTCACCCCGCTTCGTTTAGAACCTTGTTGACTCCAAAGTCTGCCGAACTTGTTGCTACGCCATACCGCTTCGACGGAAGCAGAGAAAAAGCACGGGAATTTTTTGAAAATGGATTTCTCAACGGAATGAAGCGTCTCCGGGCTGGTCAGGATCCCGCATTCCCACTAACGCTCTACTACGCCTTCAAACAAGCGGAAACGAAACGTGATGGAGAGGGCGATGGATCGACGGTTTCCACCGGTTGGGAAACCATGCTGACTGGCGTCATAAAGGCCGGCTTCACGGTCGATGGCACGTGGCCCGTGCGGACAGAGTTGGCCGGTAATCTGAAGAAGCAGGTGGCCGCGCTCGCTTCCTCCATCGTCCTCGCCTGCCGGCCACGACCGGAGGATGCGCCGGTGGCGAAACGGCGTGACTTCGCGTCGGCGCTGAAGCGAGAGCTGCCCGACGCGATCCGGCGCTTGCAGGCGGAGAACATCGCCCCGGTGGACCTGGCCCAGGCGGCGATCGGGCCGGGCATGGCCGTGTTCTCACGCTATGCGCAGGTGCTTGAGGCCGATGGCGCGCAGATGCCGGTGCGCAAGGCGCTGGTCGAGATCAACCGGGTGCTCGACGAGACCTTGGCGGAGGCCGAGGGCGACATGGATGCTGACACGCGCTTCTGCGTCGCATGGTTCGAGCAGTACGGCACAGCGGAGCGCGCCTACGGCGAGGCGGAGGTGTTGTTCACCGCCAAGAACACGTCCTTCGAAGGCCTGATGCAGGCCGGCGTGCTCGCCGGCGGCGGCGGTAAGGTTCGCCTGAAGCGCCGGGACGAGCTCGACACGGACTGGAACCCTGTCACCGACAAGCGGGTCGCCGACTGGGAGTGCGTCCAACACCTGGTGCGCGCGATGACGGCTGAGACCGGCGGCGGCGTCGCCGAAGCCGCGCGCCTCGCTGCCGCCATGGGACCGGGGCGGGCGGAGAACGCCCGGACGCTCGCCTACCGCCTCTACACCGTTTCCGAGCGCAAGGGCTGGAGCGGCGAGGCACTGGCCTACAACGTGCTCGGGACCTCGTGGTCGCAGATCCAGGCTGAAATCGCCCGGCGCGCGACCGGACCGGCGCAAGCGGAATTGGACATCTGATCCGTTGTCGATCTTGCGTGGTGCTCTACGTGCCGTAGGACCGAAGCGTGTTCATCGCGTGCGTGCTACTTGAGTACATGGTTGCACCGAGACAGTTCGCTCCCAACCCTTGAACAGGTCCCGCCCTACCGCCGGAGAGCAGGATGACCACGAACCACCAGCGCGTTACCGAGGGTATCCACATATTGACCCAGGTTCTGGCGCCATACGTCGCGGGAGAGTTGCGCGCGCGCTTTGGCGACGAGTGGTGGGATCAGGGCGTCCTCGGCATTCTCCACGACCATCAAAAGCGAGAGCTGCCGGTTGGCGGCGAGGACGACGAGCTAATCCCCGTGCTCGACGCCGCCCGCTGCCTAATCCTCATCGATGTGCAATGGAACGAACTGTTCCGGCGCAAGCTCGGCCGCGAGCACCGGACCTGGATCAAGGAGCTGGCGGCGACCCGCAACAAGTGGGCGCATCCGGGCCTGCTCGACATGGCGGACGAGGATGCCTGGCGGGCACTCGACACCATGACCCGGCTCGTCGAGCAGATGGATTCGGAGACGGCGGAGCGGCTGCGCGCCCTCGCCCGCACGGTGCGCTACGGCACCGAGGGACCGTCGACGACGGCGCGCGAGGTGGACGATGCGAAGGCCGCTACGCCGAAGCCGGAGAGCGGGGCCGGTGTTCTGACCGCCGTTCCCCGCCATGGACTGAGACCATGGCGGGAGATCGCCCGGCCGCATCCGGACGTGGCCGCCGGGCGCTACCGGCAGGCCGAATTCGCCGCCGATCTGTCTCAGGTGGTGCGCGGCACGGCAGAGGTCGAATACCAGGACCCGGTCGAGTTCTTCGCCCGAACCTATCTGACAGAGGGTATTCGCGGGCTTCTTCTGCAGGCGCTCAACCGGATGAGCGGCAAGGGCGGCGAACCGATTCTCCAGCTCAAGACTGCCTTCGGCGGTGGCAAGACGCATTCCCTGCTGGCGCTCTATCACCTGTTACGCGGCCGCGCGCCGCTCGACCGCCTGCCGCAGGTTGCCGGGCTCTTGCAGGAGGCCGGGATCGAGCGGCCGCCCCGGGCGTGCGTTGCCGCGCTGGTGGGCACCGCCCTCAATCCGACCAAGGAGAGGCGGCCGCCGACGCTGCCGGGCATCACCATTCGCACGCTGTGGGGGGAAATCGGCGCCCAGCTCGCCGAGCAGGCGGGCAACAAGAAGCTCTACGACCATGTGCGGGATGCCGACCGCAAGGGCGTGCCGCCCGGCTCCGACGCATTGCGCGAGCTGTTCGACGCTTGTGGCCCCTGCCTGATCCTGATCGACGAGCTCGTAGCCTACGCCCGCAAGATTTACGGCGTCGCCGGGCTGCCGGCAGGGAGCTTCGACGCGGTGCAGACCTTCATCCAGGAGCTCACCGAGGCGGTGCGCGCCAGCAAAAGCACGGTGCTGGTCGCGACGATCCCGGAGTCCGACATCGAGATCGGCGGCGAGGCGGGTCAGGAGACGCTGGCGCGCATCGAGCACACCTTCGGCCGGATGGAGGCAATCTGGAAGCCGGTCGGCTCGGAGGAGGGATTCGAGGTCGTGCGCCGGCGGCTGTTCCTGCCGCTCGAGGACGAGCCAGCGCGCGACGACGTGTGCCGCGCCTTTAGCGCGCTCTATCGGGACGGCGGTGGCGAGTTTCCTCCTGAATGCCGCGAGGCTCGCTACCTTGAACGGATGAAGGCCTGCTATCCAATCCATCCGGAAGTGTTCAACCGGCTGTTCACCGATTGGGCGACGCTGGAGCGGTTCCAGCGCACGCGCGGTGTGTTGCGCCTGATGGCGGCGGTGATCCACGATCTTTGGGTACGCAACGACGCCAGCCTACTGATCATGCCGGGCGCGCTGGGCCTCGACGCGGTAGCGGTACGTGAGGAGCTCACGCGCTACCTTCCCGAAGGTTGGACGTCGGTGTTGGAAAGCGACGTGGACGGGCGCAACTCGGGACCGCTGCATATCGACCAGGGGAACCCCCGTTTCGGCCAGGCCATGGCGGCGCGGCGAGTGGCGCGGTCGATTTTCCTCGGCAGCGCACCGCACGTCGTTCAGCAACAAGTGCGCGGCGTCGAGGACGTGCGGGTGCGCTTGGCCGCCGTCCAGCCCGGTGAGCAGGTCTCGGTCTTCAACGACGCTCTGTCCCAGCTTCTCGACCGGTTGACCTACCTCTATCGCAAGGACCGCCGCTACTGGTACGACACGCGACCGAACTTGCGCCGAACGGTAGAGGAGCGCGCACAGCACTACACAGAGGATCAGGTCGAGGGTGAGATCGAGCGGCGGGTCCGCGATGCGACACGCCGGGAGCGGGGCGATTTCACGGGCGTGCACGCCTGCCCGGCGTCATCCGGTGACGTGCCCGACGAACAGGAGGCCCGGCTCGTCATTCTGCGGCCGCATGCAACACACAAGGGCAACGACCGCGAAAGCGCGGCGCTGGAGGTTGCAACAGACATTCTCGCCAATCGCGGTGGCGCACCGCGGCAGCATCGCAATACGCTCGTCTTCCTCGCCGCCGATCGCGAAGCCACGGAAGGCATGAAGCAGGAGACGAGGCGCTTGCTGGCGTGGAAGTCCGTGGTCCGCGACCAGGACGCGCTGAACCTCGACGCGCACCAGCGGCGCGAGGCGGCGGAAGGCGAGAAGGCGAGCGACCAGAATGTCAGCGTCCGGTTCGACGAGGCTTGGCGCTGGCTGCTCGTGCCCTCCCAGCCTGTCGCGGACGGTAGTGTCGGCGATCTCGAATGGGAAGTCGCCCAGGCGACTGGGAACGGCGTATCGGTCGTCGCCAGGGCGTCGCGGCGCATGCGGGCAAGCGAGCACCTGATCGTCAGATGGTCGCCGGCCTTGCTCAAGATGGAGCTCGACCGCTGGTTCTGGAAGGACCTCGACCACGTGTCGGTGAAGACGGTTTGGGATGCGCTTTCCGCCTACTGCTATTTGCCGCGGCTGCGCGATCAGGCAGTGTTCGTCGAGGCCATTCAGGACGGCATCGCCGGCGGTGATTACTTTGGTTATGCGACGAGCGTGTCGTCGGACAGCCGATACGAGGGCTTGAAAGTCGGCGGGCGTGCGGCAGCGGTCTACGTCGATGCGGCGAGCGTGCTGGTGAAGCCGGACATGGCGCGGGCGCAGATCGAAACCGAACATCCCGCGCCCAGTCCGTCAGAGCTTGAATCTGGCACGGCTCCAGGCGAACACCCGGGCACGGTCAATCCGGACCTAGGTGACAGCCCGCAACCACCGCCCCGTCTACCTCGGCGCTTCTTCGGCAGTGTCGACATCGATCCCGACCGGGCCGGCCGCGACATGGGACAGGTGGCTGAAGAGATCCTGCAGCACCTGACGACGCTGACTGGCAGCAAGGTCAAGGTGACTGTCGAAATTGAGGCGCAAATTCCAGAAGGTGTCTCCGATGATGTACGCCGCGTGATCGAGGAGAACTGCCGGACACTACGCTTCACTGTGCAGGGATTTGAGCAAGATTGAGCGGCCGTGCGAGAGCAATTTCAAGGACGCCCGCAGCCAGTTCAAGCTCCAGCCGTCGCAGAAACAAGCCCCGGTTACTCCTGCGACCGAGCCGGAGCGACACGCAGGTGGAAGCTTAACAACGAGCGGATGCCCACTCTGCCCCCCGGTCGGCGCTACGTTTCGGTCTCTGTGCGGCTCGGTGCCGCCGTCGAGAGAACGAGGGCCTGCGCTTCGCGTGCGGCGCGCACGACCTCGTCCATCTCCTGGGCGCGCCCTTCGCGGATCATTTCGTCGCGCTTGAGGGTTGAGAGGATGTAGGCGGCTCGGTACGTGACCTTAACCAGCTGAACCAGCGCAGGAGAAAGCGAGACGGGATCGAGTGCCGATTGCGATTGCAGTGAGTCCAGAGCTGCGCGCCGGACATACTCGGAGGGCGACATGTCGCGCTGGCAGGACGCATCCTCGACGACTTGCCACTCGGCGCCAGAGAATCTGATCGTTCGTGGCGCACGTTGGTCGGGACGTTTGTCTGTTGACTTAGCGTCAGCGGGTGCTTCGCTTGAGTCAGTTTCGATCATGATAGTTCTCCCTGCCGCGGCAATTTCGCAAAGGCTTATCGATTTGGCGAGTACAGCATCCATATAGGAAGGGGAATGGGACGAATCAATCAGTGTATTACGCGCGAACTACGCAGACTCATTTGTCATAGTCAGGACGTATTGCATCGTATTACGCTTACGGGAGAACGTCGTAATATCAACGTATTATAATCGTATTTCGTTGTAATACGCTCGATCCAACGCCCTGGATTAGATACTTATCATACTGCGGCAAAGCCGGGCGTAGTTATGTCGGCATGTGGCACACGAATCTGGCCTCTGCACCCTCAGGTGCGTGGGGTGTGGAACCGAAGCGGCTCCGCCGTAGACAGGGACCTATGACAGCCATGAAGACGGTCAAGGCCCCAGCCTGGGTGATCGATGCGAGGGGGGGGGGAGACGTCGCGGCACTGCGTCATGCAGGACGCGGCGACGATGCGCCGGTGAGTCGCGAAGTGCGGGCAGGCACGACAGAACGAGCGAAGCAACGCGTCAGTTGCGAGCGCGAAGTGCGACGCGACGCCTGCAGGTCGACGGTGCGAAGTGACGGATCGCGCGACAGTGGGTGAGACGCGAGCGTCGGGCGAAGGCGCGCAAGTGCCGAGCCGGACGTGCAGCGGAGGATCGACAAGCGACGGTCGGTGCCGCGGTTGCGGGCGCGAAGTGCAGCAGCAGTGGTGCACTTCCTTGGTGCCGAGTGACAAGTCGGGTGACACATCGTGCACAGCAAGCGTCAAGCAATGGCGCACGAGCGTCGAGCCGGACGCGCAGCGGGCGAGCGACAAGCGACGGGTGGGGCCGCGGTTGCGGGCGCGAAGCGCGACGTGGGTGGTGCACTTCGGCGGTGCCGAGTGACGCGTCGGGTGACACGTCGAACGAAGCGAGCGTCGGGCGACGGCGCGGAAGCGCCGAGCCGGATGCGCGGCGGAGGATCGACAAGCGACGGTCGGAGCCGCGGTTGCGGTCGCGCAGTGTGGCGGCAGTGCTGCACGTTGACGGTGCCGAGTGACGCGATGGACTGCACAACGGACCGAGCGAGCGTCGGGCGACGGCGCGCAAGCGCCGAGCCTGACGCGCAGCGGCCGCGAGATGGGTGTGCCGGACGCTGCGACGACGGGAGCGCGAAGCGTCGGCGGTGCGAAGCACCGCGACGCAGAGCGCGACATACGCGGAGTGTGGGACAGACCGAGCGCAGGACAGACCGAGCCTGATGCGGGGGCACGGCGAAAAGGGGGGAGCCGATCGTCGCCGAAGCAACGACCGGCTCCTGGTGCGAGAGGAAGCGTCGCCGTCATGCGGCCTTGACGTTCATCACCGGGATGCCGAGCTGCTTCGCCTTGTCGACGAGGTTGCCGGTGATGCCGGAGCCGGGGAACGCGATGACGCCCTTGGGCAGGAGGTTGAGCAGCTCGTCGTTGCGGCGGAATGGCGCGGCCTTGCCGTGCGCGTTCCAGTCCGGACGGCAGATCACCTGGTTGACGCCGCGGGCCTTGGCCCAGCTTGCCGCGATCTTCTCGACGCCGGGGCCGCCACCGTGCAGCAGCACCATGTCGCCGTACTTCGCGCGCGTGGAGTCGAGCGTGGTCCAGACGGCGTCGGCATCGCTGACGGTCTTGCCGCTGGTGATGGCGACGAGGGTGCCGTCGGGGAGGTGCGCTTGCGTCTCGCGGTCCTTGCGTGCGCGCCGGAAGTCGCGGGCGTCGATGGCGGCTGAGGTGAGCGCACCGGTCTGCGAGGTGTGCGATCCGTGACGCGGACGCCAGACGTCACCGGTCTCTGTGCGGTAGGCGTCGGCGGCGAGGTCGCGCATCTTCTCGAAGGCGTCGCGCCGGTCGCCGAGGCTTTGGGCACGGTCGGTGAGCGTCTGCAGCTCCCAGGCCTTCACCTCGGTGCCGTCCTGTGCGCGCTCGAGGTCGCGCATCTCGGGCACGATGCGGTCGACGGCGCGGTCGAGACGCTGAACTTGCGAGTGCAGCATGTTGACGAAGCCCCACATCAGGGCCTCGCGCTCGTCGGCCATCTGGGTGCCGTCGACGGTGATGCCGTCCACGATGACGCGGATGGCTTCGCTCAGTGCCTCGATGGCGTCGTCTTCGTCCCAGACGACGCGGCTGTCGAGCTCGCCGCGCTCAGGGGTTGCGCCGAAGAGCGCGATGTTCTCGCAGACGGCAGCGGTTGCGGACGCAGTTGCGGAAGCGTTGGTGTCGATCATGACGATCTCCTTTGGTTCATCCTCCGAGGCGGAATGCCCCGTCGTGATGTTCCTTCGGGTCACGCGCGCGCAGCGGAAGCACCTTCTCCGTAGGGGGTCCTGGGCGGGAGTTGGTGCGGAAAGTCGCCGATGTTGGTGCGGAAGTTGGCGCTCTGTCCGCCTGGGAGGCGCAGCGCCCACCCGTCCCGGATGAGCTCGATTCCAGCAGGCATCGAGGCGGCCAGTCGGAGGGCGGTAGCGAAGCGCAGCCCTTCGTCTGAGTCGCCGGGGATCAGCGAGCGCTGCGCCGACGCGCCGGCCCCGCGCGAGGGGCCGGTGCGCTTCACACGAGGCGTTGGAGAGTTCGCGTCAGCCAACTTCACGGTCGGCGACTTTCACGGCCCGCCCTGGAGAGGCCGCGCGCGCACTTATCTTGCGCGCGCGCGGCCGGCCCCTTGGAGAAGGCCGTCGCGCAGCGACGGACCCGCAGGGTTGCTGGAGCGAGCACGTGTGGCACGATGGAAGATCACGACGGGTAGAGCCTTCTATCTCCCCACGCTCGTGCTCCTCTGTTTTGGTTGCGTTGCGACGGTCCCGGCGGGAACGAACGCGGGCGCGGCGGGTCTCGTCCGTCGACCATGCGGGTGGCCGCGTGGCGGCGCACGCCGGCACTGCGTGCCAATCACCGCGCTCATCAGTGGAGGAGAGGGTGCGTGTCGAGGAGAGGCTGCGCGGTCTCGCGAACACGCGAGTGTTCATGCACACGAACGAAGCCGCGCGGGTCTTCGTTCATGTGAATGATGAAGTGGGATGACGAGAGGCAGAGGATGTCGCGCTGAGGGATGACGTCGCCCACATGGTCGCCGTCGGCATCGTAGATGCGAACCTCGTTGTCGTTCGCCTTTCGGAATACAATGCGGGTACTCATCGAGTGCATCTCCCTGTTGTTGGGCGGCGCGGAGAGACTCAACTCGTTCTCCGCGCCGCTTGACCTGCGGTTGCCCCCCCGCCCTCTCGCCAGGCAGGTGTCACGTCCGCTTCGCGATGGGCTCCGCGTGGCGGAAGACCGGCGCGAGCTTTGCGGCGAGCGCGGCCGCACCGTGTGCCACCAGATCGTCGTTGAAGTCGCCGCCTTCGGGCACGATGACCTGGGCGGCGACGCCCGTCCGAGCGCAGCGACGGACGAGGCGCAGCGCAGCCCGCTCACCTTCCACGTCGTTGTCTCGGGCGATGACCAGCCGCTCTCTGCCGGCAGGAGGCGCGAAAGCGCCGAGGCTGCCGGCAGAGAGCGCGGCGGCCGCGACGGTGTCCGGCAGCGCGGTGACGATGGAGAGCACCGTCTCGATGCCCTCGCCGACCAGCAGCGTACCGGCGGCGGGCTCACCGAAGCGTACGGCGAAGCCGTGCACGCGTCCGAGCGCCTTGCGCGGCGAGGCGACGTTCGCCTTGGCCGGTCGGCCGGGATCCAACCAGGTGCGCTGCACGCCGCAGAGTGCGGCGTGATCGGGGCGTTCCCTCGGACCGGGGTGCTCCCCCGGACCGGGGTGTTCCCCCGGGTCGCCGGTGACGGCGGCGACCAGCGCGGGCAGGCGGCGTACACTGCCAGAGTCCCTATATATAAGAGAGGGGTGGAAGCGCAGCGCCGCGAAGCGGCAGCGCGCGAGACCCCGTGCCACGAGGTACGCCTCGGCGTGCGTGCCGTCGATGGCGCGGCATTGCCGCCAGAGGCGGCGGGCCGCGTCGGTGGCGTCATAGGAGTCGCCCGAGCCCGCTGCCGGCGCAGCCGGCAGGGCGAGAAAGGAGCGGGCTTCGTCGAGCGCCGCGCGCAGCGTCGGCGCGCCCGTGCGGCGCTGGATGATGTCGAGGGGGTCGCCGTGCTCCCCCGTGGCCGCGTCGGTGAATTTGCCAGGCGTGCCGGGACCGGAGAGTCGGACGAATAGGGAGCGCCCGCGGGCGCCGTCGAGGTCGCCCGCGACCCAGTATCGCCCCTGCCTGCGGCCTTGGGGAAGGTAGCGGCGGCAGACCTGCTCGGCGCCCGCGGCGAGGGCGGCGGCGACGGCGGCAGCCGCGCTCACGGCACACACCTGGGGCGCGAAGGTGAACCAGCGTAGCCGGTGCCGTGAGCGGTGATGGAGAGCATGGGAAGGACCTCGCCGGAACTGCCTGGGATGCGCTCCGGTCCCGGCCCCTCTCTTTCTCTCGGCGGCGCAGCGACGGCGGGCGACGCGCAAAGCGCAAGGCACGCCGTTCCGGCCTGTCGGCGTCTCGGGTCAGACTGCATGAGAAAGGGGCCAGTCCGCGCAGGGAGCTGACGCGGATCTGGCCCCCAGGGGCGAGCGCGAGGGAGGGGCGCGCTCTAGAACGGGATGCTTTCGCCCGAGTCGCTGGTCTCGGCGTTGCTGGGTGGCGGCGCATCACCGTCCGGTGCCGTGGCACCGTTGCCGTTGGCGCCGGCGGGCTTGTCGAGGAACTGTACGCGCCCACCGGGCACGAGCAGGATCTCGGTGGAGAACCGATCCGAGTCCTCGCCGTCCTTGCGCCATTTGCGCGTCTGCAGCTTGCCCGCGACGTAGACCAGACGGCCCTTCTTCGCGTGCTTCTCCAGCATGTCGACCAGGC
>LXNI01001666.1_pt1 | contig 18125 bp, 15 predicted proteins | sample 809091 | NCBI WGS metagenome assembly LXNI01 (sample SAMN04870527, study PRJNA318959) | sponge metagenome | biome: 01000161; feature: marine sponge reef; material: water | host: Sarcotragus foetidus | place: Greece: Milos, Mediterranean Sea | collected 2013-05-29 | depth 5-7 m | reverse complement strand
CGCCACGATGCCGAGATCCCGGAACGTGATGGGCAGGAAGTTGCGGGCGTACAGGCCGGGGGTGATGTTCTTGATGCGCATCAGGAAGCGGTTCTTCACTGAATGCATGTTGATCTCGGCCGGAAGCTGGTTGCGCATACCCGGCCGCAAGCTGCGCACGTGGTAGGCTGCCGCGCGCGGGTCGAAGATGCACTTCCAGCCCAGCAGCTGGGCCCGCCAAGCGACATCGGCGTCCTCGCGGTAGGCGAAGAACTCGGCGTCGAAGAACTCCCCGTCCACGGAAACGTCGGCGATCATCTCGCGCCGATAGCAGGCCGCTGCCGCGGTGGCCCCGAAGACGTACTCGTATTGGCGGTAGTGTCCGTTGTTGGTCTCCATGCACCCGCGATCTTTGTGGCGCAGCATCGGCGTGAAGAACATGCCGGTGGAGTCGAGCCGCTGGACGCCTTCGATGTCGAAGCTGGCATCGGCCAGCAGCAGCTTGCCGCAGATCGTGCCAACCATCGGGTCCCGATTAGCAGTCATCATCAGGCTGGTGACAAAGTCCGACAGCAGCAACACGTCAGGGTTGAGCGTCAACACCCAATCGCCGCGGGACAGCGCAATCGCCTGATTCTGGGCGGCGGCAAAGCCGATGTTCTCCTCGTTGTAGACGACGACGCAGGAATCCTCGAACCGCTCGAGGATGTCGCAGGTGCCATCCGTGGAAGCATTGTCGATGACGATCACCTCCAGCGGCTGGTGCGTCTGCTCCAGCGCGGATTCCAAGCAGCGGCGGATGAATCTGCCGCTGTTGTACGTGACCACCGTTACCGATACCAGAGGCTTGCCTGACATGTGGATTCGTTCCGTTCCGAGCATTCCGTGAAGGGGCCTATGCGCTCACGACACGCTGGGCGAGCTTGGAAATCCAGATTTCACGAGGCGAGCCGTATTCCAGTAAGCGCGGGCTTGCGCGGCGGAGCGAGCCCGCACGCAGGAATAGAGCGTTCGCAATACCAACCCCGCCAGTACCGCACATCGAACACAGCGCAAACGGCCGCGCGAGAAGTGTTTCTCGGCGTAACGCAATAGTCCACCATACCAAGCCACGAGTCTGTCTTGCAGGGGCAGGGCGTCGACGGCATGCGCACCGGCGTGCCGGCCCACCGCTACGGGGGTGTGGCGGAGCCTGAAGCCGGCGTCGCTGAGGCGCTTGCAAAGATCCACGTCTTCAAACCAAGCAGGGTGGAACCGCTCGTCCAACCCGCCAACTGCGGCGAGTGCATCGCGGCGCAGCAACAGAAAAGCGCCGGCCGGCTGCTGCACGTCGCAGGCCATCCCAACGCGAATATCGAGCAATCGGTAGCGCAGATTGACCGGGTTGCGCTTCCATGCGCGGTTGAGGCCGAGCGCCTCGAAGACCAAGGTGGTTGGCGTGGGCAGCGAGCGCGCGAAGAAGCCCACCTGTGCGGAGCCATCGGGATCCGTCAGCAAGCCGCCCGCGCCCGCGACGCCTTCGGCATCGCATTCTGCGGCAAGCCCGGCCAAGTCGGTGAGCAGTTCGCAGTCAGGGTTGAGCAAGAGAACATAGGGCGCGTCCGTCGCGAGAATGCCTTGGTTCGCGGCTGCGGCGAAACCACGATTGGAATCGTTGTCGATCCAGGCAGCCCATGGAAAACGCGCCTGCAGCTCAGGACTGGGCGATTCGCCGGGCGTGTTGTCGACCACGACTGCCTGTTCGACCTTGCCAGCCAAGGCTGCGAGGCAGTTGGGCAGGTGTGACCCCGATCGATAGGCCACGATCACCGCAGCCACGGCCGCGGTCAAGCCGGCCTCCCGGGCGGCTGCCCGACCAGTCGGAAATACCATCTCCAATAGGCGTCCCAGCCACCGGCTCGCTGCAATGCGGCGATCTCCCCCTCCCCGGCCCGCAGCGCAGCAGCCAAGCTCTGCTCCCCACGACGCGAAGCCGGACGCCAGTGCGAGCGGCAATCCTCCAGCCCGAGGAGGATGCCGGACAGCCATGCTCGGAAGCGGCCGCGCGACAAGGCCAATCCGGCCCACAGCAACTGGGCCGTCAGCACGGGGAGCGCGAACTGCAACAGCAGCGCTTCCGAGTAGTGCTTGGCGATCAGGAGCATTTGGTGCCGCGTGATCCAGGACACGCTGCTGTCGCTCCAGCGGCCAGCGGTGGCGCTGCCGCGATGCCATGCCAGCGCATCCGGAACGTACACGCCTTCCAGCCCCAAGGTGGCGGCGCGCATGCCGAGGTCCACGTCTTCGAGATAGGCAAAGAAGGACTCGTCGAAGCATCCAGCGCGGTCAAAGAACTCCCGCCGAAAGAGCGCAGCCGTGGCAGAGGGGAAGTAGGTCGCCCGCGGGCGCGAGTACTCCGGGCCGTCGCGCTTGCCGTGCCCGAGGCGCCATGCGGTGCCGCCGCGGCACACGGCGTCACCCGCTCCGTCCAGCACGTCCGGGCTGCCCGCGTCGTAGACCTTGCCCGTGGCGAACCACGCATCGGTGCGCTGCGCCGCCTCGAGCAGAACCGCCAGCCAGTCGGGCGCGAGGTCAACATCGTTGTTGAGCACCGCAATCCAGTCCCCGCGAGCCTCTTCGATGCCGCGGTTGAGCGCCTTGCTGACACCCTGGTTCGACCCCAGCAGAATGCTGCGCACACCGTGGCGTGCCGCCACTTCCGCCGACCCGTCGCTGGAGCCGTTGTCGACGACGATCACCTCTAGGCCGGCCTCCGGTGGCAGGCGCTGTGCCGACAGGCAATCTAGGACTCGCTCGAGCAAGTCGGCCCGGTCTAAGTGAGGAATGACCACGGAGACGGTCATCGGAGCGGGAGGTTCGCAACCATAGCTAAGACTTAGGGACTTATATACGAAAGTGCCGAATGGACAGGTTCGCATCCGGTTCTGGGGTAACGCACGACCCAACGGCTCACGTTGAGGCTCCGGCGGCAACAACCCCGGTCGCCAAGATGCTCCTAGCCGTGTTCACGTCCCGGCCCATGCTGCCTCGCACTGGAGTTGCGATCGCAGAAGCAACCAATCCTGCGACAGGGTCTCGCGGTTGAGCCCTGTTTTGCGGCGCTGAAGAAACGATCTGTGCGCCTCGTCCAGTCACTTCATCATCCCGCTGCGACGGCAAGCTCCCGAAGCCCCCTTTGGTTCGCAGTCCGGAGTTGCATCAGCCACTTGTACCGGTCAGACAGGCTGTACGACTGCCCACGTTCCTGACAGGCGGTCGTGCAGTGTTCCAAGGCCTGATTATACAGCCAGTTCAACTGCCCCAAGCGCTCGTCCATCAGCGCGCGTTCTGCTTGACTGAACTTGTAATCCCCAAGGATTATAGCACTCAAAACCGCTAATTAAAAGACTAATATAAGAACAAAAAGCGATTACAAGATACCTGGAAACTTTTATATTATAATCCCCAAGCTTTACACTATCGGTGTATCGATTCGACCCCGCGCAAAGACGGGGCACGGTTGGGGAAGTATGTCACGGACGTTCGACACAGATTGGATTCGGTCACAATACCCGATATTCGACCTTCGGTCGGGTCGGCCCCAGGAGATCTACTTCGACGGCCCCGGCGGCACCCAAGTGCCGCGCCAGGTCGTCGAGGCGGTCTCGGGCTACCTGGTCGGCTCCAACGCCAACCTGCACGGGGCGTTCCGCTCCAGCCGCGAAAGCGACGCTGTTGTGGCGGAGGCCCACCGCGCTGCGGCCGACCTGCTGGGCTGCTCCCCTCGCGAGGTCATCTTCGGCCCGAACATGACCACGCTGACGTTTTGGCTCAGCCGCGCAATCGAACACGAATTCGGCCCCGGCGACGAGATCGTGGTGACACGCCTGGACCATGACGCCAACTACACGCCCTGGCGGAGCCTGACGCCGACCGGCGTTAGCATCCGGGAGGTTCGCTTCAAGCCCAAGGATTGCACGCTTGACGTGTCCGCCCTGCGCTCAGCCATCAACCGGCGGACGAAGCTCGTCGCGGTGGGCTACGCCTCCAACGCGGTGGGCACGATCAACGACGTGAAGACCGTCGTGCGCCTCGCCCACGCCGTCGGGGCCCGCGTATTCGTGGACGCGGTGCATTTCGCTCCGCACGGCCCCATCGACGTCAAGGCGCTCAATTGCGACTTCCTGGCCTGCTCGGCCTACAAGTTCTTCGGGCCGCACCAAGGCCTGCTCTACGGCAAGCGGGAGCACCTAGAAACCCTGCGCGTGTACAAGGTGCGGCCAGCGGACGACGATCTGCCCGGACGTCTCGAGACCGGGACGCAGAACCACGAGGGCATGGCGGGCACGGCGGCCGCAATCCAGTACATCGCGGGGGTCGGGCGGCGCTTCGGTAGCGTAGACCCGAATTGCAGCCGCCGGGAAGCGGTGGTGGCCGGGATGACGGCGATCCGCAACTACGAGCGCGGGCTGTCGCAACGCTTGATCCGCGGGCTGCTCGAAATCCACGACCTAGACTTCTATGGCATCCGCGACGAGGGGCGCTTCGACTGGCGCGTGCCCACCGTAGCCATCCGCCTGCGCGGAGTCCACCCGCGCACGATCTCCGAAGCGCTCGCAAAGCGACGAATCTGCGTCTGGGACGGAAACTTCTACGCTGTCAACGTCACGGAGGATCTGGGCTTGGAAGATTCGGGAGGCCTCGTGCGGATCGGCTTGACGCACTACAACACTTCCGAGGAGGTGGACCGCCTGCTCGAAACCCTGCAAGCGCTGCGCCCCTGAACTGCCGTTACACCCTCCAACCACGCCCCAACGGCGGGCGGCGTTCGTGATCTTGGATTGGGATGGCGAATGCGCTTTGTAGGGTCGGTGGCAGGAAGGACCTGCCAAATTCTTGCCTGCCGGATTTGGACGGTCTCGCGATTCGACGCCCGCCAGGCCCCGTCGCACGCCACTAGCTAGGCCTTGGCGGTCACCTGCATCCCCAGAGACATCCCGGACGGCGGCTGGACTGGTGTTCGACGTATGCTTGCGAAGCCTGCCAGCTGGTGTGTGGGGCGTTTCCGAGCGGACGAATCTTGCGACCCCGACATCCTCGTCGGATGCATAGGTCGACCCCTCGACATTAGCCGTGACCGGACAGTCTGGTGTCTATAGCGGCAAGATTGACCTATAGTCGTACTTGGAGCAGGCTTGGGACTGGTACAGCGCTAGCGCCGCCCGGATTTCCTGCGCTTGGCAAGCGATCTGCCTGAACTCCATCAGCCGGGCCAAGATGAGCGGAGCGTGCCGGGCACGATGCACGGTGCAGTCCAGCGGCGGAGATCGACATCCCGAGACGAGGTGTTGCTGTGAACAAGATCAGTTTGGAAAACTTCCGCTGCTTTAGGGAAAAGCAGTCTGCGCGCTTGGCACCCCTCACACTGCTCGTTGGCGAGAACAGCACTGGCAAGACTTCGTTTCTAGCATTGGTACGGGCGCTATGGGACGCCGCGTATGGCGGGACAATTCCAGACTTCAAGGAAGCACCGTACGATCTCGGCAGCTTTGACGAAATTGCCCATTACCGGGGCGGACGTGGTGGTCGGGCATCGGAGTTCAAGGCGGGATTCGATTCCCTAGCGACTGTCACCGGCCGGCGTAGGCGTGCCGTCAGACCGGGTAGCAGACCGCATCATTTTGAGGTCACTTTTGGTCGTCAAGGGACCGCACCAGTCCCGACGAGCACTTTAGTCGCGAGCGATGACGTCACGCTCAATGGAAATGTCGCCGACGACAAGTTGCATGAATTTCGCTTCCGGACCCGCAACGGCGAGTGGTTGCAGACCTTGTCTGCACAGCCCCACACACGCTTAGGGGGCCAATCATTCTGGAGGGCAGGGAGCCTCTTTCTGAGAGCGCTGGACCTAGAGGAAGCGAAGCCGATCGCTGGTTCCCCGCTCCCCACCTCAGAAGATGAAGAACGATGCTTTCAGCTCCTTTTGGAGTTCGAGCACGTTTATTGGGGCCGTAGGCCGTTTGCCAGTGCGCCCGTCCGCTCCAAACCGCGCAGAACATACGATCCATCCCGCCCCGCTCGAGACCCAGAAGGGGAGACGATCCCGATGTACCTCTCCACGGCCTTCTTCGAAGACACAAGAAAGTGGAAAGCCTTGCGTGAAGCCCTTGAGCGGTTCGGGCGAGAATCAGGGCTGTACGATGAAATTGCAGTCAAGCCCTTGGGGAAGCGTGGCAGCGAGCCGTTCCAGATGCATGTCCGCAAGTTCGGACGGCAGGCCAAGGGGCCGCTACGCAACTTGGTCGATGTCGGATATGGCGTCAGTCAGGCGCTACCGGTCATCACCGAGCTGTTCCGGGACGATCAGACGCCGATGTTTCTGCTACAGCAACCAGAAGTGCACCTCCATCCAAGTGCCCAAGCCGCGCTCGGCACCCTATTCTGCCAGATCGCGGACTGGGGTCGACAACTGATTGTCGAAACACACAGCGACCACTTGCTCGACCGAGTGCGCATGGATGTGCGCGACAGAACTGGTAAGCTGCGGCCCAAAGATGTATCAATCCTGTTCTTCGAGCGCGATCACCTAGACGTTCAGATTCACTCGCTGCAGCTGGACACAGAAGGAAACGTTCTGGGCGCGCCTCCGAGCTATCGCCGCTTCTTCATGGAAGAGTCGCGGCGGTCACTAAGGCTGTAGGATGTGCGCAATTCTCGATGCCAACGTGGCCGGGCAAGTTTTCGGCGCAGACCGCCCCGCAGCTGGGCGCGCGTTCTTTGACTGGCTCAATTCAGATCACGGACGATTGGTGATCGGGGGCAAGGTGCGGCGAGAGCTCGATCGGAACCGCGCATTCCGGCAATGGCGCATGCAGGCGGTTCTGGCCGGGCAGATCACGCTCTTGAGTGATGATGCGGTGGACTCTAAGACTAGGCAACTCGCGAACGAGCACGTCTGCCACTCGGACGACGAGCACGTCGTCGCCGTCGCCCAGTTGAGCGGTGCGCGTTTGTTGTATACCAACGACAGAGACCTCCAGCGTGACTTCAACGACAAGGCGCTGATTGACCAGCCTCGGGGCAAGGTGTATTCGACACGAACTCGAGATGATCTGAGTCCGACCCAGCGACGCTTGCTGGCGAACCGAAACCTGTGCAAGCCCGGTGGCAAATAACTGTCCGCCGGTATCAGCGGTAGATCACAGCGCAATCGTGCCAAGCTGGGGCGCGGGCAGTGAGCCAGCCGTGCCAACGCTGTGCCCATCACGGTGAACCATCGATCAAAGAGTAAAAGGCTGGGAAGCCATGCTACCTGCGGTCATGAGGTCGCTCGCGATGCCGACAAGAGTGTGTGGAATTCCACGTATGCGGGGGCCTGCGATCGGAACAGCGCACCGTATCCGGTCTAACTCCCCCGTCAACAAGAAGATTCTGTACGGTGCACAATGCGTGGCGGGTGCTGTCCAAGGCCTCCTGATGTCGGCGGCAGCCGGGTGCAGCACGTTTGCAGGCAGGCGCTTGCTGCCCACAGGTCGTTCGGGTCTACTTGATCCTCAAATGCGACGCGCTCGTTAGAATTCGGGAAGGTTGCGCATCATTGACCCGGTGTCACCGCCCCGCGAGAACTGCGCTGAGTCCAGCACCTGCCGAGTCGGATGGTGGAGGGTGCCCAAGTAGCGCATGTCGCCGCGGGTGCTGCCCATCAGCACCACAATGTACCGCCGGGCGGAGTAGAACAGCGCCTGAAACTGGATCTCGTCCTCTTCGCCACTGATCCACTCCTCCGAGTCCGGCGCGTCCAGCCTAGACACGACCGCGAAATAGCTGTCCGCCGTGCCGAGCCCGATATAGCGCTGGTCCGCCGTGGAGGTGTCGGGCTGGAACCAGCGCTCGAGCGGGTTGTGCAGGCGCCCCACCAACCCTAGAAAGCCGATCACAGAGGCCAGCAGCCCGACGCCGATGGCAATGGCGAGCAAGCGTAGCAGGCGGGCGTCCGATCCTGACAGCAACCGCTGCTTCGGCTCCGGCATGGGCGCGGCGGGAGGTTGCCGGCCCGCCGGCGTCGATGGGATCTCCGTAACGGTGCGCCGGTGCGGGAAGATGCCGCCTGCCTTGAATACCAGCTCGCGCTGCAAGCCCAGGATCAGCACCGGGGAGTCGGAACTGCTAACGCCCCCGAGATGGAGCTTGGGAATCCAGAACTCTTGGCCCGTGAGCTCGTTGCGCACCTGCACCTCGGACCACGTGGAGTCCCCCAGGGTCCATTCGTTGTGCTCGATACCGCGGATTGCGGGATAGAACGAAAAGCGCCGCCCTTCGAGCGCTTCGAGCGACGCCGGCAGATCGTTCGGCACCATATCAGTCAAGCCACGCTAACCAAGTATAAAGTCATTGCTTGCGCAGAACGAGCACCCGAAACGTCTCGCCAAGGCCGAACAGCAATGTCTTGAGCTGCATTCTGAGTTGCGCGGCCCGCCGCTCCGAGTCGGCGGCAAGTGCGAAGGCAAAGCCGTCGGGCTCGCCGAGGCTGAGCAGGTAGGACTGCTGCGATCTGACCGGCGTGACTTCCAAGCCTGCGCCGCGGGCGGCGTCTTCCAGAGCGCTGAAGTTGACATGCGCGGTGATGTCCCGGCAGCCCGGCTCCAACAGCACGTCAGGGTCGGCGCGGTGCCGCGAATAGCCCATGATCGAACCGTCGAGAAAGCGTCCGCCGCGTTCGATCTCGCTGCGCGTGTAGCCATAGTCGATGACAAGGATCCAGCCGCGCTCCAGCGAGTCGCTGATGCGCCTCAGAGCAGCGACCTGCCCGTCACAGCTCTCGATGCGCCGGCCCGGCTCGATGTCCGGCCATGAGGGGTCGGCGTGTGTCGGTCCGACCGTGCGCCAGCAAAAGTCGCCGCCCTTCAATCCGACGCCGCGCCTGAGCCATCCCTCGCTGGTCCGCTCGACCGAGTCCACGGGCAGAGCATCGAAGAACTCGTTGCACAAAACCACTCCGCAGACGGGCTGCTGAGGCCATGGCTCGCCGTAGTCGACGCCGATCCAATCGATGTCCGGGGCGCATTCACGCACCTGCATGCCGATCTCGCCGCGCCCGGGACCCAGCTCCATCACAGAGAAATTCTCAGGGGGCCCCAACTCTTGCCGCCAGCGACCGATCTGCTGGGCGAGCAGCCGACCGAACACGGGTTGCAGTTGGGCGTTGGTGTAGAAATCTCCGCCGGTTCCGAACGGATCTCGCTTGCCAACGTAGTAGCCAAGCCGGGGATGGTACAGAGCGAGTTCCATGAAGCGCCGGAACGGCATTGGGCCGTCTGCACGGATCTCTTCGGCGATGATTTGCGCTAAGTCCAAGCTCGCCTCAACGCTGCAATTCGTAAGGTGCGGCGGGATTGTCCAAGCTCTGCGGCGTGTACTCGAACATTTCCACGAAATAGTCGTGCAGCCCCTCGAAGATCATGCGTTGCAGGATCCAGCGAAACTGCGTATGGGCCAGATCTCGCGGATGGACCTCCAAGTAATATGTATGGATGTTGGCTGGCTTGTCCTTTAGGTCGATGACCAACTCGACCCGCCCCCCCTCGGTTTCGCGCACATCGAACAACAACAGTGGATGGGAGTACTTCTCCAATTCCTGGCGTACCGCCGCGATCGCTTCCGCATTTCCTCCCATACACGGCCAGCATAGCAACGCCCCGGCGGAATCTTGGATGCGCGCTCAAGTGGCCCGCCCATGAGCAGTTGGCTCGACTCAGATCACGCGACCGGGGCAGCCGGTGACCCTTCGATAGGCTGGCCGCGCGCTGCCGTGCGCATCCTCACCGCCTGTATGCTGCTGCTCGCGGCGGCGGCGGGGTGGCTGGTGCTGACCCGTCCGGTGCACCGCATCGAAGGGGACTTCCTCCAACGCGAAGATCGCTCCGTGGCGGACGCCTGGCTGCTGGAGCAGCTGCAACAGCCCGTCGCCGAGACCCGCGCCCGCGCTTACCTAGCGCTGGGTCGAATCCAAGGTCGCTCTGCGGCGGGCCTGCTCGTGCAAGGCATGGCCGATCCAGCAGCGTCGGTGCGGGCGGCCGCGGCGTTTGCGGCAGGAAACGTGTTCGATGCACGCCTTGGGGGAGTGCCGCCCGAGATCGGCGTCACCCAAGCCCTGACGGCCCTGCTGACCGATGACGAGCGCTTGGCCGTAACCCGCGCGGTCGCAGCTCTAGGCAAGCTGCGCAGCATAGCGGCGGTGCCTGGCATTACCCGTAGCGCTGCCCCGATCGCCACCTCCATGACGGCACTGATGCGCATGGAGGCCGAAGATGGGACCGATTTCGTGTTGGAGTACTTGGACTCGGACGACCAAGACAGCCGTTGGGCAGCCGCCTTGGCCGCGAGTCACTTGCGTCTCGCGAGCAGTGCCCCGGTCCGCGCGAGGCTGCTGCCGCTGCTCGCCGATGACAACGAGTTTGTGCGTGCGGCGGCTCTGCGCGCCTCTGCCGGCAGTGACCCGGACGAGGAGTTGGTCGAACTGATCCGCAGCAACTTGGAGCATCCCGATCCAAAGGTGAGTTTCGAGGCGGCCAACACCTTGCGGCGCCTGGCGGGCGAGTCCCCCGGCGCTGAGCTGCCGGCGGCGGAGCCCGCGCTGCGGCAGGAACCGCCAGACGCGGTCCGCGGCCCCCTGCTCGAGGGCGCAGATTACCAACGCGTCGCCAAGACCATTGGCGTGCGGCTGCGCATGAGCACGTCGCTGGGCGACTTCGACATAGAACTGGACTACGACCAAGCCCCGCTGACCTCCGAGCACTTCCGGCGGCTAGCCCAGCAGGGGGCATTCGACGGCACCCGCTTCTTCGCGGTGCGCCCGAACGGCTACGCTGCGGCCGGGTCCGGCATGCAGCTGATTCGGTCGGAATTGAATCCCAAGCCCTTTCTGCGCGGGAGCATCGGCCTGCTACGGCACGGAGGCGCATCCGGCGGCGGCTTCTTTCTCTGCGCGACGGCCTTGCCGCTGGCAGACGGGCGCTATGTCAATTTCGGTCGGCTCGTCTCGGGCGATCGGCGCTTGGACAGCATCACCGAAGGCGCAACTGTGCATTCGATTCGCGGAACGCCGTGACGAAAAGTGCCAAAAAAGGTTTGCGGGAAATATTGCTTTCCATGCGGCGCTCTCTGCTATAGTCTCGTATGCACAGCAGCGAGCGTTCCGACCCAGGCACGAATCGCGTTTTGCCTGAATAATTCTGGAAAGGAGGCAGCCAGGTGAGTTCTAAGAACCCCACAGACGGGCCCGTACGTGGGCCCGATCAGGAACCGCGCAAGGGATTTTCCCGCCGCACCTTTATCGAGGGCGTCGGAATCGGAGCTGGCGCGGTCGGGGCCATCGGGACAGTCGAGTCGGCACGTGCGGAAACTCACGAGCCGGTCGGGCCGGATCCGGTACCCATCACCCTGAACATCAACGGCAAGAGCCATGACCTGAACGTCGAGCCGCGCGTGACACTGATCGACGCACTGCGCAACCGACTCGATCTCACAGGAGCGAAGAAGGTGTGCGACCGCGCGACGTGCGGCGCGTGCACCGTGATGGTGGACGGCGACCCCGTCTACTCCTGCACGATGCTGGCGATCGAGGCCCAAGGCCGCAGGATCGAGACCATCGAGGGAATTTCCACCGAAGACGCGATGCATCCGGTGCAGGCCAAGTTCGTCGAACACGACGGCCAACAGTGCGGCTTCTGCACGCCCGGACTCGTCATGGCCGGCAAGGCCATCGCCGACAGCAACCCGCAGCCGTCCATGGCCGACGTGGAAAGCGGCCTGAGCGGCAACATCTGCCGCTGCGGCACCTACGTTGGCGTGCGCAAGGCCGTTTACGAAGCGGCGCGCGCCTAGAGAGGAGAGTACGAAATGGCAACCAAATACGATTGGCCGGCCGCCGAAGATCGCAGCTTGATCGGCAAGCGGCACAACCGCGTTGATGGGCCCGTGAAGGCCCGCGGCGTGGCGAAGTACTCCTACGATCGCAACCTCGACGGCATGCTGTACGGCAAGCTGGTGACCTCCACGGTTCCCCACGGTCGGATTGTTGGCATTGACATGTCGCGCGCAGAGAAAGTCCCGGGCTATAAGAGCCACGTGAACATCCTCAATGTTGGCGACGAAGTGCAATGGGTCGGCACCGAGATCCTGGCACTGTGTGCCGACACCGAAGAGCACGCCCGAGATGCGGCAGCCGCGGTAACGGTCCTGTACGAGCCCCTGCCCCACTGGGTCAAGGACGAGGACATCGAGAAGGCCGGCGCGGCCAACCGCGTCAAGCCAGCCAAGGATGACACCAAGGGACCGGAGCTAGAGGAGGCTTGGAAGAGCGCTGACGCCACTGTGGAAGGCTACTACGGCCTCGGCGTCATCACCCACTGCTGCCTAGAGCCACACGGCCAGGTGGTGGACTGGACCGGCGACGACATCACCGTTTACGCGTCGACTCAGGCGGTGGCCCGGATTCCGGGCGATCTGGCCAAGGGCCTCTCGCGAGACGAGAAGATCGGCACCGTCGCGGCGGACTCCATCCATGTCATCACTCCCTACATGGGAGGCGGCTTCGGATCGAAGTTCAACATCGACACCTGGGGCATTGCCTGCGCCAAGCTGTCGAAGATGACGGGCAAGCCGGTCAAGCTGATGCTGGACCGCGACGAGGAGCTGATGGTCGCGGGCGGACGCCCGTCCGACTACGGCAACATCAAGATCGGCGCCAAGAAGGACGGCACGCTGGTCGCCTATGAGTCCGAGACTTGGTCGACGGGCGGCATAGCCGGTCGCGGCAGCCCCCCGCTGCCGTACGTCTACAACAACGAGGAGCGGCTGGCCCAGAAGGCCCGCCACCTCAACGTCTCGACGAACATCGGGCCGGCCCGCGCTTGGCGCGCGCCCAACCACCCTCAGGCCGCCGTGCTGACGATGTGCCCGATGGAGGATCTGGCCGCCAAGCTGGACATTGACCCGGTGGACTTCTTCAAGAAGAACGCCGACCTGACCGCTCGCCCGGAAGTCTACCGCCACGAGATCGACAAGTGCGCGGAGATGATCGGGTGGAAGGACAACTGGCACAAGCGCGGTGATTCCGGCGCGGGACCCGTCAAGCGCGGTCTCGGCATGTCGCTGCACACCTGGGGCGGCCGGCCGCACGACTCGACCTGCGAAGTGCGCATCGAGCCCGACGGCGGTGTCTCGGTCAACATGGCGAGCCAGGACTTGGGCGTGGGCACCTACACGACGCTGTCGGTGATCGCGGCCGAGACATTCGGCTTGCAGATCCCTGACATCAAGGTCAACATCGGAAGCTCCAAGCTGCCGATCTCCGGCGCTTCCGGCGGCTCCACCACGGTGGGCGGCACCACCGCTTCCACGCGACGGGCCGCTGTTAACGCGCTCGAGGAATTGATGGCGGTCGTGGCCGACTCGCTCGAAGCCGACGCTGCGGACTTGGTGGCCAAGGATGGCAAGGTCTTCTCAACGGCCGACTCTTCGAAGTCGCTCACTTGGAAAGAGGCTTGCCGGAAGCTGGGCAACCGCACGATCACCGGACAGGGCAAGCAGCCGGACCGCAACGGCGGGAAGCTGAACGACTCCGGCGTGGGCGGCGTGCAGATGGCCGACGTATCCGTCGACGTGGAAACCGGCGTGGTCTCGATCAACAAGATCGCGGCTGTGCAAGACGTTGGCTTGGTGGTCTGCCTTGAGCAGTGCGAAAGCCAGGTCTACGGTTCGCTGATCCAGGGCGTGGCATGGGCGCTGTACGAGGAATCCATCTACGACCAGACGACCGGCAAGATGCTCAACCCGGACATGGAGTTCTACAAGCTCCCCGGCGCGGGCGACATCGGCGAGCTGGAAGTCCACATGGTCCAGAACAAGTACGACGACAGGGGCGTGATCGGTATCGGCGAACCGCCGGCCATCTCGCCGGGCGCGGCGATCTCGAACGCCGTGGCCAATGCCATCGGCGTGCGGGTGCCAACCCTGCCGCTAACGCCGGACCGAGTGCTCGCGGCACTCGCCGACGCCTAAGAGGAGGTCAGGAATCATGCAGAACTTCGAATACATCGCACCGGAGAGCGCGATTGCGGCCGCCCAGGCGCTGAGCCCGAAGACCGGGCTGACGGCGGTGCTGGCAGGCGGTACGGACCTGCTCAGCCTAATGAAGGAGCGCGTCGAAACGCCGACCCGCGTGGTGAGCCTGCGCAACGTCGCGGCGCTTCGGGGCATCTCGAAGCAAGGCGGCGGTCTGCGCATCGGCGCCATGGCGACCGTGCAGGACCTGCTCGACTCCAAAGCTGCAGCCGGGTACGATTCGCTGCTGCAAGCGGCCCGCGGCATCACCGCGCCGCAGGTGCGCGCCATGGGCACCGTAGCGGGTGACCTGCTGCAGCGTCCGCGCTGCTGGTACTACCGCAACGGCTACGGCTTGCTGGCCATGCACGAGGGCAAATCGCTGGTGCCTTCGGGCGAGAATCGCTACCACGCGATCCTGGGCAACAAGGGCCCTGCGTACTTCGTGAACGCCTCGAGCCTCGCGCCGGCGCTGATCTCGCTGGGCGCGCAGGTCAGCGTGGCCGGGCCGGAAGGCGAGCGCACGATGGCGCTGGCGGATCTGTTCCAGATCCCGTCGTCGGCGTCGGAGCGGGAAAACACGCTGGAAGCGAACGAGATCGTGACCGAGATCGTGGTCCCCAACGCTTCCGGCTGGAAGACCGCGACGTACGAAGTGCGCCAGCGGCAATTGCTGGACTGGCCGCTCGTCACCGCTTCGGTGGCGCTGCGGATGCGCGGCAACAAGGTCTCCGACGCGCGGGTGGTGCTGGGCCACGTGGCTCCCATCCCGTGGCGCTCGTCCGAGGCAGAAACCGCCTTGAAGGGCCAAGCTGCCAACGAGGGTTCGGGCGAGGCTGCCGGCAAGGCCGCGGTTTCGGCCGCGACCCCGTTGAGCCAGAACCAGGCAAAGGTGCAACTGGCGACGATCGCGGTCAAGCGCGCGGTCGCGATGGCGGGCTAGAACCGCCAAGACCAAGGGCCGCCGGAGTTTGCGCTTCGGCGGCCCGACTCTTATGACTCTGGGAGGAATGGCATGTCGCGCAACCGAGGCGCCGGCCTAAAGGTCCTTACCAACCGCTGCGGAGATCTGCGCTGGAAGGGCATGTACATAGACGCGGACGACGATCCGACCGTGCCGCTTTCCAATACCCGCATCTACTGGTGCGACCAGACACAGAAGCCGGTCGGGCCAGACGGAGACATCGTGGACGAAGACACCTGCACGATGTCCCGCAAGTGCTACGAAGCGCTCTAATCCGGGACTTCGCCGGGACTCGCCCGGCTACTGACCGAGAATGCGCCCGAAGGGCTCCTCAAAATACTTCTCGAAAATCCATTCCGGCTGCCAGCGATCACGGCTCTGCTCGCGCCCGGTGAAGTCGATTTCTTTCGGTTTGGGATTCTCCACGGTCAGCGGGTGATCGTCCCCAACTCTGGCCTGCCACTCCCGCATGAGCTCGGTAAGCTCGGCGATTCGGGCTGCTTGGGCAGGATCCTCAGCAAGATTGCGTGTTTCATGAGGGTCTGACGCAAGATCGAACAACTGCGTGTGATCGATCTGCGGGTAGCGGATCAGTTTCCAGCGGTCTCCGCGAACCGCTTTCATCAGGTCGCGGAACGACGTGAAGATGGAATCGCGCACTGACTCGACATCTCCGTTCCAGACCGCCGAGAGGTCGACGCCATCGATTCCGTCGGGCATCTCGACGCCGAGCATCGAGCACAGGGTGGGAAAGATGTCCAGCAGGTAAGCGAAAGTGTTGGACGATCCTCCTGCGGGAATTCCAGGCCCGGCAAAAATGAGCGGGGCGCCCATCGAGTGCTCGTAGACGTTTTGCTTGCCGAGCAAGCCGTGGCTGCCAACTGCCAGTCCGTGGTCGGCGGTGTAGATGACGATGGTGTCTTCGGCGTGCGGGCCGGAGTTCAACTCGCGCAGGATGCGGCCGACCTGCTTGTCCAAGTGCGTGATTAGGCCGTAGTATTCCGAGAGCTGGTCTTGGACAAGGAGCCGCGTGCGGGGCCAAGGCCCGAGATTCTCGTCACGTCCGCTCATGTGTCCGTTGTCAAAGGGATGATGTGGCGCGAAGTTGCGGGGCAGCGGCGGAGGGTTGCGGTAATACATGCGCCGATACTTGGGCGGTGGGTTGCGCGGATCGTGGGGCGCCGTGAATGCGACGTAAGCAAAGAATGGCTTGTCCGGTTCGTGGTTGCGCAGGAAGTCGATGGCGGCGTCAGCGAACAGCGTGCTGGAAAAACGGGTGCCTTCACGTTCGCGGTACAGCTTGCCGTCGGGACCGAGGTCCATCAGCGGTACCTTTAGGTGGTTCGACATGCCGCCGAACATGATGTTGCGACCCTGCTGGAAGCTCTTGAGCCAAGACGGCTGGCCGTTGTGCCACTTGCCCGTGCCGAACGTCGCAAAGCCGTTGCTGCCGAGCAACTGCCCCAGAGTCGTGTGCCCTTCCATGTCCATGGGGATGCGGAAGAAGCTCTTGCCGGTGTTGAGCATGGCTCGGCTGGGGACGCAGACGGCCCCACCCTGAGCACCTAGACAATAGGCCCGCTCGAAGCTGAAGCCTTCGGCGACGAGGCGGTCCATGTTCGGAGTCTGTATGTAGGGGTTGCCGTGAGCACTGATCGTGTCAGGGCGTTGATCGTCCGCGAACAGGAGCAGCACGTTGGGCTGCTTGGCCTGCAGCGTAGCCGCTAGCAGAAGAGGGAGGATCAGCCTTGCCGTGGTCATGGATATTTCGGCCAGTATAGCGATTGGCAACTCGAAGCCCTGTGTCGATACTCTTCCGTCCGGGCGATTCTGGGATCGCGAGCAAGGGGTGCGATCCACTTCTGTTCGTCGCCGACTCACCTGGTCCAGCAATGTGGCGAGATCGACCTTGAAGCGTTGCCTGGGCCTACACCAATGGTGGGACCTCGTTGGAGAAGAGGATCAGGACGCTCGATGCTAACATCGCCACTATCGATGCATCGGCTCTGTACAGCTTTGATTATTGCGGTCGTTGTTTCCTCCTGCGGTCCAATTCGACTTGACGCAAGAACCGTCACCGTAAGAGCAGGCTGGAAAGAAACTAGCGCTATGCTGGCTCGGCCTGATTATCGCCCCACCGTCCAAATTCGGTTGAAGTCAAACAGGAAGATGAACGGAGCTGTGTCCGAAACCACTGCCGCCGGACTAAGGATTCAACGGAAAGGAGCAGAGACTTTCGTCGAGCGAACCGAGATACGCTCAGTCAAGCTCGTCCCTCGCAAGGCGGGCGGCCACCGGAATCGAGCACTTGCCCTCGCGGGAGGCGTTCCTGCCGGGCTCGGCGCTGGCTTAGGAGCATGGCACATTGGTTGCGCCGTTGTAGGTGGTTGCGAGGAGCCTCCCAACCCTCTCGGTGCCGCAGGTTCTTACGCAGTCTTAGTGGCTATCCCGGTTATGCTGTACCGCTTCGCAACGCGGGCTGATCGCGGAGCATTGCTGATCACTTTGGATGAGAGCGTAGCGAACACCTCTCCGCCGCATCCCGCGCACAGTCCCCAAGGACAATGAGTACCGGGGTCGCAGCGGTTTCATATATGGCGTGGTCGGTGGCCGCGCTCCGGCTATGAGAGGCCACTGCTGAGGTGCCTGACGTGTGCTGATACGACCCTGGGGTTCACGCGGTTCTCAAGGACCCGTAGGTTGCTCACTTTTCCAGCCTTGGAACGTCGAAGCTGTAGACCCGGTCGCTCCAACGATCTGTTCTGCGACAAGCTGAAGGCTTGGACGACACGACCAACGACACCCCAATGGTATGTGCGGGATGTGGGCGGCAGCGGTAGTGCGAGGGTCGCAAAGAACGCTGCGAGGTGACGTTCACGCAAGAGTTCGCCGCCTGCCGGGAGTCGCAAAGAAACACCCGGCTCATCGATTGCGGATGTCGGCAATAGACGAGGAAGAGAGGCTCCAATGAAGCGAAACAATGTAGAAGGCATAGGCGGTTGGATCGTCGTTTACGTCATCGGTTCGATCCCGCTCTTGACCGTCTATTCGATGGGCCTTGCAGGGTGGTTCTTCGAATATCCCGTCGCTCTCATGCTTG
>LXNI01001665.1_pt1 | contig 18139 bp, 16 predicted proteins | sample 809091 | NCBI WGS metagenome assembly LXNI01 (sample SAMN04870527, study PRJNA318959) | sponge metagenome | biome: 01000161; feature: marine sponge reef; material: water | host: Sarcotragus foetidus | place: Greece: Milos, Mediterranean Sea | collected 2013-05-29 | depth 5-7 m | reverse complement strand
GGGGAGATACTCTCAGAAAAACACGGCCCGGCGTTCAAATCGATGCCCCTCGCAAAACCCATATTTATCAACTTAAAACAATAGGTTATTCAGTGTCAATCCGGCCTCGTTGGGACAGTAGTGACAAAAGACATTAAGTGGCGCAGGTGGGCCTCTTCGAATAACACACTTGATGCCCGTGATCTCCTGTTCTGGTCATTACCCATCGAGTCTGTCTTTCTGCTCGTCGCTTCCCGCAACCGTATTATCGAGTTTCTTGCCGTCGTCGAAATAGTTTTTGAAAAAGTGACTGTTTAACTCAGGTCGAAAATAATGCTTGCGATTGATCCAGATAAACCCGTCGCCCTTCGATATGACCGCTACGTCCACCGGCCCCCCGACGGTTTCCCACTCGCGCGACATTTGATGCTCGAACGAGCTCAGGTTCATTAACGTCGAAGCCACATGTGCCAACTCCTTGAGGGACAGAACTTCAATTGCCTGTTCAATCTTGCTTCTCCTCTTATCTGCTTCCTGACGAACGATCCCCTCGAACTCATCCGCCCCAATTTTGTTTCCCCGTCGTATGCTTGCAGTTGTTCTCTGTCGCACATCTGGGAAAATGCCGCCGAGAAACCCCCTAACCATGTCCTGATATGCAAATGAAAGTACTTGCGAGGGCTTGTCCTCGGATACTTCATGGATCGTACCGGGACGAACCTTTAGCTGATTATCGAAAATTCCCCCGACTCGTAGATGCTGAACAACCGGGAAATGCTCTTCCTCTCCGAACCCCGCGATTACAAGGCCAGTTTCAATGTCCGGGGGAAAATAGTCCTTTGTAACCAATTGCTCCGCAATAGCATACATAGCTCTATTTGCCTCACCACGAATCTCAATCGGCTTCAGAAACAGAAACGTGCGTCTAATCAAATCGTGCACTCTTCCCGACTGTCGTCCGACAAACTCTGAAGCATTTACGTTGAAATAGTCCGCCTTGTCCTGACTTTCCCAGAACTCTAAACGCTCGTCTATCTTCTCGCGCAATATCCTTTCTGCAGCCTCCACATGCTTTTCTTCGCTCCAGCTGGCCAAGTCGTAAGAAAGGGCTCCGATTACAGCTTTAGCTATGCGCTCATACTCCTCCTCCAGCGCTGCGAAGAAATACTCATCCTGCAATTTAAGTGGGAACATCAAATCATTCCGATTGAGGAACTTGAGGAATTCAACGAGCGCATCTCCGTACTCGTGTAGCTTTGCGTATTCGGTTCGACCCAGATGCTGCCTAAAAAGCTTGATCAACGTCTCCATGGGCACGCCCAGAAGCACTGCATTGTTGTAAACCATCACCCCTACTGGCCGGTACTTGGAGAGCATAAACAACTTCAATGCCGAATCCCGAACCTTGGGACTTCTTTCGGATTGAATGGTCACCGCGCTATCCGCTGCAAGAGCCACGCCACCGCGGTTCATCACAATTACCTCAGCCGTCATAATTGCTTCGTGGGTGCTTCAATGTTGTGTGAGCGCTGAATCTATCCGCCTTATTCGCCGCCATCGCGCCTTGCCTCGGTGCCTTTCCCACCATTTGATAGATCCCGCTTGCTGGAAAAGGCCATCCTCACCCGCGGCTTGGCATTACTGCGGATAGCGCGGTGACCAACCCCTAATAGCCGGCCCATCAAATCTTTTACCGCAGTCCCCTTGTCCTTAACTCCCGCTACCGTGAACGCAGAGTAATTGCTGACTCCCCGGCCAGTATGCCGCTCGATCAGTTCCTCAATCTCGGCACGCATTTCTTCGACGTCCGTTGCCAGGATTCCCTCCCCGTTCATCACATCATCTTCTAATGCAGACAACAGTGCATCAAGACGCTCGTGCGCGTTCCGTGTGTTGGCCATGCTGTTTTCTCCTCTTGTCGAAGTGGTTTAGACGCCGCCGAATTCGGCGCAAGGTCGTTGCGTAACGGACTGGATCAATCGCGTTTTCTTCCTGGATTTCGCCGGGCGACTTTTCGGCTTCCTTTCCGACTATCACTGCAAGTGCAACCTTGTCATCCTTGAATAATTCTTTGATCTGCCCGAGGATCTGCGCTGCTTCAGCTTCAGCCTCCGCTTCAGCCTCCGGGGGCCTGGATGGATCTGCAGCCATTGCAATCACGCCGTCGCCCTCTTCCCTATTCCGGGCGACGTCTGATTCTACGACTACTAGGGTCCTTTTCTGTTTCTCCGACTGATTGCTTGCAATGCTGCGCATCGTTCCCTGGAGGAAGGCAAGCAAGGGCACATCCAATGGCCATTTACGCTTTCCTTCCAGCATGCGCACAATAGCCTCCTGCCGCAAATCCTGGCCGCTAATGGAAATTGATCTTTTGGCACATATTCTCGCCAGCTCGTCCAGGCGCCGCAAATCAGCGTCGCTGAGTTTTCGCAAGGCTTCTTTGCACTCTTCGATAGTTGCCGTGCTGCGTTGCATCCACGTTACCTTGTTCGCGTAAATCTCAGTTCTACCCTCTTATGCTGACCACGTTTGCAGTTGCGGACATTTGTTCATGACAAAGTCTTCCGACGTGTGTGTGTCCGAGAAGCCCTGACTCATCAGCATAAGAGGGTAAAGCGGTAGTCAAAACCCTGAAGGAGCCAGTGCCAATGACCAAGGACAACCATAACAAGCCCGAAGCCATCACCGTCCCAGATCAACACTACAAGGTCCAGATCGACAAGGGCTTCTTCGAGGCGCCCGTGCCCCTCATGAGCGGCCGCGAGCTCCTCGAACTCGCAGACAAGAAACCGGCGGATCAGTACGCCATATACCTCAAGGTGAAGGGCAGCCAGCCAAACCGGATCGACCTTGACGAGAAGATAGACCTGAGCCGTCCTGGAGTCGAACGGTTCGTCACCTTGCCGCTAGACCAGACCGAGGGATTCTCAGGGCGGCGCGAATTCGACCTGCCACAGGAGGACCTTGAGTGGCTCAACCGGGGTCCGTATCGGTTCGACCTTGTAGCCGAAGGCGGTGTTTTGCGCGTTGTTCTCTACGATTTTCCGGTTCCGCCTGGCTATCAGCAGCCCTGTGTGGATCTCAACGTGCGAATCGAATCTGGTTACCCGGACAGCCAAATCGATATGGTCTACGTCCACCCGGCGCTGCAACGGGCCGATGGCGGCTCCATCGCTGCCCTCTCCAGCGACAATTTCGACGGCAAGCAATGGCAACGATGGAGCCGCCATCGCACCCAAGCCAATCCTTGGCGCCCAGGCATCGACAATCTCGCTACCCATTTCGGGCTCGTTGAATATTGGTTTGCGCGCGAACTCAAACAAGGCTAACGTCATGAACACCGTCTCGCTTTCGCTGACCGGGCGACAGCACGCCGAACTGCACGCGCATCTCTTCCCCGACGACGGGTGCGAGGCGGTCGCGATCGCATTGTGCGGCCATCGGCGAGACCCCGAACGACATCGCCTGCTGATCCGCAAACTCGTGCCAATTCCATACGATGCCTGCTCTGAAAGAACTCCCGAGCGTGTTACTTGGTCGACCGAGTTGCTGCCGCCGCTGCTGGCGGAGGCTGATCAAGCAGGCTTGGCTGTACTGAAGATCCACGGCCACCAACTCCCGTCCCAGTTTTCTTCTCTTGACGATCGCGCCGATCGCGATCTCTTTCCCTCAGTACACGCCTGGACCGACAACGGGCCGCACGGCAGTGCCATCATGTTTGGCGATGGCCGTATGATCGGCAGGCTGGTGGACGAAAGCGGACGGTTTCAATCCCTCACTTCGGTTAATGTCGTTGGCGACGATTTGTCGTTCTGGCCCTCTCAACTCAACATGGGGAAAGTCCCTGAATTCGCCCACCGCGTTGAGCAGACCTTCGGCGCGGGCACCTACAACCGCCTGCGCAGCCTGCGTATCGGCGTCGTTGGCTGTTCCGGCACGGGCAGCCCTTTGATCGAGCAGCTCGCGCGTAACTGCGTCGGCGAACTTGTACTTGTCGACCCAGACCGCGTCGAAGAGAAAAACCTCAACCGGATCCTCAACGCCACAATGGAGGACGTTCGACAAGGCTCCTATAAAGTCGATGTCGCAGCTCGATCCATCCGCGCCATGGGCCTGAACACGCAGGTTGAGACCCACCCCTGTAACTTGTTCGATCCCGTTGCTGTCCACGCAATCGCTAGTTGCGACGTTGTCTTTGGTTGCGTGGATTCCATCGACGGTCGCCATCTGCTCAACAAGCTGGCTACCTTCTACCTGATTCCGTACTTCGACGTTGGCGTGAAGCTGGAAGCCGATGGGCGCGGTGGTGTCGATCAAGTATGCGGTACCGTCCACTACCTTCAGCCGGGCGGATCGAGCCTCCTCAGCCGGCATGTCTACACCATGGACCAAGTGCGCGCCGCTGGCCTTTATCGCACTGACCCGACCACTTACCGCGCGCAGCTCGGCGAGGGCTACATCCATGGCGTGCAGGAGAATCGGCCGGCGGTCGTACAACTGAATATGCTGCTTGCCAGTCTGGCGATAAACGAGTTTCTTGCCCGTCTACATCCGTTCCGGATTGATCCCAACTCCGACTATGCAATTCATCGACTGAGCATTAGCCACGGCATCTACGAGTACGAGAATGATGGCGAACCCTGTGAGCTCCTCGCCCGCCATGTCGGGCGAGGCGATGTCTCACCGCTTCTTGATTGGGCCGAACTTAGTCTCTCCAGGCAGGCTGCTTGACGACACTTATCCAACGTTGGTGGCGCTTTGTCGAGCGTTCCGGGCTCCGGTCGGGGTTCGCCACTGAGGTCGTTGAGGACCTCCCCGATGCTTTCGTCCCTCAACGGGTGTATCTAATAGGAGAGCAGCAGCACCCTTGGGCTGCCGCCTTACTTTGCCCCTGCGGCTGCGGGGAGACCATCCAACTCAGTTTAGTAACCAACGACACCCCAAGCTGGAACGCTCGGAGACATTTCACCGGATCAGTAACGCTGTACCCATCAATCTGGCGTAAGAGAGGGTGCCGAAGTCATTTTTTTCTTCGTCGGGGACGAATTCTCTGGGCAGGCGCGGTCTCAGAGCGCGCTACACTCTGATCCAGTTTCCTGCCTCATGTCTTGTTCCAAGAAAGGTGACAAAACTCGAACCGGCTATTACGGAGAGGGTGGGATTCGAACCCACGGACGGCGTAAACCGTCAGAGGTTTTCAAGACCTCCGCATTCGACCACTCTGCCACCTCTCCGATGATCGAGGATCAGGCAGGGATTTTAGCCGCGCCGGCCATCCAGGGCCTCAAGACCTCGGGGATGACGATGCTGCCGTCGGGCTGCTGGTAGTTTTCTATCACGGCGATGAGCGCGCGGCCGGCGGCAATGCCGGAGCCGTTCAGGGTGTGCACGAAGCCGCGTGCGTCCCTGCCCTTCCAGCGGGCGCTCATGCGCCGGGCCTGGAAGTCGCGACAGTTGCTGCACGACGAGATTTCGCGGTAGCGGTCCTGGCCGGGCAGCCAGACTTCCAGGTCGTAGGTGATGGCGGCGGAGAAGCCGGTGTCTCCGGACGACAGGACCACCCTGCGGTACGGCAGTTCCAGGCGCTCCAGCACGATTTCGGCGTGGTGGGTCAGCTCTTCCAGGGCGTCGTCCGAGCCGTCGGGGTGCGTGATCTGCACCAATTCGACCTTCTCGAACTGGTGCTGGCGGAGCATGCCGCGGGTGTCCTTGCCGTAGGCGCCGGCTTCGGATCGGAAACAGGGCGTGTGCGCGGTGAATTTGAGCGGCAGTTCGGCTTCGTCCGTGATCTGACCGGCGACCAGGTTGGTGAGCGGGACTTCGCCGGTGGGAACCAGGTAGCCGGAGCGTTCGCTCTCGATGCCGAAGAGGTCCTGCTCGAACTTGGGTAGCTGGCCGGTGCCGACCAGCGATTCGGGGTTGACGATGTAGGGGACGTAGGCTTCGGTGTAGCCGTGTTCGCGCACGTGCAGGTCGAGCATGAACTGGATCAGGGCGCGGTGCAGGCTTGCGAGTTCGCCGGTCAGGACGGTGTAGCGCGCACCGGCCAGGCGGGCGGCGGCGCCGAAGTCCATCTGGCCCAGCGCTTCGCCCAGGGCGACGTGATCCTTGACGTCCTTGCCGCCGGGGCGCGGCTCGCCCCAGCGCTTCAGTTCGCGATTGGCGCTTTCGTCCTTGCCGTCCGGGACGGCTTCGTCGAGCAGGTTGGGCAGATCGAGCTCGATCTTGCGCAGGCTGGCCTGGACGGTCTTGAGTTCACCGCCGGCGTCCGCCAGTCCCTGGGTTGCCTCCCCTACCTGCGCCTTCAGCGCGTCCACGTCGCCGCCTTCGCGGGCGGCCACGCCGATCTGCTTTGAGATCTTGTTGCGTTGCTCGCGCAGCCTTTCCACACGCACCTGCCATTGCTTGCGGCGCGCTTCCAGCTCGGCGTAGGCGGCCACGTCGAACGACGTGCCGCGCCGCGCGAGGTTGCGCGCCACGAGGTCGGGCTGCTCGCGCAGTAGTTTGGGATCGATCACGATTCGGCCGCTTCGAAAATGTCTACGCCGGGCGGAATTGTCGGGGCAAATACTTCCTCGTCAAGTTCGCTGTCGAGGTCCAGGCCGGACAGCAGCATGCGCACGCGGCTGCCGAGGTCGTCGGCAAACTCCAGCACCGCGGGCACGCTTCCCCGCAGGGCCAGGCGCAGGTCGCCCTCTTCCGCGTCCGCGCCGGTCAGGTAGAACCATTGCAGCCCGTCGTCGAATTCGGCCTCGATCACCTCGTAGTTCTCCAGGACCGAGGCATCGCCGGCCAGGAGCGCGGCGGCGGATTCCTTGAGTTGATCGGTCTGCTTGTAGACGGTCACCTGCTCCAGTTCCTTGTCGAACATCGAGAGTTTCTCGCCGTCGGCCCAGATGATCAGCTCGTCGGGCTGAAGGTAGTCGAGGCGGAAGCGGCCGGGGCGTGAGAGGTAGAGGCGGCCGGTGCTTTCGCGCTGGAACACGCCATCGCCGTCGTATTCGAACTGGGTGAAATCGGCCTGGAGGTGCTTGACGTCGTGGAAGAAGCGCTTGAGAACGCCATCGCCGCCGGTTTCCTCTGCGTCCTGCGCCAGGGCAAATGCCGCCGGCAAGAGCACCGCCAGCGTAATCCATCGCCTGGCGCGCATTATTCCGGGCCGCCTGTTACGCGGCGTTCGCCGCGGCCGTCGGGCGCCGAGACCACGCCGGCGCGTTCGAGTTCCTCGATGAGGCGGGCGGCGCGGTTGTAGCCCACGCGCAGGCGCCGCTGGACGTAGGAGATGGAGGCGCGGCCGCTCTCGGTGACGATCTCCTTCGCCTGCGAGTAGAGTTCGTCGACTTCACCGCCATCCACGCCGGCTGCGTCGGCTTCATCGGCTTCCGCGGGGCCTTGCGTGACCTGTTCGTCGTAGCTGGGGCCGCCGGTGCGCTTGAGGTCCGCGACTACTTTCAGGACTTCGGCATCTTCGACGAACGCGCCGTGCACGCGCAGCAGGTCGCCGGAGCCGGGCGGGAGGTACAACATGTCGCCCTTGCCCAGCAGCGTCTCGGCGCCCACCTGGTCGAGGATGGTGCGCGAATCCACCTGCGAGGCCACGCGAAACGCCATCCGCGCCGGGATGTTCGCCTTGATCAGCCCGGTAATCACGTCCACCGACGGGCGCTGCGTGGCCACGATCAGGTGCAGCCCGGCGGCGCGGGCCTTCTGCGTAAGGCGCGCGATCAGCGTTTCGAGCTTCTTGCCGACCACCATCATCAGGTCGGCCAGTTCGTCGATCACCACCACGATGCGCGGCAGCGGTTCGAGCTCCGGCCCCTGCTCGTCCTCGTCGTTCTCGGGCGGGCCGCACAGCGGCTCGCCGGCTTCGCGCGCGGCCAGCAGGCGGTTGTTGAAGCCCTCCACGCTGCGCGTCTTCACCCACGACATCAGCCGGTAGCGGCGGTCCATCTCGGCCACGCACCAGCGCAGCGCGTTGGCGGCATCCTTGACGTCGGTCACCACCGGGCACAGGAGGTGCGGGATGCCCTCGTAAACCGAAAGCTCCAGCATCTTGGGGTCGATCATGATCAGGCGCACCGTCTCCGGCGTGGACTTGTAGAGCAGGCTCAGGACCATGGCGTTGATCGCCACCGACTTGCCCGAGCCCGTGGCGCCCGCCACCAGCAGGTGCGGCATCTTCTGCAGGTCGTCCACCACCGGGTCCCCCGCGATGTCCTTGCCCAGGCCCAGCGTGAGCATGGAATGCGCCTTGTCGTAGGTTTGTGAGCGGAGGATTTCGCCCAGCGTGACGAGGAGCCGATCGTTGTTGGCGATCTCCAGGCCGACGGTGGACTTGCCCGGCATGGATTCGACCACGCGCACGCTGTGCGCCATCAGCGAGCGCGCCAGGTCGCTGGCCAGGCTGGTGATGCGGCTGGCGCGGATGCCGGCGGCCGGCTGCACTTCGAACAGCGTCACGACCGGGCCGGGCGACACGGCCACCACGGTGGCGCCAACGCCGAATTCGTCCAGTTTCTCCTCCAGGCGCTTGGCCTGGTCGCGCAACACGCTTTCCGACTGCAGGGAAGTTTCCGGCGGCGGATCGGACAGCAGGCTGAGCGATGGCAGGCCCCCGCCGGACGCCGCCTTCACGGACAGGTCCGGCTCGATCTTGCGGGGCCGTTTGGGGGCGGAAGGGACACGCCGTTTACGCGCGGGACGGGCGATCTTCGCCCTGCCCCGTCCACGAATCCTTGATTTCTCACGGCGCCCGACCAGCGAAAACAGCGCCACGAGCGTGAAATACACGCCCTGCCCTGCCGCGTAGAGCCCGCGCAGCGTCCAGCGTCCGGTGGCCTGGGTGAGGTGCACCCAGGAAAGCCCGGTCACCAGCGTGATCCCGGTCATCCACAGCGCCAGCAGCACCACCCAGGCGCCCATGCGGCCCAGCACCGGCGCCAGTGCGCCGTCCAGCCAGACGCCGATACCGCCGCCTCCCAGTCCGCCGCGCGCGGAGATTTCCAGCAATCCGCAGCCGCAGATTACGACCAGCGCAAGCCCCCCGGCGCGCACCCCGGCGTCCGGCCAGGACCAGTCCGCGCGGGACCTCGACGGCGCCAGGTACCAGGCGCTGAAGCCGATCACGGCGACGGGAAACAGGTAGGAGGCGCTTCCGGCCAGCGCGAAAGCGAGCGCCGCAAACGCCGCGCCCGCCGTGCCGATCAGGTTGGTTCCTGCGACTCCCACTTCAGCGGCGTCGGGAACGTGGCTCAGCAATGCCGCGAACATGAGCAGGCCCAGACTCAGGCAAAGCCAAAGGCCGCCCTCGCGCAGCGCGCGCTCCAGCCAGGTTCGTTCCTTCGCCTTCACTTGGCGGCTAATTCTATGGGCGCGCAATCGTCAAGACTATCCAGCGCATGCCAAGGCGCCAGGGAGCCGCCACTGTTGACGCATAAATTCAGACAAAACAGGAAGTGGACTTCTCATTCTGACTGAATTTCAATGGTTGCCGATATTCCGGTGGTTGCCGACCAGAAACCCGGATAAACTTGCCGGCGTGCCGAATTCCGTCAGTCGACTCCTCATTCTCGGATCCGGTCCCGCCGGCTATTCCGCGGCCGTGTACGGGGCCCGCGCCAACATGTCGCCGGTGCTGATCACGGGCAGCGAACCGGGGGGGCAGTTGATGACCACCACCGACGTCGACAACTGGCCCGGGGGCCGCGAGGGACTGCTCGGGCCGCAGCTCATGGACGAGTTGCGCGAGCACGCCGAACGGCTGGGCACCGAGGTGATCTACGACCATATCGACGAGGTGGACCTGTCGCAGCGGCCGTTCACGCTCAAGGGCGGCCTCGACGCATACCGCGCCGAGTCGCTGATCATCGCCACCGGCGCCACCGCCCGCTACCTGGGATTGGAGAGCGAGCAGAACTACCTGGGCAAGGGCGTGTCGGCCTGCGCCACCTGCGACGGCTTCTTTTTCCGGGACCGGCCCGTGGTCGTGGTGGGCGGCGGCAATACGGCGGTCGAGGAAGCGCTGTACCTGTCGAACATCTGCTCCAGCGTCACGCTGATCCACCGCCGCGACGCGCTGCGCGCCGAGAAGATGATGCAGCAGCAACTCTTCGATCGCGCCGGCGACGAGGGCCCGATCGACATCCGCTGGGACCGCGTTCTGGAGGAAGTCCTGGGCGACGGCGACCAAGTCACCGGGGTGAAGATCAGGAGCACGAAGGAAGAGGGCCTGATCGAGGACCTCAAGGTGGACGGCGTGTTTATCGCCATCGGGCATGATCCCGCCACGAGCCTGTTCGTGGACTCGCTCGAGCACAAGGACGGCTACCTGATCACGCGCGGCGGCGATTCGGGCGGCTTCACCGCCACCAGCGTGCCCGGCGTGTTCGCCGCGGGCGACGTGGCCGATTCCGTCTACCGCCAGGCGATCACGTCCGCGGGCACCGGCTGCATGGCGGCGCTGGACGCGGAGAAGTTCTGCGACGCCAATCCCCTTTAGCCGGGAGCGAGGGCGTCCCGCCCTCCAGTTAACCTATAGCCCATGCGGATACAGGTGCTCGACAGCATCGGCGAGGTCGCGGCCGGCGAATGGAACGCGCTGGCCGGCGGGGTCCACCCGTTCCTGCGCCACGAGTTCCTGAGCGCGCTGGAGGCCTCCGGCTGTGTTTCCGCTGAAACCGGCTGGCGGCCGTGCCACCTGCTGCTCAAGGACAAGGGCAATACCGTCGGCGCCATGCCCCTGTATCTGAAGAACCACTCGCGCGGCGAGTTCGTGTTCGACTGGGCGTGGGCGGCGGCCTACCAGCGGGCCGGCTACGACTACTATCCCAAGCTGCTCAACGCCGTGCCGTTCACGCCGGTGGCCGGACCCCGCTCTCTGTGCGCCGGCAACGGCGGGCAACAAGTCGAGCGCCGATCGCTGCTGCTGGCCGGCGCGGTAGAACTGGCGCATCGGATGGAAGCCAGCTCGCTGCATTGCCTGTTCCCGTCCGCGCAGGATGCCGAGTGGATGGAAGAAAAAGGCATGATGCTCAGAACCGATTGCCAGTTTCACTGGAAGGACGACGGCTACGAGGATTTTTCGGACTACCTCGCAACCTTCAGCTCAGCCAAGCGCAAGAAGGTCAACCGCGAGCGCCGGCGCGTGCGCGAAACCGGAATTCAATTTGAAACGCTAAACGGCGACTCGCTGACGCCGGAACTCTGGAAGACGCTGTACCCGCTGTACGCGGCGAGCTACCTCAAGCGTGGCCAGTATCCCTACCTCAACCACGAGTTTTTCGAACTGGTTACGCGTGACATGCCGGAATCACTCGTTGTCTTCCTGGCGCGGCTCGACGGCGAGGCGGTCGCGCTGGCGATCTGCTTCCGTAGCGACGACGCGCTCTACGGACGTTACTGGGGCAGCACCGGCTACTACCACAGCCTGCATTTCGAGACCTGCTACTACCAGGGGATCGAATACTGCATCCGCGAGGGGCTAAAGCTCTTCGACCCCGGCGTGCAGGGCGAACACAAGCTTGCGCGCGGGTTCGCGCCGGAAACCTCGTTCTCGACCCACTGGGTCCGCCACGAAGGGTTCGCCGACGCGCTGACCGGCTACCTGGCCAGCGAGCGGGAGCAGGTGGCGCGCTACGTGGAAATCGCCGGCGAGCACACCCCGTTCAAGCAGGCGTCCTAGCGAACTCCCGGGGCGCTACTGGCCGGCGGTGAACGAGTTGATGTAGGCGGTTACGTTCCGGATCGCGTCGGGCGTGGGAAGGACCATCGCCATCGGGCGCATCTGCGTATCGAAGATGTTGCGCGGGTCGCCGCCGCGAACGCCCGAGATGTAGTGCTCCATCTGCCGGATGGTGTACCAGTCATGCTGCCCCGCAACGGCCGGCGCGTTGAGCGCCTGGTTGCCCTCACCGTTCATGCCATGACAGGCAATGCAGGTCGCGTAGCCGATGGTGCCCGTAGCGAGATCGCCTTCTATCGTCGCCGGCGGGTTCGGCGGTGAAAGCGTAAGCAGGTACGCCGCCAGGTCCTCGACGGCCTGGTCGTCGGCCAGTGTCAGTGCCACGGCGCGCATCAACGGACCGTAAACGTCGTTCGACGCCTGGCTGCAGGCGCCGCCGGAGGGCAGTCCGCCCTCGAAATGAGTCGCCAGTTCGGCCTCGATCTCGGCGTAGTCGGGCGACTGGGCCTTGGCCCGCTCCAGGGTGCCGGCCACGTCGGCCACGTCGCAGTTGTCCCTGGCGCGCAGCCCGGCGCGGAAATTCTTGAGGCTGGTGATCACGTACCAGTCTTCCTGGCCGCCGATCTTCGGCGCGCCGTACTTCTCAAAACCCTCGCCCTGCTCGCCGTGGCATACGGCGCAGACTTCAAATTCGGCCTCGCCGCGCGCGGCGTCGCCGGCGGCGAAAGCGGTTCCGGCCGCGACCATGGCGGCGGCGCTGATCATCAAACACGCAAAGCGCTTCATACTGTTCCTCTGCTTCACTGGCAAACAAGCGGCGTATTTTATGCCGAACGTGTGGGTACACTGCACGCGTGGAGTGCACACTTTTTTTCTGTCACCGGGCCGGTTCGGACGAGTCCGGCCAGCTTGAGGTCCGCGGCATCTTCGACGAGCTGCGCGCACCGTCCTTTCCCGCGCGCCAGCCGCGCATGCGTCTTGCAGGATTGCTGAGCTGGAACGACGGCGAGCGCGGGCGCGTGCCGTTCCTGATCGAACTGCTGGACCCCGGCGACAAGGCCGTGTTCACCATCCAGGGCTTCAGCGAAGTCGAAGAGTCGCCCGGCTCCGCCGCCCCGCCGAGAACCCAGCTCAACCTGCCGCTGGAGGACGTGACCTTTCCGGAGCCGGGCCGCTACCGGGTCCGGCTGGAGGTTGACGGCACGCAGGTCTACGGGCCTTCGCTCTACCTCGGCAAGGCGCACGAAAGCCCGGTCGAATGACGGACATTCCCTACATTGATGCGGACACCGTGCGCCGCGTATTGCGCATGGGCGCCTGCATCGACCTGATGGCGGACACGCAGGCGGCGATCAGCCGCGGCGAGATCACGCCGCCGCTGCGGTCCTTCGTCCCCGTCGCCGGCGGCAAGGGCGGCATGGGGATCATGCCCGGCGACGCACCTTCCGCGTTCGGCGCCAAGCTCGTGAGCCTCTTTGCAGGCAACCCCGCCCGCGGACTGCCCATGATCCAGGGATGCATCCTGCTCTTCGACCGCGAAACCGGCGCGCCGGCCGCGCTGGTGGAAGGCGCTTCGGTGACCGCGATTCGAACGGCTGCGGCCAGCGGGGCCGCCACCCGCGCGCTGGCCCGCGAAGACGCTTCCGTCCTGGCGCTGGTCGGCTACGGCGTGCAGGCCGAAACCCACCTCGAAGCGATGCGCTGCGTGCGGCCGGTGCGTGAAGTTCGCGTGTGGGGGCCGAGCATGGAGAAAGCCGGCCGCTTCGCCGCCCGCCACTCAAGCGATGACGTAGCCGTAAGCGCGGTTGAGACGGCACGCGAAGCGGTGAGCGGCGCGGACCTCGTGTGCGCGGTGAGCGCCGCCGGCGAGCCGGTCATCGAGGGCCGCTGGCTGGCGGAAGGCTGCCACGTCAACCTTGTGGGGTCGCATTCGCCCACCACGCGGGAGGCCGACGGCGAGACGATGGGCCGGGCGTGCGTGTTTACGGAAATCACGGACTTCGCCATGAAGGAGGCCGGCGACATCCTGCTGGCCATTGAGGAAGGACTTCTCGCCGAAGACGACCTGGCCGGCGAAATCGGCGCGGTGATCGACGGCGCCATCGAGGGGCGCCGCGGCGAAGACGAGATTACGCTCTACAAGAGCCTGGGCAACGTGGCCCAGGACCTGGCCGCCGCCCACTACATCGCGGAAAATTCTTGAGTCAGTCGGGCTGGTCGGTGAACTTGAACGTGGCGATGTACGCGATCACGTCCTTGCGCTTCTGCTCGGTGTCGAGCACCTGCGCCATGTAGCGCATCTGCGTCCCGTAGATGTCATCGGGCTGCTGGCCGCGGGCGCCGCTCAAGAAGTCGTCTAGCTGCCGCAGCAGGTACCAGTCGAACTGGTTGGAGATCCGCGGCGATCCCAGCAGCGTCGAGCCCTCGCCGTTCGGTCCGTGACAGGCGATGCAGGTCTCCTCGTAGATCTTGCGCCCTTCCTCCGGGTCGCCGTCCACGGTTACCGGCAGCGTCGGCGGTTCCAGCGAATGCATGTAGGCCGCCATGTCGATGATCGACTGCTCGTCCGGTACCTGGGCGATGGCCATGTTCTTCATCTGGTTGCCGTAGATGTCTTCCAGGGGCCCCCAGTAGCCGCGCAGATTGGCGCGGTAATTCACAAGCTGCCGCTCGACATACCAGATGTCCTGCTTGCCGGCCGCCGGCGTGTTGAGCAGCGCATTGCCCTCGCCGGCCTGGCCGTGACAGGTGCCGCAGAAGAAATACAACTGCGCGCCGCGCTCGAGGTCGGGCTCGTCGGCGGAGGACAGAAGCGGAACGGCGAAAGCCAGCAGGCCAATCAGAGCGATTCTTTTCATCGATAAGAAGCGATTTCGGTGCACTTCGGACAACAGGCGCGAACTGTACCAAAAGCCGCGCGCGATGCAAAGAGTTTGCGCCCCGCCTCCACCCAGCTTCCGCCCCGCGGAACATACAATTTCCGCCGCGCCAATCAAGGACTTGCGACATGTCCCAGGAAGTGAATGCCGGCGATGCCATTCCCCGCATCGAGGACATTCGGCGCGCAGCCGAACGTATACGGCCGCATGTTCATCGAACGCCCGTGTTCACCAGCAGTACGGTCAACGACATCTCGGGCGCCCAGGTCTTCTTCAAGTGCGAGAACCTGCAGAAAGCCGGCGCGTTCAAGGCGCGTGGCGCAACCAACGCGGTTTTTTCACTGTCGAACGAACAGGCCCGGCGCGGAGTGGTCACGCACTCTTCGGGAAACCATGCGGCTGCGCTGGCGCTGGCTGCCGGCAGGCGCGGCATTCCCGCGACGGTCGTCATGCCCGACAATGCGTCGGAGATCAAGAAACAGGCCGTTGCCGGCTATGGCGCCAGGATCGTCTATTGCGAGCCGACGTTTCAGGCGCGCGAGGAGGCGCTGGCCGAGATCGCGGAAAGGACGCAGGCAGCGATTGTTCACGCGTTCGACGACGCACGGGTCATCGCCGGACAGGGAACCGCCGCACTGGAGTTGTTCGAGCAGGTCAGCGAGATCGACATGGTGATTGCGCCGGTGGGGGGCGGCGGGCTCTTGAGCGGCACGGCTTTGACGGCCAGGAGCCTGTTCCCGGCCACACGGGTGTTCGGAGCCGAGCCGCGCAACGTTGACGATGCCCGGCAATCCCTGAAATCCGGTCGAATCATGCCGGTCACGGGGAAAACGTCGATTGCGGACGGACTGCTGACCGCGCTGGGGACAATCACCTTTCCGATTATCCGCGACCATGTCACCGGAATCATCACGGTCAGCGAAGCGTCGATTGTCGACGCGATGCGGCTGATTTGGGAACGCCTGAAACTGATCATCGAGCCGTCGGCCGCCGTCGCGGTGGCCGCTCTGCTCACGCAACCCGATGAATTCGAAGGCAGGCGCGTCGGGATTATCCTGTCGGGCGGCAATGTCGATCTGGACAAACTGCCCTGGGTGGCGGAGCCCACACCCTAGTCGCCCGATTCGCCCTCATATCGCTTGAACCACTCCAGAATCGCGCTGACCTTGGCCAGCAACTGGCTGGGCCGCGCGGCGATGCTGTGCGAGGCGCCCGGCAGCCGCACCAGCGCCGTCTCAACGCCGCGCAGCTTGAGCGCCTGGTAGTACTGCTCCGATTCCCACATGGGCGTGCGCCAGTCCTCTTCGCCGGTCAGGAGCATGGTCGGCGTCGCGACTTCGCCGGCCAGCGACAGCGGCGAGCGCTCCCAGTAGCCCATGGGGTCGTCCCAGGGCAGGGCCGGGAACCAGTACTTGGAGAACACCGGCGCGTAGTCGGCGCTTAAGGCAAAGCTGATCCAGTTGATCACCGGCTTGGCCACGACCGCCGCCCTGAAACGGTCGGTCTTGCCGACAATCCAGGCGGTGAGCACGCCGCCGCCGCTGCCGCCCGTCACGTAGAGCCGGTCGGGGTCGATCGCGCCGCGTTCGATGATCGCGTCCACGGCCGACATCAGGTCGTCATAGTCCTCGCTGGGATAGTTGTGATGGATGTAGCCGCCGAAGGCGTCCCCGTAGCTGGTGCTTCCCCGCGGATTGGCGTACACCACCACGTAGCCGGCGGCGGCGAAGAGCTGCACTTCCACGGAGAAATGCGGGCCGTAGGCGGCGTGGGGGCCGCCGTGTATCTCGAGCAGCAGCGGGTATTTCTTCGCCGGATCGAAGCCCGGCGGCCAGACCACCCAGGCCTGGATGTCCTTGCCGTCGAAACTTGACCGGTACCAGAACTCCTCCACCTGCCCCAGCTCGCGGTAGTCGAGCAGGTTGGCGTTGAGCCGGGTCAGCCGGCGAGGCTCGTCCGTTCCGCGGCCGACGGCGATATCGGCGGGTGAAAGGGCGTCGCCGCGGGTTATCGCGTAGGTATTGTTGCCGCCCAGGGAAAACTGCGCGCCGGTGTAGGGACGGGTCAGCGCCAGGCCGCCCAGCTCGCCGGTAACGTCGGTGAGTCTGCCGCGCAAATCCACGTAGGCCAGCCGGGTCAGGCCCTTGTCTTCGTAGGCGAAATAAAGGCCCTCGCCGTCGGCGGACCACCGCGGCCGCGAGACGTCACGGTCGAGGTCCGGCAGCAGTTCGCGCCGCCCGCTGCCGTCGCTGTTCATCGTATAGAGGCGCGTGACCTGGTAGCTGCGCACCTGGTCGTCATAACCGGTCCAGGCCAACATCGTCCCGTCCGGCGAAACGGCCACGGAGTTGTCCGGCCCGTCGCGGTCGGTCACGGCCACGACATCGCCGCCGTCCAGGCCGACCCGGTAAATCTCGGAGTTGTTCGGGTTGAGTTCGGCGTCTTCGTTGCGGTTGCCGGAGAAATAGAGGCGTGAGCTGTCGGGCGACCAGGCGATCGAACCCCCATGGTGGTAATCGCCCGAGGTCAGCTGCCTGGGCGCGCCGCCCTGCGCCGAGACGACGAAGAGATGCGTGTATCCATGCGGCAGGCGCCCTGCCCCGTCCGCCCGGTAAATGGCGCGCTGCACGACTTCCGCGGGTTGGGCCCAGTTCGCGCCCTTGGGCTTGGCGGGCAGTGAGCCCATCGTGGGAGGCTTGGAGGGCGCCAGCAGGGCGAACGCCAGCCATTGGCCGTCGGGCGACCAGGCGAGATTGCGCGGGGCGCGGTCCAGCCTCGTTACCTGCAGCGTCTCGCCGCTGCTCATCCAGCGCACGAAAATCTGCACGCCGCGGCCGTCGCTGGAAAGATAGGCCACGCGTTCGTTGTCCGGGGCGATCCGTGCGCCTCTGTCGTTGACCGCCCCGGTGGTGAGCGGCCGCGCGTTTTGCCCGTCGATGTCGATGCGCCACAGGTTGGAGCGGCGCCGGTCCTCCATGATGTCCATGAAGTTGCGCGTGTAGACCACGAAGGAGCCGTCGGGGCTTACCTGCGGGTTGCTGGCGTAGGCCAGCGAGAACACGTCCTCGGGCGCGAAGCTGGGCTTGCCGGCCCCGAGGGCCGGCGCGGTGAGCAGCAGGAGTAGAGCAATGCGAAGTTTCATGTTCACGCAATTCTTAGAAGGGGCGGCAAGCATAGTGCATCCTGGGAATGAAGGCGTCCCGCACTATTGTCCCGAAGGGAGCGTAACGAACCAGTCAAGCAATTGGCTCAGTCTTTGGGATGGTCGCGGGTAAGCCCGCAAAGGTCGGGTAGAGCCCGTAAGAGATTGATTTTTCTGTTGATTCATGCTATAGTTCGGGGGACTTCAACGGATTGAACGGAGCCTCGAAATGGACTTTCACTGCACTGCTTCCGCCGCCCCTGTTCGCGATGCCGAGTTTTCGGCTGCTGTGGCCGGGGCTTCGTATCCCCACCCCGACGCCGAGGTCCGCATGGCCGAACGGCAGCGCGAAGAGGCCGCACTCGAAGCCCTGGAGGCGGAGATCACCCAACTGTGGGGACACATCAACGCGGCCACCGCGCAGTTTCTGGCCCTGCTCGCGGAGTTCGACCGCAGGGA
>LXNI01001664.1_pt1 | contig 18155 bp, 18 predicted proteins | sample 809091 | NCBI WGS metagenome assembly LXNI01 (sample SAMN04870527, study PRJNA318959) | sponge metagenome | biome: 01000161; feature: marine sponge reef; material: water | host: Sarcotragus foetidus | place: Greece: Milos, Mediterranean Sea | collected 2013-05-29 | depth 5-7 m | reverse complement strand
TACCCACACTGAATGACCTCAATGGCGTGGTCGAAACCCGGCCCACCCTGGCTATCCTGGCTAATGTGTTGATCAATATTTCTCCCCAGGAACTCCGCTTGACGACAACGGATATGGAGGTTGAACTTTCGTCCGCCATCAGGGGAGAGTTTGGCCAACTCGGAGAAATTACCGTCCCGGCGCGTAAATTCCTGGATATCTGCCGAGCCCTGCCGGAAGCCGCCGAGATGTCCATGGTGGTTGAGGATGATCGGGTTAACGTTTCCTCGGGCAGGAGCCGGTTCTCCCTGTTGTCCTTGCCGGCGCAGGAGTTTCCCCGGGTGGAGCCGGGGGAGGCGGACGTGCGCTTGTCGTTACCGCAAGCCGTGTTCAAGTCGCTGCTGGAGCGAACCGCATTCGCCATGGCGCGGCAGGACGTGCGTTATTACCTGAATGGCGTCCTGTTGGAGGCCGAGGCCGGCATGTTGCGCGCCGTTGCCACAGACGGACACCGGCTCGCCTTGTGCGAGGTTGATATCAGCACGCCACTGGAGGAGAAAAGACAGCTTATCGTCCCGAGAAAAGGCGTTCAGGAGCTGTTGCGTCTGCTGGATGATGCGGACGACGAGATGGAGATCGTTATGAGCGGGAACCACATACGTATCGTGATGGGCGACCTGATCTTTACCAGCAAACTGATAGACGGGAAGTTCCCGGATTACAACCGCGTGATCCCGCAGCAGGCCGCACAAACTGTCCTGGCGCAACGCGAAGTACTGAAGAAAAGCCTCAGCCGGGCCTCAATCCTGTCCACTGATAAATTCCGGGGCGTGAAGATCACGCTGGCAGCGGACAAGCTGAGGTCCCACGTCCACAACCCGGAGCAGGAACAGGCGGAAGATGAGATCGATGTGGAATATTCAGGAGAGGAGTTTGTCGTCGGGTTTAATGTGAGCTATCTGCTCGATGCGGTCAGTATTATTCAAACCGACAAGGTAAGGCTTTCCATTGCATCTCCGAAAGGAGGTTGCCTGGTACTGCCCGAGGAAGGGGAGAGATGCAAATATATCGTCATGCCCTTGATGATATAACCCGGGAAACCCGTTCGGGTATCCAAAAAGGAACCTCTAAAAATGCCAGCACGTCCCTATGCTGCACAGGCGCCTCTAATTTTCAGAGGCCCCAAAAAGTAACGGGAATGTTTACCGGCAGTCATAGTCGATGCACATAGAATGGCTGCACGTTCAAAACGTTCGTAACCTGTCTGATCTGAGGATTGAGCCCGCGCCCGGGCTTAATCTGGTCTGTGGCCCCAACGGCAGCGGTAAAACGGCGCTGTTGGAAGCTATCTATTTTCTGGGGCGTTGTCGCTCATTTCGCACCGGCGCGATACAACAGGTGATCCGTTATCAGCAAGGCAGCTTGCAGGTCGGGGCCGGACTGCGACAGACGGATCAGTCCCGCGTGGTCACCGGAGTGGAACGCAGCAGGACCGCGCTGACCATTCGTTATAACAACCGGACCGTGCGCAAGGTATCCGAACAGGCCGCGATGTTCCCTGTTATTACACTGATTCCGGAAAGCCACAGGCTGGTATCAGGCAGTCCCGTGTATCGCAGACGCTGGCTGGATTGGGCAATGTTTCACGTGAAACCAGACTATATTGATACCTGGCGGGATTACCACAAGGCGTTAAAACACCGTAACAGCCTGCTGCGCACAAACCGGGCCGAGCAGCTTGGCGCCTGGGAACAGGCAATGTGGCGCGCGGCGAAGACCATGACCGCGCAGCGCACGGGCTTTATCAACGAACTCGCAGAGGCCATGGAAAATGCCGCACAACGGCTTCAGATACCGGTTGCCACGCTGGAGTATGAGCGCGGCTGGCCCGTAGATACAGACCTGGATCGATTCCTGCAGGAACAGCGAAAAGGAGATATGGAGAGAGGCGTCACACGCCAGGGCCTGCATCGGAGCGATATGACGTTACGCCAGGACGGAAAAGAAATCGGACAATTTTATTCGCGCGGACAGATCAAGCTATGTATCGTTGCCTTGTCACTGGCCCTGGATTGTGTATTCAGAAACAGGACCGGACGCGCCCCCGTAATCCTGGCGGATGATCTGCCGGCGGAACTGGACGGGAAAGGATTAACGCGGGTTATTGACGCGCTCGCGGAACAGGACGGACAGGTTTTTATTACCGCAACAGACTCATCGCCGGCTGCCGAACGCAAGCCAGGCAAAATGTTTCACGTGGAACATGGCCATATTACCGACCCTGTTCAGTCCGCGAAAAAACAGGAAAATCAGCGGGATTGCGGGTAGCGGTCGCGTATCAGCGAGAGGATGCGGGCGGCATCGTCCGTGGCCTCCCACTCATTATCCTCGTTCACCACGATCAATTCGGTTCTGTTGCCAACCCCCGTCAGGCTGATTTGCCAGGAGGCGTCCTGGTCGCCTTTCCAGAAAGCCATTTTCGACAAAAAACCCTTCTTCTTGCGTGGCAGATCGCCGCTGGTGACCTGGTAGAGACCTTTGTCAGGGTCACCGCCCGTTATCTCCAGGCCGCTGTTGCTCAGGGCAACCCCGGTATTTTTCCATGCCTGCTCAATGGTTTCAGGTATGGCCAGGTACATTTTACCGGCGCCGGCATCGACTACCCGCAACGCATTATCTGCACTGTCCTGTGGCGCGGCCGCGGCGCTGTCGTTGGCGGGAGCGCTGACAACGGGTTGCGCGGTTGGCAGTTCGGGACCAAAAAACTGTGCAAGATCAGTGGCAAACCGTCTTTCCAGCGTCTGATCCTTGTCCTGGTCAAGCCAGTCTGCGTTGTCGTCTATCCGGGTCTGGCGTTGTTGGCTGATGATCAGCATGGTGTTATCGGGCGAGTCGCCGGGTTCGGCAAAGATCTTGTATTTGTAACGGTACTGCAGGCCGGTCTGTTCGGCGCTTCCTGACCAGCCTGTTTCCAGCACGCCCAGTTCCGCGTCGTCGAGCTCGACCGGGTAGCCTTGTGTCTCGATGAAATCGAGCAGGCCCGGCCACAGTTGCTGGGTCGGTAACGACAGTGACAGCCATTGCTCCCCGGCTTCGGTGCTGCCCGAGCCAACGTCCAACCCCACCGGCCCGCGCGGGTTTTTATAACGGGACAGTGTCACTGGTTGCTCGTTCGGGATATTCATGGAGTCATTGATGGCGTCAGCCGTCAAATCCGGGGGGATTTCCAGGTCCGGCATGCTCTCGCTTTTCCTGTATTCGGTCTTCTTGTCGGGAAGCAGCTTGCCAACATCGGGCAGGTAGGCACAGGAGGCCAGAAAACACAAGCCTGACAGGGTGAGCGTGACAGCAAAAACAGGTGTTTTCATAGAAGAATCTCTGGTTTGTTTCATGTATTCCGGCATCACAGTACCTCAGCCTGTTGCATGGCCGCTTCCACCCGAGAGTGGAATTCCCCGGACAGCCAGGTCATGGGCAGGCGGATCCCGGCTTCGATCAGGCCCAGGCGTTGCAGGGCCCACTTGGCCGGTATCGGATTTGCCTCGAGGAACAGGGTCTGGTGCAAGCCCAGCAGTTTCGCATCCAGCGCCAGGGCGGCATCCCGCTTGCCGGCGCGCGCCAGGCGGCACAGCGAACGCAGCGCGGCCGGCGCCACGTTGGCAGTCACGGAGATGACTCCATCTCCGCCCATGAGCATGAATTCACAAGCCGTTTCATCATCGCCGCTCAACAACAGAAAGTCATCGCCACAGCTATCCCGAAGCACATTGACCCGCGCCAGGTCGCCGGTTGCTTCCTTAACCCCGATAATATTATCGAGACGGGCAAGCCTGGAGACCGTTTCCGGCAACATGTCACAGGCCGTGCGCGCGGGGACATTGTACAGGATCTGCGGGATGGAAACCTGCTCGGCGACTATCTTGAAATGTTGGTACAGGCCGGCCTGGGTCGGCTTGTTGTAATACGGCGTGACCAGCAAACAGGCATCGGCGCCGGCCTGTTTGGCATAAGCCGTCAATTCCACCGCTTCGATGGTCGAGTTCGCGCCGGTGCCGGCGATGACAGGCACGCGCCGGTTGACAATCTCCACGACCCGCTTGATAACCTGGCAATGTTCCGCCGGCATCAGTGTCGCTGACTCGCCCGTGGTGCCCACCGCGACAATGCCGTCGGTGCCGTTCTCAATATGAAATTCAAGCAAGCGTTCCAATGCCGCCAGGTCCAGCGGGGTGTCCGGTTCGACGCCGCTTTTCATGGGGGTAACGATGGCAACAAGACTGCCTTTACACAGGTTTATCATAAGGTATATACAAAAAACAAGACTATCGGGTTCCCCGGGTACATATTTACAGGCGCGTTTGTCCCCCTCGCCGGATACGGTGTATAATACACCAGATTGAGAGGGTATGCATTTGCCCCGTTTGGTTACCTCACCCGGACTTCAATAATGATACAGTTCCTAGCGCTGACCGTTATCGGTAAGTATGACCCCGCCTTGCCGGAACGGCTCACCGGCGCCATTGCGGAGGCCGGTTGCAATATCCGGGAGAGCAGGATAACCATTCTGGGACAGGAGTTTTCCATGCTGCTGCTGCTGTCCGGGAACTGGAATGCCGTGGTAAAGGTTGAGGATGCGCTGGGCCGATTGGGACAGGAACAGGACTTATCCATCAATATGCGGCGCACGGAACTGATCAAGTCGCAGAAAAACCTCATGCCCTACGCCATCGACGTGGTCTGCAGCGACCGTGTTGGCGTGGTAAACCGCATTACCCGCTTCATACTGGATAACGGCATCCAGATTCGTGATTTATCAACAACCTCCTACGAAGCCACGCACACCGGCACCGAGATGTTTTCCCTGCACCTGAGCATTCACGTACCGGTCGAGATCTCCATTTCCTCCTTGCGCAACGACTTTCTGGAATTTTGCGACCAGTTGAACCTGGACGCGATCATCGAACCGGTGAAATGAGGGCCCACTGCCCGCACAGGCGTGGTTCTGCCCCACTCACAACAGCAAACCACAGGAATTCAACATGAGCGAATTAACTATTGGCGCCGCGGCGCCGGATTTCGAGCTTCCGGCCACCGGCGATAAAACGATCAAGCTGTCCGACCTGAAGGGCAAAAACGTAGTCATCTACTTCTACCCCAAGGACAGCACCCCCGGTTGCACCCGCGAAGGGCAGGATTTTCGTGATAATATCGAGGCCTTCACCAAAGGCAACACGGTGATCCTGGGGGCCTCCCGGGACAGCGTGAAATCCCACGAAAAATTCAAGGCCAATCAAGGCTTTCCATTCGATCTGCTGGCTGACGAAGCGGAGCAACTGTGCGCGCTGTTCGACGTGATCAAGGAGAAAAGCATGTACGGCAGGAAGTATATGGGCGTGGAACGCAGCACCTTCCTGATCGATGCGGCCGGCACGCTGCGCAAGGAGTGGCGCAAGGTCAAGGTGAAAGGGCACGTCAAGGACGTGCTGAAGAGTGTTGTGGAATTGGGGGGCGCCGAATAACGAGCGGCGCCGGGGACTATGAGCCCAACTCCTCCTCCTGCGTAGGCCAGACGTTGATCAAGGCCTTGACCAGGGTGGCCAGCGGGATCGCGAAAAAGACACCCCAGAAACCCCAGAGCCCGCCAAACACCAGGATGGCGATGATGATCGCCAGCGGGTGCAGGTTGACAGCGTCCGAGAACAGGACCGGCACCAGGATATTGCCGTCCAGGAACTGGATGACGAAGTAGGCTACCACCAACCAGATAAAAACCGGGTCAAAGCCCCACTGGAAGTAGGCCACCAGCGCAACGGGCAGGGTCACCACCGCCGCGCCGATGTAGGGAATGAGCACGGACAGGCCCACGGTGATGGATAACAGGGATGCGTAATTCAACCCGAACAGCTTGAACACGATGTACGTGGTCGCGCCCACGATCGCGATCTCATACACCTTACCGCGGATGTAATTGCCCATTTGCGCATCCATCTCCCGCCACAAGTGGCTGACCAGGCTGCGGTCGCTGGGCAGGAAACGGCTCAGCCAGGCCCGGATCGCATGCTTGTCCTTGAGAAAAAAGAAGATCATCAGCGGCACCAGTACCAGGTACACCAGGAGTGTGATGATGGCGGGGATCGACGCCACGGACACGGACACAAGCTCCTGGCCGAAATCACTGGCCCCGCGCCGCAGCGCAAGGACGATCTCGTTGACCAGTTCGGCGGAAAAAATACCGGGATAGCGTTCCGGCAGGTGCAGCAACACGTCCTGCCCGCGATTGAGCATGCCGGGGAGTTCCTGGAAAAACTGGCTGGCCTGCCCGGACAGGATAGGCAACAGGCCGACCATGATGAATCCCATCACCAGCACAAACAGCAGGAATACCAGCGACACCGCGGCCAGCCGGGGCACGTCCCTGGCGGTCAGTTTTTGTATCGGGCCTTCCAGCAGGTAGGCAAACACCGCCGCGGCCAGCATCGGCGCCAGCATGCTGCCCATGAAATACAGGATGATAAAGCCGCTCAACAGCAAAACGACTAGCACGGCAGCCTGCGGATGGGTAAAATAGCGCCGGTACCAATTATTAAGAAAATCGAACATAGGTGTTACCTGTCAAACCCAACCTGCATGATAACGTCAAAAAATGATACAAGCCAATACGGTTCCGACCCAGCCCGGCGAGGGTGAGCAATGAAGCCGGGCGCGAAGGCCATCGTGATTATCCTGTGCGCGCTGTTTGCCCTGCCGCCGCTGTTGTCCTGGTACCTGTTCAATTATACCGACCTGGGCCGGGCCGGGTCCGGCGGCAGCGAACACGGTGTGCTGGTCGTGCCGCCACGCCCGCTGCCCGACTGGGCGCTGGTCGACCCGGCCGCGGAACACGGGGCGGAGGCCGGGTTACACGGTAAATGGACGCTGCTCTACCTGCTGGATGGCGCCTGTGGGGAGCGCTGTGTTCAAAACCTGTATAAAATGCGCCAGTTACGGCTGGCAACAGGCAAACACGCCCCGCGCGTGCAGCGGGTCGTGCTGATGGCGCACGGCGCGCACGGCGCGCTGAGCCGCGCACAACTGCAGGATTACCCCGGCCAGCTGCTGCTGTTCCCGGCGCCCGCAGACGAGTTGCAGCCCCTGTTTGCGCGCACGCCCGCAGACGAGCCGTTCGGCCAGGATCGGTTGTACCTGGTTGACCCGCAGGGCAACCTGATGATGAGCTATGACGGGAGCACGGAACCGAGGGGCATCATCAAGGATTTAACCCGCCTGTTGAAGTATTCCCGCGGCGGATGAACACCGACAACACCAGGCCAGGCCCGGCGCGCGCCCTGTTCACGCTGTCGCTCAGCGCGTTCGTGGTGGCATTTTGCGTGGTCATCCTGGGCGCGTACGTGCGTTTGTCCGACGCCGGCCTGGGTTGTCCGGACTGGCCCGGATGTTACGGCGACCTGTTCGTTACCCAGGATACCCAGGCGCTGGCGGCACAACAGGCACACACGGCGCGACCGTTCAACCGGGACAAGGCCGTAAAGGAAATGGCGCACCGCTACGCCGCGGCGTTGTTGGGCATGCTGGTACTGGCGTTGGCGCTGCTGGCCTGGCGTAACAGGCAGGCAGAAAAAAACCTGTGCAACATCCTGCTGGGCTTGGTGTTGTTGCAAGCGTTGCTGGGCATGTGGACGGTGACCGAGTTGCTCAAGCCGCTTATCGTCGTCGCCCACTTGCTGGGCGGTATGCTCATCCTGGGCCTGTTGTTCTGGCTACTGCTCGGGCAGTTGCCGGGCCCCGGCCGGCCACCGGGCAACACGCGTGGCGCCGCACTAGCGCTGGCGGCGCTGCTCGTGCTGGCCATGCAGATAGTCACGGGCGGCTGGACCAGCGCCAACTACGCGGCCCTGGTGTGCCCGGAATTTCCCACCTGCCGGGACGGCGCCTACTGGCCGGAGACGGACTTCGGGGAAGCCTTTGTGGTCTGGCGCGCCGGGGAGATCGATTACGAGGGCGGCATCCTGGACGCGCCGGCGCGCACCGCCATCCACCTTACCCATCGGGCCGGCGCGGCGCTGGCCGCGCTGGCGATCCTCAGCGCCGCGCTGTACCTGTTGCTGCGCGGCGGCGCGCCAACCCGCGCACCAGCCCTGGTCGTGTTGCTGGCGCTGGCGCTGCAGGTCGGCCTGGGCGTCGCCAACGTGTTGCTGCGCCTGCCGTTACCCATTGCGGTTGCGCACAATGCCGTGGCCGCGCTGTTGCTGCTGTCGCTGTTGACCCTGTACCACCGCGCCGCCCGGGGGGCAAGCTGACCATGGCCGCGCCGCGCCCCCTGTGGCAGGATTACCTCGCACTCTGCAAACCAAGGATAGTCTGCCTGATCGTGTTCACCGCGCTGGTGGGCATGTTGCTGGCTACGCCCGGCATGGTTGCGTTGCCGCTGTTGCTCAGCGCTTGCACAGGCATCGGCCTGGCTGCCGCGTCCGCGGCGGCCATCAACCACGTCGTGGATCAGAAAATCGACGCGGTCATGGCGCGCACGCTGCAACGCCCCTTGCCGAAGGGTAACCTGTCACCCAGGCAAGCCATTGTTTTTGCAGTGATTCTATGCATTCTGGCGATGCTTGTCCTGGGTCTCCGGGTGAATGTGTTGACCGCGGGCCTGACGTTTGTCTCGCTCATCGGCTACGGCGTGGTGTACTCCATGTTCCTGAAACGCGCCACACCGCAGAACATCGTCATCGGCGGGGCCGCGGGCGCCGCGCCGCCGGTGCTGGGTTGGAGCGCAGTCAGCAACAGCCTGGACCCGCACGCGCTGCTGCTGTTCCTGATCATTTTTGTCTGGACGCCGCCGCATTTCTGGGCGCTGGCCATCGCCCGGCGCAAGGATTATGAAGCCGCCGAGGTTCCCATGCTACCGGTGACGCATGGGCTCGCCTTCACCCGCTTGCACATCCTGTTGTACACCTTGTTGCTGTTCATAGTGACCCTGCTGCCCTACCTGACGGGCATGAGCGGCATCACCTACCTGCTGGGCGCGCTGGGCCTGGGTGGGGGGTTTCTTTATTTCACCGTCAAATTACTGCGCACTGAGGAGGAGCGCGTGGCCATGCACACATTCAGTTATTCCATCTGGTACCTGATGGCCTTGTTCGCACTGTTGCTGATAGACCATTACATCCCCGCACTGGCGCGGTGGCTGGTATAACCGGTCAGCCGGCAAACGCCAGCCGCAGTTTTTTCATGGCATTCTGTTCCAGTTGCCGGATGCGCTCCGCGGAGACCTCGAATTGCGCGGCCAGGGTATGCAAGGTGGCCTTGTCTTCGTTCAGCCAGCGTTGCCGGATAATTTCCCGGCTGCGCTCGTCCAGGGAGCGCAGGGCGCCGGTCAGTTTTTCCCGGTTGGCCCGGTCGCTCTGTGCCAGCGCCAGTTGCTCTTCCGGCGAAGCGCGCCCGTCCTGCAGGTATCCGGCCGGCGCGAAGGTGTCGTTTTCCGGGTCTTCCCGGGCCGGCCCGTCGTAAGAGGCGTCATGGGCGTTCAGGCGCTTTTCCATCTCCAGCACGTCGGCGGCGCTGACCCCCAGATCCTCGGCAACGGCGTTGACCTCGTCCCGGTTCATCCAGCCCAGCCGCTTCTTGCTGGAGCGCAGGTTGAAGAACAGTTTGCGCTGCGCCTTGGTCGTGGCGACCTTGACGATGCGCCAGTTGCGCAGGATAAACTCGTGAATTTCCGCCCGTATCCAGTGCACCGCGAACGAAACCAGGCGCACGCCCAGTTCCGGGTTGAAGCGTTTTACCGCTTTCATCAGGCCAATATTGCCTTCCTGGATCAGGTCTGACTGGGACAGGCCATAGCCGTTATAGCCGCGTGCGACCCGCACGACGAAGCGCAGGTGGGACATCACCAGTTGCCGTGCGGCGTCAAGGTCGTTCAGGTCATGCAGGCGCCGGGCCAGGGCACGCTCTTCCTCGGCGCTGAGCATGGGGACCTCGTTCACCGAGTGTATGTACGCCTCGATGGAACCGGCAGCCAGGGCCGGTTGTAATGCAATCATGTTGTTCATAGGGCTACCTCCACAGAGATTCAGACGACAGAATCGCCAATCAACTCACAATAGCGCCCATTTTAGCACTCTTTTTGTCAGAGTGCTAATGTTAGTTTATTAAGGAAGCTCTGAACAAGTCCATCCTGGACTTGCCAGAGCACGCAAAACAAAAAGTGTGATTTTTGTTTTGCTCCCAAAATCAATGACATGAAGTCATTGATTTTGGCGGTACATCCTTGTACCGCAGGAACCTCTGACTTAAGAGGTTCCTTAAGTGGGCATTTTTCAGTCAGCCTGATCAGGCGGGCAGGTCCAGCAACGCCCGCACAAACTCATCGGCATTGAAAGGCTGCAAGTCATCCACGCCCTCGCCCACGCCCAGGTAACGGATGGGCAGGGCAAGCCGCTGTGCCAGCGCAAACGCCATGCCGCCTTTTGCCGTGCCGTCGAGTTTGGTCAGGGCCACGCCGGTAACCGGTACGGCCTGTTGGAACTCGCGCGCCTGCACCAGCGCGTTCATGCCGGTGCCGGCATCCATCACGAGCAGGGTTTCAATCTCAACCTGCGCGTCAAACTTGTGGATGACACGGTGGATTTTCTTCAACTCCTCCATCAGATTGTCCTTGTTGTGCAGACGTCCCGCGGTGTCGGCGATGACGACGTCCGCACCCCGCGCCAGCGCCGCCTGCAGGGCGTTATACAACACCGCGGCAGAATCAGCGCCCGGCCGCTGGGCGATCACCGGCGCCTTGATGCGCGTCCCCCAGTGCTGAAGCTGGTCAATGGCCGCGGCCCGGAAAGTATCCCCGGCCGCCAGCAATACCGCATGGCGCTGCTGTTGCAACAACCGGGCGAGTTTGGCAATGGTGGTGGTCTTGCCCACCCCGTTGACGCCGACCACCAGGATGACAAACGGTTTTTTCTCCGGCACGCGCAACGGCTGTTCACAACGGCTGAGCAGGTCCGCCATCACGCCGCGCAAGGCCGGCAAAACCTCGGGTTGCCCGCCCGCCGCGGGTTGGCAGGCCGCCTCCAGTTTACGCAGGATAAGCGCCGTGGTCTCCACCCCCACATCCGCGCCAAGCAGTTGATTTTCCAGTTCTTCCAGCATTTCCTTGTCCAACCCATTGCGCCCCTGTAACCATCCCGCACCCCCGCCGAACAGGCGCGCGCGGGTTTTCTCCAGCCCGTCAGCCAGACGCCGAAAAAATTTTCCACCCGTTGCCATGTTTGTTAAAAACCCCGTCTCAAACCGGTGAGAGATGGGGTCGGACCATACCAATTAATTGTTTTCATTGAGATTATACGTCAATTCTGCCTGTTATCCCCTCTTAAACGCCCCTTTTTTCCAGGAAAACCGGGGCCGTAAGAGTTCCAAGCTGTGTATTCCGGAGTCCGGGCCGCGGCGCCGACGTGTTATAGTTTGAATGATGAGAAATATTGAAATCTTGTTATGCCGGATCGCATTGCTTGCTGTGTTGTTGCCGGCCCCTGTGCTGCAGGCGGAGGTGCATGAATACAACCTCGACAACGGTTTGAGGCTGCTGGTGAAGGAAGATCGGCGGGCGCCGGTGGTGGTGTCGCAGGTCTGGTACCGGATCGGGTCGAGTTACGAGCATGACGGCATCACCGGTGTCTCCCATGCGCTGGAGCACATGATGTTCCAGGGCACGGAAAACTATCCCGGCGGGGAGTTCTCCCGCATCATTGCGGAAAACGGCGGCAATGAGAACGCGTTCACCGGCAGGGATTACACCGCGTATTTCCAGACGCTGGAAAAGTCCCGGCTGGAAACCAGCTTTGAACTGGAAGCGGACCGGATGCGTAACCTGCTGTTGACGCCGCAGGACTTCGCCAAGGAAATCGAGGTGGTGAAGGAGGAACGCCGCCTGCGCACGGAGGACAGCCCGGTTGCCTACCTGTATGAAACCGCGCTGGCCACGGCCTTTCAAACCTCGCCCTACAGACTCCCGATCATAGGCTGGATGGCAGACCTCGACGCCATGGCGGTGGCGGACCTGCGCGCCTGGTATGAGCGCTGGTATGCGCCCGGCAATGCGGTTGTGGTGGTGGCTGGAGACGTCGAGCATGACTCGGTTCGGCGGTTGGCAGAGAAACATTTCGGGCCCATCCGGGCGGCCCCGCCAGTGGTGGTGCGCACACCGCCGGAAGTCACACAACAAGGCATGAAACGGGTGACGGTGAAACGGCCGGCCGAGTTACCGCATTTGCTCCTGGCGTATAAAACCCCGGTATTGCACACTGCCGCCGACACCCCTGCAGCCTGGGAGCCGTATGCCCTGGAGGTGCTGGCCGGGGTACTGGACGGCGGCTACAGCGCCCGGCTGGAAACAAACCTGGTGCGCGGACAGGAAGTGGCCGTCAGCGTCAGCGCCTCCTACGACCTGAGCGGGCGCCTGCCGGGCCTGTTTACCATACAGGCCGCGCCGGCCCGGGGCAAAACCATGGATGAGCTGGAACGGGCCGTGCGGGCGCAACTGGAGCAGCTTAAGCAGGAGCAGATCAGCGCCGCGGAACTAGCGCGGGTGAAAGCGCAGGTGGTTTCCGGCGACGTGTATGAGCGGGATTCCCTGTTCTACCAGGCCATGGAACTGGGCCTGTACGAAACAGTGGGCCTGCCCTGGCGCCTGGCCGATGAATACGTGCCGCAAATCCAGTCGGTCCGCGCCGAGCAGGTGCAACAGGTGGCTGACAAGTATTTCCGCGATGACGGCTTGACGGTGGCGGCGCTGGAGCCGATACGCCAATGAACGGGCGGACTGGGTTGAGGCGCCTGTCTGACAGAGACTCCTGCTTGCGCAGGAGTGGGTGGGAGGGGAACCATCCCGCCACAAGCAGGAGTCTTTACGGGCTTCTGCTGGCACAGCTACGGGCAGGATGCGCGCGCGGGATCGCCATACTGGCCTTGTTGCCGGCGGCCATGCAGGGCGCCGGGGCTACGCCCCAGATCGAGCGCTGGCAGACCGCAGCGGGCAGTCCGGTGTATTTTGTCGCGGCGCGGGAACTGCCCATGGTTGACGTGCGCCTGCTGTTCGATGCCGGCGCGGCGCGGGAACCGGCCGGCGGGAACGGGCTGGCAAGGCTGGTCAACAGCTTGCTGGACCAGGGCGCCGGCGCGCTGGACGCCACCGGGGTCAGTTATGAATTCGAACGGCTGGGCGCCCGTTACGGCGCGGATTCAGGGTACGATTTTGCCTCCGTCAGCCTGCGTAGCCTGTCCGACCCGGCCTTGCTGGAACCGGCGTTGCAGAACCTGCGCCGGGTTCTCACCGCGCCGACGTTTCCGGAGCAGGCGGTGGCAAGGCAGCAACAGCAAATGCTGGTCGCGCTGGAACGCAAGCGGCAGTCGCCGGCGGCGATTGCCCGTGACGCCTACCAGGCCGCCATCTACCGCGAGCATCCTTACGCGCGCCCCAACGACGGCACCCAGGACAGCATCGCCGCGCTGGACCGCGCCGACGTGGTGAATTTCCACAGGGAATACTACCACGCCGGCAACGTGCGGTTGGTGATCGTCGGGGACCTGGACCGGGACCAGGCGGCGGCGCTGGCCGAAGAGTTGAGCGCGGACCTGGCGCGCGGCCAACCGCCGGGGCCGCTGCCACCTGTTGCGCCGCTGGAACAGGGGGAGGAAATACGCATCGAACACCCGTCCTCGCAGGTGCACATACTGGTCGGCCAACCCGGTATCAAACGCGACGCGACGGATTATTTTCCGCTGTACGTGGGCAACCATATCCTGGGCGGGGGTGGTTTTGTGGCGCGCTTGTACGAGGAAATCCGGGAAAAGCGCGGCCTGTCCTACGGCGCCTACAGTTATTTCTCGCCGCGGCGGGAATTGGGGCCGTTCACGGCCAGCCTGCAGACCCGGGGCGGGCAACAGGAACAGGCCTTGCAGGTGCTGCGCGCGACCTTGCAGGCATTTATTGAGCAAGGCCCCACGGAAGCAGAACTGGTTGCGGCCAAACAGAATATCAGCGGCGGTTTTCCCCTGCGCCTGGACAGCAACAGCAAGATCCTGAACAACGTCGCCATGATCGCCTTCTACGACCTGCCGCCGGACTACCTCGATACGTTTGTGGACCGGGTGAATGCGGTGAGCAGCGCACAGATCCGGGACGCGTTCCAACGGCGCCTGCGCCCGGAACGCTTCATCACCGTCATGGTGGGGCCGGTGCAGCCGGCAAAGTGACGGTTGTTTCCGGAGCCGTGGCACGACGGGACGCGCCATGACGGCAGTTGCGGGAAAGATCAGGATTATCGGCGGCGCCTGGCGCGGGCGCAGACTGGCCGTGGCGGCCCACCCGGGTTTGCGGCCCACGCCGGACCGGGTACGGGAGACGCTGTTCAACTGGTTGGCGGGCGCAGTGGGCGGCGCGCGCTGCCTGGACTTGTTTGCCGGCGCCGGCGCGCTGGGTTTCGAAGCCCTGTCCCGCGGCGCCCGCGGCGTAACGCTGGTTGAGCAGAACCGGCAACTGGTGCAGCAACTGAAGACCGCACGCGCGGCCCTGGACGCGCAACAGGCCGAGATCATTTGCGCGGATGCCCTTGCCTGGTTGGAACAGGAACAGGAACCGTTCGACATCGTGTTCCTGGACCCCCCGTTTCACCGGGATTACGTGAAAAAAACTTGTGCCCTGCTGGCAAACAAGGGACACTTGAGGCCTGCCGCATACGTCTATACCGAAGCCGAGCCGGGCGCCGCGCCCCCCGGTCCGGCCCTGCAGGCACTGAAACAGGCGCAGGCCGGCCAGGTAGAATACAGTTTGTACCGCTACACAGGAGAGATGAATGAATTTGACGGCGCTGTATCCGGGCACGTTTGACCCGATCACCAACGGTCATACGGACATCGTCGAGCGCGCCGCGCGCATGTTCGACCTGGTGATTGTCGGGGTCGCCAGGAGCACGGGCAAAACCACCACGTTTTCCACCGCGGAACGGGTCGCCCTGGCCCGGGAATCCCTGGCCCACGTCGCCAACGTGGAAGTGACCAATTTTTCCGGGCTGATGACGGCGTTTGCCAAGCAGAAAGAGGCCAGGATTATCGTGCGCGGCCTGCGCGCCGTGTCCGATTTCGAGTACGAGTTCCAGATGGCCAGCATGAACCGGCAGCTCTACGACCAGGCCGAAACCCTGTTCCTGACCCCGTCCGAGCACCTGAGCTACATCTCCTCCAGCCTGGTGCGGGAGATCGCCGCACTGGGCGGTGACGTCACCCGCTTCGTCCCCGGCCCGGTGAACGCGGCCTTGCAGGACAGGTTTTCCGGCTGAGGCGCCCATTTGCCATGATCTACATTAGAATATGCCTCATCGCCATCCTGCTGTACGCCCTCACCCCGGCGCAGGCTGACAACGCGCCGGCCCATGCCATAGCCAGCGCCCACCCCCTGGCAACACAGGCCGGGGTGGAAATCCTGGCGCAGGGCGGCAACGCGTTTGACGCCGCGATTGCCGTCAGCGCCGCCCTGGGTGTGGTGGAACCCTTCAGCTCCGGCTTCGGCGGCGGCGGCTTCTGGCTGCTGCACCGCGCCGGCGACGGCAAGCAGGTAATGCTGGACGGCCGCGAGACCGCCCCGGCGCTGGCGCACGAGCGCATGTATCGCGACGAGCAGGACAACGTGATCAAGGATGCCTCCATGAAAGGCCCGCTGGCCGCGGGCATTCCCGGCATGCCGGCGGGCCTGGCATACCTGGCCGAACACTACGGCCGCCTGCCGCTGCGCCAATCCCTGGCCCCGGCAATACGTTACGCCGAAGAAGGTTTCAAGGTAACGTCACGCTACCATCGGCTGGCCACATACATGACGGACACGCTGAACCGGTACCCGCCCGCGGCGGAGATTTTCCTGCAAAACGGCAAACCGCCCCGTATCGGCTATCTGGTGCGGCAGGAAGCGTTGGCGCATACCCTGGAGGCTATTGCGGAGCAGGGCCGGGACGGTTTTTACCGGGGTCAGGTGGCGCAACAGATGGTGCGGGAAGCGCGCCGGCACGGGGGCATCTGGCGCCTGGAAGACCTGGAATCCTACCGGGTGGTGGAACGCGAGCCGATCATATTCCAGTACCGGGATATCCGCATCGTGTCCGCGCCGCCGCCTTCCTCCGGCGGCATCGTCATGGCCCAGGCGTTGCATATCCTGCAGCAGTTCAACCTGGACGAGATGAGCAGCGTGCAGCGCAAGCACCACGTTATTGAAGCGATGCGGCGCGCGTTCCGCGACCGCGCGCTGTTCCTGGGCGACCCGGATTTTTTCGAGGTGCCGGTGCCGCGACTGTTGGACCCGGCCTACCTGGAAGGTCTGGCGCTGACCATTGACGCGCAGCGGGCCACCCCCAGCGATGTCCTCGGCGACGGCCCCGAACTGACGCAGACCGGGACCCAGACCACGCATTTTTCCGTACTGGACAAGGAAGGCAACCGCGTCGCCGGCACCTTGAGCGTGAATACCCTGTTCGGTTCCTGCTTCGTGGCGGAAGGAACCGGCGTGCTGTTCAATAACGAAATGGACGACTTCTCCATCAAGCGCTTGACGCCCAATGCCTACGGCTTGATCGGCGACGAGGCCAACGCCATCGCGCCGGGCAAGCGCCCGCTGTCCAGCATGACCCCCACGTTCCTGGAGACGCCGGACCGGGTCGGTATCGTCGGCACGCCGGGCGGCAGCCGTATCATCAGCATGGTAATGCTGGCGGCGCTGGATTTTGCCGAGGGCAAGCCGCCGGATTCCTGGGTGAGCCTGCGCCGCTTCCACCACCAGTACCAGCCGGACCAGGTGCAGTTCGAACTGCACGGCCTGACCGAGTTTGAACAACAACGCCTCGGCGGACTGGGCCACGAACTGAAGGAGATCACGCGCCGCTACGGCAACATGCAGGCGATATTATGGGACCGGACGGAGAACCGGGTGCACAGCGCCAGCGACCCCAGAGGTGAAGGACTGGCCGTAGTCGTGGAATAGTTGTTCGGTAAGTATTGACTCCTGACCGGCTTCAACATAAAATCTCCTTATGTCCACCGCACTGTATAGAGCACTCATTGATGCTGGCGCATCCGAGGACAGGGCTGCCAAGGCCTCGGAGGAACAGGAGCGTGTTTTTCGTATGGAAAAAGACATCGTGGAGATCAAGGGACGGTTGAACCTCCTCATTGCCGTTGTGATCCCTTTGTTGGTGATTATTATCGTCAGGCTGTTCGGTATTGCCTGAATGGTCAGCGTTGACAGCGCGCACAGTAATACGTGGAACGCTGGCCCTGGCGTAGCTGCCTGATGCTGCCCGCACAGACCTTGCATGGCTGCCCGGCGCGGTCGTACACGTTCAGGTCCAGTTTGAAATAGCCCGGCGCGCCGTCACCACCGACAAAATCGCGCAAGGTGGTCCCCCCGCTCGCCAGCGCCGCTTGCAGCACTTCTTTGATAGCCCCGGCCAATGCCAGATAACGCTTGAGTGAGACGTTCCCGGCTTTGCGCAATGGATGGATGCCGCTGCGGAACAGCGCCTCGCTGGCATAGATGTTGCCCACGCCGACCACGATGCGGCTGTCCATGATGCAGGTCTTGATCGACTGTGTCCTGTTGCGGGACAAACCGTACAGGTGCTCGCCGGTAAAGTCCGGCCCCAACGGCTCCGGCCCCAAGTGGCGCAACAGGGGGTGTTGCAACGGGTCCTGTTCAGTCCAGTGGATGGAGCCGAAACGCCGGGGGTCGCGCAGGCGCAGGCAGGTGTGGTCCGCAAACACGAAATCAACGTGATCGTGCTTGCCGGGAGCGGCAGCCGCGGCCAGTACGCGCAGGCTGCCGGACATGCCCAGGTGCAATAGCACACTGCCGTGTTCCAGGTAAAAAATCAGGTACTTCGCCCGTCGTCCCACCCCGGTGAAGCGCCGGCCTGCCAGCGCCGGCGCCAGCGCGGCGGGCACCGGCCAACGCAAACGTTGTTGCCGGATTACCACAGCTTGGATGGTTTTATCCACGACGTGGGGCGCAATCCCCCGCCGTGTTGTTTCAACCTCGGGCAGTTCCGGCATAACCAGGGAAAGAGTGAGAAAAAATCACTGAATTGTCAACGGGCTGCTTTTTCCTTAAAACAACTTGCTGTAACATTATTTTGGTATTTTGCATG
>LXNI01001663.1_pt1 | contig 18165 bp, 17 predicted proteins | sample 809091 | NCBI WGS metagenome assembly LXNI01 (sample SAMN04870527, study PRJNA318959) | sponge metagenome | biome: 01000161; feature: marine sponge reef; material: water | host: Sarcotragus foetidus | place: Greece: Milos, Mediterranean Sea | collected 2013-05-29 | depth 5-7 m | reverse complement strand
GTGCAACCGGTCGGCCAACGCAGACTCGCCAACATAGCGGTAGTCCACGGAGAGACGTTGGCGCGCACGCTCATCGGTCGCGTCTCGACTGTCCACCGAGGTGCCGAAAACCACCGACCCGTAGTCCGACAGGATGCGTGTGTCCGTAACGTTCGAGAACCGATCCAGGTTCAGCGTGATCCGATGCGCGCCGGCCAAGGCGAAACTGACTTTCGCAACGGTGTTGTTCGAGACGATGGACTGCGGATCGGGAATCTCGCGCATCGGTCCGAAGCCGCCGACGACCCCGGCATTGGCCTGCTCGCTTGCGTCGCGGCGCGTGTGGCGGAGCAGGCCCGCGACCGACTCGTCGCCCGCCGCAAAGGTGAGCGCCCCGCTCGCCCCCTCGTCCGCGCTCGAGTAGCCCACCTTGAACCCCGCGTAGAGGTCTCGCTCCGCGAGATATTGCTGCGGCTGCAGGGTCGTAAACGCCACGACGCCGCCGATCGCATCGCTTCCCCACAACGCGGAGATTGGCCCGCGAGCGATCTCGGCTCTGCTCAAGCTGTCGACGTCGACGAAGTCGCGACGCGCGCTCAGGAAGGGCCCGAAACTGAATTCGTCCGGCACGCGGACACCGTCGACGAGGGTGAGTACGCGGTTGCCGTCCATGCCACGGATGTTGAAGCCGGTGAGGCCGAAGCGGCTGCCCGTGCCGCCGACCGAAACGCCGGGCTCGAAGCGCACGAGGTCGGCGATGTTGCGCGTTAGTTCGCGTTCAATCCGCGCGCTGTCGATGACGGTTATGGTCGCCGCGACATTGGCGGCGTCGCGCGCCGTCCGGGTGCCTACGACAGTGACGGTCTCCAGCCGATCGTCATCCCTGCCGCCCGCTTCATCGTCGTCCCTGTCGTCGGCCGCGATCGGCCCTGCGCTGAACGCGATCGCCGCCGCCACGAGTAGGAATTGGTTGCGCATGTGACATGAACCCATTCATCAAGTTCCCCACACCATAACGCAAATAACAACGATTTGCATTAGCAAGCCGGCCCGTCTCCCCCTCGGCTCCCGGATTCAGTCACTTGGCGACGGTTCCCGCCAATCCGGACACCACCGCGCCGCGCCCTTCGATCTGGTAGACGGTCAGCGGTGCCGGCTCCGCCGGCTCGACGAAGGCCTCGCCGCGCTCCATGGCTTCGTGGCGCAACCAGGCCACGGCTTGGCGCGGCGACAGGTCGATTCGGCGCAAGGTGCCTTCGGCGACGATCTCGCGCCCCTTGGCTTCGGCCGGGAAGACGATCACGTCGTCCTGCACCTTGAGCCGAATCGTCTCGCTGGACTGGCGATCCAGGATGTCCACCCAGCATCCCTTCATCGGGCAGACATCGTCCACCAGCCCCACGACCTTGACGTGTCGACCGACATAGCTGTCTGGATTCGCCGTGAGTTCCGCGATGCGCACGGCCGTCGCGTCCGACAGGGGTTCCCCGAACCCGGTGTCCGTCGCAGCCGACACCAGCGCCCCAACGGCCGCCAAGGCGCAAATGACGGAGGCAATGACCCGTCGTGCTCGCCGGCTGACGGCCTTCGTCGCGCTCTTGCGAACGTGTTCTGAAAGCGTAATCGTTAACATTTGTAATATGTCCTTGTACCACTCAGAATTGCCGGTCTCCGCTCGCGGACCGCCCGAGACCAAACAGACGATAACAGAAACGCATTTGCAAACGATTGTCATTTACTATACGTTCCGGCTGGTCAACCATCGAAATCAGGAGCATGGACCATGACCAGCAGCCACCATCGTCGGCCGGCAACGCTCTGTGCCGTGGCACTCAGCACAGTTCTCGCCCTGTCGACGGTCGCAGACGGCCACGACGATCACGGCGATGGGCCACGAACGGCAACTGTCATCGCCCTCGGCGCACCCGTGGGCGGAACCCTGGGCGGCGACGGCGACGTGGATGTCTTCCGCTTCGACCTCGTGGGCCAGACCCAAGTCGAGATCCGCACCACCGGGCAAACCGATACGACGGGCGAACTCACCGACAGCGCCGGCACGAGTCTCGCCACCGACGAGGACGGCGGGCCCGGGGACAATTTCAGCATCAGCCAGGACCTCGGTCTCGGCGTGTACTACGTCCACGTCAACGGTACCGGGGACTACGCGATCGACATCAGGACGGTCGGGGAACGCGACGATCTCCATGGCGATACGTTGGAATCCTCGACCTTGCTGCGCCTCCTGAGCGGTGCGGAAGTGGCCGCTGTCACCCCGTCGGCCCTGCTGTATACCGCAGGGCGTATATTCCCAACCGCCGACGACATCGACGTGTTCCGGCTCGATGTTCCGTACAACGGAACGGACCTTGTGCTCCGGGCGGTCGGCACCGCCAACGCCAACGGTACCCTGGTCGACAGCGCCGACATGGAAATCATGGCGCACACCGGCGACGGCAACTTCCGCATCGCCACAACGCTCGACGCCGGAATCTACTACCTGAGAGTCAGCGCCGCGGACCGCGGCGCCTATCGCGTGCTGGCGCAATACTCCGGCGGCGAGGGAGCCACCGACACGAAGGACAGCGACGGCGACGGCATCTCGGACAGCGAGGACGGCGACCGCGACGGCGACGGTGTCGACAACGCCCTAGATGCCTTCCCCGACGATCCGATGGAGACCACGGACGCCGACGCCAACGGCGTGGGCGACAACACGCAGCCGATCGCCCTGACCTACAACTACGTGGGGGCTGCCAGCGACGGTTCCTCCGTCAGCTACACCGGCCAGACCGCGCGGCAGATGCTGATCTCCGCGATGAAGGCGGAAATCGGTGGTCTCGCAGAGGACATCGGCATGGAAGACGCCGTGCGTGCGCGGCTGAACTTCTACATGACCGGTGACGGCGTCGACGACACGCCGCACGGCTTCACGGTCGCAGGCGGCGAGCCGGTCATACCAGGACCGACCTACGGCGACGTGAGCACCGGCAAAAACCTCGGCAGCAAGACCGCGGGCCAGGACAAGGCCGAGCATGTGCTCGGCGGCGAGTTCTTCGGCTGGGCGGAGCTCGCAGACGGGTCCATGCCGATCGACCTCACCAACCACTTCATCGAACGCCTGGTCCTCGAGGCGACCGACGGCAATACGCCGCTGATCTCGACCGTCGACGGTCAGGTCGCAGTGGACGGCGTCTACGTGGACGAGCACGGCCGGGACTACCAGCAACTGATGCAGAAGTTCCTAGGGGGAGCGGTGGCATTCTCCCAGGGCACCACCGACTATCTGCAGACCACGTGGGGCGACTATCTCACCCCAGTCGATGGCAAGGACTACACCGGCGCCGAGCACAAGTTCGACGAGGCGTTCGGCTACTACGGCGCTGCCCGAGACATCAACGACTACACGGACGACGAGGCCGCTGCCGCGGGTGGTCGCGACGGCTGGGAGCTTGGCTATCACAATACCAACGACGACGGCAGCATCGACCTGCGCGCGGAGTTCGTCTTCGGCCACGCCCAGAACTGCGCCAAGCGCGACCGCGGCTCGAACGGCGCGACGGATTACTCCAAGGAAGCCGTGGACGCCTTCCTGATCGGCCGGCAGATCCTGAGCGACGCGGCCGAGTCGGGAGCGGGCTTGAGCGATGACCAACTGGTCGCGCTGCACGACCAGATCGCGATCGCCGCCAAGACCTGGGAGAAGTGCATCGCGGCGACGGTCGTGCACTACATCAACGACACCGTCGGCGATATGGGGGAGTACGTGGCGCCGAATTTCGCGGACCTCGACAACTTCAAGAACGTCGCCAAGCACTGGGGCGAAATGAAGGGCTTCGCGCTCGGCCTGCAGTTCAGTCCGTTCTCGCCGTTCCGGGACGGCTCGGTGGACGGCGTTACGGTCGACAGCCTGAAGACCGTGCTCTCGCTGATGGGCGATGCGCCCGTGCTGGCGGACGGCTCGCAAGGCGGCGTTGCCGCCACGGACGGCGCTCAAGCCGCCATCGACGCCTACATCGACGACCTCATGGAAGCCCGCGACATCCTGGAGACGGCCTACGGCTTCGATCCCGACGTGGTGGAAAATTGGTAGCCCTGTCGGGGACAGTGGGTGCCCGCAGTCGACCGGGACTCCCGGTCCTGCTGGGCACCCTCCTGGCCCTGACACTCGCGGGATGCGTCGACAGCTCCCGCGAGCCGGAGCAGCCACGCCCTGCACCTCCCCCGCCAACGGCCGGCGGCGACGAAGCGGAGGAGGTCGAGCAGGAAGAGGAGTTCACGGCCCTCGACATGCTCGCCAACCTCGCCGACGCCGTCGTCGTGCCGAACTACGTCGCGCTGGCGGACGCAACGGAGGCGTTCGCCGACGACGATGGCGTGCTCGCCGGGTACTGCGAGGCGATCGGCACCGACACGGAAGACGCGGCCCGCAGCGAGGCCCGCGATGGATGGCGCGATGCGATGGCTGCCGTGCAAACCACCGAAATGCACGTCTTCGGCCCGGTGGCGGACAATGGCGAGGCGCTGCGCAAGCGCATCCTGTCCTACGCCGATGCCCCCTTGAGTACCTGCGGCGTCGACATCTCCGTGGTTCTCGCCGGCGACGAAGGCTTCGACATCCAGTCGCGATCGCTCAACCAGCGCGGCTACGGGGCCATCGAATACCTGCTGTTTAACGACGACCTCACGCATACGTGCGCACCCCAAGTGCCCGCCACTGCGAATTGGAACGGGCTCGGGGAGACGGAGCGGCACCAGGCACGCTGCGAGCTTGCCCAAGCAATCGCCGATGATGCCGCGGAGGCTGCCGCCACCGTGGCGGACCGTTGGGATCCGGACGGCGGCGACTTCCGCGGCACGTTCCTGGATCCCGAAACCACCGGGGAGGCGCTGCAGCATCTCACGGACGGCATCTTCGCCATGGACCTGCTCGTCAAGGATCGCAAGCTCGGAATCCCGACCGGCATCCACGACGACTGCTCCTCGGCGGCCTGCCCGGACCTCGTGGAGTCGCCGTACGCGCGTAACTCGCTGACCAATGTCCGCGCCAACGCAGCGTCCTTCAAGACGCTATTCGAAGGCGGCGACGGATTGGGCTTCGACGACTTCATCGTGAACGAGGAATTCGCGGACGTCGCCGACCGATTCGCCGCGAACACCCAGGACATCATCGACTACATCGACGACATCGATAGCGCGCTCTACGACCAGGTTCTCGCCATCGAGGACGGCGACCGCGGCACGGAGTGCCTGAACGCGTTCTCCGGTCCAGACCTCCGAGCCGAGCTGTCCGCCTGCACCCTCGTCGGCCTGGTCAAACGGGTCACCGACGACCTGAAGATCGACTTCGTCACCATTGTCGGCGTGGCCCTGCCCGGCGGCGCCCAGACGGACAACGACTGAACAGATGGGTTCCTACGCGTTACGTTGCGCTCTCGTGACAGCCATGGGTGTCCTCGCCTTGCCGGGCGCCGCCCAGGAAGACATCGCGGTCGAACCGCGTATCGAGGAAGTCGTCGTCATCGGCTCCCGCCAGGACGCCGATACCGTTGCCGGCGCCGGGACGCTGGTGGATCAGGACACGCTCGAGCAGTTCGACTACGTCGACCTTACCCAGGTGCTGTCCACGGTACCCGGCGTGTACACGCGCGAAGAGGACGGCTTCGGCCTGCGCCCCAACATCGGCATCCGCGGTGCATCGGCCGAACGCAGCCAGAAGATCGCCATCATGGAGGACGGCGTGTTGATCACGCCCGCCCCCTATTCTGCGCCGGCCGCCTACTACGTGCCGAACATCAGCCGCATCCACGCCGTCGAGGTCCTCAAAGGCCCCGCCGCCATTCGCCACGGTCCGCACACCGTGGGCGGCGCTGTCAATTTCGTGACGCGCCCGGTGCCGGACAAGCCGCTCGCGGAGGTCGACTTAAGCGCCGGCAACCACGGCTTTCACAAGGTCCAGGCCGCCTATGGGAGGCCGCTCGAAACAACCGCCTACCTCATCGAGGCCATGCGCTACGGCAGCACGGGCTTCAAGGACCTCGACGGCGGCGGCGACACCGGCTTCGTCCGCCACGCGCTCGACATGAAATGGCGTTGGGAGCCTGGCGGTGAACGCGACCAGCAATTCACCGTGAAACTCGGCTACGCCGACGAGGATGCGGACGAAACCTACCTCGGCTTGGCCGACCGCGACTTCGACCGCAATCCCGTGCGCCGCTACCGGGCTTCGCAGCTCGCACGTTTCCAGTCCTCGCACATGCTCGCCCACGTCAACTACGGGGTCGCTTTCAACGGGCACCTCCGTCTCAACGCGAAGGCCTACTGGAACCAGTTCGACCGGCAGTGGAACAAAGTGGACGGTTTCATGGCGGGGCCCGCAGTGCATTCGGTGCTGACACGACCCGGAAACTACACGCGCCAGTTTCAACTCTTGCGCGGCGAGATCGATTCAACGCCCACCGACGCCGACATCATCGACGTCACCAACAACGACCGGGCGTTCGACGTCAAGGGCGTCCAACTTACCGCAACGGCCACGGGACTTTTCGCGGCCCTCAAGCATCGGGCAACCGCCGGCGTGCGCGTGCACCGTGACCAGGTCGACCGCGACCATCGCCAGCGCGGCTACCTCATGACGGCCGGCAACCTGGTCTCCGACGGCATCGCGCGCGGCTCGAAAGCGCGCAACCACGGGGGCACCGACGCCTACGCGGTGTTTGTCGCCGACGAGGTCACGCGCGGGGACTGGCGCGTCACCATGGGCGTCCGCTACGAGGACATCTCCGGCGCGTTCGACGATCTACGCGCCGGAGTGCGCCGCGTCGGCGCGCAGTCGGTGGTCTCGCCCGGGATGGGCGTCCACTGGCAGACAACGCAACGCTTAAGCTTCCTCGCCGGCGCCTACCGTGGATTCTCGCCCGCCGGGCCCGGATCTCGGGATGTCGATCCGGAGCAGAGCGCGAATCTCGAGTACGGCTTCCGCTACGCGACGCCGTCGCTGCGCTTCGAGGCCATCGGCTTCTTCAGCGACTACGACAACCTCCTGGGCCGCTGCCGAGTCAGCGACAGCGGCTGCCAGGCCGGCGAGGAGTTCAACGGCGGTCGCGTGGAAATCGCCGGCGCCGAGATCGTCGGCTGGGCGCAGTTCCCATTGACGCAAGCTGTCTCACTCGAACTGGACGTCACCTACACGTACAGCGAGTCGGCATTCCAGACCAGCTTCCTGTCGCAGTTCACGCAGTGGGGCCTGGTCCGCCGCGGCGCCGAGTTGCCCTATCTGCCCGAGCACATTGGACGGGTCTCCGCCAAGCTCATCACCGGCCGTTGGGAGGCCTCCGCGGCGGTCCGCGGTCAAGCGCAGATGCGCGAGGAGCCGGGGTACGAGGATCTCGAGGACGGCCTGCACGCGGATGGTTTCCTCATCCTCGACCTGGCCCTGGCCCGACGTTTCGCCGATACGACGCTTGTACAGTTCTTGGTCGGCAACGCGACCGACGAAGCGGCCATCGTGTCCCATCGCCCGTTCGGCGCTCGACCCAACCGGCCGCGATCCCTGGTTGTACGCATCAAGTACGCGTTTTAGAAATCCCGGTGTGGTCCGAGATCATGTGGGATCTGCTTCTCGCGCCGCTTTCGGCACCGCTCGATCCGTCCAAGCGCCTGTTCTGGGCATGCCTCTTGAGCTCGCTGGTGCTGGCGTCGGTGGCGGTGACCATCCACTCCGGCCGGTTCGACTTGCGCGCACAGTTGCGTGCCCTCCTCGACCGGGAGTACTGGCTCAACCGGTCCACGCTGCAGGACGTCGGCCTGCTGTTCCTCAACAACGCGATTCGCGTGCTTGTCCTGGTGCCCATCGTCGGCAGTCATCTCGCCATGACTCTCGCCACCGGCCGGTTCCTGCAGGCGAACCTGGGTGATGCGCCGACGATTGAAATGCCGTGGTTCTCCATCGCCACGATCTACGGGCTGACGTTCTTCGTCGCCGAAGACGCAAGCCGCTTCGGTCTGCACCTCGCCCTGCACCGCTCTCGCCTGCTGTGGCGGTTCCACCGCGTCCACCACAGCGCACGAACACTTAACCCGCTGACCCTGTTCCGGCAGCATCCCGTGGAGCAGACGCTCTACTTCGCCCGCGGCACGCTGGTCTTCGGCGTCGTAAGCGGCTTCTTCATCTGGCTATTCGGGCGCCACTTGTCGACGTTCGACATCCTCGGCGTCGACCTCCTGGGTTTCCTCTTCAACATGGCGGGCGCGAACCTGCGCCACTCCCACGTCTGGCTGTCGTTCGGTCCCTTCGAGCGGTGGTTCGTGAGCCCGGCACAGCATCAACTGCACCACAGCCGCGACCACGGCAATGTCAACCTAGGCTCGTACTTGGCGATCTGGGATCGCCTGCTCGGCACCGCGCATCGCGCCGGCACCAAGCGCGAATTGGCCTTCGGATTGCCCGAACAAGTGCCCGGGGGTATCGAGGTGGTTCAGTCCCTGCGCCGCGGCGCCGCGCCCACGCGCGCCATGCCGCCGTCCACGGCCACGACTTCGCCGGTGACATAACGCGACGCATCGCTCGCGAAGAACAGCACCACGTCGGCGACATCGTCGCCGAATCCCCAGCGTTTGAGGGCGATGCCGTCCTCGAGGCGTTCGATGAGACCCGGGACGTTCTGCCGATCCCCTTCCCAGATCGCCGTCGCGATGAGCCCCGGGCAGATGGCGTTGACGCGAATCCCGTCCGCGCCCCAGTCGGACGCCAGCGCCCGCGTCATCGCATCGACCGCGCCCTTGGTGCCCGCGTAGGCGACTCGCCCCAGCGGACCGCGAAGGCTCGCGATGGACGAGATGTTGATCACCGAACCGCCGCTGCGGGCCGCCATGGACGGTCCGAGCCCGAGGGTGAGCATCAGGAGCGAGCGAACGTTGATGGAGAAGACGAGATCGAAGTCCTCTTCCGAGAGTTCGTCGGGCTCGCGGCGCATCGGGATGCCCGCGTTGTTGACCAGGATGTCGACGCCGTCGACCGCTGCAAGCACGCGATCCGCCAACTCCGTACCGGCTCCCGGCGGTGCCAGGTCCGACTCCAGGATGATCGGTTCGTGCGCCAGGTCCGCCGCCACGCGCTCGAGATCCGCAACAGTGCGGCCCGTCAGCACAACCCGTGCGCCGGCCGCGTCCAAGGCGCGGGCGCTGGCCTCGCCGATGCCACGACTGGCACCCGTCACCACGGCGACCCTGCCGTCAAGTTCACCCATTGTCCGTGCCCTCCTCCGGCGCGAGTTCGCCGAGCGCATACACGCCGCGCTTGTTCCACTCCGCACCGTTCTCGTAGCCACCGTAACCCTGCCAAGGCTTGAAGCCGATCAGCTTCAGCAACTCGGGCGACGCCGCCTCGAGCACTTCCGGGCGGGTGCCGAGCAGGTAGTTCTCCTGCTGGCGAAACTGTGGCGCGCAGAAATTGGTCGTCAGCCCGATGCGCGGTTCCCCGGTCCTGTTCTCGCCGGTCGAGTGCCAGGTTCGACCCTCGAAGATCGCCACCGTGCCCGCCGGGCCGACCGCCGGAACCCACCCGGCGTCGCCGTCGAGGTCGTGGTCGGGCTGGCGTCCGCTCAGATGGCTGCCCGGCACCAGCAGTGTGGCGCCGTTCTCGGGCGTAAAGTCGGTGAGCATCCACATGGCGTTGCAGACCACCGCCGGCGCAATTGTCGTCGGCTGCATCGAGGCATCGCCGCCCACATGGTGGCCGCGGTTGCCCGCGCGAGTCACCGAGCCCGGCTTGATCAGCGTCTCCTTGTCCTCGTTCGTCGGCGGCGGCATCCAGAACTGGTCGGTGTGGAATGCCGTCCTGCTCCCGGAGTGCGCGAAATGGGCGCGGTAGGAGCTCAGGAGGTACTCCCTGCCGAGGACATGCTCCACCACGGCATGCAAGCCTGGATGGAAGATCATGTCGCGGAACACCTGTCCCTTGTTGAGCAGGAAAACGACGAGTTGCTTGCCGTCCGGCAACCGGCGGGTGATGCCGCGCTGCCGCTCGGCTTCGCTTTGCTCGAACAGACGCGTCCGCAAGGCGGCAAGCTGTTCCGGGTCAAGCGCACCTTTAAGCAGGCAGTAGCCCCAGGCGTCGATGTCCCGCTTGGCGCGCTCGAGGTCCGTGGTTGGTGTCGGAAGATGCTGGGTCATAGTTCGTCTCTTGCCGGGGAAACCCTATCACAGCACTCGGTTCGGGCCGCGTGGATAAGCAGTGTAAGCAATGGCCCTTGCACAAAGGGCACGATGCGGCGGGGACGTCCGCGCCCCGTCAGGCGGCACCGCTCCCATCCGGCGTCTCGCGGCCGTAGCGGTCGTCGAAGCGGACGATATCGTCTTCGGACAACGTCTCGCCGACCTGCACCTCGATGACCACGAGCGGCTCCTGCCCCGCGTTGCCGAGGCGATGCCGGGTTCCGACGGGGATGTAGGTCGACTCGTCCGGGCGCAAGGTGAACCGCTCGTCGCCGCGCGTCACTTCGGCCTGCCCGCGGACCACCACCCAGTGTTCCGCGCGATGCCGGTGCAACTGCAGCGACAACGACTCGCCCGGCGACACGGTGATTCGCTTGACCAGGAAGCCCGGGCCGCCCTTGATGGTCTCCGCGTGACCCCACGGGCGATACGCCGTGGTGTGCAGCCGGTGTTCGGTGCGGGAGCTCGAGTCCATCGCGTCGACCAGGCCCTTCACGTCCTGCGCGCGCTTGCGGTCGGCAACGAGCACGGCGTCCGAGGTTTCCACCACCACGACGTCGTCCAACCCCAGTGCAGCCACGAGGCGGTCGCTGGACCGAAGGACCGAGTTGCGCGTGTCCAGGGCGATCACGTCGCCGCGTGTCGCGTTGCCAGCATCGTCGCGGGGTACGGTGGCGCCAAGTGCATCCCAGGAGCCGATGTCGGCCCAGCCCATGTCCGTGGCAACCACCATGGCCTTCCCGGTTCGCTCCATGACCGCGTAGTCCACCGAGTCCGCCGGGCAGTCGAGGAATGCCTTCCCCGGCCGCGCGAATCCAAGGTCCCGGGTCTCGTCCGCGGCCGCAGCGGTGCACGCCGCCAGTATGTCCGGTCGAAACGACTGCAACTCGTCCAGGAAGGTGCTCGCACGAAACAGGAACATGCCGCAGTTCCAGGTGTAACCGCCTTCGGCCAAGTACTGCTCGGCGAGGGCTTTCGAGGGCTTCTCCGTGAACGCGGCGACCTCGGCTATGCAGGGGTCCGCGCTCCCCGCCCCTCGCCGAATATAGCCATAGCCCGGCTCTGGATGCGTGGGCGGCGCGCCGAACACCATGAGGCTGCCCTCCGCGGCAAAGGGCATGGCACGGCGGATCGCTCCTCGGAAAGCGTCCCCGTCGTCGACGTGGGAATCGGCGGCCAAGACCAGGAGAAGCGGGTCCGTGCCACCGTTCATCGCGCGCAACGCCGCAAGCGCGACCGCCGGTGCGGTATTGCGGCGCACCGGCTCGAGCACGATGGTGCCGGGCCGGACACCCTCCAGGCGGCACTGCTCCGCGACGACGAACCGATGTTCCTCGTTGCACACGATCACCGGTGCCTCGTGCGGCAACCCGTCGAGGCGCGCGAGCGTATGCTGCAGCATGGTCTTGTCGCCGATCAGCTTCAGGAACTGCTTCGGATAGAGTTCCCGCGACAGCGGCCACAGCCGGGTGCCGGACCCGCCGGCGAGGATCACCGGCTGCAGCCTACTCGATCGGGTGTCCGCGTCGTCCATGGCGGCATGTTACGCCACGGCACCTCGGGCGCTTACACTTACCGGATGGATTGGATCGTCACCACGTGGTTGCTCGTGGACGAGTGGATCGGCGCTGCGCTCGGCGTGCTCGTCGTGCTGTGCCTGATTCGCGAGAAGCTTATGGCGTGGCCGCTCGGCGTCGCCTATGTGCTGGTGTCCATCACGCCGCTCCTCGAGGCCAAGTTGTACGCCAACCTGGCACTGCACCTTGTCGGCTTCCTGCCCTTGAACCTGTACGGCTGGTACCACTGGCTGTTCGGAGGCGCGGATCGAGACGACCTGCCCGTCACCCGTGTCGGCAGCGGCACGGCCATCCTGCTCGCGGCCCTGTGCATGGTGGCCGCCCTGGCCTTGGGTTGGTACTTCGCGACGAACACCGACGCCGCGTTCCCGTACTGGGACAACGCGGTGTTCGCCATGAGCCTCGCCGCCATGTGGCTGACCGCGCGCAAGTACATCGAGAACTGGCTGGTCTGGTTCGTGGTGAACATCATCTCTGTCGGCCTGTATTTCTCCCAAGGGATCTACCCTTACGCGTTCCTGTACACGCTCTACATCCCGATGGCGGTCTGGGGCTACATCAGTTGGCTGCGGTCCATGGCGACGCGGACTTAGCGGGTCGACGGTACGCGGGCCTCCGGGCCTGCAATGAACCTCGTAACAAGAGAGTGCGGACGGGGCGTCCTCGTACCACTAAGCGACGAGGCGCTCTTCCAAGGCCTCGAACGTCGCATCGGCGACCCCTTCGAGCGACAACATGCTGCGCACCGAGCCGTACTCCGTGCGGACGCCGTCGAGGAACCCGAGAATGCGATCCGCCGGCGTCGCCATGCGCGCTCGAATCTCGTCGAGATCACCTTCCGGCGTTCGACCAATGGCGTTGAGATAGGCGATCAGTCCGTCGATGGCCGCATTGCTGCGGTCGTATTCCTCGCCGATGCGCTGGTCGTCCACGCCGAGGAGGTCCATGACGATCGCGACAAGAATCCCGGTGCGGTCCTTGCCCGCCGTGCAGTTGACCAGCACCGGGTATTGCGCCTCCTCCGCCAACAGTTCCACGCAACGCGCAAACCGGTCCGCGGCGCCGACCTTCAAGTAGTCGAGGTAGCGGCCCGACGTGATCCCGGGGCCACGCACGGCGTTCAGTTCCGCGATGAACTCCGCCATGGGGACGTCGGGTCGGAACACCGACCGGTGCACCACGACGTCCGGCGGCTCTCCCGACCGGGCTGGAGCTGCGCCCGCGACCTCGTCCGGGTGACGCAGGTCGAGCACCGTTCGCACGTGCGCGCGAAACCAGTCCCGGTCGCGCGGCGAAATCCGCTCCCAGGCACCGGCGCGGTAGAGCCTTCCCGGGCGCATCCGACCGCCGCGCGCGGTCGCGTAGCCTTCAACGGCGCGCAGGTTGTGCAGGCCGTCCATGGGGATGATGTAGTCCGCATTGCTCCGCCGCGGATCCGGCATGGTCGTTCCTCGAGATTCCGATGCCGCTATAGTAGACGCAGGCCATGTCAAACACGTGGCGATGAGGCGATGAGGAGGAAACGATGGCACAACGAGACGCGAGCAGCGGCGAAGGCGAACTGTCCCGGCGGGAGTTCGTCGGCACCTCGGTCAAGGGCGCGGCGGCGGTGGCGCTCGCGGCGCCGATCTTGACGCAGCCCGCCCACGCCCAAGGCGGTGGACTACCCATGAGGGCGCTCGGCAAGACAGGTGCGGAAGTCTCCGCGCTGTGCCTCGGCGGCTGGCATATCGGCTTCGCGGCGCAGCAAGACGAGGCCGAGGCAATTCGCATCATGCATGCCGCCGTCGACTTTGGGCTGACCTTCTTCGACAACGCCTGGGACTACCACGACGGCGGCAGCGAGATCGTCATGGGCAAGGCGCTCGCAACGGACGCCAAGCGCGACAAGGTCTTCCTGATGACCAAGGGCTGCGACCGCGACTACGAAGGCGCCATGCGCTGCATCGACGAGAGCCTCAAGCGCCTGCAGACCGACTACCTCGACCTCTGGCAGTTCCACGAGATCGTCTACGACAACGATCCCGACTGGGTATTCGAGCAAGGCGGCATCCGCGCGGCCGTCGAAGCCAAGGAGGCCGGCAAGATCCGCCACATCGGCTTTACCGGCCACCGCGATCCCCGTATCCATCAGACGATGCTCGATAAACCCTTCGACTGGGAGACCGTCCAGCTCCCCATCAACATGATGGATGCCCAGTTCCGCAGCTTCCTGAACGAGATCGTGCCGCAGTGCGTCGACCGGGGCGCCGGCGTCATCGGCATGAAGACCTTGGGTGGCGGCGTGATCACGGGCCAAGCGGGCATCAGTGCGGACACGTGCATTCGCTACGCGCTCAGCCAACCGGTGTCGTCCATCGTGGTCGGGATCACCTCGATGGACGAGTTGCAGCAGAACGTGGCGAGCGCGCGCAGTTTCACGCCAATGGCGGACACCGATCAAGCGGCGCTGCTCGCAAGCGTGAAGGATGTCGCCGGCGACGGCCGCTACGAGCTATACAAGACGACGCAGCGGATGGACGGGCCCTACCACGTCAAGCAGCACGGCTTCCAGGTGGCGTGATCCACGGACGCGCTGGAGTCGGCGAACCGCAACAGCGCATCCACCGCTCCGCGCTCGGACGCGGCGCGTTCTGGCGGACGGCCCCGCTCGCCGCGGCGGCGTTCGTACTCATGCACCCCCAGCCCGCTCCCTGGGGCTGGGCGGGGAGCGTGGTCATCATGGTAGGTGTCGCCGCGCTAGCCGGATGGTTCCTGCTGGGAACCACCTACCGGATCGAGCGCGGCGCGCTCATTTTGCGGCAGCTCTGCAGACGCGTGGACATCCCGGTGACGCGGATCACCGCCGTCCGCCCGCGCACGGCGGCATCTCCGCGCAGAGGGCCGATGTGGCGCAACTATTCCCTCGGAACGGCACTCATCGAGATCGACGATGCGGGGTCGACGATCCTGGTGTCGCCCCGTGACGAGACGGCGTTTCTCGCAGAACTGACGGCCGCTCGCCGGTCGGCCACCTCCTTGGGACACCGGGCCGGCACCCCGCCGACGTGCTTCCGCTCCGTAATAGGCAAACGCCACCGGTTCCTGATGGCAGGTCCGGTCCTGGGGTTCGTCGCCATGGGGATGGCGACGGCAAGCTGGTTCGACATGCGCGATGTCCCCGAACTCGCGCTGCTCGTGATTGGGGTAGCGGCCGCCAGTGTCGAGTTCAGCCACTGGGTGTTCCGCCGCGTCAAGTACACGGTCGAGGACGGAACGCTAGTCGTTCGCCGCCGGTGGGGTTCGCGTCGCATCCCCCTGGACACGATCACAGGGTTGGACAGGATCGACTATGCCAGTTTCTGGACATTCGACAGCCTGGGCAACGACTTCGCGCTCGGAACAGACGTCCTGGCGATCCGCGGCGGCGATCAGGTCGCCATCTACGTTTCGCCGCCGGACGACGATGCATTCCTTCAAGCCATCGGACACAGCGCGCCATCATTCCGGCACGGTGCCTCGTAGGCACCCCGCCGCTTGACGCAGGCTGTTTGGCACACCCAACAGTCCAACCGCCGGGTGGTAGACGCGAGCGTCGCGGTCAAATGGCTTGTCGTCGAGAAGGTCGGACAATGCGCGCGACATTCTGGAAGGCGACGATGACCTCCATGTCCATCGGTCGCCTGTTTCAGGGCCCGTGGAGCCACAAAGGAATCTGTGATGGTGGCCAGGGGCAGAATCGAACTGCCGACACGAGGATTTTCAGTCCACTGCTCTACCGACTGAGCTACCTGGCCGAAGGGACACCCTACGCGAGGGCGGCGCGTATTAAGCGGCAGAACCGTGGCGTCCGTCAACCAGCGGCGGCTTGCGCGTGAGCAGCCGGGAAAGAGCCGCCGCGCGTCCATCCGGGTCCGCGAAAACGTCCTCTTCGACACGTTCGATCGTCAGCGCCGACGCCAGCCGTGCCAGCTCGCCAGGCGCCACGCGGAACGCCGGGTTCTTCGGGCCGACGACGTCGTCACGGGAGGTGGCCAGGTGCTGCTCGACGATCAGCACGCCGTTCGGGCGCAACGACGGCAGCAGGGATTCGAGGAGCGGCAGGTTCACGAAGCGGATATTGACGATGACATCGTAGCTTCCGTCGGGCGCAAAGCCCGAGTCCAGATCGTGCTCGAGCCAGCAAATCGGCAACGCGCTTGCCCGCGCGCGGCCGATGGCGAGCGCCTCCGCCGAGATGTCGACGGCGTCCACGGCAAAGCCCAAGCCCGCAAGATGGATCGCGTTGCGCCCGGTTCCGCAGGCGAGGTCCAAGGCACGTCCCGGTGTCGGGAGCGCGGGGGCGCACTCTTCGAGGAAGGTGCTCGGATGTGTCCGGCCGTGGTAGGCGCCCTCGCGGTAGCGACGATTCCACTTGGCGCGATCGGCGGTGCTCAATCCTCGTCCTCCGATGGTTCGGACTCTTCGGCGTCCGACGTTGCCGGTGCCTTCGGATGCTCGTCGGTCGGCAGTCCGCGCACCATGCGCCATGCGAGCCCCAAGCCGCATAGCCCGACGACGAGGCCGATGAAGGTGACCGCCACGGCACCGATGTTGATCGTCATGGGACCAACCGGGACGTGGTACGGGGTCGTCTGCGCATCGCCAACCTCCCAACGGCTGCGTACCCTTCAGGGCTACGCGTGTATGCTACGCGCCCTCACCGCAACAGGGACAAGCGAATGAAGCTCTACGATTTCACCCAGGCACCAAACCCCCGGCGCGTACGGATTTTCCTCGCCGAGAAGGGCGTCGAGGTCGACACCGAACAAGTGGACATCCCGGGCGGCCAGAACATCGCCGCCGAGTTTCGGGCCATCAACCCGCGCGCCCTGTTGCCGACGCTCCTCCTCGACGACGGCACCGTGATCGACGAGTCCGTAGCGATCTGCCGCTACTTCGAGGAACTGCATCCCGAGCCGCCGCTGATGGGCACCGATGCCAAGTCCAAGGCGGTGATCGAGTCCGCCCAGAGGCACATGGAGTGGGACGGATTGATGCCGGTGGCGGACGCTTTTCGCAACGGCAATCCCGCGTTCGCCGACCGCGCAGTCTCCGGCACCGAAGGCGTGCCCGTGATCGCCGAGTTGGTCGATCGGGGCAAGAGTCTCGCCGGGCGTTTCTACGACTCGTTGAACGCCACGCTCGCCGACTCCGAATACGTGGCCGGCGATACGTTCTCAATCGCCGACATCACGGCGTTTTGCGTGGTCGACTTCGCCAAATGGGTGCAGATCCGGGCCGGCGACGAGCATCCGCACCTGCAGCGCTGGTACGGAGCGGTCAAGGCTCGGCCGAGTTCGAACGCTTAACCGGATCGGCCGGCGGCCTACTCCGGGACGTAGCCCGCCGGCCGGTCGTAGTCCTCGTTGGCCAGGAAACGGCGCATCTGCTCGCTCAAGTAGGTGCGCGCTTCGCGGTCGGCCATCGACAGGTGGTTCTCGTTGATGAGCATCGTCTGCACCTGCTGCCACTCCTGCCACGCCTTCGCTGAGACATTCTCGAAGATGTCCTCGCCGGCATCTCCCGGCAACGGCGGCGCGGCGAGGCCTGGCAATTCCTCGCGGTACTTGCGGCAATACACGGTACGGCTCATGGTTCGAGTCTGATCTGCTGTGTCGCGGCCAACAGTTTAGCCGCCACGACGGAAACGCCAAGACGATGGTCGGGGCCGATCCAACGACCCGGGAGGCCTGCCGGTTTCGCCGCCAGGTAGATGTAGACCGGCTCGACGTCGAGATCGAAGTGGGTGAAGGGGTGGTGGATCGCTGGTGCGGTGTTGTATTGCTCGACAGAGGCCGACGCCACGCCGAGGGCCTCGAGGAATCGCGCTACGGATTCGTCTGCGTCCCGCTCCGGGGGTGACCAGAGGCCACCCCAAATGCCGGTCGCAGGTCGCTGCTCGACGTAGCACGTCCGATCCGGTGCCGTCAGCACGAAGAACCGGCGCCTTTCTGCACGACGTTCGCGCCGCACGGCACGCTCCGGGAAGCGCGCGACCTCGCCTTGGGCAAATGCGCCGCACATGTCTTGCACCGGGCAATCGGGACAAGATGGATCCCGGCGCCGACACAGCGTCGCCCCGAGATCCATGATCGCCTGCGTGTAGTCGGCAACGCGATCATCGGGCGTATGCGCCTCCGCCAAGTCCCACAACGCGCGTTGGGTCGCGGACGACGATGGCTGTCCGGCGACGCGGTGAACCCTCGAAAGAACCCGCTTCACGTTGCCGTCCAGGATGGCGGCGCGCCGATCAAAGGCCTGCGCGGCGATCGCGCCCGCCGTTGAACGACCGACTCCCGGCAACGCCATCAACGCCTCCTGCGAGTCGGGCAGACGACCGCCGAAGTCCGCCATCACGTTACATGCGGCACGATGC
>LXNI01001662.1_pt1 | contig 18184 bp, 14 predicted proteins | sample 809091 | NCBI WGS metagenome assembly LXNI01 (sample SAMN04870527, study PRJNA318959) | sponge metagenome | biome: 01000161; feature: marine sponge reef; material: water | host: Sarcotragus foetidus | place: Greece: Milos, Mediterranean Sea | collected 2013-05-29 | depth 5-7 m | reverse complement strand
TAAGACGACCCCCAGACGCCAAAATCAAGCCAGATGGGCCGAAATACGGCCAAATGCCACCAAAGAACCCTACAGAAACATGCTAAACCGACCAATATTTATATTTTCGGGCAAGCACTAGTTCGAAGGGACAGAATTTACGGCGCTGCTATCTTCTTGGCTTTGGCCGTGGGCGCCAAAATTCTTGCTCTACTCGTTGTACCATTTGTCCTACTCCGAGCACGTTTACGTGTATGGGGGCTCTTTTTCGGAATACTGGTGTTGATCTATTTGCCTTTCGTTTTGCAAGGTAATACAGACCTGCAGACGCTATTCGTGTTTGCCCGCGAATGGGAGTTCAATGCCGCCTTGTTTAGTTTGTTAAAGCCTTGGGTGCCCAATTCGTTGGCCCGGACGCTGTGCGCTCTCCTGTTCACAATAGCAGTAGCCAGCTACTATTTGGTCTACCGGCGAATGACTCCCGGCACAATTGTTCGGGGGGACTGGATCTATGGTGGGTTGTTTGCGCTTTGGCCGGTTGTAAATTCCTGGTACCTGCTGTGGCTTCTTCCCTTTGCCGTGATTCGTCCAAGTGCTTGGGCGTGGACGGCATCTGTTGCAGTGCTATTATCGTATATCACAGGACTGAATTTGGATAACATGGACATGCATCCATTCGCGCACCCCGACTGGGTACGCCCGTTGGAGTATGGCTTGATTCTGCTGGCTTTGGCCTATGACATATTCAGATGGCGCCGAAGGTCCGACCGTGTGCCAGAGCAAACCTGCGTGCACTCAGATCCGTAGGCCAGGCGGGACGTGCAACTGGCAGTCTCACCATATAAGGAAATCAGATTTCTCCGAAGCAATACGCAGTTACTGAGTACCTAGTTCATTAAGACGCCAATCATACTCATGATCCAGCGATCCCTCGAAAGCTTTCAGTTGCTCCTCCAAGTCCTCTTCGGCGTACTTCTGCAGATGCGCCAACACGCCTGCCTCAGAGTTCCCAAAATCCTCGATGTACCAAAAATACAGGCTTGACGTAACTCCGAATGCCTCATCTAAGAACTCCACTGCACGCAGATCATTCACGAATTCTTTCGCACATTGATCCAGCAACCGCTCCAAGTTAGCTGCCGTAAATGCCTCTGATGCCAAATTTGGACAGCCTAAGCTGGCGCAATTGACCGCATAATGAATACGATTGTCCTGCCAAATCGGACGCAAGATATCGTGCTCAATATTGTCTAGTGTTAAGGGAACTCCTGCAACAGTTGCGTGGACATCTTTCCATGGCCCCGTATCGGGTGTTTCTCCATTGTGAATCTGGAGAATCGATTCAACGGGGTAGGCGTCCACAACTACTCGCACGGTCACCGCATTGTAGAGATTGATCCAGTATGCCATCTGAACATCCCGTGAATACTGGCGAGGATCCAACCCCTGAAGATGTTCTAAGTATCTATTAAGACGCTGCCGGTTCGCTGTGTTCGCCTGCAGCGCACGGTAGTCAAAAAGATGGACACCAGATGGATCGTCGGTGATTAGGTAAGCATCCAGAACTGCCTGCCAGTCGGCATGATCAATCGTAGCGGTATTCGTGGAGTCAAATTTGTCCCAAATACCATCTGTAGTCTGACCATAGCAGAAGGAGGCAGTAGCGATCAACAGGCTCAAAGCTCCAACTCCAAATCGACAGAACCCAGAACGCATCTGAACCTGATTAACCCTTGCAATTGTCATGTGCATACAGATTTATTCGTACATACCTAAACGCCGCTCATAGATCCTGATTTGAGGAAATGGATACCTGACGGATGTAATGATATTCTCCGCAGAGAACGCAATCACTTCAGGACCATCCCTTATTCCCTCAATCTGACCAAGATAGTAACCTAACCCAGAAGGTACTTTTACTCTAAAAACATGACGCCCTTCCGGCATCATCCTAGTACTATCACCCAAAGTATAGTAGTGAACAATAAACGAATCTGAAAAGGGATCTGAGACTACTTTCATTCCCCTACTCTGTCCACCACTGCCAGGCGGATACGCTACTCTAGGCAACCCATTATCCTGCACTTCTTCTACCATTCCCCAACCCAACCCAAAATCAGCAAATTTCACACGCCAAACTTCATCACCATTCTCTGAATAACCCGTAAGCACAGGGACATTATTCCGAGCATGGGCTACAATTTGATGGTTCTCATTACACGCAAGAGTTCCAGTAGCAGACATAAGTAGTTTAACAAGAGGATTTTTGGATTTATATGGTGAACCAAAAGAATCAACAAGCTCACCTTCAAACGAATGTTTATGTATAATACCCTCCGATTCCTCAGAATATCCGAGTATATATAAATATTCGTTTATAACACACACATCCAGATCCGATAACCAAGGCGCTTCCGCTTGAAAGGAAGATAAAAGCTCAAAACCGGATTTTGTAATTCCAAATATTCGAACGCGCTGTCCTTTATCCAAAACAACAACTCTTTCACCATTCACGATGAATGCCATCGAACCAGCGGTAAAAAACTCACTTGGACCTTCACCAGGTTCACCAACAGCATTCACAAAAGAACCATGATAATCATAAATACGAAGCTCACCATATTGTTTGTCCAAATAGTATAAAAAGTCATCACTTGCGGCGACATCGGCTATTTCTCCGATCATCCTGTGGTGAGGACCCTCTGCCACGCCAATTGCACGCGCACTTGATTTATCAAGGTCTAGAATCAAACTATCCCTTTCAGCATCAACAACTCTCTCGTACAACACAAAACGAGAATCGCTAACAGATGGAATGTTTTCTACAGTAGGATGAGACGTACCAAGGCTTATAATCGTATCATCGTTACGACAAGACGACAACGTGACGCTGAAGACTAACAACAGGAAGAATACAGCCTTAAGCATCCACAGAAAACACGGATGTTGACCTCTCATCCACACTGATCCATCCTTATATCTGCTCTTCATCCTTCCAGCATTTAAACATTGCATTAACGTACGTACACTGACCGTCCTCAGAATTTTGAATAGTGCATCCATTCTTTTCACAAGGACGTTTGGCAACAACAGTATCAACAGATCCGCTGATCATTGCGCCACCAAGGACACCAACAGCAGCAAGCAAAACAACAACAATAAAACGTTGATCATCTTCATAAAGCATCAATCCCCTCTTGGGGAGTTTAAGTCAAAAATGCAAAACACCGAAAGCATCTATAGAATGGCTCCAGAAAACATCACTGTCAACACCCTATCTGCCCCATGGGTACTACAAAAGAAAAAATGCATTCTCAACTTTATTGCCAATCTGGCTGACACCCTGGTGTAGTATAGCAGGTTCCAATTACGGGTGATATGTATGTTTTAGGTTACATTTTGTTATAATCGTAGGTACAGATAGCCACGAAGAAGGACCCTTGAGCACTTGCGACAGCTGATCAATCTGGTGTACGCATGCTAGGCCATAAGCCATAATGCTCAATATTTGAATTCGTCGGAGTTGCCATTATCTTGCGTCTCGGGCTCGCGGTAACCGCTACCGAAAAGTTAGTTACGTGGGCTCTCCATCTTTGCTTGGGTATCCTTCCTCATGGCTATTCTGTCGTATTGATGGTTCATGCAGTCTGCGGGGAGGATTGCATGGCCTCCCATAGAAAGCCGACCAATTCGCGGGCAAGGGCAATCACGGCGACTTTGGGCGGCTTTCGTTTGGTCAGCGCTTCGTAGAGGGCAGTGCCGCAAAAAGACGCTTCGTAGCAACAACTGAAATGACCGTATCTCGACCGCATTGATGCCTCAAATCGGGACAGACGTTCCGGCTTTTGTGCGGAAAACTCCCGCCCATCACAGGAATGCCGCAGGTCCACATCATAAACGCACGATGCAATCGTGGCGCGATGAACGTCCAGTCCGACAAAGCAATGCGCCTAGGTTCATCCGGACCAAATCGTGGGCAAAGAGAAAGAGTCCTCCGAAGTCGGTTCGGAAGTGACGTGCATGCAGATCCAGCCTTCGACGGTCGGCCAGGGGGCCCGAAGCACGGTGACTGCATCCAACTGTTCAGGGATGGTTCGCCGCCGTAATTTGGGCATGCCCGCCTCACGCAAGATCCAACTGACGATCGATTCGCCGACCGGTAGACCTTCATGATGAAGGGCCGTCTGAATTTCTCGGACCGAGAGATTCTTTTCCTTCCGCAACTGTACAATGCGTTGGTTCCGCTGAGCACATGTAGGCTGCGAGGTAGCAGGGGACCTGGGATCCTCTGACTGGAGATATTTCGGCGGACGGGTTGTGGGAAGAAAGAATTCTCGATCGGGATGTTTCTGGAAGTCGGAGCAGAGATTGCGTACGGTTCCGTTGGCGTAATGAAAACGTTCTGCGACCTTTTGCAGGGGGAGTTGTTTGACGTAGACGGCGCGAAAGACTTCGTAGCGTTAGTAGGTTTTTGTTTTTGGGTTTAAGGAAGTGGTTCGCGAGGTTAGTCATACTATGGAAATAGAAATGACAAATACTCAACAAAAGAAGGGAAAATGGCGTCAGGAAGATGGTTCTGAACCAATCAGGTGTCACCACCTGTTTGGTTTGGGAATTCAGGCTAACATAGTATTCAGTCAGGAAGTTCATGATTCCCCTACTCGATGATAGGGCTTTCCTCGACACCTTATCGAAATTCGATCCGGTGGCACTGTTTGCGAAGTTGACGAAGATGTGGAATTGGGTGCGATTATCCGTTCGTCGGTAATCTCCTGATTGTAGAGATATGACTGCCAAGTTACAGGCCCCTCTTGACTCATTGTTGGTCAATGCGAAGCGGTTGTAACCCGAGATGCTTATGTACTCTCGGCCAGATGTTCCTGGAATCGCCAGTAGGCTATCGTTGCCCCAACAGTGACCAGCGCAACGATGGCTAAGGAGCCGAAGGCCGCATCCCACCCCGCGCGCTGTGCCAAGGATCCAATGCCGATGCCTGAAGCAACCGCTCCGAGATATCCTGCCGCATCAATTAGGCCCGCAGTCGTTGAACTGCCCACCTTACCTCCCAAGTCAAGAGAAATGGCACCCGCCAGAAACGAATATGGGCCAATCATGAGGATGGCTGCAGCAGAGATCAGCACCAACGGCAATACGGCACTGCCGGGTTCCCGAATGCCGCCCATGACGCCTAAGATGGCAACAAGGGGTACCAGACCCGCCAGGACTGCAACACTCCTTTTGCCGCCTCCAATCCGATCCGCCATGCGCCCAAAAACCAATACGGAAATCCCCCCGAATAATGGAAACAAGAGGCTGTAGGTGGCGGCAGTTCCCGCAGACAACCCCGCGACTTCAGCCAGATAAGTGGGTGTCCAGATGTTGAACGTCTCGCGAATCAGCGTAAGTCCAAGTGAAATCGTGGCCACCATCCAAAAGCTGAAACTGCTTAGCAGTGGTCGCAGCAACATGACCATGTCCAATGGACGTTTGAGCGTGCCCTCCGAGCCGAAGAGATTCTGCGGGTTTACTTCCGGCTCCTCTTCACCAATCTCCGTTGGACTGGATTTAAGGAGGAACTGCACCCCGATGGCAATGGCCGTGAGCCCACCTGCCGCGGCGAAGAATACCCCGCGCCACCCGATTCCGGCGCTAATCAAGCTGCCCAGAAACAGACGCGCCAATACATCGCCAAACAGAAAGCTCAGGCTCAAAACACCCATCACCGTTCCGTACATCCCGAATGGAAACCAGTTGGAGGTGATCTTAATGAGCGACACCCAGCCCGTAGATTGAATTAGTCGATTCAGTGACCAGATAATCATAAAGGCAGCTACCCCAGTGAGTAGCCCAAACATTACCGTCGCAATGATGGAACCGACCATGCCCAGTAGGAATGTTCTGCGACCGCCGAAGAAGTCACACAAGACCCCACTGAGCACCTTCCCTACGGCGTAGAACAGCACCCCGGATGATGCAATCAGTCCAATGATCTCCTTGTTCAGCCCGCTGGGTCCAAACTCTTCCAGCAGCAGCGGGGTAACCACCGATAGATTGGAGCGGCACAGGTAGTAGCCAGCATACCCAAAGCAAAGAGAGCCGACCGTGATCATCTGCCATCTGCGCAACCGTCCGGATTGATTCTGGTCCATTGAGTCAGCGTATTGCGTGACAGCAGAGGCGAAACCGCCTGCCACAAGTGAAATGTAAGCCCGATTCCTGGGTACAACTCATTACTCCTACCAAGTAGTCAATACATCGCCCGCCAGGGCCAAGCTGAGGGTCATACCCAATCCACCCAATCCCGTGATCACCCTGACTGTTGGCTGTGGTCCCAATACCACAGCAGCCCTTGACGCATGCTTTACATACACGCCCGTCCATTTGTGATCCAGCATGAGCGAAGGTAGATTTGTCAGACCGGCAAGCTGCTGAAGCAGCAGGGCGGTGATTTCAGGGCGTTCCTGCCATTTTGGCGCGGAGTTGTATTCGTGGGAATCACCGATAACAACCTCATTTCGTCCGTTCTGGACAGCCATGATGTGGATGCCCCAGCGGTCCAATTCGGGGCTGTCCCGGGCGACGCGGCGGGCTACGGTTGTGGTCGCCTTACAGCTCTTGAATACCGGATAATGCCGCAGACTAAGGCCGCCCAGAATTGCTGGCCCCAGCCGCCAGTCAGTTGGCTGCGCAACGGTGCGTAACATCTGGAGCCTGCAATAGGTCAGTGAGGCTTCTGACAAGACATCCGGAAACAACGTGTCCAAGTCAGCTCCGGGACAGACAATCGTTCGCTCAACAGCCCAGGTTTCATGTGGTGTCGCAATCTGCGGCGATGAAACCGATTGCACTTCCGTCCCATACCGCAAAATGACGCCATGTTCTTCCGAAAGCCAAGCGGGAACACGCGCCACTACTTCCCGCGGGTCCACCAGCAGAACGTCCCGACACCAAAGTCCGCCAAGCAATCCGTTTGTGTTTACTGCAGAATACTTTGCGGCAATGGCCTTGCCTGTCATCCAGGTGCAGCGGTACTCATGGCCTATGTAGGAGTCCGCCAGCTCACACATGGCGTCCACTTCGTCCTGATGATAGGCCAGCATCAGCGCTCCCGACTCTCTGTACCACAGCCCGGCGTCCAATACAAGCTGCCTCCATAGGGACAGGCTGCGCAGCGCTTGCTCATGCGTCATACCGGGAGCCGCCCCCAAGGGAAGAATCATGCCAAAATTACGCACGGATGCACCCCGGGCAATTTCATCCCGCTCAAAAAGAACGACTGAGCAGCCGCGGACAGCGGCCTGCCAGGCATGTGCCAGTCCGACAATGCCTCCACCTACAACAGCCACATCTGCCTTGCCGATCACCTTGATCTGTAGGTTTGCATTACCAGGGAAAAGAAAAAGTCTTGACCACCGTCATCCCCTTCATGGCCTCAATGACTCCTTCCTTTATCCCAAGTCCGGAATCCTTGATGCCCCCAAAAGGAGACATTTCAATTCGGTAGCCGGGTACTTCATTGATATTGACTGTTCCGGTCCGAATCCCTCTGACTGCCTTTAGCGCATCGGTCAGGTTTTCCGTTACAATGCCGGAGGACAGCCCGTAGTCTGTGCTGTTTGCAAGATTAATCGCATCATCCAGGTCCCTGATGACCATTATCGGGGCGAGTGGTCCAAAAGATTCCTTGACGACCACCTCCGCAGTCCGCGGCACATCAGCCAGCACCGTGGGCATGTACAGAGCACCCTCTCGCCGGCCTCCGAGCAGAATTCTTGCCCCGTCCCGGGTAGCCCGGGCGACGACATTCTCGAGACGAATCGCCGCCGACTCATCAATTACGGTTCCCACCCGCGTCTCATCCGCTGTGGGGTCGCCGCAGACGTAGGCCTTGGACGCTTCCACGAACTGCTCGGTAAACCTGTTCACGATAGGCTCATGGATCAGCAACCGCTTTACAGCGGTGCAGCGCTGTCCTGAATTACGATAACATCCTTCCGTGGCAAGTTTTACAGCCAGATCCAGATTAGCATCCTCCATCACAATCAGCGGCGAATTGCCTCCAAGCTCCAGAATAAGCCGCTTGTATCCTGCCTGGGAGGCAATCTCCTTGCCAATGGCAACGCTGCCGGTAAAGCAAAGCACCTCAACCCGTGGGTCAACTACGAGGGGGGTTGCGACTTCTTCCACATCTCCCATAATCACGCTTAACATCCATCCCGGCAGACCTGCCTCGTACAGCAACTCCACACATCGTATGGCCGTCATTGGGGTCTTTTCGGAAGGCTTGAGGATCGCAGGTGCGCCACAGGCAATCGCTGGCGCGAGTTTATGAATGACCTGATTCAAGGGATGGTTGAAGGGAGTAATGGCCGCTACCAGTTGATGCGGCTCACGGAGAGTGAAGATTTTGCGGGTCTTTCCCTGGGGAGAGACGTCGCAGGAAAACACCTGGCCATCGTCCTTAAGCGTCTCCATGGCGGCGAATTGCAATACATCGCAGGACCGTCCCACTTCGTACCGGGACTCCCTCATACACAGTCCCGACTCCAAAGTGATCAGATGTGCAAAGGATTCGGCGCGTTCCTCAAGAAGAGTGCGGGCTTTCAGGAGGATTTCAGAGCGCGCATAGCGCGACAGAGTCGGGCCGGACTGCAGCGCAGCCGCGATAGCCTGCTCCACATGGTCCCGGTTCAAACAGGCGACGCGCCCCGCCGACTCACCCGTGTAAGGATTGACCACCGTCAACCAGTTGCCGGTCCGGACTGCGCGGCCGGCGATGTAGCAGGACAGGTCTAGAATGCTAAGGCCTGACGTTTGGGTATTCATGGCAAATTACTGGTGAAATTCAGGTTCTGGTTGTGCCGTTGAGTGCGAAGTCAAACACGTCAAAGTTGCGCGGGTCCGTGTCCGCATATTGAGCATACCGGGGCTTGAGCGGCTCCGAAAGTAGCAAGGGCACCATTTCCTCGTACCGTCCTCCGTGTGAGCGCAGGCCTTTGGCCACAGCGGTCAGATCATGGTGGTCAGGCGTTCTCCCGATGACCACATCCCTAGCCGAAAGCACGACCAGATCGCCAATGCGGTCGGCAGGAAGTTCGAGTTTCTCCGCTGCCTGCCGACGATGGTGCACCTCAGTAATGCCATCCAACCCCAAGATCCACTGCCCAACCGTCTCAGCGTTCATGTGTTCGCCTAGGTGGACGACGGAGAAAGATCCCAGGGAGCCGTGATGTACGACGTAGGGATCTGTGATGGGCAGAATGACATCACACCCGCCTCCAAAGGTCTCAGTCAGCAGCGTCTCCAGGTATATCACATTGGGCGTGCGATCCATACGCTGTTTAGCATTCATGCCGTGATCAGCGGTAGCGGCGACAAGAGAATGGCAGGCGAGCAGTCGGCCGATTTCAATGTCTATCTGGCTGTAGAATTCCATTGCCCGGTCGCTGCCAGGGGCATGCTTGTGCTGTATGTAGTCCGTTAGCGACAGATATAGAAGATCAGCCAGACCATGGTGCATCAGTGCAACTCCTGCGGCAAGAACAAACAGGCTGGCTTCCGCGCTGTAAATGGGAGGCGCGGGTGCGCCGACCAAGTCCTCCACATGATCAATACCGTGGGTCATTTTCTTTGCCTCATCGGCCTTCTCTGCCGAGAATGCGATGCCGGCGAGCCCATGAGACAGGATATCTCTGAGCTTTTCCTTTGCTGTAACGACGCCCACCCGCCGCCCTGCCCTTGCAGCTTCGGCAAGAATCGTCTCCACGCGCAGGAAGGAGCCGGAATTCATCATCACCTCTTGGCCGGAATCCGGGTCCAGAAAAAAATTGCCGCTGATGCCATGCACGCTTGGCGGTACCCCGGTCACAATTGAGGCATTATTCACATTGGTAAAGCTGGGCAGCGCCGCTCGAACAACACCTCGAAAGCCCCCTTGCTGCATCATTGCAGACAGGTTGGGCATCTGCTTGTGCGCCAAGGCTGCATTGATGTACTCGTCCGAAGAGCCGTCCAGGCAGATCACTGCCACTGGACAACCGGGTGGGTTGTACGTTTTGCCGTTGGCCGTGAAAGACTTGCGGCTGATCGGGTAGTCAGTGCTAAACTTGGTCGGCATCAGGTCAATGTGTCTTTCCAGGACATCTCTTGGGGCCCGCCTGAACCGCCTGAATGGAAGGATAGTCTGGGATTGCGCGGCGAGGCCCACGCATCGGTGAGTTCCCCAACGGGTGGCGGAATCGTGGTTGGGGCCTCATTCAATGACCTGATTTGCGGCTGCCGCAATGGACATTTCAAGTATGTTGAGGGCATGCTGCATTTGCTCCTGCGTGATCGTGAGCGCGGGCATAAGCTGGATTGTAGTCCCCATGGTCAGTTTGAAATTCAGTCCCGAAGCCAGTGCCCGATACATAACATCCTCTGCTAACGCCACGGATTGCGCACCATCTCCGACAGTGACCCCGATTATCAGCCCCATTCCTTCGACCCGCCTGATAACGGGCTGTCGTGTCTGCATTGCCCTCAGCTGCCCGAGCGTCCAGGCACCCAGATCACGGACATGTTCAAGCAAACCCTCTTCCTCAATGACGCTGATGGTGGCCAAGGCGGCTGCGCACCCAACCGGGCTTTTTTCATGTGTATAGTGACCCAATGCACGGTCACCGGCAAGATCCAGTTGCTCACGGGCAATCAGCGCAGCGAGTGGAAAGATGCCCCCGCCCAACCCTTTGCCGATTACGATCATGTCCGGCTCTATGTCGTAGTGCTCGCAGGTAAAGAATCTGCCGGTTCGGCCCAACGCATGGGGTATTTCATCCAGGATCAGGAGTGCACCGTGTCGGTCGCAGGCAGCCCGGACCTTCTGCCAGTATTCGCGGGGTGGAAAGAAGGGTGTACTGCGCACGGTTTCGGCAATTACGGCGCCGATGTCGCCCTCTTTGGCCAAGACATAATCCAGATAATCCGCGCACTTGAGTGAGCACGCATCTCCGCAGTCAAACGGGCAGCCAACTGTATTGGGAGGAGGAACATGATGGGTGCCCGGCAGCAGCGGTCCGATGTCCTGCCGGAACAAGGCCTCTCCACCAATGGAAATAGTATCCAAGGAGGCACCATGAAAGGAATCCCACATCGAAATGGTCTTGAAGCGTCCCGTAGCCATACGGGCGAGCTTCATCGCCATGCCCATGGCCAGCGCACCGCCAGGGGCAAACAGCACTTTACCCAAGGTCCCCGGTGCTAATTCCGCCAACTTGCCGGCCAGCGCTATCGCCGGCTCATTCGTGTAGCGGCGCGGACAAAACGGCAGCGTTTCCAGCTGACGGATCACGGCTTTGATCACGCTGGGATGGCGATAACCAACCTGGTGAACAGCATTGCCGTGAAAATCAAGGATATTCCGGCACTCCCAGTCCTCCATACTGGCACCCTCGCAGGAACGCAGCACATTGAGGCAGGGTGTTGACAAAGACTGGTGTAGAAAGAACTGAGCATCCTGTTCGATCAGCGCGCGCGTCGAACCATCTATGTGCTCAGCCATCCAGCGGGATCGACGCCGCGACACATTGAGGTCTCCTTCTGTGAGCATGCCATCCGCTGAAGAGATCACTGTCCTTTCGCCCATAGCGTGGTCCATTGCCAAATGGGAGGTTAGTAGCTGACGAAGTGCTCAACAGTGAGGTGCTCACGCGCGGAGCCGGGGCGCTGCATGGATATCTCCAAGTGCTCACCGCCGCTGGATTCAAAGTAATCCACGACAATCGCAGCTAAGCCAGGCTCAAGCTCAACCTCGCCGCTGCGCTCAATAGCGCCGTGATTGCCATCATTGTCAACCACCAGTTCGCCGTTGATGTACAGCTTCGTACCATCGTCTGAGCGGGAGTAGAAGGTGTGGGGCCCTGCCTCGTCAATACGGATTGCACTTTCGAATCGAACAGCGAAGTAGTCTTCCCGCCGGTCATCTATACCAATGAGGTCAATTTCATAAACCATTCCGGTCTGAACGGGCTGCAGTTGGTCAAAATCGGGCAGAACGTCCCACTCCCCTTCGTAATAGGCAAAAGACACGTTCCGGGTGGCACCCGGTTCCAACAAGCGATAGGAGGACTGCGAATGCATACTCATGTGACCCTCCCGAATCGCTGTTGCGCGAACAGTTGTACTGGACATTAGCTCAAAACTCCCTTCGTACAATCGGGATGCTGCCGATGGTATGCTGCCATCCAGGGTGAAGTGGATGGCAGCAAGCGGATCATCAACTTGCATAGAAATTGTGACAGGACCGGGCAGAAGGCTGCGGCTTGCGACCGGTGCGATGCGGGGCGCCGGCACATACACATCCGATGCAGGCGATCCAAACGCGTCCGTAACCGGTCGCCCAATCCAGGCAAACGGTGGCGCAATCCCTAAGGCATACAGTACCGTTGCCGCTGTATCAAAAGTGTTGATGGGCACAGTCAGTCTTGTGCCCTTCGCGACGCCAACACCGTGGGCAATCCAAGGGATCTCAAGCTCCTGCATGGAAGATCCGCCGTGACCCTTACCCAATCCGCCGTGGTCAGACGATATCAGCACCAGCGTCCGCTCAGCCATACCGGCAACCTTCAGTCCCTCCATGATTGCGCCGATTAACCTGTCAGCTTCCGTAACAGATGTGTAATACCTGTCCGTCCCGTGCCCATAGGTATGCAGCGCGTGATCCACATGATCAAGGTGGATGAACGTCAGGCGCGGTTTGTGCTCCACGAATTGTGCCAAGACCCTGTCCACGGTGTCTTGCGGCCCGTTACCATCAATATCGGCATCCACCGTGCTTGACGGGAAAAGGCGCCCGAAACCGCCCCAGTCATAGACGGATGCAATGTAGGCTTCAGGCTCTGCCGCACGGACCTCTGAAAATATGGACGGAAAGAGACCTTCCGGCCCTGCAGCCGTAGGGGTGATCGAAAAATTATCCCTCTCCCAGCCGTTGGAAGTAATGCCATGTTGTTCGGGGCCCGCACCCATAATCATGGAAGACCAATTTTGACTACTGGAGGTGGTCAGCACCGCTCGTGCGCGGAAACTGTACGCACTGTTGGGGATCAGCGCATTCAGAACCGGTGTGTGGGCTTTTTGAATGCCATCAGGGCTGAGCCCGTCCACACCCACAACAACGACATGCTCAATTCCGGCAGGGCCAGGCGGCGGGGTGGGACTATCGAGCGCAAAGGCTTCGTAGACCGGGCGGCCAATCCAGCCGTCCGGCTGGCTGAGTCCCAGCAGATGCGCAACGGTTGCGGCGGTATCGTAAGTGTCAATCGGACTTTCGATGCTGATGCCAGCCGACACGAGCGGGCCCTGGATAATCCAGGGTATCTCCAGCTCCGCCATGCTCTCCCCACCGTGTCCTGTTCCGACTCCGCCATGATCCGACGAAAGAATGACCGTTGCAGACTCCCGCATATCGGCAGACTTGAGGCCTTCAAGGATGATACCTATGAGACGATCCGCTTCCTCAACCGACGCATAGTAGCCTGGCGACCCGTGGCCATCGCGGTGGCCAGCTACATCTACATGGTCAAGATGTACAAACGTGAGCACTGGTCTGTGAGCGTGGAATACTGCTACAGCGCTGTCGGCAGCTGCCTGCGGTCCATCCACATCAATGTCAATAGTTACCGCGTCACGGTTATACAGGCGGCCAAAACCGCCCCAATCGTAGATTGATGCCGAGACCGCGTCAGGATCCGCCAGTGCGATCAGATCAAAAATGCTCGCAAACACTGGCCCCACCCCACTGACCACCGGCTCAATGCTGTAGTCGTCCGGCTGCCATGCGTTGGAGATTATGCCGTGCTGCTCAGGTCCGGCCCCGTTAATCATAGACGCCCAGTTCGGGCTGCTGGAAGTCGGCAGAACGGCGCGCGCCGTAAAGCTATAGGCCCCCTGCTCCATCAAAGCATCAAGATGGGGCGTGGATGCCTGGCGTACCCCGTCCGGGCTGAGGCCATCAACACCCACTACAACAATGTGGATCGCCGGCAAAGCGCTTTGCTGACGGGCATGTGTGCTGCCAGCTACAACAGACGCGAGCGCGCAGAGAAGGCAGAAGAGTTTAGAGTTCATGTTTCCTGGTATGATGCCCGATAGACTTAGGGGTTGGCCTCAATTCTGTGATGTTCCACATCCGCAGGACAGTGCCATCGGGAGGCAGATAGGCTTTGAGGGGATTTAAGGTCAGATGCATGCAAGCGGGCTTGGATTCAGCAGTCCTCCATGTCCACGCCCATCTCTTCCAGCGTTTGCGCTATGGCTACAAGCAGATTCTCCACATCCTGTGGGAATACCTGACCTACCGTGCCAATACGGAAACAGTCCGAGTGGGTCAGCTTGCCCGGATATATGACGAATCCTCTGTCATTAAGCAGATTGTAGAACGATTCAAAGGAAAACCGGGGGTGGCTTGGGTACATGAATGTCGTAATGATGCAACTCTGGTGGCCCGGTTCCAAGTATGTCCGGAAGCCGAGCCGGGTCATGCCACGCAGCAGCCTTTCCCGGTTGGCTTCGTAGCGGGCTCTCCGGCCGGGCACGCCCCCCTCCTCCTCAAAGGACGCAAGCGTACGTTCAAAGGCCAATATAGCGTGTGTGGGAGGCGTAAAGCGGAATTGGCCCGAGGATTCCAGTCCCTGCCACTGGGAATGAATGTCAAGGCAAACGCTCCGCGCCCGGCCCTCGGCCTCCTGCAGGGCTGTGGTTCGGGCGATGATCACGGCAAATCCGGGGACACCTTCAAAACACTTGTTGGCCGAAGTGATCAGGTAATCAACCCCGGCGGCCTCCAGGTCAAGCGGCAGCACGCCGAAGCTGCTCATGGCATCTACCACAAACATCTTCCCTTTCGCAGCTACAACTTTTCCGATGTCAGTTACCGGATTCACCAGACCTGTGGTAGTCTCGCAGTGCACTACCGCGACACAGTCCGCCTCCGGGTGCTTTCGAATCGCAGCTTCCACATCCGCAGAGCTGATCGGTCTGTTCTCGGCAACCTGCAGTTCTGCTACGGAAATATCCAATACCCGTGCGATGTGAGCTATACGCCTTCCGTAGGCACCGTTGATGGCAACGAGCAGCCGACCGTGCCGCGGCAGAACAGATGAGATCACACTCTCGACCCCAAAGGTGCCGCTGCCCTGCATCAGGATCGCCTCAAACCCACCGGATTGCGACACGCCGGCAATGTCCAGCAGCTTTGTGCGAATCTGCTGCACGATATCCAGAAAGGCCGAATCGCGTGACCCCAAATCCCGGAGCATGGCCTCTTTGGTGGACATGGCCGTAGACAGGGGACCCGGTGTAAACAGAATCTTGTCAGGGGTCTCGGTACCGGCTCTTATTCGCGATTGCATTGGCTTACGGAAGTCTTTCCGAAGATACAAATTTCGTTGCATTTTTCAAGGTATCCAAACAAAGTAAAATCCCGCACGTAACCGTAGTGCGAATTGGGCTGGAATGCGTTACTTTGCGACCATTGATGATCCTGTTCGTATGCCCTCAATTAGTGCAACCAGCGCCAGAAACGCATTCTTGACGTTCTGAAGGTCCACGGGCATGCCACTGTGTCCAAGCTCAGCAGCGAACTGGATGTCTCTGAGGTCACGATCCGTAAGGATCTCCAGGTGCTGGATGATCGGAATCTGCTGGTCCGTACGCACGGCGGGGCCGCGCTGATGGATCACTATCTGTACTACCTTCCCTTTGACGAAAAATCCCGTGTGCGCGTTGAGGAAAAAAGACGCATCGGTCAACGGGCGGCGGAGCCGGCACAGGATGGCCAAACGCTGGTTATGAATGCGGGTAGCACAGCGGTGCAGGTGGCCCGCCATATGAGGGGCAGGAAAAATCTCACCATTGCAACCAACGCCTTACTCGTTGCCGGGAGCTGCTGAACAATCTTGGTGTGGAAGTTCTGGCCTTTGGCGAAATTCTGCACCCCACTACGGAGGCCACTTTTGGCCGGAGGCTGAGAATATGCTCAGAAAGCTCACTTTCGACTACTTGTTCCTGGCCGGGGATGGCTTTGACATTGAGCACGGCATTACAACCACCAATGTCCTTGAAGCCCATCTGAACCAAGCGATGGGCCGGGCGGGCGCACTAAGGTTGCGGTCATGGATTCGACAAAATTCGGGCGGCGCGGATTAACCCGCGTATGTGATGTGCGGGATGTGGACCTGGCATCACTCATGAGGGAGTCCCCGGTGAGACAAGAAGTGCTCTGGAGGACATTGGACTACAATTTACTATTGTTTAGCCGGAATCCTCCAGTTTGGATCTGCGATTGGAAACGGCATCTTGTTCGAGTTGCTCTTGAGCAGATGTACGGTCATGGTCGGATTAACTGTCGACTGAGAGAAACGGATCGTATCCAGAATGGTATAGTTGACCGAGATGCTTGCCTGTTCAGCCAGACTGTCTGCAAACGTCAGGAGTCTCTCCCGCATCATCTGTTGGCGGATACGACCATGATCAAGGGAATCAAGCGAATCAAAGGGGCGCAATCGTCCGCCCATGGCGGCGTTTTTCCGGGCATAATATGCCGCGGTTTCCGTGTCGGTCACCGAAGCGGAATCCACTACCATGCCACGTAGCTCCTGAAACAACCATTTGTGCTTCCAGAGCGCGGATGTCCGCTGGAAGGCCTTGTTCCTATCCAGTCGCTCTCTATTCGCCATCGAAAGCAGGACATGGTCGCGTACAACCAGCGCAACTATGTTCGCCAGCCGCTGATCAAATTCCTCGCGGCCTCTTGCGCGCAGCGTATAGCGTCCCGGTGTGAAGTGCTCCAGAAACGTGCGAATGGTCCACTCCCGGTCATCAAACGCCACCAGGGGAACAGCGAATCCGTCCTTAAATCTGCGGGCAATCATCGGGTCCACCTGCTGTGATTCCAGGTAATGCAGCAGGTTGCGTACGGGGGTTTCCTGGGCGTACCAAGCCCACAGCGCGTCGCTCAGCAGATTGAACCCTTCCCGCCGGGTTACCACATTCATCGGCTCCATGAGACTGCGGACGAATAGGGTCGCATTTTCCATGGCTTTGCGATTGTAGACGACCTTACGGTAGGATGGTGCGCGCATCGCGTAGTCTTCCGGCGAGAGAAGCTCCCGCTGAATATTGGTCACTTGAAAGAGGTACCAAGCGCCGCGATACTCAACAGGATCTGATACGGCATTCAGCGGCAGATCCCGCAGTACGGCAAGAACCTCGGGCTCAATTTCATCGGATGACAGAGCCGGTGATTCAAGTTCGCCAAGCTCAAAGTCCCTGTCGCTGAATTCCTCTTCAAGGGCATCCCGTGCGGCCTTAAAGTCTCGCGATTCGATTAGCTCCTGCAGACGCATCGCCTCGGCGCGGGAGCGGGCGGGCAGAAATCGGAACTGAAATCGCACGGCATTTTCGTTGATTGCCGCAGCGATTTCCGCGTGGGTAACCTCGATGTCCGCGAGCACATGCTCTTCAAAGACCCGCTCAATGAGCAGCTCCTCGCGCAGCGTGTGCATGGCATGGATCACGGCAGCTGACGTATCCAGCCGCATTCGCTGAGCCTCGTGGGCCATCACCTGTTCAAGGATCAGAAAGCGCAGATAGTCTTCCCGAGGGGTGTTCCCTTGACGCAAATGGCCGTGGCCAAACTCATAATTGAGTCGGAATTCTTCCGCTGTAATGACCTCGCCGTTCACCGTGGCCAGCACCGCTTCATCCGTGTCCGGGAGCGACGAACACGCGGGGATCAGTACAAGCAGAAGGACAACAGAGTTGCGCATGAAAAAAAACAAGGGGAGCCGGAGCGACCGACTCCCCTTGTACGACCTGCAGCACCAGATGGACCGAGGGTTACTTGACCAGCATCATTTTGCGGGTCTGCACGAAGCTCTCCGCTTTCAACTGATAGAAGTAGATTCCAGAAGCCAGATACGATGCATCAAACCTGACGGAGTAGCGTCCTCTGGCCTGCTGCTCATCCACCAGTACCGCCACGCGACGCCCTAGAAGGTCAAGAACCGTCACGGTGACGTTGCTTGCCTCGGGCAGGGCGTAGTTAGTGCTTGCCCGAAAATATAAATATTGGTCGGTTTAGCATGTTTCTGTAGGGTTCTTTGGTGGCATTTGGCCGTATTTCGGCCCATCTGGCTTGATTTTGGCGTCTGGGGGTCGTCTTAAC
>LXNI01001661.1_pt1 | contig 18188 bp, 12 predicted proteins | sample 809091 | NCBI WGS metagenome assembly LXNI01 (sample SAMN04870527, study PRJNA318959) | sponge metagenome | biome: 01000161; feature: marine sponge reef; material: water | host: Sarcotragus foetidus | place: Greece: Milos, Mediterranean Sea | collected 2013-05-29 | depth 5-7 m | reverse complement strand
CTACGCACCCCGGAACCGGGTGGCGCCGCTTCTGGACGCCCTGCGGACCCGGCATGAGGAGCGCGCGAGTTCGAATCCGGAGTTCGCCTACCTGCGCGCACGCCAGGACTACTTCGGACGGCTCCGCGAACGGACCCACCTGTCGCTGCGGGAAGAGACCCGCGTTGCCCAGCAGGAAGCCGATGATGCGTGGATCCTGAACGTCGAAAACGCGCGGCTGGTCGCACGCGGCGAGCAACCCGTGACCGACCTGGACGAGTTGACGGCGCGCCGAGAAGCGGAATCCCGGGCCGACCGGCTACCGGAAGACGATCCTTTGACGGTGGAGACGGCGACGATTCTCGCGGACTTCATCGACCTGTCGCAGCCGCTGGCGATGGCCGGCGGGAGGACGCCAACGCCGCGGACGCTGCCGACCGAGCCGCCCGCAACCGTGCGCGCGGACGAAGGCTAACGGAGCGCGGACGTCCCCGAACTACAGTTCGAAAGTCAGCGAGCGCGTCGCGATCGTCTTGCCGAGAGCGGCTTCGAACTCGCCGAGGGCCATCGTCGTCTGCTGCTTGACGCCGTAGCGGCGCAGCGTCACCGTGCGCTCGGCGACCTCGCGTCCGCCGACGATCAACAGGTTCGGGATCTTGCGCGTCGTGCCGTCGCGGATCTTCTTCGACACGGTATCGCTCTGCGACGCCAACTCGGCGCGCACGAAGCCGCCGCGCAACCGGTCGACGATTTCCCGCGCATAGGCGCCGAACTGGTCTGAGACCGTCAGAACCTGGACCTGCACGGGTGCGAGCCAGGTGGGAAATGCGCCCCCGAAGTGCTCGATCAGGAACGCCGTGAAGCGTTCATGGGTCGAGAACGGCGCACGGTGGACGCAATACGGCGTGTGCTCGACGCCGTCCGGGCCGACATAGGTCAGGCCCAGGCGCGGCGGCACGGCGAAGTCCAACTGCACCGTGCTGACTGTCTCGTCGCGACCCGTCACGGTGTGGAACTGCACATCGATCTTCGGTCCGTAGAACGCGGCTTCGCCGGGCGCGTCTTCGTAGTCGATGCCCATTTCGTCGAGCAGTTCGGCGATGATCCGCTCGCTGCGCCGCCAGGCTTCGGCGGCGTCGACGTACTTCTCGCGCCCTTTCGGATCGTCCGGATCCCAGCGTGAGAGGCGAATCGCGTAGTCGTTGAGGCCGAGGACCCGGTACGCCTCGTCGTACTGCGAGATGACCTCCTTGAAGACCTCCTTGACTTGGTCCTCGGTGCAGTAGATGTGCGCGTCGTTCATGGACATGCCGCGCACGCGGGCGAGGCCCGATACGGCGCCGGAGGCCTCCCAGCGGTACACGTCGCCGTACTCCGCGAGTCTGAGCGGCAGGTCCCGGTAGCTGCGCAGCCGCGATGCGTAGATCTTGTGATGGTGCGGGCAGTTCATGGGTCGGAGCATGTAGGTCTCGCGGACGGATTCACCCTCGGGCGACTCCTCGATCACCTCCATCGGTGGATACATGCTGTCCCTGTAGTGGGCCAAGTGGCCGGTGCGGGCGTACAGGTCGGCCTTCGCGATGTGCGGCGTGGCGACGCGCTCGTAGCCCGCCTTGAACTCCAGTTCGACGGCCAGCTTCTCCAATTCGTCGCGGATCACGGTGCCGTGGGGCAGCCACAGCGGCAGGCCGCGACCGATGTCGTCATCGATCAGGAACAGATCGAGTTCCCGACCGAGTTTCTTGTGATCCCGTTCCTGGGCGAGTTTGTAAGCACTCACTGCCGCGTCGAGGCTTGCCTTGTCGGCGAAGGCCCATGCGTAGATGCGCGTCATCATCACGTTGTCGGCGTCTCCGCGCCAGTATGCGCCGGCGACGCTGCGCAGCTTGAAGGCATCGCGCGCGATGTCCCGGGTGGTGGCCACGTGGGGCCCTTCGCACATGTCGAGGAACGGACCGTTGCGGTAGAAAGACAGGCTCAGGAGGTCGTTCTTGGCTACGAGCTCGGCGGCGTACTCGCGCTTATGGGGCTCCTGCATCTCGTCGAGGCGCGCAAAGGCGTCGGCCACGGGCAAGTCCTCGCGATCGAACCGCTGGCCGGTCTTGAGAATCCGCCGCATGCGCCGCTCGAGCTCCGGAAAGTCGTTCTCGGTGATGGGTTCGGACAGGATGAAGTCGTAGTAGAAGCCGTCGGCGATTGGCGGCCCGAAGCCGAGCGTGGATCCCGGACGCATGGCGAGTACGGCCTGCGCGAGTACGTGGGCGAGGCTGTGCCGTGTTCTGTAAAGCGCGTCGTCAGCGCTTCTGTCTGCCGCGTTCATTGCTGGTCCTCAAGGCGTGCTGCCATAAAAAACCCCGGTTGGCCACAAGCCTTCCGGGGTTCGAGAAGCTTCGGCCTTGTGCGAGGCCGTCAAGTCCAAGTCCTACTTAGGCAATCGTGACGGTACCCGCGGCGGATCCGGTCCGCGTCGTGGTGGTCGTCGTCTGCCGTCGCATGGACATGGGGCGCGAATCATAGGCGGCACGGTGCGGAATGCAAGTGCGGCGAGCGTGGCCGGAGGAACGGGTGAGCGTTGCCTTGAAACTTGCCCGAGGTGGGGCTATATAGCCGTTAACTGAAACGATTCTCAAGGGGCCGTTCGATGGCTGATCCAAGGGTTCTCGTCGCGCGCGCGCCGTCGGCGATTGAAATCAACAAGGTGCTGCGCAGCACCTACGCCCTGCTCGCGATGACGTTGCTGTGGAGCGCGGTGACGGCCTCGGTCGCCGTGTCCATGGGCGCACCGCATCTCGGCTTCGTCACGTTGCTGGTGTTCATCGGCCTTCTGTTCATGGTGCACAAGACAGCCAACAGCGCCTGGGGGCTCGTTTGGACTTTCGCATTGACGGGCTTTCTCGGGTTCTCGTTGGCACCCCTGTTGAGCGTGGTGCTCGGGATGGCGAACGGCGGGATGCTGGTGGCGCAGTCGCTTGCGATTACCGCTGTCGCGTTCTTCGGCCTGTCGATCTACACGGTGACGACCAAGCGGGATTTCAGCTTCCTCACCGGATTCCTCATCGTCGGCGCAGTCGTCATCGTGGCGTCATGGATCGTCTCGATCTTCTACTGGACAACGTTGATGTCCCAGGTGCTCGCCGGCATCTGCATCCTGTTCGGGGCCGCGCTGATCCTTTGGGAGACCAGCGCCGTCGTGCGCGGCGAGGAGACCAACTACATCCGCGCGACGGTCGGCATCTACGTCGGCATCTACAACATCTTCTCGAGCGTCCTGCTGCTGTTCGGGCTCGGCGGCGACGACTGACCGGATCGTGCCGATGCGCCGTCTTGAACGGCGCGCTGTCCTGGGCCGGCGTCAGGCCCGCGTGAGCTGCCGGTACGCCTTCTGCAAGGCGTCCGGCAGTTCGGCGGTTTCGTCGATCACCATGTACCGGTGGTCGGGACACATCCGTCGCAGGTAGTCGTTGCCGGAGCGGTCCACGGTGACGCAAAACGTCTCGATGCCCTGGGACCGGGCCTCGATGAGCGCCCGCGCCGTGTCCTGAACGCCGTACTCGTGCTGGCCGCGGTCCGGGCCGTAGTCGTGGTCCTGGGGGAAGCCGTCGCTGACGATCATCAGCACCTTCATGGCTGACCCGCTCGCGCCGAGCTTCGCCGCGGCGTGTCGGACGGCCGGCCCCATGCGCGTCGACCGCTTCGGCTTCATCGCCGCGATGGCATCGAGCACCTCGCCGTCGAACGGCTGGTCGAACTCCTTCGCGACGTAGAACTCCACGCAATCGCGGCCGTAGCCCGAGAAGCCGTACACGCCGTACCGGTCGCCAAGCCCTTCGAGCGCGGTCGCCATCAGCAGCACGGATTCACGCAGGATGTCGACGATGCGTCGTTTGGCTGCCTCGGCGGCCATGCGTTCGGCGAAGTCGTACTCGGACCCGCCAGGGTACGCGTCATCGTCGTCGAAGAAGGGGTCGCGAATGTCCTGGCTGCGGCCATCCGTCGCATGCTCCTCCCGCTCTTCGGGGAGGACGTCGTCCGTGGAGGCGGACAGGTCGACCAGGAAGGCCGCGGCCACATCGCGCCGCAGGCGCTCGCGGCGGCTGTAGACGCGCTCGTCCGGCGACATGCCCGAACGGATGTCGACGCGCGTATCGACGAGCGTGTCGATGTCCAGTTCGTCGCCGTCCGGCGTCTTCTTGACCCGTTGGTAGCCGGCGGGCCGCACTTCCTCGAAGCGCCGCCGCACAGCGCGGGCGAACGGGCGCACGGTATCGAGCAGGGCTTGCGCATCGGCATCGCCACCGTGCAGACGTTCCTCGTAGAGGCGACACCAGCCGCGCAGGTACGTGCCGTTGTGGAAGTCCCACTCGTCGTAGCGATAGCTCGTCGTCCCTCCGTGGTCGCGTTCCTCGCCGAGAGCCCGACGCACGGAAGATCGCTCCATCTCGATGCGGCGTTTCAACTGGTCGCGCTCGACGACGAGGTCCGTGCCGACTTCACGCGGCTCCCCGGCATCGCCCTCGGCATCCCCGACCCGCACTTCGTCGCCACTCGCCAGTTCGGCGAACTCGAGCGCCGCGATGTCGCCCTCGAGGTTCGCGAGTTCTTCGTCCCAGTCCTCGAGCCGGGCCTCGCGCTGCAGCCACTCCAACGATGGCTCGGCGTCGGCCGCCGCGGTCGCAGCCCGCTCTTGTACCGTCAGGCGCAAGGCCTCGTAGCAGCCGTGCGCGGCCTTCGCCGAGGTGTAGACATCGGCGCCGGGCACGAGGACGTCGACGGCAAGCGGGAACAACGCGGAGTCCGCGGCAGCGATGCCGTCGAGGGCCGCCTCGAGGCGGCCGATCTCCGCCGTGACGCTGGTGTCGAACGTCTCGGCGTAGGACGCGTTCCGCCGATCGATCAACGCTTCGCGATATCGTCCTGCGCCTGGATACCGACGCAGCACCGCCGCCTGGACGCGTGCCGTCTCGACCACCCGGAACAGTGCTCGCGCCACGTCCGGATGGGTGAACGAGCCGAAGAACAGGCCGAAGTCGGACTCCCGGTCGCTGGCCGCCCTGGCCACCGGAAGGCCGGCCACGCGTTGCCGAGCCGCGTCGATGTTGAAGCGGTACGTGCCGAACTCCCGGAAGCCCACTTGGACCAGGACCTCCAGCCGGTACATGGCTTGATTCAAGGCATCGTCGGGGAACTCATCGATCGCATCGCCGAGGTAGATGCTGCGGGCATCGTGACGGGCGCCGCCGCCGAGACCGGACCGCACGCGATCCGCTGCGTCCTCGCCCTTGTACTCGCTACGGGATTTGATGTGGTAGGGGCGCCCGGCGATGCCTTCGGCGAACAGCGCGAGGACGCGATCGACGTCGACCAGGCGCACCACGGCTCAAGGCCACACGACGTCGACGATGCCGGCGACGGCTTCCTGCACACTCGCGTCGTCGGACACGGCCTGCACGATGGCGAGGTCCGCCGCGCGACGCGGGGCGATGCCGCGCTCGATCAACTCGCCGGCGTAGATCAGCAGGCGCGTGCTGACGCCTTCCCGGAAGCCGTGTTCGCGCAGGTTGCGAACCTTGACGCCGATGACGGCCAGGCGCGCCGCGGTCTCCTCGCCCACGCCGCTTTCGTGGGCGATGATCCGTGCTTCCTGCTCCTCCCCGGGGTAGTCGAACGTGAGGCTGACGAAACGCTGCCGCGTGCTCGCCTTCAGATCCTTCAGCAGGCTCTGGTAGCCCGGGTTGTAGGAAATCACGAGGAGGAAGTTGTCGTGGGCGCGTACGAGTTCTCCGGTCTTGTCGATCGGCAGCACGCGACGATGGTCGGTCAAGGAGTGGATGAGAACGGTTGTGTCCTTGCGCGCTTCGACGATCTCGTCGAGGTAGCAGATCGATCCGCCGCGCACCGCCCGGGTCAGCGGTCCGTCCTGCCAGACGGTCTCGTCGCCCTTGAGCAGGTAGCGGCCGACCAGGTCCGTGCCGGTGAGATCCTCGTGGCATGACACCGTGATCAGCCGGCCGTCGATCTCCTCGGCATCGGCCATCTGGTAGATGCGCCAGGTCATGTGTTCGACGAAGCGTGTCTTGCCGCAGCCGGTGGGACCCTTCAGCAGAACGGGCAGACGCGACGCGTAGGCAGCCTCGAATTCCGCGACCTCGTCGGCCAGCGGCAGGTAGTAGGGTTCCTCCACGCTTGGCCCTTATGGGACGAAGGCGTCGCGCCCCTGCGTGTAGTTCATGAACGACTGCGCCGGATTGCGGTTGACCAGGAAGCGCTTGAACATCGGGTGCTTGAGGCTGCGCACCTCGTGTTCGATCTCGGTCAGCAGTTCGCCGCTGTCCGGGTCGACGATCGCCTGGAAGCGGTATTGGTGCTGGTCGGACTCCTCGGTGATGAGACCGCGCTCGCTCAAGGCCGCGTGCGGCTTCGAGAAGTTGGCGACGTAGATGGCGATGTGGTGACCATCGTAGGCGGGGATGGCGTCCGCGGTCTCCTTGAAGATCAGTCGCTGGTTCCCGCCCATCACGACCTCGGCGCATTCGCCATCGCGAGGGGTTGCCCCGGCGCCGTTGCTCGTCGTCCGCGCCGGCGTGTCGAGCGTTTCGGCGTAGAACCGGGCGATTCCTTCGGCCGTGCCGACCGGGACGTCGAGAACGGCGAACGGAATGCCGAGGCTCGTGCCGAAACTCGGTCCGTAGGCGCGGATGTCGTTGCCCCAGGGGCAGGTCAAGGCGATGTGGTCGTCCTTCTCCTCCCGCGAGAAATCGGTGCCCTGCATGGGCCGGTCGATGAAGTCCAAGCGCCGCCTCAGCCCGTCGAGGTCCGGGACGACGACCCCGATGTGGCCGCGAAACTTCTGCGCATCGCGCTTCGGCAAGTGGAACTGCTGCTCGCCGACATTGATCCACATGTTGAACGTGCCGAAGTCGATGTACGGGTCGCGCGTGAAACCCAAGCCGGTCACGTAGAACAGCGCGGCGACCTGCTGGTCAGGCACGGTCAGGTTGATGTGCTCCATGTTGAGGACGTTGCCGAAGTCCTCCTCGGAGCGGTCGAAAGCCCGTTCTGCCATGGTTCCTCTCGTTGACTCGAAGGCGTCTCTCGATAGCGTTTAAGGTGTCTTGAGGTTGCGTCGCGCGGATAAGCCCGCCGCCGTGTTCCCGCGCATCGCGGTTGAGGGTAATACAAACGGCTGGCAGGGCCAAACTGCTACGATGCGCCGGGTGGGTAGGCGTACGCTTGGCTTGTTGCGGACCATGGGAACGCGGGCACGGGCGGCGCGCCGCAGAGGTCTATTGGCGGCTTGTTCGGCTCTACTGGCCGGCGGCCTGCTCGGCGGTTGCGGAGGCGAGGGCGGCACCCCGCCGCCGTCGCCGCCAGCCGTGCCGCCACCCGAACCGGAGCCGGTGCGCGCACCGGCCACGGTGCGCTTCGTGCTCGCGGCAACGTACGGCCCGGTCGACGAGGCCGGTGTCGTGCATCGATTCAGTGGCGGCGTGGCTGCCGGCGACGCCGACGGTGACGGCGATGTCGATTTCGTGAGCACGGGCGGCGATTCCGCAGGTCTCTACCGGAATCGCGGCGACGGCACGTTCGTGGTGCAAGGCAAGGCCCTGCGTCTGCGCGGCGGGCGCGCCTTGGCCGGCCCCGCACTTGGCGACGTGGACGGCGACGGGGACCTCGACATCTTCGTCGGCGCAGCCGATGGCGGGGCGGTACACGTCCTCGAGAACCGCCTCCACGAAGCCGCCGCCGGGTTCGTCGACGTGGCTGCCAAGGCCATCGGTTCGTTGACGGCACCCAATACGCCGGCCGCCACGTTCTACGACTACGACCGCGACGGCTTCCTGGACCTGGTCCTGGCGCACTGGGGTGCCGAACGGACGCCGGGCGAAGACACCGAGACCCTTTGGCGTAATGACGGGGACGGCACGTTCACCAGCCGCTCCCGCGCCGCGGGAATCGCCGCGCGGTTCGCGCCGCAAGGTGTCGATTGGAGCCTGACGCCGTCGTTCGCCGACATTGACGGCGACGGAGACGGCGATCTGCTGGTGGCGGCGGACTTCTGGGAGAGCCGCGTGTTGTCGAACGACGGCGACGGCACCTTCACCGATGTCACGGGCGACGCCGTCGTCGACCAGCGAGGGCGCGCCTCGGCCTTGGGCGACTACGACAACGACGGCGACGTCGATTGGTACGTCGCGGCCGACCGTGGAGGGCTCTTCAGGAACGACGGCAGCGGCCTTCTCGTGGCGACCGGCACCGTCATCGGGTCAACGCCGGCATCGGCGGCTTGCGCGGCGGACTTCGATGGCGATGGTTGGCTGGACATCGTCCAGGTGGGCGAAGCCGGCTTGGGCTTTCTGCACAACACGGGCGATGGTTCGGGGTTCCGCGAACGGACGGCAGCGACGGGGCGCACCTCGACTGGCCGCGCGCTGGCATGCTTCGATGCGGACGGGGACTTCGACGTCGACGTCGTTGTCGTGGGGCAAGACGGCGTCGTCGCGCACTACCGCAACGACACGGAGCCTGGCAACCGAGCCTTGATCGTGCGCCTTGACGGGGCCGACGGCAACCGTTTCGGCATCGGGGCCCGGGTCACGGTGACGACGGCCTCGGGCCGGCAGTTGCGCGAACTCGGCGGCCGCAACAACCACGCGTCCCACGATCCGCCCGAAACCCATTTCGGGCTTGGCGCATCGCCGCGCGCGGACGTTTCGGTGCGCTGGCCGAACGCCGCGACCACGACCCGGGAGAACGTTGCCGCCGGCCAGGTCTTGACCTTGTCGCAGCCGCGCGAGGCGACGCTTCGTTTGAGCGTCGTGCAGGGCGAGGGCGATGGCACCTACGCGGTCGGGGAGGCGGTCGCCATCGAGGCCGCACCGGCGGAGGAGAATTACCATTTCAGCCACTGGTCGAGCAATCGCGGCGGTGTCTTCGGGGACGTGTTTTCGGCAACGACCACGTTCCGGATGCCCGCCCGGCCGACGACGCTGATCGCGAACTACACCCCCGGCGTCGCTCTGTCGGACCGCGTCTCGGTGGCCCGGCGGTGGAACGAAGTCCTGCTGCAGGCCATCCGCAACGACTACGCCCGACCCACGGTGCACGCGCGCAACCTGTTCCATGTTTCGGCGGCGATGTACGACGCTTGGGCGGCCTATTCGCCGGCTGCCCTCCCCTACCTCGCAGATTGCGTTGAACCTGCTGCCGCGGTGGATCCGTTCGCCGTCCGGGAGGCTCGCGAGGAAGCCATGAGCTTCGCGGCCCACCGGATCATCCGCCACCGGTTTCGCCGCTCCCCGGGATCGGCGCGCATCGCCCGCGACGGCTTCGTGCTGATGAACGCCCTCGGCTACGACGTGAATGAGCCGCCGAGCGGCGCCGCGGCGCTCGGTACCCGGATCGCGGACTGCTACATCGCATTTGGCGCCATCGACGGCGCGAACGAGGCGAACGACTATGCGAATGTCTCCTACCGGCCTGTCAATCCAGGTCTCCAACCCGCGCTGCCGGGCAACCCCTCGCTGATCGACCTCAACCGCTGGCAACCCCTGCTCCTGGATCTGTTCATCGATCAGGCCGGCAACCCGATCGCCACGGCACCCGAGTTCCTAAGCCCGGAGTGGGGCATCGTGCGGCCCTTCGCGCTGTCCATTGACGACGCCGTCGACTATCGTCGCGACGGCTTCACCTATCGTGTCTACCACGACCCGGGACCGCCGCCGACGATCGACGGCGACGCGGCGGAACTCTACAAGTGGGCGCACGCGCTGGTCGCCGTCTGGTCGGCCGATCTGTCGCCGGACGACGGGGCGACGATGGACATATCGCCGGCGAGCCTGGGGAACGTCGCGGACTATCCCACTCGCTTCGCGGCGTACCCCGACTTCTACGGCAGTTTCACGCGGCACAGCGGTGCGGGGTATGCGGTGAACCCGGTGACCGGGAACCCCTACGAGCCCCAGGTCGTCCCGCGTGGCGACTATACGCGCGTGCTCGCGGAGTTCTGGGCCGATGGACCGGACTCGGAAACGCCGCCCGGCCATTGGTTCGTGATTGCCAACGAAGTGGCCGACCATCCGCTGCTTGAGCGTCGCTTCGCCGGCAAGGGCGAGCCGCTCGATCCGCTCGAGTGGGATGTGAAGGCGTATTTCGCGCTGGGCGGTGCCATGCACGATGCCGCCATCGCGGCTTGGGGCATCAAGGGGTGGTACGACTACATCCGCCCCGTTTCGTCGCTGCGCGCAATGGCGGATCGCGGTCAGAGCACCGACCCTGCCGGCGCCTCGTATCACGTTCACGGTCTGCCGCTGGTGCCAGGGCGCATCGAGGTGGTCGGCCCCGAGGACAGACTCGCCGGGGTCGCCAGGGAACACGTCGGGAAGATCAAGGTGCTTGCATGGCGGGGGCCCGACTACATTGGGGATGCTGAGACGGACGAAGCCGGCGTCGGCTGGATCCTGGCGGAGAACTGGTGGCCCTACCAGCGCCCGACGTTCGTGACGCCGCCGTTCGCAGGGTACGTCTCCGGCCACTCCACGTACTCCCGCGCAGCGGCGGAGGTGCTGACCGGGCTCACGGGCGATCCGTTCTTCCCCGGCGGCATGAGCGGGTTCGAGATCGAAGCGAACGAGTTCCTGGTTTTCGAAGACGGCCCGTCGGTGGACATGACGCTGCAGTGGGCGAGCTACCGGGATGCAGCCGACCAGTGCAGCCTGTCGCGAATCTGGGGCGGCATCCATCCGCCCGTCGACGACATTCCGGGGCGGCTGATCGGCATCGACATCGGCCGCGACGCGTTCGCATTGGCCACCGGGTACTTCACGGGCTCGGTGCGTTGAGTGCTGTGCTAAGTTGCCGACGTGGATGATGGAGTTGGCATGAGCGAACGCCCCGAAACCGCGGCGGTGCTGCGGCGTGCAACGGGAGCGTTGTGCACGCTGCTCGCGGTTGCTTGCGCGTGGGCCGACTCGAGCGTCGGCGACCTCAACGGCGACGGCAAGGACGACGTCCTGCTGAGGCACGACGACGGGCGCTGGTACTACAACGCCATGGACGGCCGCCGGCGGATTGCCGAGGCCAGTGGGTTCGTGTCGCTGCCGACGGACCCCGAGTATCGACTGGCCAGCATCGGCGACTTCAACGGCGACGGCATGGACGATGTCATGTTGCGCCACGCAACGACCAACCGCTGGTACTACTATCCGATGAACGGTCGCGAAATCCTCTCCGGGCAAGGCGAGGTGACGATGACGCGCAACGCCGACTGGCGCTTCGTGGCGACCGGCGACCTCAACGGCGACGGTCGCGGTGACATCCTGCTGCGGCACGCCAAGGACTTCCGCTGGTACTACTACCCGCTCAACGGTCGGGCGGTCGCGGCGGGCCGGGGCACGGTCGACGTCTGGCGCGGTAGGCACTGGCAATTCAGGGCGCTGGCCGATTTGAACGGCGATGGCCGGGACGACGTCCTGTTGCGCCATGCGAACGGGCGTTGGTACTACTTCCCGATGAACGGCCGACGAGCCATCACCGGACGCGGCTATGCCGACCTCACGGCGGACGTCGACTGGCGGTTCCGCGCCGCCGCCGACTTCAACGGCGACGGCAAGGACGATGTGCTGCTGCGTCGCCCCGACGGCCGCTGGCACTACTACCCCATGGATGGCCGTCGCCACATCGCCGGACAGCAGCGTGTCGCGGGCATGACGGCCAACCTGGCGTGGCGTTTCGCGGGAACGGGCGATCTCAACGCCGACGGCAAGGACGATGTCCTGCTGCGCCATTTCGCGGGCCGCTGGTACTACTACCCGATGGACGGCTATCGGCACATCGCCGCCGAACGCGGCATAGCCGCGGTGAATCGCGACCCTGCATGGATGCTGGGCCACCAGCCGATCAACCGGACGAACCAGTTCGTGGAGTCGGCGGATTCCGCTGGACTGACCCGCCGCTGGGGCTACCCGCCGCGCACAGGGGAGTTCTCCGGGACGTTCCCGTTGGAGTTCTCGGGAGGCGTCGCGGCGGGCGACTACGACGGCGACGGCCACGTCGACTTGTACGTGGTCGGCGGCAGCGAGGAGCCCAACCACCTGTTCCGCAACCGCGGCGACGGCACGTTCTACGACACGGCCGCCCGGGTGGGTCTCGACCTCGCCCACCTGGGCAGCGGCCCGGCATTCGGCGACATCGACGGCGACGGCGACCTGGACCTGTTCGTGGGCGCGGTCGAGAACGACCCGTACTACCTGATGGAAAACCGCGACGGCGAGTTCGTGGACGTCACCGTCGCTTCGCGCATCCTGATCGACGCCGAGAACACCGTGTCAGCGACGTTCGCCGACTACGACGGGGACGACGACCTCGACCTATTCCTCACCCACTGGGGTTTCGAGGAGCAGGACGATACGCAGACGCTCTGGCGCAACACGGGCGACGGCATCTTCGAATCGGTGAGCGCGGAGGCCGGCATCGCCGAGTCGCTCATCATCGAGTCGCTGAACTACCAGACGGGCGAGATTGCCCACATCGACCGCACGTACACGGCGAACCTGAGCGACATCGACGGCGACGGGGACGGCGACCTGTTGATGGCTGCGGACTACGAGACCAGCCAGGTGTTCGCCAACAACGGCGACGGCACGTTCACGCGGACGACGGATCGCGAGGTCATCGTCGATCAGTCCGGCATGGGCGCCTCGGTGGGGGACTACGACAACGACGGCGACATGGACTGGTTCGTGACGTCGATCTACCAGCCGCCGAACTTCTACGGCAACCGGCTCTACCGCAACGACGGGACCGGGGTGTTCGAGGATGTGACCGTGCGAACCGGCGTCGCCGACGGCGGCTGGGGCTGGGCAAGCTGCTTTGCGGACATCGACAACGATGGCGACCTCGACATCGTCCACGTCAACGGCTGGCGGGGCGAGACCGGGTTCGCGCCGGGGCTGGATTTCCTCGACGATCAGATGCGCTATTTCGAAAACAACGGCAACGGCACGTTCAGGCGCAGGGACACGTTGAAGTGGCTGCGTGATCGCGGCCAGGGACGAGGCCTTGCGTGTTTCGACGCGGAACGCGATGGCGACATCGATCTCGTGGTCACCAATAGCGACGACAGGCACTTGGTGTACTACCGCAACGAATTGGCCGACGCGCGCAACAACCACTTCCTCGGCATCCGTCTGGAACGCGACGTCGGCAATCGCCACGGCGTCGGGGCCTGGATCACGGTGACAACGGCCGCGGGAACGCAGGTCCGCGAGGTGGGCGCCGGCAACAACTATGCGTCGCAGAACCCCGCGGAAGCCCACTTCGGCCTCGGCCAGCACATCGTCGCCGACATCGAGGTCCGCTGGCCCGACGGGACCGAGACCACCATGGACGATGTCTGGGCCGATCAGTGGCTGACCATCCGGTGACTCGCGTGGCTGCGCCCCAATCCAGGCGGACCGCAAGCGGTCCGATCCGCCAAGTTCGGACGGCCGGAGACTTCGTCCATCTGTTGGGTTCGCCCGCGGTCGGGAAATAGGGGACGAGGGATGGAACTTGCCTAGCAACGAAGACCTGCTCGACGCCATCAGCAGCGTCCTGCCGCCGATGCTCAATGCGCTCGATGTCCTGGGCGAGGTCGGCCGACACCTGCATCCGCCCAATCTGGGCGCCCTCAACGACGCTGTCGCCGACCGCGTCGACCCGGTGCGCACCGGCCTGTCCCGTTTCCGCGAAACCGAATTCCCGGATCACTTCAGCGGATTCAAGGACTGCGTGGAACGAGCGGCCGAGCATGTCGTCGCCGCTTTCGAGGGTCTGGCTGCCGCGGCGGACGACCCGAACGGGGCGATGCGTGCCTACCGCGCCATGCGCGAGCAGACGCGCGCGGTGGAAGCGCTCTATCCGGTGGCCAACATGCTGCCGCCCGTGAGCCGCTTCTTCGTGTCGCGCGCTCGTCGAGGCGACGACGACCTGCTCGCCAGGCTCGGTGGTGCGGACGCCTCGAGAGACGAGGTCGGCGTGATGCATGCGACGCCGGCGGAGTGGGCGCAGATGCGGGGCGCCGATGTCGATGCGACCGGGGATGGCCGCCGCGGTGCGTTTTCGCTCTACGTTCCCGAGTACTACGACGAGGCCCGGGCGCACCCGTTGATCGTCGCCCTCCACGGCGGATCGGGCAACGGCCGCGACTTCCTGTGGACCTGGCTGGTCGAGGCGCGCACTCGCGGCGCCGTCCTGCTCAGTCCATCGTCGGTCGACCGCACGTGGTCGCTCATGGGGACCGACCTCGACAGCGACAATCTCGGGGCGATGGTGATGCGCATCGGCCAACGTTGGAACATCGACCAGGAGAAGCTCCTGCTGACCGGGATGAGCGACGGCGGCACGTTCTGCTACGTGTCGGGCCTGCGCCCTGACTCGCCGTTCACGCACCTCGCGCCGAGTTCGGCAAGCTTCCACCCGTTGCTGCTCGAGGGCACCTCGCGCGAACGGCTCGCCGACTTGCCGATCTACCTGATGCACGGCGCTCTCGACTGGATGTTCCCGGTCGACGTCGCGCGCACCGCGAATGCGGCTTTGTCGGCCGCCGGGGCCAAGGTGGTCTATCGCGAGATCGACGACCTGTCGCACACCTGGCCCCGGGACGAGAACCCGAGGATCGTCGACTGGTTCCTGGGAGAGACCTCAGCGGCGGGGTGAGTTGGCGGCCTTGGCCACCGCGAAGGCCGGTCGCTTGTGCTGCCGCCCGCGGTAGGCGTCGGCCGTCTCCGGCAGATCGAAGCCGTAGTTGACTGCCCAGTCGAGGCAGGAGGTCATCACGATGTCGACGCCGGTGAACGCGTCGCCCACCAGGTATTCGGCGGCCTCGAAGCGCGGCAGCGCCCAGCGCAACTGCTTCTCGAACCCGGCGCGGGCGGCGTCCATGGCGGCTGGCGCTTCGCCGTACAGGTACGCAAGGTCGCCGTGCTTGCGCATGACGTACAGGGTGTGCGCGTCGAGCTCCATCAGGATGAACGACAGCCACTCGTCGTAGCGCGCTCTGTCGGTGGTACCGACTGCGGGGGTCAAGCCACCGTGCTTGTCGCCCAGGTAGGTGACGATGGCCGCGCTCTCGGTGAGGACGAGGTCGCCATCGACCAGGACCGGGATCTTCTCCTTGAGGGTCAAGTCGCGGAATTCGGGCGACTGCGTCTCTCCGGTTCGCGAACCGATCAGCTTGGTGGCGTAGGCGACACCCAACTCGGCAAGTGCCCAATGGACGCGGATGGTGCGTCCTGTCCCAGCGCCCCAGACCGTGATCGACATGGCTGACCTCGTATCGGCTTGGCCCGACACTATAGCGTGGCAAGGGCGGGGTATGCGTTTCGACCCGCCACGGCGATCGGGCTTGATACTGGACAAACATCCAAGTAAATTGCAGGCCATGGACGAGAAGCGGGTCGTCAAAGGGCGCGGTGCGATCTCGAATCCGGCTGGACGATTCGAGCGGACGCCGAGTGCGGCCGTCGCGGACGGATGGGACGTCGACGACGACGACGCGTTTGCCGTCCCGGACCCGCGTACCACGTTCACGCCGGACCGGACCCGCGACATCATCGCCACCAACAACTCGCCGGACATCCCCTTCGGCCAGTCCCTCAACCCGTACAAGGGCTGCGAGCATGGTTGCGTCTACTGCTACGCGCGGCCGACGCACGCCTTTCTCGACCTGTCCCCGGGCCTCGACTTCGAGACCCGGATCTTCTTCAAGACGGAGCCTGCGGAGCGGCTTCGGGAGGCGTTCGACAGACCCGGCTACGCGTGCAGGACACTGGCGATCGGCACCAACACCGACCCCTACCAGCCGGGGGAGAAGCAATACCGGGTCACGCGGCGTCTTCTCGAGACCCTGCTGGAATACCGACACCCGGTCAGCATCGTCACCAAGGGCGCGTTGATTCTGCGCGACCTCGACATCCTGACGGCATTGGCGGCGGACGGCCTCGCCAGCGTCGCCATCAGCATCACGACGCTCGACAACGATCTGAAGACCAAGCTGGAACCACGCACGGCATCGCCCGGCGCGCGCTTGCGCACCGTTCGGGCATTGGCAACGGCGGGGGTGCCTGTTGGCGTCATGGTCGCTCCCGTGATCCCGTTCATCAATGACCACGAGATCGAAACGATCATCGCCCGAGGCGCCGATGCGGGCGCGGGCTCGGCCGGCTACGTGATGTTGCGTCTGCCGTACGAGGTGAAGGACCTGTTCGCCCAGTGGCTCGCCGAGCACTATCCGCAGAAGGCCGAACGCGTCCTGAATCGGGTTCGCGACCTCCGCGGCGGCAAGGCGTACGACGCGGAATGGGGTGTACGGATGCGCGGCAAAGGGGTCTACGCGGACCTGATCGCACGACGGTTCGAAGTGGCCCTGCGCAAGCATGGGCTCGGCGAGCCGCGTCGGACGGAACTTCGAACGGACCTGTTTCGGGCGCGACAGAGCGTGCTTTTCTAGAACCCAAGGGAGCACCGCCGGTCGGCGGAGTTGCACAAGGGCTAGGCGCGTCGCCTGGCGGCGACGCGATCGAGAACGCTGACGCGTTCTCCCGCCGGCGTCAGAACATGCAACCTGTCAGTAAACATCCGGCGCTCTCAAGGCAGCTAGCGGGCTGCGCCCCCGCAAGTAGCAGCGGCGGCCGCCGGCCACGAAACTTGATCCAACTGCAACGCAAAACCGCGGTCACGCAAACCAGGAAGCCGGTGGACACGTTGATAGCTAAGGTATATCTTGGCGATATCACTTAGTCATCAGATTAGGACTTGGCCATGGTTCATGAGATCCAACGCAAGGCCGCATCGGGTACTCTCGTCCTGGTCGCCCTGATACTCGCCGTGCTGGTTGACGTGGCGCTTTTCGTGGTCGCCATTGTCCGCGCGAGTGCATTGCTCGGCATCGTCAGCGGCGCCGCCTTTCCGGTGTTTTTGTTCCTGTTCTTCGGGTTGTTCACGGTGAACCCCAACGAGGCGAGGGTTCTCCAGCTCTTTGGCCGGTACGTGGGCACTGTCAGCGACCACGGCCTGCGCTGGGCCAATCCGCTCTACTCGAAGAAGGCCATCTCGCTGCGGGTCCGCAACTTCGAGACGGATCGCTCGAAGGTCAACGACAGCAACGGCAACCCGATCGAGATTGCCGCCGTCGTGGTCTGGAAGGTGGTCGACACCGCCGAAGCCACGTTCGAAGTGGACGATTTCGTCAACTTCATGCATGTGCAGAGCGAGTCCGCCGTGCGCAACCTGGCAACGCAATACCCGTACGATACGCGCGACGAGGATCAGGTCTCCCTTCGGGGCAACACCGAGGGCATCGCCGAGCAACTGCAGACGGAGATCCAGGGGCGCCTGCACAAGGCGGGCTTGGAAGTGCTCGAAGCGCGGATCACCCACCTGGCCTACGCGCCGGAAATCGCGGCGTCCATGCTGCAGCGCCAGCAGGCGGGTGCTGTTGTCGAGGCGCGGGAGAAGATCGTCGAAGGTGCCGTCGGCATGGTGCAGATGGCGCTGGACAGCCTATCGAGTCGCGGCGTCGTCGATCTCGACGAAGAACGCAAGGCGACGATGGTGAGCAACCTGCTCGTGGTGCTTTGCGGCGACAAGGCCACGCAGCCGGTGGTCAATACCGGCTCGCTCTACCAGTAGCGGACGACGCGTGGCGACGCGCAAGCCGTTCCTGCTGCGCACGGACCCCGAGGTGCTCGCCGCGCTGCACCGCTGGGCCGCGGACGAACTACGCAGCGTCAACGCCCAGATCGACTTCCTCCTGCGTCGCGCGTTGCGGGACGCGGGCCGGCTACCGCCTGCCGAGAGCGCCGGGCCCCGCCGGGATGCAAGCGACTGACGGGGGTGCGCGGGCGTCCTCGTGCGCGTTCGCTGCAGACCCCTAGCTATTCGAGCTGTGGCTCGATGATGCCGAGTTCGATGGAACTCTCCACGACGTCGCGGATCGTGTCCTCGACCGGCCGGATCGTGGCGCCGAGCACCGACTTCGCCTTCTTGCAGTCGTTCAGCGTCCTGGCCTCGATCGTGATCGGCTCGCCCCGGCTGGTGACGGTGGCCGGTTCGCCGAGCACGAATCGCGGGAACTGCGAACGGATGATGTCGGCGACTTCGGTCCCGAAGCGCAGGGCCGAGCGGCCGCCGCTGCCGTGCATGACGTAGCGTGGCCCGCCGTTCGTGGTCTT
>LXNI01001660.1_pt1 | contig 18205 bp, 11 predicted proteins | sample 809091 | NCBI WGS metagenome assembly LXNI01 (sample SAMN04870527, study PRJNA318959) | sponge metagenome | biome: 01000161; feature: marine sponge reef; material: water | host: Sarcotragus foetidus | place: Greece: Milos, Mediterranean Sea | collected 2013-05-29 | depth 5-7 m | reverse complement strand
CTGCTCAGACTTGACTCGATCGTCAATGCTGAGCCGAGACAAGGAGGTTGGTCGGGGTACAGCAGGGCCAGACAATCAAGCAAGTGTGCTCTCGAACACTTCCACGTTGCATGTCTGAGCATTGAACCCCACTCCCACCAAATGGATCGGCAAACCGAGGTGGCGGTACTTGGCTGCGTAGCTCCGTTCCTGTAGCTGCCGCATCGCCGCACCCTGTTGCGACGACGCGAAGACCTTGAACTCGAACAAGTAAACTCTGCTCCGGGTCTGAACCGCTAGATCGGCACGGCCCGTGCTGCTGCTGTCTTCCGTCGTCACCGTTGCTCCAGATCCGACGAAGAAGCTATAGAACACGCTCGCATAGTAGCCCTCGTAGTCCGCTATCGTGTTGCGGTTCTGCCAGTGGTACGGGATGCCAGCGAACAGCGCTCGGAACCAGGTCTCGAGTCGGTCCATGTCACCCGTCTGCAGAATCCGCTGTAAGACTTGACTGTGCTCCTCCCGCCGACGCGAGTCTCCGGTGATGTGGTTCAGCAGGCTTAGGTTCAAACTCTGGCGCACTTCGCGATTGGGATACACCAAGCGAAAGTACTCGATGCCATCGTCACCCCATTCCCGGCCGCCAACTGTCAAATAACCGGTCTGGAACAGCAGCGCCTCTGGGGCAATGCTGTTCAAATCGAACGTGCCGAGCAAGGCCTTGCTGACACGCATCCCGTCCAAGCGGTCGGCAGCCACGCAGCGATCCGTCAGCAACTGTGTCAGGAATGTCGGTGTGCCCGACTCAAACCACCACGCGTTGAATTCGCGCTCGGCAAACAGGAGTAGGACGTCAAAAGGGTTATAGACCTTCCGCTTGCCACCCCAGCTATAGCCGTTGTACCACTCGCGGACCTGCTGGCGGTCCAAACCCGGCAGTTCCGCCGCAAACACCGTATCGAGATCAGTGTCCGTGTAGCCGCAGATTGCGGAGTAATCAGGGTTCAACGTGATGTCACGCAGATTGTTCAGGCCTGAGAACAGGCTGACCCGAGAAAACTTGCTCACCCCGGTGAGGAAGGCGAACCGGACATGTTCGTCACAGTCCTTGATCACGCCATAGAATCCCCGCAGGAAGTCGCGATTGGCGCGGGCGCAGGCCGGATCGTCCAAGGCATCGAGGATCGGCTTGTCGTATTCATCCACCAGCACGGCAACTTGCTGGCCAGTCTGGCGATGCAGCGCGCGGATCAGATGGCGCAGACGCCCCGCAGCCGATTGATGGCGGGCTTGCACCTCGGAGTCAATCTCCAGGTCGAGCAACTGTTCGTGCACGCTTGTTTGCAAGCTCTCCAGATCCTTGAGGTGACCACCTCCGAAGCTCAGCTTGACCACGGGGTGGCGGACGGACCAATCCCAGCCTCGATAGGCTTCGAGCCCAACGAACAGGTCTCGGTCGCCCGCAAAAAGATGCTCGAGCGTGCTGACAAAAAGGCTCTTGCCGAAGCGGCGGGGGCGCGAGAGGAAGTAGTGTGTGCCTTCCCGGATCATGCGCAGGGCATAGCCGGTCTTGTCAACGTAGTAACAGTTGCGATCACGGATGTCGCGAAAGCTCTGGATGCCAGTGGGCAGAAGGCGCTTGTCCATCACCTAGCTTCTTCGTTAGCCCGTGGGTGGGCCACTGCCAAGCCCGGCGTGGTGCCATGAAGTCGGCCGGCAAACCGTCACCGCTTAGACCGCGGGCCGAACGCTTGGCATTGATCGTGCGAAATCTGCACTTGAATTCGTACAACGTTTGCTTGAGATCAAGCCTAGTGTGGGCAAGAGCAACGATTGCGCCCTGATCGCTCAGTGGGGCTGCTAGCCCCAGCGCCCCTTCTTGCCCTCTTCGGCAATGAAATCAGTCGCCCGTGCGGTGATCGCCATCATGGTCAGAGTTGGATTCTGACACCCGATCGACGCCCAAGCCGCCCCGTCGGTGACAAACACGTTCTCAACATCGTTGGCCTGCGCCCAAGTGTTCAGAACCGACTTGCGTGGATCCTTGCCCATGCGCGCCGTGCCGACCTCGTGGATGCAGAATCCGCCCACAGAGGGCCTGCCGGTCAACCTGACGTCCTTGTGCCCTGTTGCTTCGAGCATCTCGGCCGCTTGCACGCGGGCGTCGCTCCAAAGGGCCAAGTCATTGTCCGACCACGAGAAGTTGACGTCGAGCGTCGGGATGCCCCATGCGTCGCGCCGATCCCGGTTGAGCGCCACGTAGTTCTCGTAGCGCGGCAGACATTCGCACCATGCCCCAAAGCTCGTGCTCCACTCGGCACGCTCGTGAACGGCCCGCTTATAGCTCTCCCCAAATCCTTCCGCGCCGAGCTTGAAGCTAGGGGAACTGCCGCCTTGGTACCCGTAGCCGCGGATCATCCCGTTCGTATGCGCGCGGTCAATGTTGCGGAAGCGCGGCAGGTACATGCCGTTGGGGCGGTCTGGAGGGCCAACCCACGGCTTGGCTTCCAATTCAGGCATGCGGCCGGCCGCCCCACCTTGGTAGATGTGATCCATCAAGTAGTGACCGAGCATGCCGCTGGAATTGAAGTCAAGACCATAGTCGGCCGAGTGCATCATCAGCCGGGTTGACTCCAGCGTCGAGGCGCACAGCAGGACCACCTTGCCCCGGATCTCTCGCGGCACACGCGTCGTACGGTCCAGGTAGGCCACGCCCGCTGCTTTGCCTGTGCGCGGATCCTTCGTCACGTGGCTCGCAACGGCGTCCACGACCAAATCGCAGTTGCCCGTCTCAAGAGCTGCCTTGAGCGTCGTGGTCGGGCTGTTGTAGTACGAGTGCGTCACACAACCCTGCTCGCACGGGCCGCAATAGTGGCAGGGTTGGCGGCCGTTGTGGGGCTTGGTGATAATCGCAGTGCGGCCGATGGTCACAACCCGGCCCATGCGGGCGCGGAGCCGATTTCGGAAGAGCGTTTCCCCGCAATTGAACGGCATCGCCGGCATGAAGACGCTGTCAGGGAGTTGGTCGAGACCCTCAGCGATGCCGCCAATCCCGATATAGCGCTCGACCTTCTCGTAGTACGGGATCAAGTCGGCGTGCGTGATCCCCCAGTTTTCGCCATAGCCATCGCGGTCGGCGCAACGGAAGTCAATGTCGCCCATGCGGTACGACTGACGGCCCCAAGACAGCGAGCGTCCACCCAGCACCCGCATCCGGATCCAGCGGAACGAGCTGTCACCTGGCGTTTGGTAGGGATTGCGGATGTCGTCGGCGAACCACTTGTAGTTCGACTCGCGGCAGGCGTACACCAACCCTTGAATCGGGCGGTTGCGCATCAAGTCGGGAGACTTGGGGATTCCGCGGACATAGGCGGAAGAGTTCCCGCGATACTTCAGGTCGTAGGGCATCACGTGCTCGGTGAAATCGGCGTCCGTAATTTTCGGACCCGCCTCGAGCACGCAGACCTTCAGGCCGGCCTCTGCGAGTTGCCAAGCAGCCACGCCGCCCGTGGCGCCGGAGCCTACGATGACGGCATCGTAGGCGTCCCGGTCACGCGCTATGGTTTGCAGCATTCCGCTTAGTCTAGCAATTGGCCCCGCCCGGCCTTCAGAATTCCCAGCGCAGTGCCAACTGCACTTGGCGTGACGAAGTGCTGGTCGAAGTTATCCGCCCGGCACTGCCGATGCGACCGCCGGAACTGGTGAACAGCGCTCGCCCGGACGGCACCTGAAAATTCGGGTGATTGGTCACGTTGAACGCTTCGCCGCGCAACTCTAAGCTGTGGCGCTCGGTCGAGATCACCGTCTTGTGCAAGGCGAGATCCATCGTGAATATCCCCGGACCGCGCAGCGTGCCGCGTCCGAGCGTACCCAAGTAGCCGGCCTCCGGAAGAGTGAAAGCACTCGCGTCGAAGTAGCGCGACGGGTCGCCCAAGATGATGTCCGAGGAAGTGCGCCCGACAACTAAATCGGGACGCTGCCCGACATCGCCGAAACCTGGCCGGAGCCGCGCCCGATCAAAACCCACACGCGGTGCAAACGGAGTCCCCGACAGTACCTGCATGATCCCGTGCAGTTCCCAGCCGCCGAACACCGCGGCGGCCGGCGAGCCCTTGCCCCGCCACAGCTCCAGCGAGATGTTCCCTGCCACGACATGCTCTTGGTCGAAATCGGAGCGCCCCCGGTTGGCGCGGTAGTTCCAGACCGTCGGCACTTGGTCGCTGGCCACGAAATCGTTGAAAGTGTGGTTCGAGGCCTCGTCGATGGAGCGGCCCCAAGTGTACTTGCCTCGCATCGCTAGCCGCTTGGCCAGGCGGCTCTGGAAGCTGAACGTGATCGCTTGGTAGAACGAGTTGAACTGGGTCCGGCGCAGCCCGATGCGCGAGAAGGCCGGATTGATGTAGGGGCTGCCTTGCGGGAAGAAATAGCGACCGTCGCTTTGGACCTCGGGAATTGGCGAATTCGCGCTGATCAGCTGGCCGAACAGGTGGATGCCGCGGGCTCCGCTGTAGCCGGCCCGGATTACCGTGCTGGGGCTCAGCTGGCGTTCCATCGATGCCTGCCAGCGGGCGACGTAGGGCTGATTGAGGTTATAGTCCACGCCGTCCATCGACTTGGACGGGTTGCGACCTTGGGCCGCTTGCAGGATGTCTGGGAAGCCGGGGCGCCCGAAGACCAAGATGCGGTTGAACAAAGGCGGCGTGCGGACACCGGCGATGGTCAGCTCTCGGCTGCCGAGCTGGTCGTAGAAGATGCCGAAGCCGCCGCGGGCGACTGTGCGTGCGTCGCCGACAGGATCGAACGCGACCGAGATCCTCGGCGCGAAATTGTCTTTCGAGGGGTTCTGCCAAAGCGGCCCGCCGATCGTCGTCTGGGGATCGTTGATGTAGTCGCGCAGCACAGCGATCTTGCCGTTCACCTCGGTGGGCGTCGAGACCGACTCGTAGCGCACCCCCATGCTGACGCTAAAGATGTCGAACACCCTGAACTCATGCTGGAGGTAGCCGAAGTACTGGTTATAACGCCAGCCCCGGACGGTGTCAGAACCGGGCTGCATCACTTCGGCGATGCGAGGCCGGGCTCGCAGCAGGAGTGCCAGCGAGTCGAAGGTATAGGAGCCGACCGCGCTGAGGTCCGAGCGCTGGTTAAAGCGCACGCGGTCGTAGCCCGCGCCCATGCGCAAGGTGCTCTTGCCAGTGGTGCGCACCATGGAGGCGCCGAACTGGTAGCTCTCGAGAATGAAGCGGCGCGGCCTAGCACGGGCTTGGAAGCCGCCCATATTGCTAAGCCCATTGACCGTGATCGAGCCCATCGGCTGGCCCTCGACAAACGATAGGGAGGTCGGGACCGATGTGGAGCTGTTCTCGAAGTTGTCGACCCGGCTGAAGGCCGCCCGCCAAGTCGACAGCATCGCGGGCGAATGCACCCGCTTGAGCTGGGTGTGCAGGAAGTTGTCGCGGGAGTCCAGCCCGAACACCCATAGGTCCATCGAGTCCGGCGTCCTGGCCGCGGCATCGTCAAACGTGTAGCGTGCCGCCAACTGCGTGGCGGAATCGAGGATCAGGTCGAGCTTGCCCGACAAGTAAGTCTCGTCGACGCGATCATTCAGCTGGCGGATCGAAGCAGCAGTGCCGTCCCCGAAATCGCGACCGTTGGGCAACGGGTATAGGTCCAGGTAGGGTCGCACTTCGGCGGCCACGGGAACATCTTCGCCGGGCAGGTGGCCAAGACGAGCCTCGGGCGTGGGCACAGCCGGGCGAGCCGTCCTAGCCCGGCGCTCGCGCAAGCCCTCGTAGTTGACCAAGAAAAACGCCCGATCGCGCCGCAAGGGCCCGCCCAGCAGAGCCCCAAAGTGATTGCGCCGGAGCGGAGGGGCGCCAGCGGCGGGGGAATCGAAGAAATTGCGCGCGTCCAGGGCGTTATTGCGCAGGTATTCGTACGCACTGCCGTGGAATTGGCCCTCCCCCGACCGAGACACGGCGGTGAACACCCCGCCCGCAGTACGGCCGTACTCGGCACTGTAGGGGCTTGTCACCAAGTGCACTTCTTGGACCATCTCCAACCCGAGCACGTTGCCGGTCGCGCTGGCTGGCGATGCCGAAGCGGCGTCATTGACGTAGACTCCGTCGAGTTGAAAGCTGTTCTGATTCGGTCGCGACCCGAGTACGGAGATTTGCCGCCCGATCCCTTGTGCCAACCCGACTCGCGCCGAAGCGGGCAGGGTCGCGCCCGGCTCCAGTACCGAGAGTTCGAACATGTCGCGGCCGTTCAGCGGCAGATTGCGAAGATTGCCTTCCGGCACCAAGCCGCCCCAGTCAGCCGCATTGGTAGAGACCAACGAGAGGTTCCCCTCCACTTCGATGGCATCCTGGGTCATCCCCAGTTCCAACTGCACGTCGAATTCGGCGACACGGCCGCTCGTGAGCAGAATCCCCACGGCCTCGACCAGACGGAACCCGCGGCGGGACACGGCTACCGAATACGTGCCCGGCTGCAGCGCTGCGAAGACGTAGCGCCCATCGCCGCCCGTAGTGACCGTGCGCGATGCCCCCGTGCCGCTATGGGTCACACTAACTTCGGAGCGCGGAACCACTCGACCCTGAGGGTCGGTCACCGTGCCTTGCAGGGTGGAGTCGGATTGAGCAGAAAGCGGGGTCGCAAGCAGCCAGGCAACTGCGATGCCCGCCAGCGCGGGCAATAGCGCCATCGTAAGGAGCCGAGCACGAGCAGCCATTGGAATCACGCAGCGGTCGCCCAGGCTGCTCTCTTCGTGTCGCAAATGCGTCACTTCACTCGCCTCATCGTCCACTCGCGCTCCTCGCCATCAGCCGAATGGCTGTCGCGCAGCACGAGCGTATCGCCCGACAACTCCAATTGTCCGGGAAACGAGCGGCCCTCGTAATAGGCCGACAGCGCCACGATATTCGTCCGCACGACCTCCTTCTCGCAGTCCCACTCATAGCGGTAGAGGCCCGCCCCCAGCGGCTGCTGGCTTTGAAATTCCTCCGGCGTCATGTCGCTCAGCGATTTGGTCAGTTTGGGCCGGTCTTCGCCGGCGAGGATCACCGTCTGGTGCGTGTCGCCGAACTGGTGGTATTCGCGCCGGTAAGGCTGGTCCTCGCCTTTGGTGAGGTTGCGGACCGAAGTGACTTCCCACAGTCCTTGGATGCCGGGTTCCGGCGCAGCGGCAGGCTCGGGTGCGCCGCCGCAAGCGATCAGGGCCGCCACAGACAGGGCTACGGCTGCAAGCAATAACGTCTGCGGTCCCGCAAATCCAGTGGCTCCGGCCGAGATCGGCTGCGCATTGAAGTTTCGACGCATGATTTCATTAGAACCCAAGGCCCGTCGCGAGGGAAACTCGCTGGCACCGTGGCGGTATACTCGAAGGGTTGTAAACGCCGCCCGGATGGCCCAACACTCTTCTACGACCCCTGTGATGCGGCAATATTTCGCCGCTAAGCAGGAGCATCCGGGCTGCCTGCTGTTCTTCCGGCTCGGCGACTTCTTCGAGCTCTTTTACGACGACGCGATCAGGGCTGCAAAAGATTTAGAGATCACGCTTACCAAGCGGCGCGACCGCACGGGCAAACCGATCCCGATGTGCGGCGTGCCCGCCCACTCGGTAGACGGGTATTTGGCCAAGCTCTTGAAGAAGGGCCACCGCGTCGCCATCTGTGACCAAGTCGAAGACCCCAAGCTGTCGCGCAAGCTGGTCAAGCGCGAGGTTGTCAGGGTGCTGTCGCCCGGGACGACGAGCGACCTCAATCTGCTCAGCGCCGGTGAAAACAACTACCTCGCGGCGGTTCATTCCGAGGACTCAGCGTCTGGTCTCGCCTATGTCGACGTATCGACCGGAGAGTTCCGCGCAATCGAGCTAGCTCCCGCCGAAGTCGGGGACATGCTCCAGTCCCTGGGTGTGAAGGAACTGCTCCGCCCAGAGGCGGAGCCAGGGCTCGGACTCCAATTCGACGGTGACCGTAGGGAGCAGCGCTATACGGTGACGGGCATCGACCCGTGGGTCTTCGACTTCGACTACGCCGAGCGCCAGTTGCTCGACATGTACGGCCTGCACAGCCTCGACGGGTTGGGGATCTCTGGCCACCCGCTCGCCGTAGCGGCGGCCGGAGCCTTGCTGCACTATCTCAAGGAGACCCAGCGCTCAGCGCTGGCACACCTGGACCGGCCAACGTATACCCAACAGGCGGATTGGATGATCCTCGACCCGGTCACTATGCGCCACTTGGAATTGTTCGACTCGCTCTACCAACAAGTCGACACCACGCTGCTGTACACGCTGGATCGGACGGCCACGTCGATGGGCGCTCGGCTGCAGCGCAGCTGGCTTTTGCGGCCCAGCCTCGATTTGGAAGAAATCGAGCAGCGGCTCGCAGGAGTGGAGGGCCTTTGCGCCGACACCATCATCCGCAGCGAGCTGCAGTCCGAGCTGAAGCAGCTGCACGACATCGAGCGCCTAGTGGCCCGTGTAACGCTCGGCTCGGCGAATCCTCGCGACCTGTACAACCTAGGCATCTCGCTGAAGCGAATCCCGCAGTTGCGCGCGTTCACCAAGGAACTCCCAGGACGCAGGGCCGCCGCGCTGCTGGAGCGCATGGACACGCTCGAGGACGTCGCCGCACAGATCTCAGCAACTATCGCCGAGCAGCCGTCGGCCGCGGTCGGCGATGGCAACGCGGTTGCCGAGGGCTTTGACACCGAGTTGGACGAGTGGCGCGCTATCCAGCGCGATAGCAGAACTTTCATCGCGGGGCTGGAACTACGCGAACGACGCGCAACAGGAATCGATTCGTTAAAGGTAAAGTTTAATAACGTCTTCGGGTTCTTTATCGAAGTATCCAAGTCGAACCTATCGAAAGTTCCAGAGCACTACGAGCGCAAGCAGACGCTGGTCAACGGCGAGAGATTTGCCACCGCCGAGTTGAAGGAACTCGAGGTCAAGGTGCGCAATGCCGAAACGCAGATCGCCGCGAAGGAGGCAGCGATCTTCCAAGGACTGCTGACGGAGGTGGCCGCGCAAGCCCGGCGCATTCGAGCGAGCGCCTCGGCCATCGCGGAGATCGATGTGCTGCGGGGCTTGGCCGAGGTTTCGGTCGAGCGCAGTTATTCGAGGCCGCGCTTCACGGCGACCGGCGAGATCCAGATCCGCGGCGGGCGCCATCCGGTCGTGGAGCGGGTGTTGGAGGAAGAGCGCGGCGAGGGATTCATCGAGAACGATGTGCACCTGAACAACGATGAGCGGCTGCTGGCCCTCATCACAGGCCCCAACATGGGAGGCAAGTCGACCTACCTGCGACAGACCGCACTGATCGCGATCATGGCCCAGAGCGGCTCGTTTGTCCCTGCAAGGTCTGCATCCCTGCCGTTGATCGATCGAATCTTCACTCGCATCGGCGCTAGCGACAACCTAGCTCAGGGCCGTTCAACCTTCATGGTCGAGATGACCGAGACGGCCCAGATCCTCAACACCGCCACGGACCGCAGCCTGGTGCTGCTGGATGAGATCGGGCGCGGCACTTCGACATACGACGGCTTGGCCATCGCTTGGGCCGTCGCGGAGTACATCTTGGGCAAGGTTCGAGCAAAGACGCTGTTCGCCACGCACTACCACGAGCTGACCACCCTACCCAAGGACCGCAAGGGCGTCGTAAACCTGCACGTGTCGGCCAAGCAGTCCGGCGAACAGCTCGTTTTCTTCCACCGCATCGAACCCGGCAAGGCGGATCGCAGCTATGGCATCGAAGTCGCTCGATTGGCTGGCCTGCCGCCCGAGGTCGTGCTCCGCGCGGGCGAAGTGCTGGCACATCACGAGCAGTTCGACAGTGCGCCGCGCGATGCTCCGCCGCCGAGCTCCGCAAAGCCAGCGTCGCCCGAGGACGGCATAATCGGCGAGCTCCGCACCGTCGACGTCGACCGCGTCAGCCCGTTCGAGGCGCTGTCGCTCCTGCACGACTGGAAGGCGGACCTGGAAGGCTAACCGCGTCGGTGCGCCAGTCTGCTACGCTGAGATTTCAATCCATTGGAGGTCCTTGATGGCTGGTTCCCACACCCTCACATTTACCGATTCGGATTTCGACTCCGAAGTCCTGAATTCAGAACAACCCGTCCTGGTCGACTTCTGGGCGACTTGGTGCGGCCCCTGCCGGCAGATGGCCCCGGTCATCGACTCGCTAGCCGAGAAGTATGCCGGCAAAGTCAAGATCGGCAAGCTTGACGTCGACCACAACCCCGGTGCCGCCCAGCGCTTCAACGTGCGCGGCATCCCTACGATGCTGCTGTTCAAGGCCGGCCAGCCTGTCGAGCAGATCGTGGGAGCCGTCCCCGAAGCTCGGGTGGCGGACAGGCTCGACGCCCACGTGGCCTGACCCCGGCAGGATCGTCTCGCGCGATCGGGCCTTCCGCGCACTGCCTGCGGCTGACCACGGGTGCCTAGGTCTGAGCGGCCAGCCGTCCAAACCGCTTCCGCCGTGAACCATCGCTCACACACCTCGCGCCGTCAGTTCCTGCGCTGCGGGGGAACATCGCTGCCTGCGCTCGCGGCTGCGGCCGCTGCTTTCGGGCAGCAGGCCGACGAGCCCCGCGCCAAGCTCAATGTGTTGCTGGTGCTAGTGGACGACCTGCGCCCGGAATTGGGGTGCTATGGCAATCCCCGGGTCAAGACCCCGCACATTGACCGGTTGGCCACCAAGGGCATGACCTTCCTGCGCAGCTACTGCCAGCAGGCAGCCAGCAGCCCGTCGAGAACAGCCTTGCTGACCGGCCTGCGGCCGGACACGACTCGCGTTTACGACCACCGAACACACTTCCGAGCCTCGCGGCGCGATGCGATCACACTGCCCCAGCAGTTCCGCAAGCACGACTACGAGACCACCGCGTTCGGCAAGGTGTTCGAGTCTCCGGAACTCGACGACTACCTGTCGTGGAGCATCGCACCGTGGAATCCCGGCGGTCCCGCTTGGCGGAGCGATGCGAACGACGCACTGTCCCAGAAAAACTGGGAGCGGTTGCAACGCAGCGGTTGGCGTATAGCGGGGGGAGACGTCGGCCCAGGCGGCGAATCGGCTGCGTCCAAGAGCTGGCGGGCATCCACGGCCGCCGCGTCCGAGCTTCCCGATGCGCAGACGGCTGCCGCCGCGGCCGGAGCGATCGCACAACTGAAGGATCGTCCATTCTTCATCGCCGTGGGGTTCCGCCGGCCGGATCTTCCGTTGATCGCCCCAGAGCGCTTCTTCGACCTCTATCCCCGAGGGATGTCGGACATTCCGAAAGCCCCCGAGCCTCCCCGCGACGCGCCTACTTTCGCACTCCACGGTTCGGAGGAGATTCGCAAATACGGCGACATCCCCGCCGAAGGGCCGATCCCGACCGCCAAGGCCCGCGAGTTGATTCGCGCCTATCGGGCATGCGTGACCTACACGGACTCCCAGATCGGGGTATTGCTCGACGCATTGGAGCAACACGGAGTCGCGGATCGGACGGCGGTCGCCATCGTAGGAGTCAGCGGCTCCCACCTAGGCGAATTGGGTCTCTGGAACAAGTACTCCAACTACGAGGCCGCCACGCACACGCCCCTGGTCGTGCGCGCGCCGCGCCAGCGCAACGCCGGCCGCAAGACCGAAGCGCTGGTCGAGTCGGTCGATCTGTTCCCCTCCCTGTGCGCTATCTGCGACGTTCCCCTGGCTTCCAGCTTGGAGGGCTCTAGCTGGCGGGGCATCTTCGACGATCCGAAGCGGCTATGGAAGAGGGCCGCCTTTAGCCAGCATCCGCGCATCATTCCGGGTGTCGGGCCGGGCATGGGCTATTCCATGCGCACCGTACGACACCGCTACACGGAGTGGTCCGGGATCGACAGCCCGTACAGCACGGTCGAACTCTACGACTACAAGAACTCGCGCAACGAAGTGCGCAACATCGCCAACCGGCCCCAACACTTGTCTCTGGTCAACGGCCTCGCACACATGTTCCGCGAAGGATGGCAAGGTTCCCTGCCCCCAACCCAGCTCCCAACTCGCGTGAGGGGCTGAGAGCGCCTCCGGCCGAGAACCGGCCCGCTAGATTCGCGCCGGGCCGGCAAGCCCGTAATAGTCCTCCGGACGGTCTATGTCTAGCACGACACCTTCGTCAGACGTGTCAAGAAAGTGCGCCTGCGGATAGTATCCGCGTACGACATCTTGGGGGCTGTGGCTGGGATCGAGATCCAGCAGATCTCTCACCACACGCTCGGAGAGCACGATCGGGTGGCCACGCTTGCCTTCGTACCGCGGGATCACCAAGGGCGCGGAGGAACTCACGGCTGCTGCGAGCAAGCTGTCGAGGGTGCGTCCCCGCACTGCCGGATGGTCCACCAGCATCCATAGCACTGAATCCACTTGCCCGCCGACGTGCTTAAGGCCGCACTGCAGGGACGTGAGCATTCCCTGGTCGTAGTCCCGGTTGACTGCGATGCGGATGCGCGGCGAGGCCGGTAGCGCCTCTCGTATGCGCTGCTCGTTATGCCCCAATACAACTACGACTGAATCGACCCGCGGCAGGAGCAGGTAGGCCAAGTGGCTAAGGAACGGGCGGCCCTGGTAGTCCAACAGTGCCTTGTCGCTGCCCATCCGGGACGAGCGACCCGCAGCTAGGACCAAGCCCGCCGTGCTCACTGCGTCTCGGCTAGAGCTTCCGCCTCAGAAACCGAATCTGCATCGGCGACGCCAGCGGCTGCCAGCGCTCGTGGCACGCCGTCGGCGAAGATCGACTTCGACAGCGAGCTCCATTCGTCTTGGGAGTTGCGCCGCCTCCGGATCATCTCGGCTACGACAGCCACGGCGATCTCCTCGGGCGTGACGGCCCCGATGTCGAGTCCCATGGGGGCGTGGACTCGCGAGAGTTTGTCGAGGGCTACGCCCTCTTTGTGCAGTTGCTTGGCGACCTCGAGCGTCTTCCGCTTTGACCCGATCATGCCGATATAGCGCAAGGGCTGCTCGGCCGCCCAGCGGAGCACGCGCATGTCGTCCTTGTGACCGCGCGTGACGATGATCACGTAGGTAGCGTCATTGCAGGATAACGCCGGGAAGACTTCCTCGTACTCGGCGGCGATCACCTCGGAAGCCTCCGGAAAGCGCTCCCGGTTGGCATAACTGTCCCGGTTGTCGATCACCGTCGTGGCAAAGCCCGCCAGTGTCGCGACCTTGGACAGGCTCTTGGAGATGTGCCCGGCGCCGAAGATCAGCGCCTTGGGGACTGGCAAGACTGGTTCCACGTATACGTTGAGCTGCCCGCCGCAGATCAGACCGTTGTCATAGGCTGCTTCTTGACCGAGGTTGAACTGCAGCATGCGCGGCTTTTCGGTGTCGATGACATCGCGTGCCGCTTGCCAAACCTCGGCTTCGGTGCAGCCGCCTCCAATGGTGCCCACCATGGTACCGTCCTGGCGGATCAACATCTTGGCGCTCTGAAAGCTCGGAATCGAGCCGGCGACCTCAACAATGGTGGCCACTGCGCACTTCTCGCCAGAGCGGCGGAGTTCTACCAACTCCTCGTACACATCCATCGGGCGCGGCATGTTCCTACATCATATGGGAATCAGGCACGAAACGAGATTTACGCAGTGCGACCAGATCGCGGAGAGCGGCGCCGGGGCCTAGTGACCGCAGCGTCGCAACGTCTGGCCAGCTGCAAGCTGGCCGGGAACCTGTTGTACAGTGGGTCTAGATCTGCCGCCCTCGATTTCATGCAATTAGAAAAAGCCTACGATCCCTCGCAGATCGAACCAGCGTGGGCGGAGTGGTGGGTTAGCGAAGGTCTCTTCAAAGCCGACGCCGCCTCTTCGAAACCCGTCTTCTCGCTGGTGATCCCGCCGCCCAACGTCACGGGCGCCTTGCACATGGGGCATATGTTCGAGACCTCGCAGGTCGACATCACGATGCGCTGGCAGCGCATGCGCGGGCGCAACGTGCTCTGGCTGCCGGGCACCGACCACGCCGGCATAGCCACCCAGATGCTGGTTGAGCGCCGCCTGGCCCAAGACGGCATCGAGCGCCGGGCGCTCGGCCGTGAGAAATTCCTCGAGCACGTGTGGAGTTGGAAGGAGACCTACGGCGGCAAGATCGTGGGACAGCTCAAGCGCGTAGGCGCGAGCTGCGACTGGACCAGAGAGCGGTTCACGATGGACCCCGGGCTGTCGCGGGCGGTGGCCGAGTGCTTTGTCCGCCTGTACGAGCGCGGTTTGATCTACCGCGGCGAGTACATGATCAACTGGGACCCCGGCACTCTGACCGCCATTTCGGACCTGGAAGTCGAGTACGAGACTCAGCAAGGGTCGTTGTGGCACCTGCGCTATCCGGTTGAAGGGGCTGACGACGAATGCGTCGTAGTCGCCACGACCCGGCCCGAAACCATGCTCGGCGACACTGCCGTCGCGGTGCATCCGGACGATGCCCGCTACACCCACCTGCACGGACGCACCGTCCAGCTCCCCTTGGTGGGCCGAAGCCTGCCGGTGATCTGCGACGACTTCGTGGACCCGGAATTCGGGACAGGAATCGTCAAGGTCACGCCAGCGCATGACCCCAACGATTTCGCCGCGGGCCAGCGTCACGGTCTCGAGTGCATCACCGTGCTGGACGAAGAGGCGAAGATCAACGCCAACGGCGGCTCATACGAGGGCTTGGACCGTTACGAGGCTCGCACGCGGATTGTCAAGGACCTCACTGCCCTGGGCTTGCTGGACAAGACCGAGGAATACACCAACAACATCGGGCGCAGCCAGCGTTCTGGCCTAGCCGTGGAGCCGCGGGTGTCCACGCAATGGTTTGTCCGCACCGAGACGCTCGCAGAAGCGGCAATCCAGGCGGTGGAAGAGGGGCGCACCGAGATCCTCCCGGAGCAGTGGCGGCGCAACTACTTCGAGTGGATGCACAACATCCGCGACTGGTGCATTTCGCGCCAGCTTTGGTGGGGCCATCGCATCCCCGCTTGGCACTTGGAAGACGGCTCGTTCGTGGTGGCCCGCGACGAGGATGAGGCGATGGCCGAGGCCGCGCGGCGCGGCTCGCAGGTGACCCACCGCGAGACCGACGTGCTGGACACTTGGTTCAGTTCCGGGTTATGGCCGTTTTCGACCATGGGCTGGCCCGACCAGACCGCCGACTTGAAGGCGTTCTACCCCACGGCCCTGCTCAACACGGGCTTTGACATCCTCTTCTTCTGGGTCGCGCGCATGATGATGCTGGGCATCGCCATGACCGACGAGGTGCCTTTCCGCAAGGTCTTCATCCACGGCCTCGTGCGCGATGCCGACAAGCAGAAGATGTCCAAGACCAAGGGCAACGTGATCGACCCGATCGAGATGACCGAGCGCTATGGCACCGACGCGGTTCGCTTTGCACTAGTGGCGTCGGCGGGGCAAGGCTCAGACGTGGTGCTCAAGGAAGAGCGCATCGCGGGATACCGCACTTTTGCGAACAAGATCTGGAACGCGCTGCGCTTCGTGGGGATGAGCTTGGAAAAGGCGGGCGCGGACGTGTGGACGCCTGAGAATCTGGCCGCGTACCGTCCGCTGCCGGACGAGACGACCGGCGAAGTGTCCGTGGCCGATCGCTGGATCTTCTCGCGCCTGCACACCGTGACAGCCGAGGCCAACGAGCAGATCGAAAACTTCCGCTACCACGAAGTCGCGGGCACCCTCTACCACTTCTTCTGGCACGAGTTCTGCGACTGGTACATAGAACTCAAGAAGCTCGCGTTCGAGGACGGGAGCGGCTTGACCAATGGATGGAAGAACATGCTGGCAGCCACGGAGCGGTCGCTGCGGCTACTGCATCCGATCATGCCGTTCATCACCGAAGACCTGTGGCAGCGGCTGGCTGCCAACACGCCAGGAAGGCCCAAGTCGATTGCGTTCGCGGACTATCCGCAACCGGTTGAGTCCGATGCCGATCCTGCTGCGGAACGGCGCGTTGAGATTCTCCAAGCGCTGATCACGACGGCCCGAAACTTGCGGGCGGAGCTCAACCTGCCACCGAAAGACACCCTGCAGAGCACGGTGTTCAGCGAGGACGCCGTCACGCTGGAGGTGGTGCGTCGCGAACGCGAAGCGCTGCGCCGCTTAGCTAACCTGCAAGCCGTGGGCCAACTCGGAGCGGCCAAGGCCGGCCAGGCGCTGGGACACACGGCCGATTTCGACTTGGCCGTCCAGCTACCGGAAGAGCGACGGGTCGCACTGCGCAGCAAGCTCGAAAAGCAGCTCGCTACGCTTGTCAAGGCCGAGGCCGGCGCAATGGGCCGGCTCAACAACCAGACCTTCCTGGAGAAAGCGCCGGAGCGCGTCGTGAGCTCGCTGCGCCAGAAGCTCAGCGACTACGAATCGCAGGTCGAGCGCATCCGCAACACCCTGTCAGGACTCTGAGGCAGGCTCACGCGACCTAGCGGGCGTTTGACGCGAGGCGTGGCTCGCGCAGCATGCCCGGATCCTGTACCGGCTGCATGGCAACCAAGTCGCCCGCTTCCAGGCCGGATCGGATGGCAGCCTCCGTGTCGCTCAGTTGACCGACCCGGACTTCCCTCGCGGCAAACTTTTCGCCATCCTGCACCCATACGACATCCTTGCCCTCAATCGTTCCCAAGGCCGAGCGCGGGATAACCAAGGCTTGGTCCTCGGCCGCGACCAAGATATCGGCGCTAGCCGAGAGATCGGGCTTGATGCGTTCGTCTTGGCTGAGGATTTCGATCTGGATCGGAACCTGCCGGACCCATTGGCCGGACGAGCCCCCACGCGAGCCGCCGCGCCCGCCCTTGCCACCACCTCCGGTTGACTTGCCGGCGGCGGCAACCGCCCCAATCACAGAAACGCGCCCTTCAAAGGTGGCGTCCGGATAGGCATCCAGATGGATGGTGGCGGTCGAACCGAGCTCCACCAGTTGGGCATCGACTTGGTTAATGTCGGCGTACACGGCCATCTTGGTGAGGTCCACGATCCGCAAGAAGGTGGAGCCGGGATTGACCGTATCGCCGGCCGAGGCCTGCGAGAAGCCATCGCGCTGGAACACCGTCTCGACGACCACAAGTCCGGAGACGGGCGTGCGCAAGCGCATCTTCTCCATGTCCTGCAGCGTTCTAGCCATGCGCCGTTCGTCCTTTTCGATGTCGATCTCAAAGGAGCGCTTCTCGGCGGTGTCAGCGATCCGGCTCAGGCGCACCTCCTCTGTGAGCTGCTTTGCAGAAGCCTCGTCTTGCTCCGCCTGAAGAGCGAGGATCTCGGCTTGGATCTTTGATCTGACTTCGGCGGTGCGCAGTTCAAGCTTAGACTTGTCTGCCTCCGCCAAGGCCTTGCGGTGGTTCTGGTCCAAGGTGGCAGCGGCACTCAGCAGGGCCGAGATGCGACTCGCGGTACGGCTACGAGTCTGTGCCATGGTCGAGTTGAAGTTGTCCAGCATGTCAGCTGTGCGCTTGGACTCAAACACGGCCACCACATCGCCCGCCTTGACCATCGACCCAGGCTCGGCGAGGGATTCGATGGTGAGGCTGGAGCCGCCGCCTCCAGCGCCGCCACCACCTCCGCCACCACGATCTCTAGCGCCCCGCATTCGCGGCGCGCGTATCAGGGCGAAATTGGTCGCACCGAGAGCCCCCCCGGCACGAATAGATGCTTCGAAGCGTTTGGATTCGACTGCGATGGTCTGGATCACCATCGGCCCGGAACTGCTCGACGAGCCCGCTTGGCTTTGCAAGGCTTGGTATGCGAGAAGACCTAAGACGATGCCGGCAGCGACCAGGCCAGCCACGACCCTGCGCGAAAACGGCGGAGGCGTCGGCTTGTCGTCGGACACCACTTCCGGCCGTAGGTCCGTCTCTATAGCCTGAGATCCCTCAAGTGCGCGCTTGCGCAGGTCAACTACAACGTTTGCTTTGCCCATGGGACATGCTCCATTCTGCTCTACTAGGCGAACGGGATCGCCCGGCAGGTGACGGGAATCCCAGTGTCTTGGTAAAGACTGTGCAAAACAGCCTTCGCAATCGCTTGAGTCGTTGCGTAACTGCCCGTACAGGGCAGTTCGGGCGCGAGCGTCAACTCGCCATCCCGTCGTATTCCGGTTGAGTTCCAATCACCCTTCCGGCCCAGCGCGCCTCCTATTGCGCAAAAACCGGCTGGACCCAGGCACGACGCCCCGCAGAGTCCCGAATCGATGCTCTGACATAGCCATCGCCTGACTTGAGGCGGTAGGCGGCC
>LXNI01001659.1_pt1 | contig 18230 bp, 17 predicted proteins | sample 809091 | NCBI WGS metagenome assembly LXNI01 (sample SAMN04870527, study PRJNA318959) | sponge metagenome | biome: 01000161; feature: marine sponge reef; material: water | host: Sarcotragus foetidus | place: Greece: Milos, Mediterranean Sea | collected 2013-05-29 | depth 5-7 m | reverse complement strand
AAGGTCTATGACGGCAATAATTTCGTCTATCACGTGGGCGGGCGCACCGCGCTCGGCATCCAGCGCCCGGCGCCGGAACATGAGGGCGAGCGCTTCGAGCAGAACCGGGTTGGGCTGCACCATCTCTGCTTCCGGGCGCGCTCGCGCGAGGATGTGGACATGGCGGCGGCCAAGGTGCGCGAGCTCGGCGGCAAGATCGACCGCGGCCCGCTGGAGGGCGATTTCGCGCCCGGCTACTACTATTTCGTCTTCGAGGACCCGGACGGCATCCGGCTGGAGATCAACTACGTCCCCGGCAAAGGCCTGCTCGCCACCGAAACGCCGATGGCGCCGAGCGACGACCCCGACTGGGACCAGAATCCGTAGGGCGCAACCGCCCCTGAGAGGAAGCGGCTGCGGCCTCAGCCGAGCCGGGCGCGCGCGCCTTCCAGCGCCGCGCGCTGACCGGCCAGTTCGCTGCGCTGCTCCCGCTGGTCCTCGACCACCTCCACCGGCGCGCGGGCGAGGAACCGCTGATTGCCGAGCTTGCCGTCGATCCCTGAAATCCGGGCGTCGATCCGCGCCATTTCGCGGTCGAGACGCGCGCGTTCCCGGTCGAAATCGATCACCTCGGCGAGCCTGAGCGCGACGGATGCGCCGGACAGCGCCACCTGCACGGACCCTTCCGGCGCCGGGCCCTCGGACAGGCGCTCCAGCCGCGCCAGCCTGAGGATCAGCGGCGCATTGCGGCGGGCGCTGGCGGCGGTCTCCCCATCGGCATCGACGAGCACCGCATCGATCTTCGCCCCCGCCGGAACATTGAGCTCCGAGCGCACGCGGCGAATCTCGGAAATCAGCAGGATGGTCCAGTCGATCTCGGCCGGCGGCGCGCCCGCCTCATCCCCGGGCCAGGCCGCGCCGATCAATCCGCCTTCCACCAGCCCGAGCGCCTCGTTCAACTCCTCGGTGACGAAGGGCATCAGCGGGTGCAGCATCCGCAATATGCGGTCCAGCACCCAGGCGGCGGCGGCGCGGGTCTCCTCCGCCGCCGGCCCGCCTTCTGCGAACACCGGCTTGGCGAATTCGATGAACCAGTCGCAGAACGCGCCCCAGACGAAGCGGTAAACAACATCCGCTACCTCGTTGAAGCGATAGGCGTCCATCGCCGCCTCCACCTGGCGGCGCGTCTCGACGGTCCGGGCGATGATCCAGCGGTTCAGCGTTTGCCGGGCGCCGGCAGGATCGAAACCGGGCCGGGGGACGCAGCCGTTCATCTCGCAAAAACGCGCGGCGTTCCACAGCTTGGTGGTGAAATTGCGGTAGCCCGCAACCCGGCTCTCCGACAGCTTGATGTCGCGGCCGGGCGCGGCGAGCGCGGCCAGCGTGAACCGGAGCGCATCGGCCCCGTAGCTCTCGCATATGTCCAGCGGGTCGATGATATTGCCCTTGGACTTGGACATCTTGGCGCCATGCTGGTCGCGCACCAGCGCATGGATATAGACGGTGTGGAAGGGCGTATCGCCCATGAAATGCAGGCCCATCATCATCATCCGGGCGACCCAGAAGAAGATGATGTCAAAGCCCGTCACCAGCACGTCGCCCGGATAGTAGCGGTCGAGCTCCGGTGCGGGCTCCGGCCAGCCGAGCGTCGAGAACGGCCAGAGTGCGGACGAGAACCACGTGTCGAGCACGTCCGGGTCTTGCCGCAGTTCCACGTCCGGCCCGAAGCGCGCCTCGGCCTCGGCCCTCGCCTCGGCCTCCGTTTCGGCGACGAAGACCGAATCCTCCGGACCGTACCAGGCCGGAATACGGTGCCCCCACCAGAGCTGCCGCGAGATGCACCAGGGCTGGATATTGCGCATCCACTCGAAATAGGTCTTGGCCCAGTTCTCCGGCACGAAGCGGGTGCGTCCGGTCTCGACCGCCTCGATCGCCGGCTTCGCGAGCGTCTCGGCGTCGGCATACCACTGCTCGGTGAGATAGGGCTCGATCGGCACGCCGCCGCGGTCGCCATAGGGAACCGTGTGGCGGCGGCGCTCGACGCGCTCCAGCACCCCCGCCGCCTCAAGATCGGCGACGATGCGCTCGCGCGCCGCGAAGCGCTCCAGGCCGCGATAGGCCTCCGGAACCGTGTCGTTCAGATGCGCGGTCCGGTCGAAGATGTTGACGGTCTCCAGCCCATGCCGCCGCCCGACCTCGAAATCGTTGAAATCATGCGCCGGGGTGATCTTGACCGCGCCGGAGCCCTGTTCCGGGTCGGCATGGGCGTCGGCGACGATCGGGATTCGCCGGCCAACCAGCGGCAGGACACAATAGCCGCCCACCAGGTGGCGATAGCGCTCATCCTCCGGATGGACCGCCACGCCGGTGTCGCCCAACATCGTCTCGGGCCGGGTCGTGGCGACGGTGAGGCTTTCGCCCTCCCGGCCTTCGACGGGATAGCGGATATACCAGAGATGGCCGTCGGTCTCGGTCTGCTGCACTTCCAGGTCCGAGATGGCGGTTTCCAGCGCCGGGTCCCAGTTCACCAGCCGCTGGTCCTTGTAGATCAGCCCTTCCCGGTATAGCTGCACGAACACCCTGGTGACCGCTTTCGACAGCCCCTCATCCATGGTGAAACGCTCGCGCGCCCAGTCGGCCGACGCGCCGAGCGAGCGCAGCTGGCGGATGATCTGCCCGCCCGACTCGGCCTTCCATTCCCAGACCCGGCCCACGAATTTGTCGCGCCCGAGATCGGTCCGCCTGAGCCCTTCCTCGTCGAGCTGGCGCTCCACCACCATCTGGGTCGCGATGCCGGCATGGTCGGTGCCGGGCTGCCAGAGCGCGTCCCGGCCGCGCATGCGGTAATAGCGGATCAGGATGTCCTGCAGCGTGAAGGTGAGCCCATGCCCCATATGCAGGCTGCCGGTGACATTCGGCGGCGGCATCATGATGGTATAGGGCGCAGCGTCCGCCCTCACGCCCGCGGCAAAGGCGCCCCCGCGCTCCCAGGCCTCATAGCGCGGGGCTTCCACCGCGTCGGAACGGTAGGTCTTCTCCAGCATGGGCTAGCCGCTCCGTCGGACGGGGAAAGGAATTGTCAGCGCCTGCCGGACCGCGACAGGCGCTGAATCTCCTCTTCGACCAGCCGCTCGACGATGTCGGGCAGATGCGTGTCGAGCCATTCGTTGAGCATCGGCTTCAGCATGGCGCGGACCATGTCCTCTATGGTCTCGCCGCCGTCCCGCACCGGAAGCCGCCGGGCGTCAATTTCGTCATCTTCGACCGCCTTCGCCAGGCCGGCGAAGGCTTCGGCCGAGGCATCGGCGGCTGTGCTCGAAATCAACTCATCCTCCCCGGCGTCTGCGCTCGTCCGGTCTTCCGGCGGCAGTTCGTCCACGAGTTCAAGAATGTCATCACCGTCCGGCTCCACTTGCGCCGGCCGGTTGTTTCGCGTTTCGTCGGAAACGGCCTTGCCGATGGACGCCATGATTTCCTCCATGGTCCGCTCGTCCCCGCCGCGTCCGCCGCCACCGGCCGGGTCACTCATCTTTCCGGTCCCCGCCGCCGAATATCGCGTCCGGGTCCCACCATATGCGGCGCACGCGATCATAATGCGACTGGAAGTCGTATAGCGGCGCATCCACCTGCTGGATCTCGACCGTCAGCCGGCCGACCGCGGCGATCAGCCGGTAGCTGGCAACGGCCTCCGCCCGCTTCGTGCGCACCACATTCACCCGCGCGTCGAGCAGGTCCTGCTCGGCGTCCAGCACATCGAGCAATGTGCGCGTGCCCACCTCGGCCTCCTGCTGCAGGCCGTCCAGCGCGATCTCGGTTGCCCGCACCTCGGTGGTGAGCGACTCCAGCCTGGCGCGGGCCGATTCGAGATTTTCCCAGGCCGCAACCGCCTGCTCGACAGCCTCCCGCCGCCGGCTCTCGGCCAGCGCGCGGGTGCGCGAGGCCAGCTGTATGGCCTGTCGGCGGCGCGATGTGGTCCTGCCGGCCTCGTAAAGCGGCACCGACACCGTCGCCGACAGGGCGGCCTCATTGTTACGGGCGCCGCGGACGCTCTGGTCACTGCTATGCGTCACGGTGCCGACAAGATTGACCGTCGGCAGCATTTCGCCGCGAATCGCCTTGACATCCTCCTGGACCGCGCGCTCGTCGAACATGGCCGCGGCGATATTCGGATTGTCCTTCGCTGCGGCCGCGACCGCCTCGTCCTTCGTTTGCGGCAGGCCGGCAAGCGGCAGGGGCTGCTCCAGCCGCCCCGGAAGCTCGCCCACAACGTGATGGTAGCGCGCGCGCGACGCCTCCAGCACGCCCTCGGCGGACACCTGCTCGGCAATCGCGCGCGCCAGCCGCGCCTCGGCCTGCGCCACATCGGTGCGCGTCACCTCGCCGACCTCGAACTGGTCCTGTGCGGCCTGAAGCCGGCGGCGCAGCACAGCGACATTATTGACCGTCAGCTCGACGACGGCCTGGTCGCGGACCACATCCATGAACGCGGTGCCGGTATCGAGGAACACCGCCTGCTCGGTGGCGGCAAGCCGTGCGCGCTGGGCCGAGACGCGATGCTTGGCCGCTTCCAGCCTGGCGGCGCTCGATCCCTTGAAGAGTGGCTGCACCGCCTGGACCTGCACCCTCGACGGGTTGCGCGATTCGGTGGATTCCTGTCCGGGCCTCTTGGTGTTGAAATGGCCGTAGCCGACATTGCCCGTCGCCGTGACAACCGGCCGCCAGCCGGAAAGCGCCTGCGGCACCCCCTCGTCGGTCTCGCGAAGCTGCGCGCGCGCGGCTTCGAGCTGCGGATTGGCGACATAGGCCTTGGCCATCGCCTCCAGCAAAGTTTCGCCCGCTGCGGCCGCGGGCAGGGCGAGCGCCAGCGCCAGCGCGGCGGAAAACGAGGCGAAGCGGAGGGACCGGTCGCTCAAAACACAAACTCCTGCCTGGGCGCCATGCCTGCGAGATAGGGCGTGCCGGCGTCGAAGACCGTGCGGGAGGACACCACCCCGCCGCGCTTCGTGAAGAGCGTCGCCTGCCCGAGCCCGCTGCCCGGCCGCAGCACCGCCAGCAGCCGGCCGCCTTCCGCCAACTGGTCCAGCAGCGCCGGCGGCACGGAGGCGACAGCGCCCTGAATGACAATGATGCTGAACGGCGCCTCGTCGGGGCAGCCCTCCTCCAGCGGCCCCTGGGCCACAAGGACATTGTCGCTGCCGGCCGCCGCCAGCGCCTTGTGCGCGCGTTCGGCGAGTGCGCCATTGCTCTCCAGGGCCACGACCGCGCCGGCGAGCCGGCCCAGAACGGCGCTGGAATAGCCGAGCGCCGCCCCGACATCGAGCACGTAATCCTCCGGGCCGGGCTCGGCGCACTGCACCAGGCGCGCGAACACCATCGGCTCGACCAGCACCCGGCCCTCGAAGGTCAGGTCCTCGTCCACATAGGCGACCGGCTTCAACGCAATCGGGGCGAATTCCTCGCGCGCGACAGCGCCCATGGCCTCCAGCAGCGCCGGATTCGCGACCCGCCCGGCGCGCAGCTGGCACTCGACCATGTTAGCCCTCTGGACGGCATATTCGCTCATCGGCCCAAGCCTGTTCCCCGCTTTCATCGAATATAGCCTGTCCTGCGGTTATGACAACGCCGCCGGCCCCGGACCCGCGCGCGCTTTCCAGGCACTTGAAACCGCCGAATTTTTCCACAACTAGGGGCTTAGACCGGATAGCAATACGACATGTTGTAATGTATGGGGAAAGCTATGCTTGCACTATCGACTCTTGGCGAAACTGCGAACCCGACCGATCTGGTCGAGGACATCATTCGGGCCCGCGGCTGGATCTGCGGCCGGGAGGATGCGCGCACGGTCACGGCGGAACGCCAGGGCAGATGGGGCGAGACCTCGATCTGCGCTGTCTGGCACACACGCTCCGCCATTCTGCAGATCGCCGCGGCCTGCCGGCTGCCGGTGCCTCTCCGGGGCGACAATGCGCTGCTGGAAATGCTGGCCCACGCCAATGATATCCTGGCGATGGGGCATTTCTGCTTCGACCGGGACGCTGGCGCGCTTTGTTTCCGCCATGCCCTGCCCCTGCGCGGCGTTTCGGCCTCGAGGGAAGCGGTGGAGGACGTGCTGCTGGCCGCCACTGGCGGGCTGGACCAATTCTATCCTGCGTTCCAACATGCGTTATGGGGCGGCAAGCCGCCGGCCGGGGCCGTCGCCGCCGCCATGATCCATCCGGTGGGGGAAGCATGAGCACTCCCGATCTGATCCTTGTCGGCTGCGGCAAGATGGGCGGCGCCTTGTTGACGGGCTGGCTGGAGCGGCGCTTCGCCGACCAGATCGTGGTCGTCGAGCCGGAGGGCGCGGCCGTGCGCGAATTTCGCGGCAAGCCCGGCGTGCATGTAACCGCCGCACTCGAGAATGTCACCGACCGGGTGCGCCCGGACGCGGTGATCTTCGCGGTCAAGCCCCAGGCCATGGGCGATGTCCTGCCGGCTTACCGCCGCTATACGGGACAGGGCGCGCCTGTCTTCCTTTCCATAGCGGCGGGGACCCCGATCGCGTTCTTCGAGAGCGTGCTGGGCCGGGATGCGGCCGTGGTCCGCGCCATGCCCAATACGCCGGCGGCGGTCGGCCGCGGCATTGCCGCCCTCACGGCAAACCGCCATGTCGATCCGGCGCAGATGGCGCTTTGCCAGACCATCTGCGAGGCCGTCGGCGAAGTCGTCTGGCTCGGAGACGAGGCCGGCATGGACGCGGTGACGGCCGTTTCCGGCAGCGGCCCGGCTTATGTCTTCTACCTGGTGGAAGCGCTCGCTGCGGCCGGCCAGCGCGAGGGACTGCCGGCCGACATGGCGATGCGCCTGGCCCGCGCCACCGTTTCCGGCGCGGGCGAATTGCTGAACCGCTCGCCGGAGGCGGCGGATGCGCTGAGGCGCAATGTCACCAGCCCGGGCGGCACCACGGCCGCCGCCTTGGACGTGTTGATGGCGGATGACGGCCTGGCTGCGCTGATGCGCCGCGCCGTCGGCGCCGCCGCCGCGCGCTCTCGTGAACTGGGCGGCTGAGCCGCCGGCGCGGCATCACCACGCGACATAGCCGCCATCGACATTATAGGTGGCGCCGTTGACGTAGCTGGAGCGGTCGGAGCAGAGCCAGCAGACCATCTCCGCGATCTCCTGCGCCTCGCCCATCCGCCGCGCCGGCACGCGCATCATCAGCTCATTGCCGCGCCGCGCCTGCGCCTCGCGCGTCATGTCGGTGGCGATATAGCCGGGGCAGACGGCATTCACGCGGATATTGTCGCTGGCATATTCGATGCCGGCGGTGCGCGTCAGCCCCGAGACGGCGTGCTTGGCGGCGACATAGGCGCTGCCGCCCGGCAGGCCGAGCAGGCCGGCGACCGAGGAGGTATTGACGACCGCCCCGCCGCCGTCCGCCTTCATCCGTTCGATCTCGCCCTTCATGCAGAGCCACACGCCCTTGAGGTTGACCGCGATCATCCGGTCGAAGCCGTCCTCGGTCCATTCATGGGTGCGGCGGCCGAAATGGTCGAGATTGGCCGGCCCGATGCCGGCATTGTTGAAGGCGCAGTCGATCCGCCCGAAGGCCGCGACCGCCGCATCCAGCATCGCCTCGACCTGCTCCGCCTCGACCACCTCGACGGCAAGCGCCGCCGCCTCGCCGCCCGCCTCGCGGATCATGGTGGCGGTCTCTTCCGCCCCTTCGAGATTGAGGTCGGCCGCCGCCACCCGCGCGCCTTCCTTCGCAAAGAGCAGCGCCGTTGCGCGCCCGATGCCGTTTGCGGCCCCGGTAATCAGCGCCGCCTTGTCCGCCAGCATTCCGGCCATGACTTCGACTCCCCGTTTCGCGCCGTCCGTCAGGACGCCATATAACCGCCATCGACATTGTAGGTGGCGCCGGTGACGAAGCCCGCGCGCTCCGAGCAGAGCCAGCAGACCATCTCCGCGATCTCCTGCGCCTCGCCCATCCGCCGCGCCGGCACCAGCGCCATGATCTCATTGCCGCGCCGGGACATGACTTCGCGCGTCATGTCGGTGGCGATGAAGCCGGGGCAGACGGCGTTCACGCGGATATTGTCGGTGGCGTATTCGATGCCGGCGGTGCGCGTCAGGCCGGAGACGCCGTGCTTGGCGGCCACATAGCCCGAGGAGGTCGACAGGCCGGCCAGCCCCGCAATGGAGGAAGTGTTGACGATGGCCCCGCCGCCCGTCTCCAGCATCCGCCCGATCTCGCTCTTCATGCACAGCCACACACCCTTGAGGTTGACTTCGATCATGCGGTCGAAGCCCTCCTCGGACCATTGGTGCGTGCGCCTGGCGTTGTTGCCGACATTGGCGGGCGCAATGCCGGCATTGTTGAAGGCGCAATCGATCCGCCCGAAAGCGTCCACGGTCGCCTCGACCATCGCTTCGACCTGCTCCGCATCGCTCACCTCGACAGAGAGCGCGATCGCCTCGCCGCCCGCCTCGCGGATCATGGCGGCGGTCTCCTCCGCGCCTTCGAGATTAAGGTCGGCGGCGGCCACGCGCGCGCCCTCTTCGGCGAACAGCAGCGCCGTTGCCCGCCCGATGCCGTTCGCGCCCCCGGTAATCAGCGCCGCCTTGCCCGCCAGCATTCCCGCCATGACGCTCTCGCCTTTCGCATGGATATCCTGGCCAGCATAGCGCGCCCTGCCATGCGTCACGATAGGCCTTGTTCCGAGGGGCTGCCGTTACCGGCTCTTGAGCGTTTGTAAACCATGGTTTACAAATGAGACAGGATCGAAATAGTCGAAAGCGGCACCTTCAAGAGGTGGGTTCGCGACTTACGCGACCGGAGTGCGGTTGCCCGGATCAACGCACGGATGCGAAGCATTTCACTCGGTAACTTCGGCGATGCGAGAAATGTTGGCGGCGGCATATCGGAATTACGCATTCACCATGGACCGGGCTACCGCCTCTACTTCATGCGCGACCGGTCGACCGCAATCATGCTCTGCGGGGGCGACAAGGGCACCCAGCAGCGCGACATCGAACGAGTCAGACGCATAGCGACTGAATGGAGGCAGGCATGACCGAGACATTCACACGGTGGGACGCCGCCGAGCATCTTCGCGACAAGGCGGATATGCGCCACTATCTCGAAGCCTGCGCGGCGGAGGACCCCGGCGACGGCAGCCTGATCCGGGCCGCGCTGAACGACATCGCGCGGGCGCAGAACATGAGCCGCCTTGCGCGGGATGCCGGTATGTCCCGCGAAGGTCTCTACAAGGCCCTGTCCGAAACCGGCAACCCCACCTTCGCGACGGTCATGCGAATCACCCGCGCGCTTGGGATGCAGCTGCGCGTTACCGTGTAGAGGTCACGCCGGCCGGTACCGGCATCGAAGGAAGTCTCGCTCCGGTGGCAAACCCTGGCCGAGCAGCGGGCCCCGCCCCCTAAGGCTCTCTCAGCGCCGGGGCGGCGGGCTGGCCGAGCAGACGCCAGGTGCCGAGGAAACCGAACAGCGCCGTCACCGCAATCGCCGCCAGCGCCGTCGCGGCCGCCGTCGCCACCGGCGCGGTCCAGGCGATGTCCATCACTTCCTCCAGCAGCACATAGCCTGCGGCGAGGCCGAGCAGGCAGCCGATGAGCGCCGCCACGCCGCCGAGCACGGCGAATTCCAGCATGTAGCTGCGGGCGAGGTCGGCCCGTGTCGCGCCCAGCACCTTGAAGACCACGGCGTCGCGCTGGCGGCGGCGGCGGCCGGCGGCGATCGCCCCCGCCAGCACGGCGAGGCCCGCGGCAAGCCCGACCGCTGCAACGAGGCGGATCGCAATGCCCATCTGCCCGACCAGTTCCGTCACCGTGGCGAGCGCCTCCTTGACCCGGATCGCGGAGACATTGGGCAGCGCGGCGGCCATGGCGGCCGTCAGGCCCGCCTCGGCCTCGGGCGGCGTGCGAACGGTGGCGATATAGGTCTGCGGCGCACGCTCCAGGGCGCCCGGCGCGAAGATCGTGGTGAACTGCATCCGGAGCGTCCGCCAGGCGATGCGGCGCAGATTGGCGATCTTTGCCTCGACCGTGCGCCCGAGGATGTTGAAGCCAATCCGGTCGCCCGGCTCCAAGCCGAAAGCGCGGGCGAGATTGGCGTCGAAGGAAACCAGCGGCGGCCCCCGATAGTCTGCGGGCCACCAGCTTCCGGCCACGATCTCCGTCCCCTCCGGCGCCTTTGTGGACCAGGTGAGGCCGCGTTCGCCGCGGATCGCCCAGCGGGCCTCTTCGGGCACCTGCGCCTCCGCCGCCGGCACGCCGTCTATCGAGGCGATGCGGGCGCGCAGATGCGGCGTGCGCCGGTCCAGCACCGCCCCCGGCGTTGCGGCGATGACCTCGTCGAACCGCGCCGCCTGGTCGGGCTGGATGTCGATGAAGAAATGGGTGGGCGCGCCCGCCGGAATCTCCTCGCGCAGCTGGCGGGAAAGCCCCTCCTCGACCGAGGCGACGGCGACCAGCATGGTGACGCCGAAGCCGAGCGAGAGCAAGAGGCCGCCCGTTTCGCCCCCGGGCCGTGCGAGCGCCGCCAGCGCTCGGCGGAGCGCGCCGGGCCCCACGCCCTTGAGCCTGCGCGCAAGGCGGACCGTCGCCGTGGCGGCCGCAAAGAAAATACCATAGGCCGCAAGCGTGCCGGCGACGAACCAGAGCGCCAGCATCCGGTCCGGCGCCGTTGCCACCGCGAGGCCCGCCAGCAGCACCGCCAGCCCGGCGGACGCGAGCACGGCGGCAAGGCCCGCTCGCTCGCCGCCCGCCGCCTCGACATCGCGGAACAGCGCGACCGGCGGGCGCCGCGCGGCGGCGGCGAGCGGCGGCAGCGAGAAGACGGCGGCGGTAAGCGCGCCGAAGGCGGCCGCCAGCGTCAGCGGCCCCGGATAGAGGCCGAGCGCCAGATCGACGGGAAGGTAGGTTTCCAGCAGGCCGACAAAGAGGAAGGGCGCCGCGGCGCCGAGCGCGAGCCCGACCAAGATCGCCAGCACTGTCATGATTGCGATCTGGAGGCCGAATGTGAGCCCGATCAGCCGGGGCGTCGCGCCGAGGCAGCCGAGCGTCGCGATCGCCGGGCGGCGGGACGCCAGATGCGCGCGCACCGCATTGGCGACGCCGATGCCGCCGATGATCGAGGCTGCCAGCCCGACCAGCGTCATGAAGAGCGTGAGCCGCCGGACGGTCTGCCGGAGGCCGGGGGCGGCCGATCCGATGCCGGTCACCCGCCAGCCCCGGTCGGTATAGTCGCCCGAGAGGCGGCGCAGCTCCGCGATGCTGCGGCCGGGTTCGTCCAGTGCGATGCGGTATTTGTAGCGCACGAGGCTTCCGGGCTGCACCAGGCCGGTCCGTCGGAGCCCGTCCCTGTCGATCATGAAGCGCGGCCCGAAGGAGAACAGGCCGACCGCGCGGTCCGGCTCGCGTTCAAGGGTGGCGCGGATGGCGAAGGACCCGTCGCCGACCTCGATCCGGTCGCCGACAGCAAGCCCCAGCCGTTCCAGCAGGATCGGCTCCACGACAGCGCCGCCGCCGGCAAGCGCATCTGCAAGCGCCACGCCGCCGGAGAGCCGAAGACGGCCGGCCAACGGATAGGCGCCGTCCACCGCCTTGAGCTCGACCAGCGCCGCGCTGCCGCCGCGGCGCGCCATGGCCCGCATCTCGACGATTTCCGAGACGCGCCCGAGGGATGCAAAATCGGCCTGCGCCGCTGCATCCGCCGGCAGATAGGTCGTGCGGACCGCCAGATCGCCGCCATGCAGCGCGCGGGCGTCGCGGGCGATGCCGGTCTGGACCGCCATGCTGACGGAATGGACCGCGGCAATCGCCGCCACGCCGATGGCGATGCAGAGGAGGAAAATGCGGAAGCCGGCGAGGCCGCCGCGCATTTCGCGCCGCGCCAGCCGCCAGGCGAGCGCGAGGTCAGCCATGGCTCACAATGCGACCGTCCTCGATTCGCACCTGCCGCGCGCAGCGCGCGGCAAGGGCGGGGTCGTGGGTCACGAGAATGAGCGTCGCGCCGCCGTCGGCGGCCATGCCGAACAGCGTGTCAAGCGCGCGCCGGCCTGTCTCGCCGTCGAGATTGCCGGTCGGCTCGTCGGCGAAGATCGCGGCCGGGGCCGGCCCGAAGGCGCGCGCGATCGCCACCCGCTGCTGCTCGCCGCCGGAAAGCTGGCCGGGATAGTGGCCGGTGCGCGCGCCGAGGCCCACCGCCTCCAGGCAGGCGCGCGCCCGGTCCAGCGCATCGCGCCGCCCGGCGAGCTCCAGCGGCACGGCGACGTTTTCGAGCGCCGTCATCGTCGCCATCAGATGGAAAGACTGGAAGACGATGCCCACCGTCTCGCGCCGCAGCATGGCGCGTTCGTCCTCGCCCATGGCGTCCAGATCCCGGCCCGCGACCGAAACCCGGCCCCGGGTGGCGCGCTCCAGCCCGGCGGCCACCAGCAGGGTCGAAGTCTTGCCGGACCCGGAGGGGCCGACCATGGCGACCGAGTCGCCGGGCGCCACCGCCAGGTCGATGCCGCGGAGCACATTGACCGGCCCGGCGGCGCTCACCAGGGTGAGGTGGACATCCTCCAGCTTCACCGCCCAGTCCGAGCCTGCCATGCGCGCGCCTTCCCGATGCCGGCTGATCCTGATGGACGCATATGGCCCGGCGGCCGCACCGTTCAACGCGCCGGATGCCGCAGCGGGCCGGGACCCCGGACACCGTCATGTTCTGTCATGATCCGCATGCGCATGGCGCATAACCCATGTCCCGTTCCTGTATGTATTCTTCCTTGTCGCTCCGTTCCGAGGGTCCTTTTGTCACCTGGCCCGCGCGTTTCGCGACCCTGCGGCGGCGGCATCCTCCTCCCGCTGGCGGCGATCCTATCAGGGATTTGCAGGGAGTAGGCCTTTCATGAGAATTGTTTCATGTTTATGCGCGAACGGCGCCGCGGCTCCGTCCCAACCCTGCGAAGCGCCGCCCCCTTGTTGACAACCAGGCCGCCGCCATCGCTTGATCGGCGCAGCGGGGAAGCCGGAGCCGGGCATGTTCGAAGGGTTCGAAAGGTCGAGGATCGATACCGGGGAATGCGGGATCCATGTCCTGCGCGGGGGCGAGGGGCCGCCCCTGCTGATGCTGCACGGCTACCCGCAGACCCATGCCGAATGGCGCAAGGTCGCGCCGCGCCTGGCGGCGCGCTACACGGTCGTCTGCCCGGATCTGCGCGGCTATGGCGACAGCGACAAGCCGCGCTCGGATGCAGGCGACCATACCGTCTATTGCAAGCGCAGTTCCGCCCGCGACCAGGTGGCGGTGATGCAGGCGCTCGGGTTCGACCGCTTCCATCTCGTCGGCCATGACCGCGGCGTGCGCGTCGGCCTGCGCCTGGCGCTCGACCACGCCGAGCGCGTGCTGAGCTTTACCGCGCTGGATGTGGTCCCGTCTCTGGAAGCCTTCGAGAACATGGATGCGCAGCTCGCCTTCTCCTGGTTCCACTGGAACCTGATGCGCCAGCCGCCGCCGCTGCCGGAAACCGTGTTCTCCGCCAATCCGAAGCTCTTTCTGGATTTCTTCCTCGACCAGTGGAGCGCCGTTCCGGATGCCTTCGACGGGGCTTACGGCGACTATCTGCGCTGCTTCTCGGACCCGGAAACCGTGCGCGCCATGTGCGCCGACTATCGCAGCGTTGCGCTCGACCTGGAGCATGACGCCGCCGACCGCGGCCGCAAGCTCGCCTGCCCGGTGCTGGCGCTCTGGGCCGGCACTATGCCGAAGCGCCCCGGCTGGCAGACGGGCGCGAAGCTCGACATGCTCGATGTCTGGCGCGGCCGCGCGGATCATGTGCAGGGCCGCGCGCTCGACTGCGGCCATTTCATCCCCGAGGAAGCGCCGGACGAGCTGCTCGAGGAACTCCTCGCCTTTCTGCCGGGCTGACAGCCTATTCCAGGCCGACAGCGCCGCCCTTCGGGTCGCGCCCAGGCGTCCGCCCGCGGCGGCGCAAACGCCGCCATCCAAACAAACTGCCGCGTTGCGCGCGGCGTCGCGGGCCTCAAGCGTAAGCAGCTGCTACGCTTTTCGGCCCGCTCCTTGCGGAGCGAACCCCTGGACGCGACGCAGGCCGTGACACTGGTGAGAAATGCGGGTTAATCGCCGCCGCCCTCCTCGTTCACCGATTGCCCGTCCGTCTCCTGCGGCTGCTCACCGGCCTGCGCGGTGGCGGCGCGCGCAAACAGCGCATCGAAGTCGATGGGATCGATCAGGAAGGGCGGGAAGCCGCCGTCGCGCACCGCATTGGCGACAATGCCGCGCGCGAAGGGGAACAGCAGTTTCGGCACCTCGGCGCCCACCACCCGGGCGCGCATCTCGTCCGGCATGGGCGGCAGCGACACGACCGCGCCGTAGGAGAGCTCGACAAGGAACAGGACCGTCTCGCCGCGCCCGGCGCGCGCCGTCACATGCAGCACGACCTCGGCATGCCCCTCCTGCAGCGGACGCGCCTCGACATTGATGTCGATGCCGATTTCCGGCCGCGACTCCAGATCGCCGAAACTCATCGGCGCGTTCGGGCTTTCGAAGGACAGGTCCTTTACATATTGCGCGCCGACGGTCACCCGCTGCGGCATATCGCCGGCCCCGTTCGCGCCGTTCCCGTTCATGGCCGCCGCCTTCCTGTCAGGGCTTTGCATCTAGCACGGCGCGGCGAAGGGCGGAAGCGGATCCGAAGGATCGTGCTCGCGAATCGCGCCGTTCTCGACGGTTTCGCCGGTCAGCGCGCGGACCACGCCCCAATGGGTCACGGCGCAGATGCTATCCCGGTCCGGGCGCTCGGCAATGGCGGCGCGGAAGGCGCGGGCGCGGGCCAGCACCTGTTCGTGGGTCTCTCCGAGCTCGCACCACCACTGTTCGTCGAGCGCGGAGAAGTCGAACTCCGGCCAAGCCTTGGCCAGCATGCCGGCGCGGGTCCCGATGTCACAGGAAAACCCGGCCCGCTCGCGCAGCAGCGGCTCCACCAGGATCGGGACATCGAGGCGCGCGGCCACCGCCGCCGCCGTTTCCAGCGTGCGCCGGTAGGGGCTCGCGAACAGGAGCGTGATGCCGCGGCCGGCAAGCGCGGCAGCGGCGGCCTCGGCCTGCCGGCGGCCTTCCTGGGTCAGCCCGGGGTCGGGGAGGCCCGGATCGATGCGCGTCTGGCCGTAATGCAGGTTCCAGAGCGTCTGGCCGTGGCGCAGCAGGATCATCTCGGTTCCCCCGGCGTATCGTCGCGATAGTCGCCCTCGATGACGCGCCCCCCGCCCCGCCGGACGCGCATCTCGCCGCCCCAGCGCCGCCAGGCCCAGCCGGCGGCGAGGTCCCGGAACGGCGGCAGCAGCAGCAGGAAGCCGGCGGCGTCGGTGACGAAGCCCGGCGTCAGCAGGAGGGCGCCCGCCACGATCAGGCACACGCCATCGAAGATCTCGCGGAGCGGGGCGGCGCCCGCGGCGATCGTCCGCCTGGCGCGCATCAGCACGCCGAGCCCCTGCGCGCGGATGAGCCAGGTTCCGACGATTGCCGTCAGCACGATCACGGCGAGCGTCGGCCATAGCCCGATCCAGCCGCCGACCTCGATGAAGACGGCGATCTCGACCAGGGGAACCCCGATCAGCGCCAAAAGGATTGCAACGGCCATACTTGCCCTTTCCTAGACTTGGGCTTATCTCTGGTCAATCGAGTGAAGGGATCGGCCGTCGAGGCCGGTAGTGAGCGCCATGGACGGCGGAATTCCGTTCTTCGACCTGTTGTTCTTCGCCATGGTGGCGGCGTTCCTCGTCTTCCGGCTGCGCAGCGTCCTGGGGCGCCGCCAGGGGCACCATCAGCCCCCGCCGCAGGCGGAGCCGCCTGCCGAGGGCGAGGCGAACTCCAATGACAATGTGATAGCCCTGCCCGACCGTAACAAGGCCGAGGAGGAGGAAACCGACGGCACGCCGCTCGGAGACGGCGTGCGGCATATCCGGGGCGTGGATGCGAGCTTCGACCCGGACCAGTTCGCCGCCGGCGCGCGCGCCGCGTTCGAGATGATCGTCAATGCTTTTGCCGGCGGCGACCGGGACACGCTCCGGCCGCTGACCAGTACCGAGGTGTTCGGCAATTTCGAGCGCACCATCGCCGCCCGGGAGGAGAAAGGCCATGTTCTCGAGGCGACGCTGATCGGCATCAAGGAAGCCGAGCTCACCGATGCCGGGCTTGACGGCCATGAGGCCTGGGCGACGGTCCGGTTCGTCTCCGAACAGGTCGGCGTGCTGCGCGATTCCGAGGGGCAGACGCTCTCCGGCGCGACCAACGCCATCGAGGAGATCACCGACGTGTGGACCTTCGCCCGCGACACACGGTCGCCCGATCCCAATTGGCGGCTGGTCGCAACCGGGGGCGAAAGCTGATCCGAGCCCGGTTCCGGAGAACGACATGACCGCATCGCCGCCCGCCATGACCGGCAAGCGCGGACTCATTATGGGCATGGCCAATGACCGCTCCATCGCCTGGGGCATCGCCCACGCGCTGGCCGGGAGCGGCGCCGAACTCGCCGTCACTTACCAGACAGAGCCGCTCGCCAAGCGCGTCCGCCCGCTTGCCGAGTCGCTGGGCGCCTCGCTGATCCTGCCGGCCGATGTCGCCGACGACGCCAGCATGGACGCCCTGTTCGAAACGCTCGCGGCCGAATGGGGCCGGCTCGATTTCGTCGTCCACGCCATCGCCTTTTCCGACAAGGAGCAGCTCAAGGGCCGCTATGTCGATACGACGCGTGAGAATTTCCGCTTGTCGCTCGACATTTCCTGCTTCTCCTTCACGGACCTCGCCCGCCGGGCGGCGGCCCTGATGGAGCGCGGCGCAGCGATGCTGACGCTCACCTATTACGGCGCCGAGCAGGTGATGCCGCACTATAATGTGATGGGCGTCGCCAAGGCGGCGCTGGAGGCGAGCGTGCGCTACATGGCGGCCGATTTCGGCCCCGACGGCATCCGCGTCAACGCCATATCCGCCGGACCGGTCAAGACGCTGGCGGCCTCCGGCATCGGCGATTTCCGCTTCATCCTGAGATGGAACGAGCTGAATGCGCCGTTGCAGGCCAATGTCACCCTGGAGCAGATCGGCCAGTCCGCCCTCTATTTGCTCAGCCCGATGAGCGCCGGCGTCACCGGCGAGGTGCATCATGTCGATTGCGGCTACCACACCGTCGGCATGATGAACCCGCACCGCACGGGCGACACGGCCGACCTGCTGGCGAGCTTCAAGCCGAAATACGGCTGATGGCGTCCAACGGGTTCGGGCAGGCCTTTCGCTTCACCACCTGGGGCGAGAGCCACGGGCCGGCGATCGGCTGCGTGGTGGACGGCTGCCCACCCGGCATCGCGCTCGCCGGGGACGATCTCCAGGTCTGGCTCGACAAGCGCCGGCCCGGCCAGTCCCGCTTCACCACCCAGCGCCGCGAGCCGGACCGGGTGAAGATCCTCTCCGGCGTGTTCGAAGGGCGGACAACGGGCACGCCTATCGGCCTGATGATCGAGAATGTCGATCAGCGCTCGCGCGACTATTCGAAAATCGCCGACCGCTTCCGCCCCGGCCATGCCGATTACACCTATTGGAAGAAATACGGCATTCGCGACTATCGCGGCGGCGGGCGGTCCTCGGCCCGCGAAACCGCCATGCGGGTGGCGGCCGGCGGCGTGGCGCGCAAGGTGCTGGGCGAGGGCGTCTCGATTCGCGGCGCGCTGGTGCGGATGGGCGAGAAGGTCGTGGACCGCGCCCGGTGGGACTGGGACGCTGTCGGGGACAATCCCTTCTTCTGCCCCGACGCCGCCGCGGTCGAGGACTGGGCGGACTATCTCGACGCCGTGCGCAAGGCGGGCTCGTCCGTGGGCGCGGTCATTGAGGTCGTCGCGGAGGGCGTGCCGGCGGGCCTCGGCGAGCCGGTCTATGGCAAGCTCGACGGCGACCTCGCCGCCGCGATGATGAGCATCAACGCGGTCAAGGGCGTCGAGATCGGCGACGGCTTCGCGTCGGCGGCCATGCGCGGCGAGCACGCCCATGACGAAATGATCCCGGACAATGAAGGCGGCGCGGCCTTCCTTTCCAACCATGCCGGCGGCGTGCTGGGCGGCATTTCCTCGGGCCAGCCTGTGGTGGCGCGTTTCGCGGTCAAGCCCACCAGCTCGATCCTCATGCCGCGCCGGGGCATCACCGAGGCGGGCGCGGCCGTCGAGATCGTCACCACCGGCCGCCACGACCCCTGCGTCGG
>LXNI01001658.1_pt1 | contig 18234 bp, 17 predicted proteins | sample 809091 | NCBI WGS metagenome assembly LXNI01 (sample SAMN04870527, study PRJNA318959) | sponge metagenome | biome: 01000161; feature: marine sponge reef; material: water | host: Sarcotragus foetidus | place: Greece: Milos, Mediterranean Sea | collected 2013-05-29 | depth 5-7 m | reverse complement strand
GAAAAACATCAAGGGCAGGAAATACCTGCCACAAGTGTTGCCGGCACGGACTGCGGGGGCAAAACCGCCGGAAATCCGCTTTATCGACCTGCGCAAACAGCCCGTGTCGGGCGCGCTGTCGAAAACCCTGCTGAATGAAATTGCCCTCACCCTGGAACACAACAACCAGGCGCTGTTGTTCCTGAACCGCAGAGGCTATGCGCCGGTCATTCTCTGTCACGCGTGCGGCTGGTATGCCGAATGTACTCGCTGCAGTACAAAGATGACGTTCCACAAGGATAAAAACTGCCTGGTGTGCCATCACTGCGACGCCCGCAGGAACCTGCCGGCCCTGTGCCCGGACTGCGAGCAACCCGAACTGGTTGAGGTGGGTCACGGCACCCAGCGTCTGGACCAGACCCTGGCCACACACTTCCCGGATGCGAGAATACTGCGCATCGATCGTGACAGCACCCGCCGCAAGGGGTCCATGGAGAAAATGCTGCGGGCGATCACAACCGGGGATGCGGACCTGCTCATCGGTACCCAGATGCTTGCCAAGGGGCACCATTTTCCGCGCCTCACCCTGGTGGGGATCGTCGATGCGGACGCGGGCCTGCTGAGCGCCGATTTTCGCGCCAGCGAACGCATGGCGCAGTTGATGGTCCAGGTCAGCGGCCGGGCCGGACGTGAGCAGCGCCCCGGCGTGGTTTACATCCAGACCCATTTCCCCGAACACCCGTTACTGCAAACCCTGGCGCACAGGAACTATGGCGAGTTTGCCGACCTGTTGCTCAAGGAAAGAAGACAGGCACAACTGCCTCCCTACGCGCACCTGGCGTTACTGGGCGCCGAGGCCACCAAAGCGGAAGCGGCTGAAAAATTCCTGCGCGTGGCCGGAAACAGCCTGAAAAACCACCACAACCTGGCCGTTTTCGGCCCCCTCGCCGCGCCCATTGAAAAGCGCAGAGGCCGTTACCGCAGCCAACTGCTGATCCAGTCCGGCAACCGGAACACCCTGCGCCAGGCGCTGGCCCCCTGGCGCGAGACGCTGGAATCCATGCAGGAGGCAAAACGGGTAAGGTGGTTCCTGGACGTAGACCCCCAGGATTTGTTGTAAGGATTTATCCGCAGATGTTTGTGTCAATTTGCGGCTATACCCTGCCCCTCGCGCAGTTCCAGCACCAGGAAGTCCATGTTGTTATCCTTCAGTGTGCGGCTGATAGCGCGCATTTCCCGGGCGCTTTTGAATGGGCCCAAGCGTACCCGGTGGCGCACGTCCTTCTCGTTGAGCATGACCCGTTGAATTTCGGCAAAGATACCCAGCAAGGCCAGTTCTGCCTTAATCTGGTCGGCCGCACGGAAATCCTTGAATGAGCCCGCCTGGAGTACGTAAACCGTGCCATCCCGTATGCCGTCCGGGGCCTGCGTCTCGGGTCGCTCCTGCCCAACGTCAGCTTCCCTGCCCTGCTCGACCGCGGGAGTCTCAGGCGCATCCGCGGCGCTTACCTTATCTCCGGCATCTTCAGCGCCGGCCATCCACTCGGAGATGTTGACTTTCTTGTTGCGCAACGTGTCGTAGAAAGTGAAGGTAACGTCCGGCTCGTCCTGTTCTGTCTGCACCCGTCTGTCTGCGTGCGGCTCGACACCGACGCCGGATTCATCCATCTGGTAGCGCAGAAAGACCATGAAGGCCACCAGCAGGCCCAGGGATAACCCGGATAGAAAGGATAAGAAGCGCATGGTGTTCAGATCTAAGGTCGGCCTGCCTCTATCAATGCTTCAGCCAGAAGCCCGGGGTTAGTATAACAGACCTCGTGGCTGCCCGGTTTCTGCACCACCCGGCACAAACCCAGGCGCGCCGCCATCCTGGGATACCAGGCGTACTCACCGTGGGGCAGGACGATATCATCGGTGAAGTTGATGTAACTCCTGGGCACGTTCAGGCGTTGGAACCCCCGCATGTTGATCTTCTCGTTCTGTGAGTAAACGCAGACGGGCTTCAACCTGGCATACACCTCCCTGGCCGTTTCCAGGTCGGCATCGTTGATGAACCGCTCGCGAAACACCTCGAACGGCAACATCCAGTTGGTTCTGTCGCCTTCTTTCTTGAGGATGGCATCAAACATCTGCTGGTGTTCGGGGGTGATTACGTCATAGATGCACTCGCCGTCTTCCAGCACCATGGCGTTCTGGAACACCACCCGGTTGACGCGCGCGGCCACCCGCTCGGCGACGTTCGGTATCACGATACCGGCAAAACTGTGCCCCGCCAGCACGAAGTCGCTGAGGTCCCGCTCCAGGATGTAGTCCACCACGGAGTCCACGCAATCCGCCTGGGTAAAAAAATGACCGGCGCCCGCGCCATGCCCGGCCATGGTCGGCGCATAGGCGGCGTGGCCCTGCCGGCTCAACTCTGCAATCACCCGGTCCCAGCAGGAACCGTCGTGCATGGAACCATGCACCAGTACAAACGTCAGTTTCAAGGCTGCTTCCTCCTCCACGCGCTATTCTACACTATCCGGCGACTGCCTCGGTGCGCGCCGAATCCCAGGCGATCAGCGCCTGCTTGCGCTCAATCCCCCAGTGATATCCTCCCAGTTCACCGGTTGCGCGCAGGACACGATGGCAGGGGATCAGGTAAGAAACGGGATTGGCGCCTACGGCAGAGGCAGTGGCTCTTACCGCATCGGGGTTGCCGGTCAACTGCGCCAGTTGTTGATAGGATACAAGGCTTCCTTCCGGTATCCTGAGCAGCGCACGCCAGACGTTAAGCTGGAAGTTGGTGCCTTTTACGAACAGGCGGAACCCTGTGTTGTCGTTATCCGCGCGGCGCCGGTCGGGGTTGAACAAGCGGTCGGCGGTGGGCGCGGTGCGTTCCGGTTCGTCGCAAACCTGCGCGGCCGGCCAGCGCCGCTCCAGGTCTTCCGCTTCTGCTTCAAGCATGTAGTCCGGCCCGAATGCCAGCGCGCAGATGCCTTTATCCGTCAGCGCCAGCAACATCGGCCCGAACGGACTGGGATGGACCCCGTAATCAATACGCAAACCACTGCCCAGGGTCTTGTATTGACCGGGAGTAACGGCCGCTACGGAAACGAACTGGTCATGCAACCGGCCCGGCCCGGACAGCCCCACGTCCAGCGCCGCATCCAGCACACTGGCCGACTTGTCCAGCAAGGCCTTGGCGTGCTCCACGGTGAGAAACTCCAGAAACCGCTTGGGGCTGACCCCCACCCAGGCCGTGAACTTGCGCTGGAAATGCCAGGGACTGAGATCCACCCGTGAGGCAACCTCCTCAAGCGTAGGCTGCCACCCGGCGTTATCCCGCAGAAAGGCAATGGCCTCGGCAATCAGCTCGTAATCGCTGTCGGTATCTGGATGGAAGGTGTTTTCCATACCGAGAGTATAAATTATTCATTCCGGGCATCCACCCGAATCTTGCTATTCCTGCAACCCTTCAGGACTGAGCAGGATGCCGTCCTCATCGGCATAGAGATACTCTCCCGGCATAAAAGTCGTATCGGCGAACACCAGTGGGACGTCGCGTTCGCCCTTGCCTTGCTTGACGCTGCGCCTGGGGTTGGCTCCCAGAGCTTTGATGCCGATGTCCAGGGTTGCGACGACCGCGGAATCGCGGATGCAACCGTGCACCACCAGTCCTGCCCAGCCGTTGTTCATGCCTAGTTGCGCCAGTTTGTCCCCGACCAGGGCGCAACGGATGGAGGCGCCGCCATCGACCACCAGCACGCGGCCGTTGCCGGGTTCTTCCAGCGCCGCCCGCACCAGGGAGTTGTCCTCGAAACACTTTACCGTGGAGATAGGGCCGGAGAATCTCGGCCTGCGCCCGAAATTCTGCATGAGGACGTTAGCCACGCGCACCTTGTCCTCATGTTCATCGTAGAGATCTGCTGTTGAGAATGTCATGGTTTTCATATTCAGTACTCTTTCAACTTAATTTTGATCTGTCTTTTTCCCGTTGTTACGCTTCCAGTCCGGCACCACCCTGGCCTCCCGGCGGCTCAGGGCCAGGGCGCCGGCCGCCACGTCCTTGCTCACCGTGGCGCCGGCGGCGATGGTGGCGCCGTCGTTGATTGTGACAGGGGCGATGAGTTCGGTATTGGAACCGATGAACACGTCATTGCCGATGATGGTTTTGTGCTTGTCAACCCCGTCATAGTTGCAGGTAATGGTACCGGCGCCGACGTTGACCCGTTCCCCGACCTCGCTGTCACCGATGTAACTGAGATGGTTGGCCTTTGAACCCTTGCCCAGTTCTGATTGTTTTATTTCGACGAAATTGCCGATATGCACGTCCTCATCAAGGCTGGAACCGGGACGAATGCGGGCGAACGGGCCGATCCGGTTCCTGGCGCCGATCTCGGCATGGTCGATCACGCAGTTGGCATGGATGGCCGCCTCGGCGCCGATATGGCTGTTGCGGATGACACAGTTGGGACCGATTGAAACCCGGTTGCCGATACGCACGTCGCCTTCGATGATGACGTTGACATCGATAAAAACGTCCTCGCCGGTTTCCAGGTTGCCGCGCAGGTCGAAGCGGGCCGGGTCCGCCAGGGTGAGCCCCCGGCGCATCAGCGCGTGCGCTTGCACAAGCTGTTGGTGTCTTTCCAGTTCGGCCAGTTGCACGCGGTCATTCACACCTTTTATCTCCATGTTCGAGACCGGGGAAACCGTCCGTACTGCCACGCCTTCCCGCACGGCGTGGCCGACGACGTCCGTCAGCAGGTATTCCTGCTGGGCGTTGTCATCCGTGAGCAGGGCCAGCCATTTTTTCAGCAGGTCGGCGCGCGCGACCATCATCCCGGTGTTGATCTCGCACAACAGTTTTTCCTGCTCGCCGGCATTCCTCTGCTCAACGATTCTCAAGACCCTGCCGGCTTCATCCCGCACGATCCGGCCGTAACCGGTCGGGTCTTCAAGGCGCGCCACCAGCAGGCTGAACCCGGCATCCCCGGCCGCGTCCACCAGCCTGGACAGTGTCTCCACGCCGACCAGCGGCACGTCGCCGTAGAGTATGATGACGTGATGGGAGTCAGGAACGGAATCGATCACCTGCATCACGGCGTGACCGGTGCCCAGTTGCTGCGCCTGCTCCACCCAGCGGGCGTTAAAGGTGTCGTGGGCTGCGCGCACCTGCTCGCCTTCGTGCCCATGGACGATATAGACCGCGTCGCAGGACAGGCGGCAGGCCGTGGCATACACATGAGTCAACAGGGTTTTGCCCGCCAAGGAATGCATGACCTTGGGCAGGGAAGAGCGCATACGCGTGCCCATGCCGGCGGCAAGGATAACGGCGCTCAGGGGCATGGCGATAGCGATGCCTGCCGGCAACATGCGGGGGCAGGGTTGAAATGTCTACCCGTGGTGACGGGCATGGGGGAACGGGGTTAACTGCGCCCGCTGCGTTGGCGCATCCTGCGGATGGCTTGCAGTTGCGCCACGGCTTCTGCGTTGCGCGCCAGCGCCGTTGCGTATTCTATCTCCGCGTCACGATCGTGCAGTTGGCGCTCCGCGTCTTCCTTGGCCTTGAGCACCGCCGCCTCATCCAGGTCCTCGGCGCGCATGGCCGTATCCGAGAGCACGGTCACCACTTCAGGCTGCACCTCCAGCATGCCGCCGGAGACATAAAAGCCCGCTTCTTCGCCATTCTCCTGCTTGACGCGCACCTCGCCGGGGGCCAGCGCCGTCACCAACGGCGTATGGCCCGGCGCAATGCCTACTTCTCCCAGCAACGCCGGGGCAAACACCATCTCGGCTTCCCCGGAGAAGATTTCCCTCTCCGCGCTGACGATATCGACTTGAATGGTTGCCATATTGGTACCTAAACCGCTTTACCTTTTTCCACCGCCTCCTCAATGGTGCCGACCATGTAAAACGCCTGTTCCGGCAGGTGGTCGTACTCGCCGTTGACGATGGCCTTGAAACCCTGGATGGTATCCTTGAGGGAAACGTATTTGCCGGCGGTGCCGGTGAACACTTCCGCCACGGTGAAGGGTTGCGACAGGAAGCGCTGTATCTTGCGCGCCCGCGCCACCACCAGTTTATCCTCCTCGGACAATTCATCCATACCCAGGATGGCAATAATATCACGCAGTTCCTTGTAACGCTGCAAGGTGTTCTGCACCGAACGGGCGGTTTCGTAATGATCCTGGCCGACCACCAGCGGGTCCAACTGGCGCGAGGTGGAGTCCAGCGGGTCCACCGCGGGGTAGATACCGAGTTCGGCAATCTGCCTGGACAGCACCACCGTGGCATCCAGATGCGCAAACGTCGTGGCCGGGGATGGGTCGGTGAGATCGTCCGCGGGCACGTACACGGCCTGGATCGAGGTAATGGAACCGGTGCGGGTAGAGGTGATGCGCTCCTGCAAGCGCCCCATCTCCTCCGCCAGGGTCGGCTGGTAGCCCACCGCGGACGGCATGCGCCCCAACAGGGCGGATACTTCCGTGCCAGCCAGGGTGAAGCGGTAAATATTGTCGATGAACAGCAACACGTCGCGGCCTTCGTCGCGGAATTTCTCCGCCAGGGTGAGGCCGGTCAGGCCCACCCGCAGGCGGTTGCCGGGCGGTTCGTTCATCTGCCCGTACACCATGGACACCTTTGATTCTTGCAGGTTTTCAACATTGACCACGCCGGCTTCCTGCATTTCGTGGTAGAAATCGTTACCCTCGCGGGTGCGCTCGCCCACGCCGGCAAACACGGACAGGCCGGAATGCTGGGTGGCGATGTTGTTGATCAGTTCCATCATGTTCACGGTCTTGCCGACCCCGGCGCCGCCGAACAGGCCGACCTTGCCGCCCTTGGCGAAGGGACAGATCAGGTCGATGACCTTGATGCCGGTCTCCAGCAGTTCCGTAGTGGGGCTGAGATCGGTAAACATGGGCGCGTCCCGGTGGATGCTCCATTTTTCTTCGGCGTTGACCGGGCCCTGCTCGTCAATCGGGTCGCCCAGCACGTTCATGATGCGCCCCAGGGTGCACTCACCCACCGGCACCGAGATGGGCGCGCCGGAATTATCCACCTTCAGGCCGCGCTGCAACCCGTCGGTTGAACCCAGGGCGATGGTGCGCACCACCCCGTCACCCAGTTGCTGCTGCACCTCCAGGGTGGTTTCCACGCCTTCCGCATCCACGTGCAGCGCATTATAGATCTTGGGGATGGCATGACCCGGAAATTCCACGTCAACCACCGCGCCAATAATTTGAACAATGTTTCCGGCACTCATCCAATTATCCTCAGTTTTGATATGTTCTTGTGTTTCATCTGCAGATTACACCGCGGCCGCGCCGCCGACGATCTCGGATATTTCCTGCGTGATCGCGGCCTGGCGGGCCTTGTTGTATATCAGTTGCAATTCTTCGATCAAGGTGCCGGCATTGTCTGAGGCGCTTTTCATCGCCACCATGCGGGCGGCTTGTTCGCAGGCGATGTTCTCCACCACGGCCTGGTAGATCAGGGATTCCACGTAACGCTGCAACAACTGGTCGAGCACTTCCCTGGCGTCCGGTTCATAAATGTAATCCCAGTAATGTTTGAGCTTTTCCTCTCCCAGGGATTGAACCGGAATAAGCTGCTCCACCTGCGGCCGTTGCGTCATCGAGTTGACGAACTGGTTGGACACGATATGCAGTTCATCGATCTGCTCTTCCAGGTAGGCATCCAGCATCACCTTGATGGCGCCAATCAGGGTATCCAGTCCCGGCGTATCGCCGATATGGGTGGTCTGGGCGACGATGTTCGCGCCCAGGCGCCGGAAATAAGCCACGGCCTTGTTGCCGATGATGCTGAGGTCGATTTTGATCCCGGCGTCATCCCATTCTTTCATTTTGCCCAGCACTTCCCGGTACAGGTTCGAGTTCAACCCGCCGCACAGGCCGCGGTCGGTGGAGATAATCACCAGGCCAACGCGCTTGACCTCGTCACGGGGAATCAGGTAAGGATGCTTGTATTCCGGGTTGGCCGCGCCCAGGTGCGTGATCACGTTACGGATTTTATCCGCATAAGGCCGCGCCATACGCATCCGCTCCTGCGCCTTGCGCATCTTGCTGGCCGCCACCATCTCCATCGCCTTGGTGATCTTCTGCGTGTTCTTCACACTGGCGATCTTGGTGCGTATTTCTTTGCCTGCTGCCATTCGTTTTCTTCTGCGTCGTCTGCCGATATATTCAGTCTTTACCAGGTATGGTTCTGCTTGAATTCTTCCAGGCTGTCCTTCAAGGCGGCGGCTGTCTCGTCGGTGTATTCCGGCTTTGCTTCGATTGCCGCCATGAGTTCCTTGCGTTCGCTGTGCATGAAATTATGCAGCGCCGCTTCGAAAGCGCCCACTTTTTCCAGTTCCACGTCATCCAGGTAAGCGTTCTCCACCGCGTACAGGCTCACGGCGATGCCGGCCACGCTCAGCGGGGAATACTGGTGCTGTTTCATCAGTTCCATCACCCGCTGGCCGCGTTCCAGTTGCTTGCGGGTGGCTTCGTCCAGGTCGGAGGCGAACTGGGCAAACGCCGCCAGTTCCCGGTACTGGGCCAGCGCCAGGCGGATGCCGCCGCCCAGCTTCTTGATGATCTTTGTCTGCGCCGCGCCACCTACCCGCGACACCGACAGGCCGGCATTGATCGCAGGCCGGAAACCGGAATTGAACAGGTCGCTTTCCAGGTAGATCTGGCCGTCAGTAATCGAGATCACGTTGGTTGGCACAAACGCGGACACGTCGCCGGCCTGGGTCTCGATGATAGGCAGCGCCGTCAACGACCCGGTCTTGCCCTTGACTTCCCCGTTGGTCAGTTTCTCCACCGCATCCGTGTTCAGGCGCGCGGCGCGCTCCAGCAGGCGGGAGTGCAGGTAGAACACGTCACCCGGATAGGCTTCACGCCCCGGCGGACGCCGCAACAGCAATGATACCTGCCGGTAGGCCCAGGCTTGCTTGGTCAAATCGTCATAGATGATCAGGGCATCCTCGCCGCGGTCGCGGAAATACTCGCCCATGGCGCACCCTGCGTAAGGCGCAATGTACTGCATGGCCGCCGAATCCGAGGCCGTGGCCGCTACCACGATGGTATGTTCCATGGCGCCGTGTTCTTCCAGTTTGCGTATCACCACGCTCACGGACGACGCCTTCTGGCCGATGGCAACGTAAATGCACTTCACCCCGGTGCCCTTCTGGTTGATGATGGTATCAATGGCCACCGCGGTCTTGCCGGTCTGGCGGTCGCCGATGATCAGCTCGCGCTGGCCGCGGCCGATGGGCACCATGGAGTCGATGGATTTCAGGCCGGTCTGCACCGGTTGTGAGACCGACTGGCGCTGGATAACGCCGGGAGCGATCTTTTCGATGGGCGAGCTGGCGCCGGCGTTGATCTCGCCCTTGCCGTCAATAGGGCTGCCCAGTGAATTGACCACGCGCCCCAGCAGGGCTTCCCCCACCGGCACTTCCAGGATGCGCTTGGTGCACTTGGCGGTATCGCCTTCGGAAATATGCTCATAATTCCCCAGCACCACCGCGCCCACCGAATCCCGCTCCAGGTTCAGCGCCAGGCCGTAGGTATTGCCGGGAAACTCGATCATCTCGCCCTGCATGGCGTCACTCAGCCCATGAATACGGGCAATCCCGTCGGACAGGCTGACAACAGTGCCCTCCGTACGCGCATCGGTATCCAGGTCAAAGTCCTGGATCTTCTTTTTGATCAGTTCACTGATTTCTGTTGCACTGATTGACATTACTATTCCTCAAATTAATCAACGTACCAGTTCGTTGCGCAGTTCGCTCAGGCGGCCGCGCAGCGAGGCGTCTATGACTGAATCGCCGGCGCGGATGACGGCGCCGCCGATTAATGCTTCATCCACCGAGGTCTTGACCGTGACCTGTTTGCCCAGGCGTCCTGAGATGGTGGCGGCGATGCTGTCCCGTTGCTGTTCGTCCAGCGTGTAGGCCGTCACCACTTCCACCTCCACCCTGCCTTCTGCCTCGGCCCGCATCTGTTCATACAGGTCTTTCACGTAAGCGGCATATTGCAGCCGCTCCGCCTGTACCAGGATTTTCACGAAGTTGCGACCCTGATCGGAAAGCTCAGCGCCGCACACGCCCAGTACCAGTTCCTGTAACTGCCGGCGGCTGACCTTGGGGTTGGTGATCAACCCGCGCAAGGTGGTGTCGGAGACGACCAGGCTCAGCAAGCCAAGCATGGCCGACCACTCCTCAACCTGGCCGGTTTCCTGCGCCAGTTCGAACACCGCGGTGGCATAAGGCCGGGCTATGGTGGTATTCTCAAGCATCGTGCGGGACTTATAACTCTGCGCTTAATTTGGCCAGCAATTCGTCATGCGCGTGTTTATCGACTTCGCGCATGAGGACACGCTCCGCGCCCACCAGGGCCAGCGCCGCCACTTCCTGCTGCAAGCTATCCCGGGCCTGGGTGCGCTCCCGTTCAATTTCGGCGTGGGCCGCTTCGACCAGGCGTTCGCCTTCCACGCTGGCCGCGTGCTTGGCTTCTTCCAGGATCTCAGCGCCGCGTTTCTGCGCCTGGACGATGATCTCGTTGGCCTTCTGCTTGCCCTCGTCCACCAGTTCGGTCATGCGCCGATCAGCCTCCGCGAACTTGTTCTGTCCCGCTTCCGCGGCAGCCAGCCCGTCAGCGATGCGTTTCTCACGCTCCTGCAGGGCATTGATAATCGGTGGCCAGACGTACTTCATGCAGAACCAGACGAAAATAAACAGCGAGATCGCCTGGCCGAACAAGGTCAGATTGATGCTCATGCGCCTTATTCCTCGTGTTGTACGCTGACCTCTGTGGCACCGGCGGCCTCGCTGCCTTCATACTGCCCCAGGAACGGGTTGGCAAACATCAGGAACGCCGCGAAGGCGATAGCGATAATCGGCACCGCGTCGGTCAGGCCCAGCATCAGGAACATCCTGGGGGTGAGGACGCCTGCCAGTTCGGGCTGGCGGGCCAACCCTTCCAGGAATTTACTACCCAGGATACCGATGCCCACACCGGCGCCCAGGGCTCCCAGACCGATCATGATGCCGGCCGCCAAGGCTGAAAAGCTGATTATTGATTCCATAGAACGTCTCCAGTCAGATAGTGATAGTTAATGGGTTTCGTGTGCCATACTGAGATAAACAATCGTCAACATCATAAAAATATAAGCCTGCAAGGTGATCACCAGGATATGGAAGATCGCCCAGGGCACGGACAGGGTCCATTGCGCCCAGAAAGGGAGCAGCGCCGCGATCAGGATGAATATCAATTCCCCGGCGAACAGGTTGCCGAACAATCGCAGTGACAGCGACAGCGGCTTGGCAAACAGTGAGACCAGTTCCAGCACCAGGTTGACCGGCAACAATGCCTTGCCGAACGGGTGGAACGCCAGTTCCCCGAAGAAACCGCCCAGCCCTTTTACCTTGATGGAATAAAAAATCATCAGGAAGAACACGGCAAACGCCAGCCCGAACGTTGCGTTCACGTCGGTGGTAGGCACCACCTTCATATACTCTATGCCCATCAGGTAGGTGGCGTGGGGAATGAAGTCCACGGGGATCAAATCCATGAAATTCATCAGGAAAATCCACACGAACAGGGTCAGCGCCAGCGGCGCAATGAGTGGGTTTTTCCCGTGGAAGGTTTCCTTTACGGAACCGTCCACCATTTGTACGATGACCTCGATGCAGGATTGCAGGCGCCCCGGTTTTTCCACGGAGATAGACACCGCGACCCGGCGGAACAGCCACAGGAACAGTCCCCCCAGCAGCGCCGACCAGAACATGGTATCGACGTGGATAGCCATAAACCCCATCTCTGCCGCTTCCTCGGCGGAATGGGCAAGACCCCAGCTACCGTCCGGATGACGGCCGTAGGTGAGGTTCTGCAAGTGATGCCGGATGTATTCTGTGGGCGTGTTCGCTGCCAACTTTCTGTGCTCCGTTTATTCCTGTCTCTTTTGTTGCCGGTTTATCCCCGCCCGGGCCGCAGGTTCATGGCCAGCGCCCAGGCGTACACTGCCAGCGTCGCGGCATACGTGCTCACGAACACGGGGAAATTGACTTGCACCGTCGCAAACACGATGCAGAACAGCGCAACCACCAGCAATATTTTCATAAAATGTGCGAGATACAGGTTCCTCACGAACTGCTGCGCGCTCCTCGCCCTGCTGCCGAAGACCTTTCTCCCCGCATACCAGGTCGACAACGCGCTGATGCCCCCGGCCAGCACCGCCGAGACCGCCGCGACCTGCCCCAGCGTCGGCAACAACACCGCGCCGGCACACAGCGCCAGACCGATCTGTATCAATGCGATCCGGTCAGGAACAGCATTAATTTTCGGAGATTTCAAAAACCTGTCCACCAGGTATACAACTCCCGTGAAAGATGCATTCAGTAATGTAATTGCCCCGGGCAGGAACTGACCTTCAGTCTTTAGTTGTTATCCGCGGTAACGGGCAAGGAGGCGCATTATAATAGCATTGTGAAATTAAATCAAACGTTGCGATGCACAAATTTATACCCTCCTACCTCACCGGCAACGTCAACGCCGGCCCGCTTGATTGCTTTTGCCCGGCTTGCAGGTCGAACAACTGGCGCAACAGTGTGAAGGTGGATTTGGTCTCCAGATCGGTGTCCTGAAGATAAAACCAGTGGCCGCGGTAGCGGGTGGCGATGTAGGCATTTTCAGGTTGTTCCGCGCTGGTATGAATCCTGAACAGGCGGCCTGCGGGGGTGTCGCTCCAGTGGAAGGTTCCGCCACTCCTGAGCCTGGTGTCCGTCACCAGCACGTCCCGGTGCTGTGGCGGCGCTTCCACGTTATGTGACAGGTAATACAGCACACCGGAAATGGAACGGGTGCGCACGGTCCATTGGGCGTTGTTCATGGTCAGAAAATCGGTGGCCAGACTGAATTCATCCCGGCTCCTGTCCAGTTCCAGCAACTGGTACACCCGGTCGATCTCATCCTTGTACCTGCCATCATGCCTGGCCAGCTTGATAACAATACCGTCCTCCCCACTTGAACCCATTTCCATAAGCTGGTTTTTCTGCAATATGCGCAGCGCGTCCATCAGGCGGTTGAATGCCTCATAGTCCGGCGCCGTTTCCGGCGTCGGCCCGGAGGCGTTGGGTGCGTTGTAGAGATTGTTGATCCGCTCAAAACACAAGCCGAACACCCGGCTGATATTCCAGCCGGATTGTGTCAGCACCAGGACGTCTTCCAGTTGCAGGGGGCTGAGAATGCTTTTTAACAGGTCTTCACCCTGCAAGGGCGTGTAGGAAATGGTCGGCTTGTCGGCATAGGAGACCCCCACGCTCGGGCTGAGACTTTCATTCCCGCCAAAGTTAACACCGGCATCGACACCCGCATTGGCTCCCAGCGACAAACTCGCGGTCACACTGCCGATTTCCAGAAAAAACGGCACGTCCCGGTAACGCATACGCACCAGGTTCCGCAACATCTGCTCATTAATCGAGGAAATAATCGCCTCATTATAAGCAGGATGCGTACTCTCCAACGCCCGCGGCCCAAACGCCGACTGGCAACCGGACAACGCGACCGCCAGTGCCAATATGAAGGGAATAAAGAAATACCGGTTGCGAAATGCCATAACGGCTGGCAGTTTACCGGATACCGGGGTGTTAGTGTAACACATTTCATAATTTTTACGGGTATTGCAGGGCAGGAAAATTTTTTATATATGTCAATGAATTAGTGTGGGTTATGCCCCCTGTCCGCCATTTTTCGATGATTTATGGCAATGAATGGTACAAAATGTCAAGATTTCGATATTGGAAAATGCCGCGCCATACGTGATACTATTGCTGTGTTCCCGGACTATGTTCCTGGCGCCGGTAATCAATGAGGAAACAGTGCGGCGAACTGATTGAACCTGTCTGGATTTGACTGCAACGGTATTGTACTGGAGATAAGCAACATGAGCTGGCAACGTCAACTATTACGAGTCAACCTCACCGACCTGAGCTGCACTATCGAACCCTTGAACGATGAGTGGGCACAAGCCTACCTCGGACAGCGCGGCCTCGGCACAAAATACCTGTATGAAGAAATAGACCCGCGGGTCGATCCGCTCTCTCCCGAGAATAAACTGATCTTTGCCACCGGTCCCTTGACCGGCACCATGGCCTCCACCGGCGGGCGCTATTCCGTCATCACCAAGGGCGCGCTGACCAACGCCATTGCCTGTTCCAATTCCGGCGGCCAGTTCGGCGCCGAGTTGAAGCTGGCGGGCTACGACCTGCTGATCCTGGAAGGCCGGGCGCCGGAACCGGTTTACCTGCACATCGAAAACGAGCGGGCGCGCCTGTTGCCGGCCAACCACCTGTGGGGCAAGACCGTGTGGGAGACGGAGGAGATCATTAAACAGACCCACCAGGACACGCTGCTGCACCTGGCCTCGGTGGGGCCCAGCGCCGAATACGGTTGCCGCTATGCCTGCGTGGTGAACGACACACACCGGGCCGCCGGGCGCTCCGGCGTGGGCGCGGTGATGGGGTCGAAACACCTCAAGTGCATCGCGGTAAGAGGCACGAAAGGTGTGCGCGTGTCCGATCCGGAAGCATTTATGCAAGTGGCCCGCAGTACCGCCGAGCTCATGCGCGAGGATGCCGGACGCAAGGGCCTGACCGGACAGGGCACTATTGCCATGATGGACACCACCAACGTGTATGGCACCCTGCCCACCCGGAATTTCCGCGAGGTACAGTTCGAGGGCGCGGACAAAATCGGTCTCAGCGCGATGCAGACGCCCAAGGAGAACGGCCACACCAACCTGGTGACCAACAGCGCCTGCTTCGGTTGCACCATCGGTTGCGGCCGGGTCTGCCATATCGACCCGGAACATTTTTCCGTGAAGGACAAGCCGCAGTACCACGGCGCCTCCGGCGGACTGGAATACGAAACCGCGTATGCGCTGGGTTCCGCCGTGGGCGTGGGCGACATCGACGCCGCCACCTATTGCGGCTTCCTGTGCAACGAGTACGGTATGGACCCGATCTCCCTGGGTGGTTCCATTTCCGCAGCCATGGAATTGTTCCACATCGGCGCCATTGATGAAACCGTTACCAATGGCATCCGGCTGGAATTCGGCTCCGCTGAAGCCCTGTGCGCCATGACCGAAGCCGTCGCCAAGGGGGAAGGCTTTGGCCGGGACGTGGGCATGGGTTCAAAACGGCTGTGCGAAAAGTATGGCCACCCGGAGCTTTCCATGTCGGTCAAGGGCCAGGAGTTCGCCGCCTATGACGGCCGCGCCATGCAGGGCATGGGCCTGGCGTATGCCACCAGCAACCGCGGCGCCTGCCACCTGCGCGCCAGCCCTTTCGAGGACGATTTCACCACCCTGGAGATTGCCAATAAAGCCCGGGTAGTGAAGGAATCGCAGGATCAGATCGCCGCGATCGATTCCAGCGGGCTGTGCCTGTTCGCGGGCTTCGGCGGCTTTTCCCCGGAACTGGTTGCCAACCACGTCAACGCCGCATGCACGGGGGAATGGAACCTGGCGCGCCTGCTACAGACCGGAGAACGCATCTGGAACCTGGAACGGCAGTTCAACCTGGCCGCCGGACTCAGCAACAAGGATGACACCCTGCCCCCCAGGATCCTCAAGGAACCCGCCCCCAGCGGCGTCGGCAAAGGCCAGGTCTGCCGCCTGGACGAAATGCTGCCGGCATACTATCAACTACGCGGCTGGGACAACGCCGGCGCACCGGCGTCAGGAACGTTGGAGCGATTGGGGCTTTAGGCGTACCTTCTGCGAACAGGACAAGAATAGAACGGGCTATCAGCAAGGAGAGATCCCTGAGAATTTTGGTCAGCTCCCATGAGGTGTTGTTATATCAGGCTGCGAAAACACCCGGATTTCCGGTAGCTTTCCGGTAAACTTTTCCACTTCAATCAGGCAACTGTGGGCGGAGGGGCCCTGGGCGAGTTTTGAGGTGCCGGTGTCGCGGGTCAGGACGTTTGGGTTGCCGTGTACTTCCAGTGACGTGGGGTCGCCGGGGTCTTGCGGGTCGTACCAGGCGCCGGTTTCCAGTTCTATTACGCCGGGGCGCAGGTTTTCCGTGAGGATGGCGCCGGCCAGGCAGGCGCCGCGGTCGTTGAACAGGCGGATGACGTCGCCATTCCGGATGTTGCGCGCGGCCGCGTCTTCCGGGTTCATACGGGCCGGGGCGCGCGCTTTGATCTTGGCATTGCGGCTGGTGACACCGTGGTCGTACTGGCTGTGCAAGCGGGTTTTCGGCTGGTTGGAGATCAGGTGCAGCGGAAATTGTGCCGCGCGCGCAGAACCCAGCCACTCCTGGCGCTCGTACCACCGGGGGTAGCCGGCGCAGTCGTCATAGTTGAACCCGGCGATCGTCTCCGAATACAGTTCGATTTTACCGGACGGCGTGTCCAGCGGGTGCGCCTGCGGGTCGGCGCGGAATTTCTCCAACGTAAACACCCGGTCCGGTGTCTGCTCATACACCGACAACTGCCGGCCGCGCCAGAACTCATCAAATGCCGGCAGCGCCACGTTGGCTTCGGCTGCCGCGTCCCGGGTCTCGTTGTAAAGCTGTTTTACCCATGCCATCTCGTCCTTGCCCTCGGTAAACGCGGCGCCCACGTTCAGGCGTTCTGCCAGTCCGGAAAAAATGTCATAGTCGTTGCGCGCCTCGCCGAAGGGCGTGAGCGCACAAGGCATGGGCGCCAAGTGGCAATCAATGGCGCTGAGGCTGGCATCATTGCGCTCCAGCGGCGTGGTCGATGGGAACACGATGTCGGCATGGCGGGCGGTGGCCGTCCAGAACGGTTCGTTGACGATAACGGTCTCCGGTTGCGCCCAGGCGCGGCGCAGGCGGTTCAGGTCCTGGTGGTGGTGGAAGGGGTTGCCGCCGGCCCAGTAGATGAGCCGGATGTCGGGAAAGCTGAGGGTCTGCCCATTGTAGTCGAAGTCCTTACCGGGGTTTAGCAACATGTCCGCGATCCGGGCCACGGGAATGAAGGTCTTGACTGCGTTCTTGCCCTGCGACAACGCGGCGGTCTTGTAATGCGGCAGGCGCCGGCCCACAAATCCGATGTTGTGCACCGAACCGTAACCGTAGGCGACACCGCCGCCGGGCAGGCCCACGTAGCCCAGCAGGGCGCTTAACAGGGTCGCCATCCAGTAGGACTGCTCACCAAACTCACTGCGTTGCAGCGACCAGCTTATGCCGATCAAACTGCGTTCGGCGGCCATTTGCCGGGCGGTTTGCTCGATGCTTTGCGCGGGTATGCCGGCCTGTTGCGCAGCCCAACGGGCATCCTTGACAATCCCGTCCTGCTCACCCATCAGGTAGGGAACAAAGCGCGCAAAGCCCGTGCAGTACCTGTCCAGAAACTCCCGGTCGTGCAGGTCGTTCGCCACCAGGGTATGCGCCATGCCCAGCATCACGGCAACGTCGCTGTTGGGACGGCACGGCCACCACTCCGCATCCAGGTAATCCGCCATGTCGTCCTTCACCGGGCTGACGTTGACGAACTTTACGCCGGTCCGCTTCAAGTCCTGCAACTGCCCCCTGGCCGTGTGTGCGCCCAGGCCGCCGGCCATGATCTGGGTATTCTTCATGGCGATGCCGCCGAAGCACACGACCAGGCGGGTATGTTTGGCAATATCCTCCACGGTGGGCGCTTGCAGCATCAGCTTGAAGAAGTCCACACCCAGCACACGGGGCATGATCACCTGTGCGGCCGCGACAGAGTAGCTATCGACGGAGTAAGTGTAGCCGCCAATCGTATTGAGAAAACGATGCACCTGACTGGTGGCATGGTGGAAACGGCCGGCGCTGGCCCAGCCATAGGAACCGCCGTAAATCGACTCATTACCGAATTTCTGCCGGACCCGCTGCAACGCATCCGCAGCCAGGTCCAGCGCCGTATCCCATGGCACCGGAACAAACGGTTCGACCCCGCGCCGCGCGCCATCACTGTCATGGCGTTGTTCCAGGTAGCCCTGCCGGACCATGGGCCGGGGAATGCGGACGTTGCTGTCCCTGGCATTCAGCAGCGACTGGCCGATGGGCGTGGGGTCCGGGTCGGATGCGTAAGGATGGATCGCCACCAGTTCGTCATACGCGACCTCCGCCAGGTAATTACCCCAATGGGAACTTACCGGGACCAGCCTATGCTGCGGTTCTACTTGCGCATGCATGTTATGACTAAAGTGTTAACCCGCGCCTATGATGGACATCACCCAGCGAATATAAAACGGGCCGATAGCCAT
>LXNI01001656.1_pt1 | contig 18261 bp, 20 predicted proteins | sample 809091 | NCBI WGS metagenome assembly LXNI01 (sample SAMN04870527, study PRJNA318959) | sponge metagenome | biome: 01000161; feature: marine sponge reef; material: water | host: Sarcotragus foetidus | place: Greece: Milos, Mediterranean Sea | collected 2013-05-29 | depth 5-7 m | reverse complement strand
GGCGGAAATCTTGTTGCGGCGTGCTTCGACCCGTTGGGCGAGATGGTCGATCTAATCGAAGCCTAGGATGGCTGGCCGGCCGTTGCGTATTGTTTCCGGCGGGCAGACGGGAGTCGATCGGGCCGCGCTGGACGTAGCGCTCTTGCTCGACTTCGAGATCGGTGGCTGGTGTCCCCGAGGCCGGCGCGCGGAAGACGGGCCCATATCCGAATACTATCCGTTGGCCGAAACCACGAGCGCCAATTACAGCCAGCGCACCGAAGCCAATGTGCGCGATTCGGACGCCACCCTTATTCTGAGCCGGGGACGACCGTCTGGCGGTACGGCTCTTACCCGTGACACTGCCCGGACGCACAAGAAGCCGTTGCTGGTGCTCGATCTTCGAACGGCAACTCCAGATGATGCCGTCGCCTGGATTAAGCGGCAGGCAATTTCGGTCTTGAATGTGGCCGGGCCCAGGGAGAGTGCCGCCCCGGGCATCTATGAGGAGGCATCCAGCTACCTGCGGCAGGTGCTCGGCTCGGTCGCTACTCGGTAACTACCTTCACCAGTTGGCCCGCCCGAAGGGGTTGGCCGGGTTCCAGCCCGTTCAGAACCCGGAAACGCTCCTCCCGGAGGTCGGAATAGGCCATCTGATCGGCGAACTTCTCCACCGTATCGCCGGCAGTGACCGCACGAATACGAATGCGGAGCGGTTTCACGGACCCCGCTTCCCGGCGGGTGACGGGTTTCATGCTGAATGTCGTTCGCCGTAACTCGGGATCGAGGCGGCTGGTCTGATCGACCGGCGTGATGAACATGAACCGGTAGATCCGCTGAACGCTTTGCCGGATGGCGACCAGGCGGAGATCCGCCGCACCGTAGGATCGGCGAATTCGGGTGACGCCGGTCGCTCCCTGCATGCCGTTGACGGTCATGCCTTCGACGTCGGAAAGCCGCAACCGATTCCCCCACACCGCGGTTAAGTACCGGGTCATCGATCCGGCGTAATTGCGCTGCATGTCGAAACGGATAACCGAGTTTGCGTTGTCTCGCGCGATCACCGCACGTCGGCCGTTGAACAGGGTAAATCCGGGCGGCACCCGAAACTTGAAGAGGAGTTCGGGGTGGATGAAATCCTGTCCGCGGACGAATCCTTCCTTGGGATCGTCGCCGAACAACAGCCCGTCGAGCGATGCCAGATAGTCGACCCGGGCGCGTTTCGTTCCGATCCGGACGTTGCCTCCCGCCGCCTTGATGGCCGCCCGCACACGCTCGATCGGCCTCGGGTGGGTGGAGAGAAAATCAACCTCGTCCACCCGGTTTGGCGACTTACCCCTTATTTTCGCTTCCAGCGCGCCATGGGCCCGCATTCGGGTAAGGAAGCTGGCCATGGCTTCGCCGTGATACCCGGTGCGGCCCAGGTACCGAACCCCCAGCGAATCCGCCTCAAATTCCTGCTGCCGGGAAAATCCACGCAGCACCAGATTGGCTGCCGTCCCGATAACCTGGTCTGCCGCACCGGACTCCAGAATGACACCCAACACGGTTGCGCCGAGCCCGGCCGCAACCGTGCCGCCGTATCGCTCGGCTGAATGGCGGGCGGTGACGTGGCCGATCTCGTGGGCGATGACGCCCGCCAACTCCGCTTCGTCGCCGGCCAGGGCCATGAGGCCGCGGGTGACGTAGACATATCCGCCGGGGAGCGCAAAGGCGTTGACCTGGTCCGAATTTAGGATGGTGAACGTAAAGCCCAGGTCCGGCAGTTCCGAGGTTTTGGCCAGATCCTGGCCGATCCGGTTGACATAGGCGGCGAGTTCCTTGTCTTCGTACATGCCGCCAAATTCTTCGAGAATCTTGGGATGCTCTTGAGCACCGATGTTCTTTTCATCAGCCAGGCTCATACCGCCGGTAAAAATCCGCTTGCCGGTCGCCGGGGCGGTGGCGCACGCTGCCAGCCCGCCCATCAGCAGGATGAGGCCCAGGATCTTTGCTATCTGTCGCCCAAGGATCATTCGCCGACGATCTCTATTTGCTCAGGGTGCGTCACCTCGATCATAGGACCGTTGAAGGATTTCAGCCAGCCGCGGACACGGATCGTTTTGCCGGAAAGTGACGTGACATCAATCCCGCTCGATTTGAATAGCCGCATCCACTTCGGGGCGATGGAAATCGTGAAATCGGTCCGCCAATCGGGGGAGAAATTCAGATAAGCGCGGCCTCTGATGATCGCCGCCGCCACGATTTGATCCTCAACAATCTGGAAGCTGCCGATATGGCGGCCGGCATCCTCGGCCCGCCGAACCTGATAGAACCGATTGCGCCAGATGCCGCGTCTGGTTGCCCTCGCTTCGCGCTCGAACTCCAGCATGGCCGGGACGGCGGCCCGGTTGTCCGGAAGGGTATAAACCCGGGCCAATCCCCGTCGCAGCAATTCGCCCTGGATCCAGAAATCGTTCGGTGTATAGAGATGGGCCAGCAGCCGGCCGTGCCGGTCCAATCGCTCACCACCGAACGCAAGCACCATTTCCCGGCCGAGCGTCAGTTCTTCAAGCGCGGCCCTTGCGCGATCGGCCAATGGCCATTTGCGGATATGGGGCCGCCCCAGCGGAGGTTTGGGCGCTTGAATACCCGCCAGACGGATTTCCCGGGATCGGCCGGCCGGCTTGGCGAGTACGACCGTATCTCCGTCAACGACGGATTCGATCCGGACCATGGCTCCCGGCGTGAGATCGGGCTCGACGGCGAGCACGGCATTACCCGCGGCGCCGACTGCCAAAGCCCCGGCGAGCACGCCCGATAACATCCCCGGCGGAAGCCGCCGAACCGCTTTAGGTCGGGAGATTAATGAGTATGATGCAATGACCATCGTTTTATGCGTTGGCTCCGAACAACCCTCCATATCCTCGACTGGCGGAAACCATGGACGTCGCCTCAACCCAATATCAGATGTTTCCGGAAATCGAGCCCTTCAGCTCCGGCATGCTCGATCTCGACGGACATCATAAGATGTACTGGGAGGTATCAGGCAACCCCGAGGGACGGCCGATCCTGTTTATGCACGGCGGGCCGGGCGCGGGCGCCTCGGCTTCGCACCGCCGGTTTTTCGACCCCGAACACTATCGGATCATTGTTTATGATCAGCGCGGCGCCGGGCGCTCCAAACCATTTGCGGATGTCACCGACAACACGACACAGCACCTGGTCGCCGATGTGGAGCGGCTGCGTGAGCATCTAGAAATCGACAGCTGGCTGCTGTTCGGAGGCTCTTGGGGCAGTTCCCTGGCGCTCGCCTATGCTATTGCCCACCCGGACCGGGCCCAAGGCATGATCCTCAGGGGCCTGTTCCTGTGTACCGCCGGTGAGGTGGATTGGTTCCTCGGCGGCATTGCGCGGGTGTTTCCCGAGCCATGGCGGGAGTTCCTGGAGTTTCTACCCGAGGACGAGCGCCGGAATCCGCTGAGCAGCTATCATGCGCGCCTGATGAACGAGGACCCGACCGTCCATGGTCCGGCGGCCCGGACGTGGGCGCGGTTCGAGGGCGCGTGTTCGACATTGCTGCCAAATCACCGCGGCGTTTCCGGATTGGAATCCGGTCGCGCGGGGCTGGCTCTTGCACGCATCGAGGCACACTATTTCATCAACGATCTGTTCCTTCCCGATAGGTATTTTTTCGATCATCTCGACACGATCCGACATCTTCCGGCCGTCATCGTACAGGGCCGCTACGACATGGTCTGCCCGGTGATCACCGCCGACGCCTTCACCGCTGCTTGGCCGGAGGCGGATTACATGATTGTTCCGGATGCCGGCCATTCGGCCATGGAGCCGTCCATCCGCTCGGCGCTTGTCGGCTGTACCGAGCGGTTCAAGATCCGGCGGGTCTAGCGCAGGGCAGGTTTATTGTCCGTCCGGCGCCCTATGCTATAACCCCGGCTATCGGCCCCGTAGCTCAGCTGGATAGAGCACCAGATTCCTAATCTGGGGGTCACAGGTTCGAATCCTGTCGGGGTCGCCAGCATTGCGTTGGCCAAGGGGAAGACGATGCCGGTAAGAATTGAGGGCGGATGCGCCTGCGGCGCCGTACGCTACCGGTCGCCCGAAGCGCCAAAGTTCTCCTTTCATTGCCATTGCCGTCAATGCCAGCAAGCCACCGGTACCGGCCATTCAAGCCTGCTGATGGTGCCGGCCGCGAGTCTGGAGGTGGAAGGAGAGCTCAAATTCTTCGAGACGGCCGCCGACAGCGGAAATGCGGTGAGCCACGGTTTCTGTCCCAATTGCGGCTGCCCCCTGATCAGTTTCAGCGCCGGCTTTCCGGACAACCGGTACGTCATGGTTGGCAGCTTGGATGATCCCGGCGGCTTTGCACCGCAGAAAGCGATATTCGTGGAGTCGGCTCACTCCTGGGACCATATGGACCCCAAACTAGACGACTAGTCTCCCCGGCGGCCCCCAAGTGGCCCCCTAATGGCCCCAAGTATTGTCGTAGTCCCGTTTGGCTTCCTCGGTCAGGAATTCATCCTCAATTTCCCGAACGCGATCGCTGCCGATGAGTGATTTTTGATTGGCCCGGCCCCATTTGGATTGCCGTGCGCGCTCATGGAATTCGTTCAGTGCGGCCGGGCCCCGTTCGAACATGTCGTTCATCACTTCCCAGGCAGCCTGCATGCCGACGGTTGCGAAATAGACCGGGTAAAGGGCGATCCGGACACCCAGCTGGTTGTACTCTTCGAGGCTTGGTGCGGGCTCCTCGCGGCCGCCCCAGATCACCTGAACCGGGGCTGGTATCTCACGGCAGGCACGCTCCAAATCGTTGCGCGTCTCCACGGAATTCAGCCAGACGTAGTCGGCGCGGCCTTCTTCCACATAGGCGATGCAGCGCTCCAGCGCCTGCTCGAAATCTCCACCTTCGGCGCCCAGGGTGTCGTTTCGGGCGCAGATCAGGAAATCCGGCGCTACCTCGTCACGGGCGGCTGCCGCGGCCTTCATCTTGCCGACGTGTTCGTCCATGGAAATCACCCGCCGCCCTGCGAGGGTTGCCGATTTCTTGGGGGCCTCCTGGTCCTCGATATTCATTGCCGCCAGTCCGGCCGCGGCTATCTCCTGTACGGCAAAGTCGACGTTGACCGCATTGCCAAATCCCGTATCCGCATCAAGCTGGAGTGGAATGGACGTTCTCGATGCGCAATGCCGTCCGTGGTCTACAATATCCCGAAGCCCCAGAATTCCATTGTCCGGCACGCCCAAGAGGAACGCCGCCATCTGCGATCCGGCGAGGAAGAAGGCCTCGTAACCGATTTCCTCGGCCATTCTGGCGTAAAGGGGACTGAAACCGCCCGGCATGATCGTTACGCGGTCGCGATCCAGGATTTCTCTCAGCGATTGACGTTTCTGGTGGGTGTCTGGCCTCTCGCTCACCGTATGTCTCCGACAATTCATTTTCGCCCGCCCTCGCGCCAGTCTATGGTTTGGATCAAGATCAGCAATCCAAAGAAGGGGGGATCGATGCTGAAGCTCTATCACTTTTGGAGCTCAACCTGCTCCAAGAAGGTTCGTATAACGCTGGCCGAAAAAGGCTTGGACTGGGAAAGCCATCACATCGACCTCGGTCCGAAGCAGGAAAATACCGAGCCGTGGTACGTGAAGCTGAACCCCAATGGGGTCGTTCCGACCCTTGATCACGACGGCCGGATCATTATCGAATCCAACGTGATAATCGAGTACCTGGACGACGTCTTTCCCGACGTCCGATTGCGGCCCGGGGATGCCTATGAGCGGGCGCAAATGCGCATTTGGTTGGATCGGACCGAACATGTGGTCCACAAGAACGTCAATATGGTCTCGTTCAATAGGCGATTCCTGCCGCGCCTTGCCGAGAAATCGGATGCGGAAAAGGAGGCGGTGATCAATCGGATGCCGAACCTGGAAAAGCGCCAGGAAATGTTGCGGCGGCTGAGGGCCGGCGTGTCGGTGGACGATGAGGCGCGTGCCGAGGCCGCGATCGCCGGGGTGATGGATATGATGGAGATGCAGCTCGGGCAGACGCCGTGGTTGGCTGGAGAAGAGTTTTCTCTCGCCGATATCTGCATTACGCCGTTCATCGAACGGTTTGGGGCCAATGAGCTTACCGCGCTGATCGATTGGCGGTCGCGGCCGGCGGTCGGAGACTGGTGGCGGCGCATCCGGTCCCGGCCGTCCTATGACGAAGGGATGAATTTCCCAAACCCGGCGGCGGCCTGAGCCCGCCTAGCGAGGCTCTGCGCCAAACCTGTATCCGCTGCCCACGACGGTCAGGATGATCGTCGGGCGGCGGGCATCGGCTTCGATTTTCTTACGTAGGCGGCTGATCAAGACGTCGATGACCCGCTCCGAGGGGCCGGCCTCGTCCTGACTGATGGCGTCCAGAAGAAAGGCCCGCGAAAGCACCCGGTTGGGTGCATTGACCAATGCCGACAGCAGGTTGAACTCGGCATTGGTCAGCGGAATGACCTCGCCACCTTTGCGGCTCAACGTGTGTCCGGCAATGTCCAAGATGAAATCCGCAAACTCCACCGATTGCTGACGCCGGGTATTGACCGATGTCCCCTCTCCGTCGGAGCGCCCCAGCAGGTTCCGAATCCGCAGGACCAACTCTTCCGGATCGACGGGTTTGTTGAGGTAATCATCGGCCCCGACCTCCAGAGCGGTAATCCGGTCATCCCGGCCTTTGCGCGCCGTCAGGACGATGATTGGCGTCCGGGACCGCGCCCGAACCTGCCGGGCGAGGGTCAAACCATCCTCGTCGGGGAGAGTCAGGTCGAGGAGGACCAAATCGATTGGCTCGCCATTGAGCAGGCCCAACGTTTCCGTCCCGGTGGTCGCCACGCTGACCCGAAACCCCTCTTTCTCCATATAGGCGGCTAAGAGGGATTGGACGAATTCATCATCCTCGACAATAAGCAGGTGAGGTTTCATCGCTAAGAAAATCTCTTGTTTTCAATCAATTATGATTGATTTCGACGCAATCCGCCGCTTCCCCTTCACATCGACTAATATGTTTAACACACTTTAACATGGGCATGATGGCGCCTTTATCACCGGTCAACATTTGCGAACCAAATGTTTCTCATCACCAGCCGGTGTCATCGCGGGCGTGCCGGCCGGCGCTCACGCCGCCGCCGGGTGCGGCAGCCGGGCGCCAAACTGTTGAAGCAGGCGGAGGGTAAGGAACGTGGCGGATGGCGAACTAAACCGTATCCTGCACGTGGACGATGAAAACGATATTCGGCAGGTCGCACAGCTGGCGCTCGAGACAGTCGGCGGTTTTGCGGTCGAAGGATGTGCGTCCGGGCAGGAAGCGCTCGAAAAGGGCCCGCAATTTGAGCCTCAGTTAATCCTCCTGGACGTGATGATGCCTGGACTGGATGGTCCGGCAACATTCGAGGCGATGAAGGAGATCGACGGGCTGAGGGATATCCCGGTGGTGTTTGTGACGGCCAAAGCGATGCCCTCGGAGTTGCGGCGATTCCTCGATATCGGCGCCGCCGGCGTCATCGCCAAACCGTTCGATCCCATGGCCATTTCCGGCCAACTTCGTGAAATCTGGCGGCAAGCCGTGAGTGATTCGGAAGCAAAATTCGCCGAGAAATTTGAGGCGCTCCGCAAGGCCTATGCAGGGCGGCTGGATGAGCGCCTGAAAGAAATGGAAGGCCATCGCGACGCACTTGCCGCGGCTTCCGGAAGCGACGGTGAGACGGTGGAACACATCTTGCGGGCCGCCCATAAGCTCGCGGGGAATGCCGCGACGTTTGGGTTCGCGGAATTGGGTGACGCAGTGGCCGAGTTGGAGAAGGTGTGTGAAGGAGCCGGCAAGGACGGCTCGCTGCGAGACTCGATCCGCCAAGAGATCGTCGATCGCGCCGGCGCCCTGCGGGAGTTGATCGATTAGCGGTGCCCGCCAATTGCGTTAAACGAACGCAAGACAAAGGCGCCATGTCGGAGAAGAAAAACGTACTGATCGTGGATGACGGCGAGGACATCGCCGGGTTCATCGGTGTGATCCTGGAAAGCGCGGGTCATCGGACGTCTCACGAGGTCAACGGGGTCACGGCCTGCGGCCGAATCAAGGCGGAACGCTCCGATTTGGCCATTGCCGACGTCACGGTGCCGGGCACGGACGGGTTCGAGCTTTGCAAACGAATCCGGTATGACGAATCCATGGAGGCGATAATAGCCGTCCTCGCGCCGACCGAGGCGGAGACCACCCGCCTTTAGGCGGCACCGGTCTTGCCCGTTCTCCCCAATGCCAAAAAAGAACCGGAATTTCGGTATCCGAAATTCCGGTGGAAAGTTCATTGGGGGGGAATTCGCGTTAGCTAAATTGCATCAAATGAATTCGTTTGGATGGTCAGGCCGGGAAACCCAGCCTGAAGGAGGGCGATCGCCGACCTCCTATGCCGAACAGTATAGCAGGCCGTTATCGAGAGCGGGTGAATGCGGTATTGACGGCGTATAAACGGATGTTAACGGGAATGCGAACATGGATTAGTCGTTCTTCTTGTCCGCGCCGGCCGCGGTGAATTGCGCCAGAAAGGCTTTCTGCATCTGCTCGAATGCATCCAGCCCGCTTGGCAGCCAATTCCTGGCGATGGCTTCAGGGTCCGCGGAGCTCAGATAATCCATCATCCGCTCCTCGACCTGCTTCATGATCGCCGCGTTCATCTGTTCGACCGGCGGAAGCCCAAAAAAAGCGCGTGCCTCCTCGGGCGTACAATCGATATCGATAGAGAACTTCATCTTGGATGGCCCCCCATGCCCTCTAGGACTTGACCTTGACGTAGCTGCCGGGCGCGGGTTCGATGACCTTCAGTTTGCCCGCACCGGGCTTGCGGGCGGCAACCTTGTTGCCGGATTTTCTGGAAAGCCACCTGTCCCAGTCGGGCCACCAGGAACCCGGCGTTTCGGTCGCCTCGCCGCACCATTCATCGAACGTGTCGTACGATTTGCGTTTTGTATTGGTCCAGTACTGATACTTCTGCTTCTCCGGCGAATTGATGACGCCGGCAATGTGCCCGGAGCCGGCCAGCACGAAACGAACGGGTCCGCCGTAGATGCCGGTTGCCTTGAAGACCGACATTGCCGGGGCGATATGGTCTTCCTTGGATGCCTGCAGGTAGATCGGGATCCTGATGGCGGAGAGATCGACGGGTTCTCCCAAAACCTTGAACCGGTTTTTCGCCGACAGTTTGTTGTCCTGATACATGTCGCGCAGGTAGTCCATCAGCAAAGCCGCCGGGAAGCGGGTCGAATCGGCGTTCCAGAACAGGAGATCGAATGCCGGCGGCGCCTTGCCCAGCAGGTAATTGTTGACCACGAAGTGCCAGATGAGGTCGTTGGCGCGCAGCATGTTGAAGGTCGACGCCATGGACGCGCCGTCCAGGTAACCCTTGCCGGCCACCTGCTTCTCCAGGGCATCCACCTGATTCTTGTCGGTGAATAGCTTGAGTTCACCCGCCTCTTCGAAATCGACCTGGGCGGCGAAAAATGTGGCGGCGGTAATGCGGTCGTCCCCATGCGCCGCCATGTAGGCCAGCGTGGCGGCGAGCAGGGTCCCGCCGATGCAGTAGCCTATCGCGGTCACCTGACGTTCGCCGGTGGCCTGTTCAACCGCGTCCAAGGCGGTAAAAATCCCGTCCCGGATATAATCGTCGAAGCTCTTGTCGGCCATGGTCTCGTCGGGATTGACCCATGACATGACAAAGACCGAATACCCCCGATCCGTCGCCCAGCGAATGAAGGAATTATCGGGCCGGAGGTCGAGGATGTAGAACTTGTTGATCCACGGCGGCACGATGAGGAGCGGCTTGGCGTATACTTTTTCGGTGGTCGGGTTGTACTGAACCAGTTGGAAGAACTCGTTCTGGAAGACAACGCCGCCTTCCGAGACCGCAACGTTTTTGCCGACTTCGAATGCATCCATGTCGGCCTGTTTGATGCTCAGCGTGCCGTCGCTGTTGCTGAAGTCCTCGATCAGATTCTTGAAGCCGTTGACGAGGTTCTCGCCGTTGCTCTCGGCGGTCTCCCGCACGACGACCGGGTTGGTGAGGGCGAAGTTGCTGGGGCTCAGTGCATCAATGATCTGACGGCTGTAAAACTCCATCTTCGCCATGTCTTCCGGTTCCAGGCCGTCCATCTCGCCCACCAGCCGCTTGAGCCAGTTGGCATTCAAGAGGTAGGACTGCTTGAAATAGTCGAAGATGGGATGCTCTTCCCAGGCCGGGTCCCTGAACCGGTTGTCACCGGGTTCCGGGTCGACGACGGGCTGGGCGTCCGCCTCTTGGTTGAACAAGCGCTGGGTCGTGTTGAGCCACAGCGACTGATAACCGCGCCAAAGCTCCATCTGTGCATCCATGACCTTGGCCGGGTCCAGCTTGGCGTTGGCCAGCGGACTTGCCGCGGGCACCGTATCCTGATCGGTCTTGCCGTCGCTGGCCTTGCCGCTCTTTTTTGAGTTTGTGGCGCCGTTGATCGAATCCGGAGACCACGCCTCCATCCAGGCATTCATCACCTGGCCATATCCCGCCGCCAGTTGCGTCATGCTTTCGGTCAGGTCGGGCAGGTCGGTCTCGCCCTTCTTGTTTTTGTTGGTTTTGGTGCTCATCGGAGCTGTTCTCCGGGTTCAGCGTGTTGGGATCAGTACATATGCTGTCCGCCGTTGATCGACAAGGTTGAACCGGTGATGAAACCGGCCTCGTCGGCAACGAGGAAAAGGACGGTGCGGGCGATTTCTTCCGCCTTGCCCAGGCGGCCGACCGGGATTCTGGCAATGATCTTCTCAAGAACCTGCTCCGGCACGGCGGCGACCATGTCCGTATCGATATAGCCGGGGGCGACGGCGTTGACGGTGATGCCTTGCGCGGCGCCTTCCTGCGCCAGCGCCTTGGTGAAACCGTGAATACCGGACTTGGCCGCGGCATAGTTCACTTGGCCGTACTGACCGGCCTGACCATTGATCGAGCCGATATTGACGATCCGGCCGAACTTACGCTCGCGCATTCCTTCGATGACCGAGCGGCTCATGTTGAAACAGGAGCCCAGGTTGGTATCGATAACCGCCTGCCAGTTCTCCGCATCCATCTTGTGCATGGTGCCGTCCCGGGTAATGCCGGCGTTGTTCACCAGGACCTCCACCTGTCCCAGTTCTTCGGTAATTTTCGCAACGCCCGCAACGCACTCATCGTAATTCGAGACATCGAACCTGTACGCCGGAATACCGGTCTCGTCGGTAAATTTCCTGGCTCGTTCGTCGTTGCCGCCATAGTTGGCCGCCACGGTGTATCCGGCGTCCTTGAGGGCAATGCTGATGGCGGCCCCGATGCCGCGGGTGCCACCCGTTACTATCGCTACTCGGCTCATATCCTCTCTCCCCTGCTAAACGCCCACGGAGTGCCGTCGGTTTCACGCCGGACGTAGGGCCTCCGAGGCGGTGGGTTTACCTTAACATTTCAAGATATAATCGAAAAACCGTGCCACGCGGCCCGCGCTCCGGCATTGAGCGCATAAAAGAAGAGCGTGATACCGTCCGGACATCACGCTCTTCTCGGGAAGCGTACTCGGTCGCCTAGGCGGAGACGAAGGGCTTAACGAAGCTCTCGACGGCCCCGTCGAAACGGCCCTTGATCGGCTCAAAGCTCTTGACCGCGGTGTCCGCGGCGATCTTGTTGAGCTTGGTGGTCTGGGTAATCACACGGTTGACCGAGGTGTTGACGGCCTCGACCTGCAAATCCATCAGTTCCTGCGGGTTTTTGACCGCAAAGGTCTTCTGCAGCAGGTCCATGTTCTCGGCGGCCGCCTTTTTGGTGTAGTCGACCATGGAGGCGTAGTAGGCCTCGGCACCGGCAACGGCAACGGAGGAAGCCGCTTCGACGGCCTCAATGTTGTCCTTGCCGTAGGACATCAGCTTGTCATAGGAGATCTTGGCGACGTCCATTTGCTCCTTGCCGTAGGCGCTGGCGTTCTTGTAGCCCTCGGCGGCGGCATCGGCGCCGATGTTCATCACGTTCTTCAGGGTCTCCTGACCGACCGAGCTGATGGTCTCGATGGTCTCGGCGGCGGCCTCGGCCGCGGGTTTCGCTTTGGTGGTCATAACTGGCTCCTTACATCTGAAAATCAGGCAAAATTATGTTTTGCGTGACGAAATTTTGCATTGCAAAAAGAGATATAATCCCCATGATTCCCCGTGTCAACGAGTTTTTTTGCATTGCAAAATATTTTGCACTACAAAATACCGGTCTTATATGTCAGACTGATGACAAGATGCCGGTTGCGGAGTTTGCCGGTGGTCCATTTATGAGGACGGATGCATGGCCAAAGGGCGGAAGAATCCGGACGACGTCGTCATTATCAAGAAATACGCCAATCGGCGCCTCTACAATACGGCTGTCGCGGAGTTCGTCACCCTGGACGATCTCCATACGATGGTTAATGACGGTACCCACTTCGCGGTGAAAGACGCCAAGTCGGACACTGACATAACCACCTCCATATTGGCTCAGATCATCGCCGAAGAAGAGAGCAAGGGGCATAACCTTCTGCCTCTCAATTACCTCCGGCAACTCCTGAGCTTCTACAATGACGGTGTCGGTCAATACCTATCCACTTATCTCGAACAGAGCATGGATAACTTCTCCAACAATCAGCAGCATATCATGCAGGAGATGTTTGGCGGCGCCGGCGCAATGCAGCAGTTCAATGAAATTGGCCGCCGGAACCTGGAAATTCTCCAGCAATCCATGGCCATGTTCTCGAATTCCAACAGCGGGTCCACCGCGAACGGCAACGGCCAACATTCCTCAGGCAATGGAAAGGAGCCGTCCACGTCCGAGGATGAGGACCGGCAGTCGGAGATCAACCGTCTCCAAACACAATTGGCCGAGATCCAACAACGGCTGGACGACATCTCCAGTGGAAGCTGAACGCCCATCCCTGTGAAATTTAGGAGCCAGCCCCCCAAGTGGACAAAATCGTATCCAAGAAAAGCTTTGGGTTTGACGATCTTGCGGTCGGCATGACCGGCGAATTTTGCCGGGTATTGACCGAGCGGGATATCGAGGGATTTGCCGAAGTGTCAGGAGACGTCAATCCGATCCATCTCGACGAGGAGTATGCCAAGGCATCGATTTTCGGTGACCGGATCAGCCATGGCATCCTCACCGCAGGTTATATCTCGGCAACATTTGGAGCCGAATTTCCGGGCCCCGGTTGGATCTATGTAAACCAATCGTTGCGCTTCAAGGCCCCGGTCAGGATCGGTGATCAGGTCGACACCCAGGTTACGGTGTCGAAGTTGGTGCCGGAAAAGAAATTCGTTGAATTCAAAACCGTCTGCAAGGTCGGGGAGTCGGTGGTTCTTGACGGCGAGGCGACATTGATGGCGCCGAAATTGGCCGGCTAGGCCGCACCGGCCGGCCTCGACAGGATACAGGCGACACCATGCCGAGCCCGCGGCGCTCGGCCGATGAGGAGGAAGAAGTGGCACAAGTTTCAGATATCGTAATCGCGAGTGGCGCCCGCACGCCTATCGGGTCGTTCAACGGCGCCTTGGCGTCCATGGCCAGTCACGAATTGGGCGCGATGGCAATTGGTGCGGCTCTCGACAGGGCGGGCGTTTCGCCGGACGACGTTTCCGAGGTCGTCATGGGTCAGGTGCTCGCGGCAGGCGCCGGCATGAATGCGGCCCGTCAAGCTTCAATGGCGGCAGGTGTGCCACAGGAAAGGACGGCTTACGGCGTCAATCAGGTTTGTGGTTCCGGTCTTCGGACCATTGCACTGGGCGCACAGGCGATCGCCGTCGGCGATGCCTCGGTTGTCGTGGCAGGCGGTCACGAGAGCATGAGCCAGGCGCCTCACGCCGCCCATCTCCGGGACGGCCGGAAGATGGGTAATCTCGAGTTCGTCGACACCATGATCAAGGACGGGCTGTGGGATGCATTCAACGGCTACCACATGGGTGTGACCGCGGAGAACGTCGCCGAACAATGGCAGATTACCCGCGATCAGCAGGACGAATTCGCGGCCAACTCGCAGCAGCGCGCCGAGGCGGCGATCGAAGCCGGCAAGTTCGCCGATGAGATCGTTCCGGTGACCATCAAGACCCGCAAAGGGGAGACGGTGGTCGACACCGACGAATACCCTCGTGCGGGAACCACCACCGAGTCACTCGGCAAGCTGCGGCCCGCGTTCGACAAGGAAGGCACCGTGACCGCGGGCAACGCATCCGGGATCAATGACGGCGCCGCGGCGACGGTGCTGATGACCGCCGAGGAAGCGGAGAAGCGGGGGATTACGCCGATGGCCCGGATCGCATCCTGGGCAACGGTTGGACTTGATCCGGCGATTATGGGGGCGGGGCCGATCCCCGCCAGCCAGGCTGCTCTCGAGAAAGCCGGCTGGAGCGCCGGCGACGTCGACCTCATCGAAGCAAATGAGGCGTTCGCCGCGCAGGCGTGCGCGGTTGCCAAGGAACTCGGACTCGATGCCGAGAAGGTGAACGTCAACGGCGGCGCCATCGCGCTTGGGCACCCTATCGGCGCCTCCGGCACCCGGATCATGGTGACGCTGATCCATGAAATGGCGCGGCGGGACGCCAAGAAGGGTCTTGCGACGTTGTGCATCGGCGGGGGTATGGGCATCGCCATGTGCGTCGAGCGCGACTAAGACACCCTCAGCTCCCGCTACGGGCGGGAACGGATAGAGACGGCGCTGCCCGAAGGCGGCGCCGTTTTTAATTGTGTCGAGCCCGCTAACTGTATAATATTCAAATATGCCGGTATGATAATACCATACGAATATGGTCACCGGCGGGAGACGAGACGGGAGGCAATCATGGCGGGCGGCTCCGTTGCCGGCGCCAAGTCAACGACGACCGAGGGTTCCCCCAAACCGGCCCGGCGGGGGATACAGGTGATCGCGCGCGCGGCCAATATCCTGCGGACGTTGGAAGCCGAAAACCAGGGCCTGTCGCTGAGCCAAATTGCCGAGCGGGTGGGCCTGGCCCGGCCCACGGTGCAGCACATTGTCGCCGAGCTCCAGCAACAGGACCTTGTAATGCCGGCGGGGCCGCACTCGGGATTTCAATTGGGACCGGGGCTGGTAAGGCTGGGGGCCGCGGCGCAGCCCGGCTTTGTCGAAATTGTGCGGCCACTCCTGGAGACCCTGTTCCTGCGGACCGACGAAACCATCGATCTCTCCATCCTGAGGGGGACGCGGGTGTATTTTATCGATCAGATCATCGCCCAGCACCGTCTGCGCGCGGTGTCAGCCATCGGGGCGGCGTTTCCATTGGTTTCGACGGCGAACGGCAAGGCGATGCTGGCGGCGATGGAGAACGAGACGGCTGAAAAAATTTTCCACGATACGGATCCCGCGGAGATTGGCCCTGGAAGGACCTGCGACGATTTGTTGCGCGAATTGACCGAAATTCGGCGGGTCGGGGTGGCCTATGACCGGGAAGAGCACTCGGAAGGTATTTGCGCCCTGGGCGTGGATATCGGCAGGCCAAACGGTATTCCGGCGGCGATTTCGATCCCAGTCCCGGCACACAGGTTCCGACGCCGCGCCGACGAACTCACCCGAGAAATTCTGAACGCCCGGGAAAAGATCCTGGACGCACTGGGAGGTTGAAGAGGTTGGCGGACGCTATTCGCGGCCGTAGAACCGCTCGCCGATTTTAATGCGCGACCGGCCCTGCGAGACGCGGTGAGCATTGGTGTCCCGTAGGCTATAGACGCAGCCGCAATATTCCTGCTGGTAAAATTCCTCGTCCTTGGAGATTTCGACCATCCGTTGGGCGCCGCCCTTCTTGCGCCAGTTGTGGGTCCAATAGCTCAGCCCGTCATGCCGGGCGGCTGCGCGTACGCCGCATTCGTTGATCTGGCCGAGGTTTTTCCAGCGTGAAGTGCCGAGTGTGCTGGTGAAAACCGAGTAGCCGTGCTCGACGGCATAAAGGGCGGATCGTTCGAACCGCATATCAAAACAGACCGTACAACGCGCTCCTCGTTCCGGCTCCCATTCCAGGCCTTCTATCCGGGCGTACCAATTGTCCGTGTCGTAGTCGAGATCGGTGAACGGGACGCCGAGCTTTTCCGCATAGCGCTTATTCTCGACCTTGCGAAGCTCGTACTCCCGGACGGGATGAATGTTCGGGTTATAGAACAGGATCTCGTAGTCGATACCCGAGCGGGCGATCTCGTTCATCACATCACCGGCACAAGGCGCACAGCACGAATGCAGCAGCAGCTTATCCGCACCGCCTGGTGCGGTCAGGGTTGGCCGCTCATCAGCGGCACGATCCGAAGGATCCGTTGAACTCGCCATCGGAGCTATATAAGCCGTGTCCCGCCGAGAGGCAATCACTGCCGGTCATCAATTCGGCGGCTCCCAGGACTCCAACCAGGCGCAGTCAATTCAAATTGATAATCTGATAACTGACTGTAATTAAAGGATTTAATAATAATTATACAATAATTGATTAATTCTAATGTTTCGCCCATTGTGAACCCGGCGGGACGGCGTGGCGTGCCCGATGGCCGCCGGAAAACACCGGCGCCAGGCACCGCGTCTGCGGGGCGACGAAGTGACCGGGGCAAACGGCGATTCGAGACAGTGGTTCGGCGCAATATTCGCCGGACCGGCAACCAGGCATCTGGAATTCAGGTTACACAATTGATTCAATTGACCAATGATTCGATTGACAAACCGGCCGCTATCCGTCTTGACAGGATAAACGTGGCGGTCCAATTTTCGCCTAATTTCGGGGACAAGCCGGACCAAGGCCGGCAGCTCGATCGGGATTAATAAAGCCATGCTGAATTCGGTCTTTGTCGGACGCGTTCCGTTGGCAATCGCGGTGATTGTCGCTTCCGTTCTGCCCATCTGGCTCCTTGATTTCAGGCCATCGGATGCTTCCCTGATCGAGGGCCCCATCGAACATTCAGCGCCCGTCGAACAGGCGGTCCCGCCGGCTCCACCCGAGGTAACCGGCCCCATTCCGATCGACCGCAAGATCCGGATCGGCCGTGGTGACACGCTGATGGGCCTGATGATTGAAGCCGGGATTGAGCGAATTGAAGCGTACAATGCCATTGAGGCCCTGCGTATACATTTCGACCCGCGTCGCTTGCGACCGGAGCATGAGATCGTTGTCAGCTTCAAGAAAGACAATGAGGCTGCCGAGACGGAGACGTTTACCGGTCTCACCATCCGGCCCGACCGGGTTGTCGAATTCGCCGTCCGGCGCGCTGACGACGGTACATTCACAGCCGACAAATCGGTCAGGGACGTGGAACGCTCCGTGGCCCGCGCCGAAGGCGTCATCCGTTCCAGCCTCTATCTTTCCGCTGTTGAGGCAGGGGTATCCGCGGGCGTGTTGCACGAGTTGGTCCGCATTTATTCCTGGGACGTGGATTTTCAGCGTTCAATCCAGCCGGATGACCGGTTCGACGTTATGTACGAACGGTTCTCCACCAAGGATGGAACCCACGTCCGGGATGGCGAAATCATCTACGCCAACCTCGTCCTCCAAGGAGACAAAAACCCCCTCTACCGTCACACACTGGCCGACGGGAGTGTCGACTACTTTGACGACAAGGGCAAAAGCGCACGCAAAGCGCTGATGCGCACGCCGATCAATGGTGCGCGGCTGTCCTCCGGCTACGGTGTCCGCCGCCACCCAATTCTTGGGTTTAATAAAATGCACCGGGGCGTCGATTTCGCGGCGCCCGCCGGCACGCCGATTTACGCCGCCGGCGACGGGACCATCGTCTATCGGGGCCGCAACGGCGCCTACGGCAATTACATCCGCATTCGCCACAACTCGGAATACTCGACCGCGTATGCGCACCTTTCAAAGTTCAACCGCCGCGCCCGGAACGGACAGCGGATCAAACAGGGCCAGATCATCGGCTATGTGGGATCGACCGGCCGATCCACCGGGGCACATCTCCACTACGAAATCCTGAGGCGCGGCCGCCAGACAAACCCCATGCGGGTAAAGATGCCCTCCGGGAAGAGCCTGAAGGGGGAGGAGCTGGCACGGTTCCAGACCGAACGCGCACGTATCGAAGAAGAGTTTGCCGGCCTGACAATCACCCGGAAGGTGGTCTCCGCCGACTAGGGTCCGGCCTCGATTGAGCCACCATAGGGGTGTTGCGGCGATAAGGCATAAAATGATTGCGTCATGGCCGGCCTACGCCGTCCGAAAGTCGGCTTCGGCCGACTGAAGGCCGGGCCCACCGGACCGGCTTC
>LXNI01001655.1_pt1 | contig 18279 bp, 19 predicted proteins | sample 809091 | NCBI WGS metagenome assembly LXNI01 (sample SAMN04870527, study PRJNA318959) | sponge metagenome | biome: 01000161; feature: marine sponge reef; material: water | host: Sarcotragus foetidus | place: Greece: Milos, Mediterranean Sea | collected 2013-05-29 | depth 5-7 m | reverse complement strand
GTGCTGGGCGACGGGGCTGGCGGACAGCTTCGCGGAGGGGGCGGCGCTGGCGCGGGAATCGATTGCATCGGGCCGAGCTCGGGAGGTAGCAGAGTCGTACGTGAGGCTGACACAGGAGGTCGCGTGAGCTCGCCGAGCATCCTCGAAACGATCGTGGCGAAACGGCGCGAGGACGTGGCCGAGGCGAAGGCGGCGCGCCCCCTCGGCGAGCTGAAGCGTGCAGCGAGCGCAGCGCCGCCGCCGATCGACTTCGTCGCGAGGCTGGCGGAGTCGCCGCCGGCGGTGATCGCCGAGATCAAGCGGGCGTCGCCGAGCAAGGGCGACATCGCGCCGGGGATGGACGCGGCCGAGCAGGCGCTGCGCTACGCGCGGGGCGGGGCGGCAGGTATCTCCGTGCTGACCGAACCGACGTGGTTCAAGGGGACGCTGGACGACCTGCGGGGGGCTCGGGAGGCGGTGGGGGGGCTGGGCGCGGGGCGGCCGGGGTTGCTTCGCAAGGACTTCCTTATCGACGAGTACCAGTTGCTGGAGGCGCGGGCACACGGGGCGGACGCGGTGCTCCTGATCGTCGCCTGCCTCGACGACGAGGCGCTGGGGCGGCTGCTGGCCTGCTCGCGGGAGCTCGGGATGGAGGCGATGGTGGAGGTGAACAGCGCCGAGGAGATGGCGCGCGCGGGGGCGGTGGGGTCGCGGCTGGTGGGGATCAACAACCGCGACCTGCGCAGCTTCGAGGTCGATCTGGGGACGACGGACCGGCTGGCGGAGGGGACGCCGGAGACGGCGCTGCTGGCAGCCCTGAGCGGCATCAGCACGCGGGAGGACGTGGCGCGCTTCGAGGCGGTGGGGGCGAAGGCCGTGCTCGTGGGAGAGGCGCTTATGCGGGCGGGGGACCCGGGGGCGATGATCGCGGAGCTGCGGGGACGATGACACGCGTCAAGATCTGCGGGGTGCGGGACGCGGAGACGGCGCGGGAAACGGTGAAGGCGGGCGCCGACTTCATCGGTCTGATGTTCGCGGAGTCGCGGCGGCAGGTCACACCGCAGCAGTGCTACGAGATAATCGAGGCGGTGCGGGAAACGCGGCGGAGCGAGGAGTTGCCGAGAATCGAGGGGCCGGGGAGGGGTGAGGTGCGGGGCGCGAGCTGGTTCGGGGCCTGGAACGAGGCGATCGACGACGCGCTCGCGCGCTGGCGGCCGCTGATCGTGGGGGTCTTCGCCGACCAGGAGGTCGAGGACGCGAACGAGATTGCGGAAGCGGCGGGGCTCGACCTGATCCAGCTTTCGGGCGCGGAGGACGACGAGTTCGTGCGCCAGATTCGTCCGCCCGTCATGCAGGTCATCCACGTGCATCCCCAGACGACGACGGACGACGTGTTCGATGCGGCAACGCCGGGCGTGGCGGCGGGCGTCATGCTCGACACCGGGTCGCGGTCGGCGCGTGGCGGCACGGGAGAGACGTTCGACTGGGACGTGGCAACGGAGGTCGGTCGACGGCTGCCGCTGATGCTGGCGGGCGGGCTCTCGCCCGAGAACGTGGCGGAAGCGGTGGGGGCGGTCGAGCCGTGGGCGGTTGACGTCTCCAGCGGGGTCGAGACCGACGGCGCAAAGGACATCGAGAAGGTGCGCGCGTTCATCCGCGCGGCGAAGGGGACAGGACGATGAGCACGGAGACAGGGACCAATCTGGCCCCGCGGTTCGGGGAGTTCGGCGGACGCTACATCCCCGAGGTGCTGGTGGCAGCGCACGAGGAATTGGAGGAGGCCTACGAGGCCGCGCGTACCGATCCCGCCTTCATCGAGGATCTGGCGGAGCTGGGGCGCCACTACGCGGGACGGCCAACGCCGCTGTACCTCGCGGAGCGTCTCACCGAGGAAGTCGGAGGGGCGCGCATCTGGCTGAAGCGCGAGGACCTGGCCCACACGGGGGCGCACAAGATCAACAACGCCCTGGGCCAGGCGGTGCTGGCGAAGCGGCTGGGCAAGCCGCGCATCATCGCGGAGACGGGGGCGGGGCAGCACGGCGTGGCGACGGCGACGGTGTGCGCGAAGCTAAACCTCGAGTGCGTGGTCTACATGGGCACGGAGGACATCCGCCGGCAGTCGCTGAACGTGTTCCGGATGAAGATGCTGGGAGCTGAGGTAGTGCCGGTGGACTCGGGGAGCCGCACGTTGAAGGACGCCATCAACGAGGCGATGCGGGACTGGGTGACGAACGTGCGCACGACGCATTACCTGATCGGTTCGGCGATCGGCCCGCACCCGTTCCCGACGATGGTGCGGGACTTCCAGGCGGTCATCGGGCAGGAGGCGCGGGCGCAGATGCTGGAGCAGGCTGGCCGGCTGCCGGATGTGGCCGTCGCGTGCGTGGGCGGGGGGAGCAACGCCATCGGGCTGTTCCACCCGTTCATTGAGGATCCGGTGCGGCTGGTGGGCGTGGAGGCGGCGGGGGATGGACTCGATCAGCCGGGGCGGAACGCGGCCACGCTGGTGGCGGGGAGTCCGGGGGTGCTGCATGGCACGCGCACGTACCTGCTGCAAGACGACGCGGGACAGATCCTCGACACGCACAGCATCTCCGCGGGGCTCGACTATCCGGGCGTGGGGCCGGAGCACTCGTGGCTGAAGGTGACGGAGCGAGCTGAGTACATCGCGGCGGACGACGCGGAGGCGCTGGAAGGGTTCCAGCGGCTGACGCGGAGCGAGGGGATCATCCCGGCGCTGGAACCCTCGCACGCGATCCTGCCGGCCATCCGGCTGGCGGAGGAGCTGGGCGAGGGCGGCGACGTGCTGATCGGCTTGAGCGGCCGCGGCGACAAGGACATGCACACGGTCGCCGAGGCGCTGGGCGTCACGCTCTGAGCGCGCAGGTCGCGATGACGGAGCCCCCCGGGGGGCGACGCGGGGCGCTGCCCTGGGGTCCGAGGCACGTCCTCTTCGGCATGTTTGCGGGGGCGGTCGTGGTGCTCCTGATGAACCTGCTGCTCGTGGGGCTGGTGGAGGTGGCGGGGGCGGAACTGCAGTCGCGCGACGTTGGCGACGTGTTCGAGACGGCGGGCGAGATCGCCGGCTACGCGAGCGAACGGCTGGCGGCAGCGGCAACGGGCGAAGAGCCCCCCGACCCGCCCACGCTCCGCGCCGACCAGACGACGATCGCGCTGGGGCTGGCAACGACGCTGGCGCTCAACGTGCTGCTCGTGGGCGTAGTCGCAGTGGTCACGCGGCACGAACTGGGGGCGCTGGCCAACCGCCTGGGCCTGACGGGATTCGACGTCTCGGGGCTGTGGCGTCCGGGGCTGGCGGTGGCGGGCTGCTACGTGATGGTCGTGGCCTACGCCACGATCGTGAACGCCCTCGACATCGAGGCGCTCCAGCCCGAAAGCACGGTCGGGATCGAGATAGTTCGCGAACGGCTGTCGCTGGTCCTGGCGGGGGTGGCGGTGATCGCGGTGGCGCCGCTGGCGGAGGAAGTGTTCTACCGGGGACTCATCTTCGGAGGCCTGCAGCGGTGGGGGTTCTGGCCGGCGGCGTTGATCTCGGGGGCGGTCTTTAGCGGCGTACACCTCGACCCGGGGAGCCTGATCCCCTTCTTCATCATCGGCGTGACGCTGGCGTGGTTGTTCTGGCGGCGGGGGAATCTCTGGGAGAGCGTGGCATTCCACGTGTTGTTCAACGCGGTTAGCTTCTCCATTCTGGTAGCGACGGAGGCCTAGGCATGTCGGATCGGTTGCGGGCGCGGTTCGCGCAGGCGAACGGGGAGGGGCGAGCGGCCTTTGTCGCGTACGTCATGGCAGGGTTCCCGGAGCCCGACCAGACGGTGCCCCTGCTGCTGGGGATGGAGGCGGGGGGCGCGGACGTGATCGAACTGGGCGTGCCCTTTACGGACCCGCTCGCGGACGGGGCGACGGTCCAGCGCGCGAACGAGGTGGCGGTGGCCGCCGGGGTGACCTTCACGGACTGCCTCGCGATGGTTCGGGAGGCGCGCGCGCAGGGGCTGACCGCGCCGCTGGTCCTGATGGGGTACGACAACCCGCTGCTCGCCTACGGCGAGGCGCGGGCGGCGGCGGACGCGGCGGCGGCAGGAGCGGACGGGTTCATCGTGGTCGACCTGCCGCCGGACGAGGCGGGCACGTTCCGGCAGGCGTGCGCGGAGAACGGGGTGAGCTTCGTGCCGCTGGTGGCGCCGACGACGGCGGAGGAGCGGATGGGGGAGGTGACGTCGGTGGCGGACTCGTTCATCTACTGCGTGAGCGTGATGGGGACGACGGGAGGAGCAGCGGTGCCTCCAGAAGTAGGGGATCTGGTGGCAACGATCCGGCGGCACACGGAGCTGCCGATCGCGGTCGGGTTCGGAGTCTCGACGCAGGAGCAGGTGGCGCGGGTGGGGCGGGTGGCGGAGGGCGTGATCGTGGGCTCTGCTATTATCGCGGCCATCGAAGGGGGGAGCGTCGAGGGCTGCGTCGAGCGTGTGCGCTCGTACGTCGAGCACGTGACCGGCCGCAGTACAGGGGCCGGGGCGGGCGAGGCGTAACGGGGGCGAAGCAGGCGGCGGGCCGGTCCGAACGCTCGCAAGGAGCACCTGTCCATGGCGGTTCGCGGCATCCGCGGTGCGATCACCGTAACCGAGAACGAGCGCGAGGCGATCCTCGAAGGGACGCGCGAGCTGCTTGAGGCAATGGTCGAAGCGAACGGCGTCGTCGCCGACGACATCGCCTCGTGCCACTTCACCACATCACCCGACCTGAACGCGGAATTCCCGGCGGAGGCGACACGGCGCCTCGGCGGCTGGAAGTACGTACCCCTCATCTGCGGGCACGAAATGAACGTGCCGGGCTCGATGCGGAAATGCGTGCGAATCCTGCTGCACGTGAACACGGAGGCCGCGCCCCAGGACATCCAGCACATCTACCTGCGCGACGCCAAGAGGCTGCGAACCGACCTCGCGCCAGTAGACGGAGCCGTCACAGCGGCGGGAAAGTGAGGCGCCTTCGCGCTTTGCCATAGGCGCGAACCGCGAGATCATGCGACCCGTCGCTCGTCGAGCCGCTGCAGTCGAGCACACGGCGTCCGAATCGGAGACGCCGGGGCAGCGGGACGAGCCTGAGAGCGTCGCCACGGCGGGGAGCGGCCTTCGGGAGGCCATGCTCGAGATACGCCTGCCGACGTTTGAAGGTCCCCTGGACCTGCTGCTGACGCTGATCCAGCGCCGGGACCTCGACATCACAACGGTGTCGCTGGTGGCGGTGGCCGACCAGTACCTGGAAGCGATTCACACGGACGAAGCACTGGATGCAGCGGCGCTGGCGGAGTTCGTCTCCATCGGCGCGAAGCTGTTGCAGCTGAAGTCGCGGGCGCTGCTGCCGGAGCGGGACGAGGGCGGGGAGGAGCCCGAGGAAGACGACCCCGGGGAGGAGCTGGTGGCGTTGCTGCTGGAATACCGGCGCTACCGGGAGGCGGCGGACACGCTGGGGGAGCGAATGGAAGCGGGGTGGCGGACCTATCCGCGGGGAGCGCCGCCGCCGGACCCACCCCCGGGGAACGCCCTCGACGGGGTCACGCTGGACGCGCTCTACGCGGTGATGCTGGAAGTGCTGGAGCGGATGCCCGAGGAGCCGGACGGGACGGTCGAGCGAGCCGACGTGAGCCTGGCGGACCGGATCTTCGCGCTGGAGGAGCACCTGGGCGGCAGGAGCCGCTCCTTCTCGTTCCGGCGGGTGATCGAAGGGTGCACCTCGCGGGTGGAGGTTGTGGTGACGTTCATCGCGCTGCTGGAGCTGCTGAAGCGCGGGGCGTGCGAGGTGGAGCAGTCGAAGGCATGGGGGGACATCCGCGTGAAGGCGCTGGCTCAGCCGGCGGAGAGCGGACCCTGAAGCCGTCGCTGCCGGAGCACGGCGGCGATGGTCCAGAGCAGCAGGCCACCGGCCGCCCCGGCAGCGTCGTAGAGGAGGTCGGAGGGATCGGCCTCGCGGTGGGGCAGGAAGGACTGGTACCACTCCTGGCCGGCGCCCACGAGGAGCGCGACGGCGGCCGCGAGCACGAGCAGGGCGGCCCAGGGAAGGCGCGGAAGGACGGCTCGGGTGACACTGAGCAGGATGAGGACGAAGACGGCGTACTGGATGGCGTGGACGGCGTTCGAGAGAGCCCCGCTGGAGGGGTCTTCGGGGCTGGGCGTGCTCGCCAGCGCGACCATGACCGCGAGCCACAGGAGCGCCAGCAAGAGCCTGAGGCGCATGTGGCTAGTGTAGCTGGCGGCATCGTGCGAGAGTGGAGGTCGGCGGGGTCGCCAGGGCGGCCCGCCCGCGAGCCATGACCGTAACGCTGCCATCGCTGACCTCGGCCCAACTGGAGATGGCCGCCCCCGCGGGCGGGAGCGCGCTCGTGATGGGCGTGTTCGACGGCGTACACCGGGGGCATCAGGCGCTGCTGAAACGGCTGCGGGGGGAAGCGGAAGCGCGGGGCCTCGCCCCGGGCGTCGTGACGCTGCACCCGCATCCGGTGACCGTGCTCCGCCCCGACATCACGCCGAGCTACCTGACCTCGCTGGAGGACCGGCTGCGGCTGATGCGCGAGGGGGGCGCCGCGTGGGTGTTGCCGCTCACGTTCACGTCGGAGCTCTCGGAGGTGACGGCGGAGGAGCTGGCGGAGGCGTTCCAGCGATTGCTGCACATGCGCCTGATGGTGCTCGGTCCCGACGCCGCCTTCGGGCGGGGGGCGCCAGCGGATACGCCAGAACGGATGCGGCGGGCGGGGGAGGAGCTGGGCTTCGAGGTGGTACAGATCGAACCGTGGATGGCGGGCAGCGAGCGCTGCAGTTCGACGATGGTGCGGAATGCGCTGGGCGAAGGGGACATGCAGGCGGTCACGAATCTGCTCGGACGTCCCTACAGGCTGGCGGGGCCGGTGGTGCGGGGCTTCGAGCGGGGACGGACGATCGGGTTCCCGACGGCCAACATCTCGGTGGCGGCGGACCGGGCGCTCCCGGCGCTGGGCGTCTACGCGACGCGAGCGACGGTGGCCGGGCGGGAGCTGCTGGGGGCGACGAACATCGGTCGGCGGCCCACGTTCGACGAGGGACACATCTCGATCGAGACGCACCTCCTGGACTTCGAGGGCGACCTCTACGACGAGCGCATGGAGATCGCGATCGTGGACCGCGTGCGCCCGGAGCAGGCGTTCTCCGGTCCAGAGGAACTGCGGGCGCAGATCAGCGAGGACGTAAACCATGTCCGGGAGTTGCTGTCGTGAGCCGCAAGATGGCGCCGGTCGACGAGCAGCTGTTCGTGCTCATGAGTGGGGTGGAGTACGGGGACGCCGGCTTGCGGCGGGCCTTCGAGGCGGAGCTGCGCGACCTGCTGGAGGAAGACCGCCCGTTGCGCGTCTACCTGGGCATCGACCCCACGGCGACCTCGCTGACGCTGGGGCACGCGGTGCCACTGCGGAAGCTGCGGCAGTTCCAGGACTTCGGGCACGAGACGGTCTTCCTGATCGGGGACATCACGGCGCTCATCGGAGACCCTTCCGACAAGAACAAGCTGCGCCCGCAGATCGACAGCGAGACGATCCGGGCGAACGAGGCGGCCTACTTCGTCCAGGCCTCGAAGATCCTGGACCAGGCGAAGACCGTGGTACGGCACAACTCGGAATGGTTGAACGAGCTCGACCTGAGCGACCTCATCGCGCTGATGTCGAAATTCACGGTGGCGGAGATGCTCACACGGGACAATTTCCGCAAGCGGCACCAGCAGGAGGACGCGGTCTACCTGCATGAATTCCTCTACGCGCTGCTGCAGGGCTACGACGCACAGGCGCTGGAGTGCGATGTGCAAGTGGGGGGCACGGAGCAGCTCTTCAACCTGATGGCCGGGCGCAAGCTCCAGGAGCACGCCGGCCAGCGGAAGCACGTGCCGGTCACGATGCCCATCCTCGTGGGGATCGACGGGATGATGCGAATGTCGAAGTCGACGGGGAATTTCATCGGGCTGGACGAGGCGCCGGAGGAGCAGTACGGGAAGGCGATGTCGATTCCGGACGCGGTGCTGGCCAACTACTTCGAGCTGGCGACGAATATCGACCGGGGGCAGGTGGCGGCGACGATCGAGGGGCTGGCTGCGGGCGAGCGCGATGCGATGACGGAGAAGAAACGGCTGGCTCGCACGATCGTGACGGAACTGCACGGTGAGGAAGCGGCGACGCAGGCGGAGGCGCACTTCGAGCGGACGGTGCAGCGACGCGAGGAGCCGGAGGACATGCCGGAGGCGGCGGTGGAGGAGGGGCAGGCCCTGATCGACGTAATCGTGGGGGCGGGGGCGGCGCCCTCCAGGCGGGAAGCGCGGCGCCTCTTCGAGCAGGGGGCGGTGACGGTCGACGGTGAGCCAGTGGCCGACGGACGCGAGCCGGCAAAGGTTGGGTCGCGGGTGCGGGTGGGGAAGCGGCGGTGGCTTCGCATCGTCGCGCAGGGCTGAGAGGGCACGTTCGAGGCAGGCTGCTACCGCGATTTCACCTACGGCCAATGACAATCGGCAGCTACGGTGTGAGGGCGCGGACAGACCGAGCGCTTCCCTACGAAATCTTCACCGGAAGAACGGGATTTCGTGTGGCGAAGCGGGCGGCGTACGCCTAGTATCAGGCCCCCGCAGCCTGCACGTTGCTCCACCCTGTCCTGGAGGGGGACCCTGGATGGATTCCCGTATCGGTGAGTTCCTTACGTTCCTGGCCGTAGAGAAAAACGCTTCTGACAATACGATCTCGGCCTACCGCAGCGACCTCGCCCAGTTCGAGAAGAGCGTTGCCCTGCAGGGGGTCGAACCCGGCGCCTCGTGGGAGGCGATCACGGATGAGATGCTGCTGACCTTCGTCGAGGAACTGCGGGAGCGGCGCTACAAGGCGGCGACGGTGGCGCGGAAAGTGGCGGCCGTGAAGTCGTTCTTCAGCTTCATGGCGGCGGAAGGCATCCTGAGCGGCGATCCCACGGAGGATCTGCGTTCCCCGCAGGTGGGGAAGGCGCTGCCGCGCACACTCACAGCCGAAGAAGTGGACGAACTGCTGGAGCAACCCGCGCGCAAGAGCACCCCCGTGGCGCAACGCGACAAGGCAATGCTGGAGATGGCCTACGGGACCGGCATGCGGGTGACCGAGCTGGTCTCGCTGGACGTGGCGCACGTGGCCCTGGAGAGCGACCCCGTCACCGTGCGAGGGATCGGCAAGGGCGACCAGGAACGGGCGCTCCCGCTCTACCAGCGGGCGGTGGACGAACTGCGGCAGTACATCTTCCATGTGCGGCCGAAGATGGTTCGGAACCGGAATGAGGCGGCGCTGTTCGTGAATCGCCGGGGCGGACGCCTGACGCGCCAGGGGTTCTGGCTGATCCTGAAGAACTATGCGCGTGAGGCGGGGCTGGACGGGATCACGCCACACACGCTGCGGCACACCTACGCCACGCACATGCTCTCGGGCGGGATGCCCCTGCGGAACGTGCAGGAGGCGCTCGGCCACGCCAGCATCTCGACGACGCAGATCTATACGCAGCTGACGGACCAGCAGAAGCGGGAACAGTACGACCAGGCGCACCCACGGGCGTAGCCCGAAGCGGCGGTAGACTGCTGGGGTGACACCTTTCCGGGAACTCCTTGATGCGATCGCGCGTGAAGACGCGGAGGCGCGGCTGCGCGCGCTCGACGGGGAGGGGAAGCTGACCTCGGCGCTGCTGCCGGAGCTCGAGGAGGGACGGGGCTTCGAGCAGCCCGCGCTGCACCACTACACGGTGCTGGAGCACAACTTCTCGGCGGTGGGCGCAATCGACCGGGCGCTTGGGGAAGGGGTGGATGGGCTGCGGATGCCCGATCCCTCACCGGAGATCGGCGTGGCGGAGTGGCTTGCACGGGAGATCGACGGACGGCCGCTGATGCACCTGCTGCGGCTCTCGTGCCTCGTGCACGACATCGCGAAGCCACGGACAGCCGAAGTGCGGGAAGGGCGGCTGCGCTTCCCCCGGCACGGACCGGTGGGGGCGGAGCTGCTGGTGGGGCGGCTGGCGTCGCTGGGGTTCGAGCAGGACAGCATCGACTTCGTGACGACGATGGTGCGCTACCACCTGCGGCCGGGAGAGTTCGCTCGATCGTGGCCACCCAGCGACCGCGCCCTGCGGCGCTTCGCGCGGGACCTGGCGGGGGAAACACTGCCACTGCTGCTGCTGCAGCTGGCGGACGGCATGGCGACGCGCGGGCCGGCGTACCGCCGCGAGCACTTCGAGCGGCACATCGGGTTCCTGGGGCACATCGTGACGCGCACGGCGGAGGCCCTGCGGGAGGACGAACCGCCACTGCTGGACGGCGAGGAACTCATGCAGGAGCTGGGGCTGCCAAGTGGACGGCTTCTAGGGGCTGTCCTAACATCGGTGCGCGAGGCTCAGCTGGCGGGCGAGGTTGACAATCGCGCGACCGCTCTTGCGCTGGCGCGCCAATCTCTCAAACGCCTGAACGCCGAGGGCTAGGTCCGGGGTACTGACATGGCCGTGATGTTCAGCGTCATCTTCTACACGGTGCTTGCCGTGGCCGCGTTCTACTTCATCCTGCTGCAGCCCGTGCTGAAGCAGCAGCGGCAACGCAAGAAGGCCGTTCGCGAACTGCAGATTGGCGACGAAGTGGTGACGACGGGCGGGATCATCGCCGAGGTGAAGGACGTGCAGGCACCGGCGGACGGACCAACCGAGCTGATCCTGGAGATCGCGCCGGGAATCCACGTGCGCGCACTGACCGACGCCATTGAGCGGCGGCTGACGACCCTGGAGCCCGCGTCCGAGGATGCGCTCGAGACGGTGGCGGCCGGCGCCGGCAAGGCCCGCGACCCGCATGCGTAATCCCTCCACGAGCCTGGTCTTTGTCGCGATTCTCGCGGTTAGCGTGTTCTGTCTCTTCGTGGTCTGGCCGAGCGCGCCCAGCCGCTACCTGCCCGGCGACTTCTGGCCCGAGGGCCGGGGCTTCAGCGTGGGCGACTACGAGCGCCGCACGATGCGCCTGGGGCTGGACCTGCAGGGCGGCGCGCACCTGGTGCTGCAGGCGGAGCCGCCTCCCGGCTACGAGGGCGACCTGACTGAATCGCTGGAGATCGCCAAAGAGGTGATCGAGCGGCGCGTGGACGCCTTCGGCGTGGTGGAGCCGCAGATCCAGATCGCGAGCGGGAACCGGCTGGACGTGCAGGTGCCAGGGATGAGCCTTCCCGACGCGGAGCGCCTGATCGGGCGGACGGCCTCGCTGACGTACTTCGTTTTCAACGACGCCGGGGAGCTCGTGCCGGCGACGGGGATCGTCGACGGCGTCGAGATCGCGATGACCGGCCAGCACCTGAAGAGCAACACGTTCGCCGAGCGGCGGGGCACGACGTTCTCGGTGAACTTCGAGACGACGGGGGTGGGCAACGAGCTCATGCGCCAGATCACGACGCGGGCGCTCCAGTTCCCGCAGGGTGATCCGCAGCGGCAACTCCTTGTGTACCTCGACACCGAACAAATCTCGAACGCGACCGTGCAGGGGGTGATCGAGGATGTCGGGTCGATCACAGGCCTGCGTAGCTTCACGGAAGCGAGCGATCTCTCAAGACAGCTGAACGCGGGCGCCCTGCCCGTGCCGCTGCGAACGATCCAGGCGAACGAGGTGAGCGCCTCGCTGGGCGACGACTCGGTGAAGGCCTCGGTGAATGCGGCCGAGATCGGGCTGCTGGCGGTGCTCGCGTTCATGATCCTGTACTACCGCCTGCCGGGCGTGCTGGCGGCGTTCGCGCTGATCGTCTACGCGCTGATCACGCTGACGGTGTTCAAGATGTGGCCGGTCACATTGACGCTCTCGGGGATCGCGGCGTTCATCCTCTCGGTGGGCATGGCGGTCGATGCGAACATCCTCATCTTCGAACGGATGAAAGAGGAGTTACGCCGGGGACGGCCGCTGGCGACGGCGATCGAGACGGGCTTCCGGCGGGCCTGGCCTTCGATCCGGGACTCGAACGTGGCTACGTTCATCACGTGCGCGATCCTGTTCTGGTTCGGCGACCAGTTCGGGGCGTCGTTTGTGCGGGGATTCGCGATCACGCTCGCCATCGGCGTGGCCGTCAGCATGTTCTCGGCGATCGTCGTGACGCGGACCTTCCTGCGGATGTTCGTGGGAACGCGCTTCGCGCGCTCCCGGTGGCTGTTCAATGCCGAGGGCCTTGCCGCTGGCGGAGAGGACGAGGACGAAGGGGAGGCGGCCCCTGCGGCTCCACGCTCAACGTTCATCGCGTTCGCGCAGCGGCGCTGGATCCCGCTGGGTCTCTCGCTCATCGTGTTCATCGCGGCGGCAGTCACGCTGGCGATACCGCCTCCGCTGAAGGCGGGCATCGAGTTCACGGGCGGGTCGACGTTCACGCTCCAGTTCGGGCAGGAGACGCCGCCGGTGGAGGGCGAACAGGAGTCCGCGGAGGGGGAGGAGGAGGCTGAAGCCGCCGAGCCCGTGCGGGTGGTGGAGGCGGAAGAGCTCCGTGAGGCGCTGGGCCGGCTCGGGCACGAGGAAGCGAAGGTCCAGGGAGCGGGATTCAACACGTACCTGGTGCGGACGGTGGAGTTGGAGGGGGCGCCGCCAGTCACGGCGGCTGAGGGGCCCGTGCCGCCAGGCGAGATCGACGAGGTTCTCGCGGCGCTGGAGGAGGAGTTCGGTCCGGTGCAGCGACTGGACTTCGCGACGGTCTCGGGGACTGTCTCGACGGAGATCGCCCGGGACGCGACGCTGGCGGTGGTGGCGGCGGCGGTGGCAATCCTGATCTACGTGGCCTTCGCCTTCCGACGCCAGCGAAGTGCGTGGCGGTACGGTCTCTGCGCGGTGATCGCGCTCGTACACGACTCGGTGATCGTGCTGGGGCTGTTCTCACTGCTGGCGAAGGTGGCGGGGACGGAGGTGGACACGGCCTTCATCGTGGCCATCCTGACGGTCATCGGCTTCTCCGTACACGACACGATCGTCGTGTTCGACCGAGTGCGCGAGGTAACCTCACGAGACGCCTTCGTGCCGTTCGCCGAGGCGGTGAACGTGAGCCTGACGGAGTCGCTCGTGCGGTCCATCAACACCTCGTTCGTCACCGTTCTCACGATCGTCGCGATGTTCCTGATCGGCGGCGTGACTATCCAGAACTTCCTGCTGGTGCTGCTGGTCGGCGTGATCGCGGGGACGTACAGCAGCATCTTCGTGGCGGCCCAGATTCTGGTTGCGTGGGAGCACCACGACATCGGACGGTTCTTCCGCCGGTTCACGTCGCGGGGTGAGGGCGAGCCGCAGGAGGCGGCAGCCACCGGCGGTTAGGCCAGGGACGGATGTGAGCGCGCCCGCGGAGAACACCGGCGATCAGGCCCGCTTGATGTCGGGCGTGGACTTCGGCAGGACAGCCACGGACTACGCGACCCACCGCGCCAGCCTCCCGGACCGGTTCTACGACCTGCTGGAGGCACACGGCGTGCGCATCGCCGGCAGCCGGGCCGTCGACTTCGGTACGGGCACGGGAGCGGTGGCCCGCAGCCTCGCGCTGCGAGGGGCGACGGTCACAGGGGTGGATCCGTCGGCAGCGATGGCGGAGCAGGCGCGGGCGCTGGACGCGAACGCGGGTGTGACGGTCCGCTACGTGCAGGCGACCGCGGAGGAGACCGGGCTGCCGCCGGGACAGGCCGAGCTCGTGATCGCCGGGCAGGCGTGGTGGTGGTTCGACCGGCCGCGCGCAATCGAAGAGGCGGGGCGGCTGCTGAAGCCGGGCGGACACCTCGTCATCTGCTCGCTCGACTGGCTGCCCCTCCCCGCGAGCATCCCCGAAGCGACCGAGGCGCTGATCCTCGCGGCCAACCCGGCCTGGACGCTGGCGGGGGGCATGGGCCGCCACCCCAACTGGCTCGACGAGCTACGGGAGGCGGGGTTCGGCGACTGCGCGGTATTCGAGTTCGACCTGGCAGTGCCGTACAGCCACGAAGCGTGGCGGGGCCGCATCCGGGCGAGCGCGGGCGTGGCGGCCACGCTCAGCGAGGCCGAGGTGGCCCGCTTCGACGAGGCGCACGCACGGATGCTGGCGGAGCGGTTCCCGGATGAGCCGATGGCAGTCCCGCACCACGTCTATGCCGCACTGGGGCGGGCCTAGCCGCTCTCAGCCGGAACGCAGGGCGTCGCGCGCCTCGACAATGGCGGCCAGCTTCGCCTCGGCGGCGCGGGCGGAGGCAACGGGGTTGTCGGCGAAGGTGGCGAAACCGCAGTCGGGCGTGAGCAGCACGCGCTCCCTGCCGAAGAGGTTGACGGCGCGGGCGATGCGCTCGCGCACTTCCCCGGCGGGCTCGACCGCGGGATCCTTCGGGTTGACCACGCCGACGGCGATGCGCTTCTCCTCGGGGAGCTCCCGCAGGAGCTCCATCTCGCCGGCGCGGGGGGTACACAGCTCCAGGAAGACGGTCCCAACAGGCGCCTCGCGTAGGAAGCCCAGCAGGGGGCGGTAGTCGCCGGAGAGGGCGGCAGTCTCGTCCGGCGTCCAGTTTCCGCGGCAGACGTGCAGGCCAAGTCGGTCCGCTGGCAGGCCCTGCACGACCTCGCGGAGGAGGTCGGCGGCGAAGGCGAGCTCGCGCTCGGGCGCGAGCTTCTCGCCGAGGGCGCCGCACATGAAGCTGCGCTTCGCCCCAGCCTCGCCGTACACGACCTCGGTAAGCACGGGCTCGTCGAACTGCACGAGGGCGGCGCCACCGGCGAGGAGGGCGTGCAGTTCCTCGCGGAGGACGCGCACGACATCGACGGCGAGGTCGTCGCGGGTCTCGTAGGGACGCTCGCGGAGGCAGTCGAGCCACATGGTGCGGGTCAGCAGGTAGGGGCCGGGGAGCGCGACCTTGGCCGGCGTTTCGGTGCAGGAGCGGACGAAGGCGAGCTCGTGCGCGGCGAGGGGGCGGCTGCGGCCCAGGGGACCGTGGACGACGGGGTGGCGCACCTCGCCGGCGGGCACGTCGAGGGCGCGCAGCTCGCGGTCGAACTCGTCGGGATCGTCGACCATGGCGGTGAGGTCGCTGAGGGGGATGAGCTGGCAGTTGTCGAGAAGGCCGCCGACGAAGCTGGCGTAGTTGTCGCGGCGCTGCTCGCCATCGGTGACGACGTCGACGCGGGCGCGGCCCTGGGCGTCGAGGGCGAGGCGGACGGCGTCATCGGCGGTCTCGTGGAAGGCGCCGTCGCCGAGGCGGCCTTCGAGGTGGTCGTGCAGGGCCTGGAGCATCCATCTGGGGCGGGGCCAGCTCCCGATCCCCATGACCGAAAGCGGCGGGATGACCGGGGCGGGGGCTGGGGCGGGGAGGGACACGGGGATGCGGACGGGGGTCGGCGGTTGGTGGTTGGTGGTCGGTGTTTGGTGGTCGGTGGTTGGGGGCGAGGCGGGGCGGGGGGCGAGGGGGCCCTTCGACACGAGGTAGCTGCGCTGGTCGCCGTGCTTCGTCCAGGCGACCAGCTCGTTGCCGGTGAGGCGACACCAGGCGGGCAACTCGACTTCGACGGTCGGCTCGGTGGAGCGGATCTCGAGGAGGGCGCCCGGGTCGAGGGGGTCGATGTGGCGACGGATAAGCAGGAGGAGGCCCCCGCCGCAGTCGAGGTCGCCACCGTCGAAACTCGCGTCGGGCGCGAACGGGTGGCGTTCGACGGGATCGACCGGGCGCGACTCGGGGCTCACGGCGATCGCTTCCCCTAGTAGGTGACGGAGGGGGCGCCGTCGGAGAGGAACTCGACGAGCATGGCTCCGCCGACGATGGAGGCGCCTTCGACAAGGTTGTTCTCGTCGAGGCCGCGCTTCTTGAAGCAGGGGGCGCAGACGTAGATGGTCCCGCCGCCACCGGCGAAGGCGTCCATGAGTTCGGTGAGCGGGAGGAAGCCATCCTCGCGGATAGCGTCGGCGTAGCCCTTTTCGGCGAGGCGGACGCCCTCGGTGCTGAGGAACACGAGGGTCTCCTTCTCGGAGCCGAGGGCGGCGTTGGCGACAACGAAGCCGACGGTGGCCTTGTCGGGGTCGTTGCCGGAGGAGGTGAGGTTGACGCAGAACTTGCCTGGCACGAAGCGGGTGTCTCCTTCGATTAGGGGTTTTGGCGTTGCTCGATCCAGTAGTGGGGATGGTCGGCGCGGAGCAGGCGGCGCTCGGTCATGCGGCACCAGGCCGGCAGGTCCTCGGGCGCACCCAGGTCACGCACGGTGAGCCTGAGCACCTGGCCCGCGGCCAACCCCCGCATACGCGAGCGTAGCATCACAAGCACCTCGCCGCAGCCCAGGTCGCCGGCGTCCCACTCGGCGTCGGCGTGGAGCACATGGGTCACGGGCCATCCCCGGGCGGGGCGGGAGCGCCGAAGAGGGCGGCGGCGGGGCTGGCTTCCTCGCGCTCGGGCAGGCCGAGGCGGGCGCGCAGGGAGGCGCGGGCGGAGTCGGCGTTGGTGGCCTCGGGGGTCTGGACGACGACCGGCATGGGAAGGGCGTGACCGAAGACGAGGGCCTGGCGCTTGCTCTCGAGGGCGGCGATGACCTGGCGCAGGCCGCTGCGGCCGGCGACGTTGCCGACGAGGGCATCGACATCGTTGTCGCTATCGAGCTGGAGGGTGAACTTCGTGCCGATCTGGGAAAGGACCTCGGGGTCGATCTGGCTGGGGCGCTGGTCGATGACGAGGAGGGTGACGTTGTACTTGCGCAGCTCGCGGGCAATCTGGCCGAAGATGCTCTGGCCGGCGAGGGAGCGGTCGACGAACTTGTGGGCCTCCTCGATGACGATGACGAGGCGGTTGGGGGCCTCGCGCTCCTGGGAGCGCTCAGTGCCGTCGCGGTAGCGCTCCCAGATGCGGCGGGAGAGCATGTTCGCCACGAGCATGTAGCTGGTGAGGTCGTTGCCGAAGCGCCCGAACTGGACGATGACGCTCTTGCCGCCCTGGAGGGAACGCACGATGTGCTCGATGACGTCGCCGAACTGGGAGCCCTCGGTGCGGACGAACTCGCGGCGGGTGAGGCGCTCCATGCGTCGGCGGAGGCTCTCCAGCGACCCGGGGTAGCCCATCTGGGCGCCGACCTGCGACCAGTTCACGTCGCCCTCGGGGGGTTCGCGGCGCCAGAGCTTGTCGACCACGGCGGAGGAGGGCTCGTCGGCGAGGATCTCGTCGATCCAGCCGGGCCCGAAGCGGCGGCGGCAGGCGTGGGCGGCGTCGATGGCGAGGTCGGACAGGTCGAGCGTCTCGCGCAGGACTTCAAGGTCGTCGGGCTGGATGTCGCGCGTGCCGATCAGGATCTGGCCGTCCGAGCGGGAGGCGCCGGATTCGAGCGTGTAGAGCTCGGCGTCGGTGGGGTGGCGCTGCTTGAGGGAGCGGAGGCGGCTGGTGGTGGGGCCCTGGAACTTCATCTCCCAGCCGTAGTCGTTGTGCATGTCGAAGACGAGGGCAACGGTGCGCTCGCTGTTCGTGGGGGCGGCGGCGGAGCGCGTGAGCATGGCGTCGAGCAGGTGGAGGACGAGCACGCTCTTGCCGGTGCCGCTCTTGCCGAAGACGCCGGCGGAGCGCTCGAAGAGGCGTTCGAAGTCGACGCCCACCTCGAGCTCGTCCATGCCGAGGGGGGCGCCGACGGGGATGGAGGGGCCGTCGGTGGCGAAGGCGCGGTCGAGGGTGTCCTGGTCGGCGGGGTGGACGGCGGAGAAGTGGCTGGGGAGGCGGCGGGCGCGGGCAGGCTCCTCGCCGTTCTCGCCGAGCTCGAGGTAGGGGTCGACGGCAAGGGCGGTGTACACGCCGGTGTCCTGGAGCACCTCGCGCAGGAGGGGCGTGTCGGCTTCGCCGGGGGGCCAGACCGTGGGGCCGGAGTCGACGGACTTGAGCGTGATGTCGGTGACCATGCCGAGCAGGCTGAGTCCGCCTTCGACCTCGGTCTTGGCGTACTGGCCGAGCTGGGCCGACTGGCCCGGATCGAGGCGTACTTCGAGGCCCTTCGTCAGGGACCCTCCGACGACGACGCCGAGGGGGCGGGCGGGGTCGGTGTTCGCGTCGCTCATGGTTCCACCGCCCGCAGGATACTGGTCAGGCGGGCGGGATCGGCCTTGAGCAGGCGGGCGAGCTCCTTGCCCGCGGCGACGAGGAAGGAATGGCCTTCGGGGCCGGCGGCGCGGGCGACCTCGCGGATGGCGGCGGCGACGACGGCATCGTCGGCGGCGGGGTTGGCGAGGAGGGGCACGAGGAAGCGGCCTTCATCGGCGATGCGGACCTTCTCCTCGTCGGCGGCGGCGTGCACCTCGGCGAGGAGGGG
>LXNI01001654.1_pt1 | contig 18281 bp, 13 predicted proteins | sample 809091 | NCBI WGS metagenome assembly LXNI01 (sample SAMN04870527, study PRJNA318959) | sponge metagenome | biome: 01000161; feature: marine sponge reef; material: water | host: Sarcotragus foetidus | place: Greece: Milos, Mediterranean Sea | collected 2013-05-29 | depth 5-7 m | reverse complement strand
GGCCTCGTTCGAGGGGACAGGCCGCGCCGCCGCCTATGCCGAAAGCTGGCTCGCCATGGCCGGGGCCGCGCCCGCGCCCGGCGGCCCGGCGATACGCCTGTGGGATTTCCAGGTCGGCATGGAAGGCAGCGGCGCCGATGCCTCCGCCGTCGCCGGTCCGGCCGCCGCCATCGGCCATGCAGACGGACCGGGCGTGGCGCTGCCGGCGGACATGCCGGAGAAATGGTGCGGGCTGCTGGGCGCAATCCTGGCGCTGGCGGAAACCTGGCGCGGGGCCGGGGCCGGCGCGCCCGGATACGATGTTTCGGCCGCCGACATCATGCGTTCCTTCGCGCTCCAGAATTCCGGCACGCCGGAGGAGCGCCGCCGTCTCTGGAAGCGCAATGGGCGCATCTGCGTCGAGCACGGCCTGATCTTCCCGATGGGCTTCTTCGCCTGCCGCGACGGCCATGTGGCGCTGCTCGGCCGCTCCCGGCGCGATTGGCGGCGCATAGCACAGGCCTTGGGCGATCCTGAATGGACGCGCCGGCCCGGCTTCGACAATCCGTTCGCTCTGGCGAGAGACAGCGCGGAAGCTGATGCACTGCTTGAGGAAACACTTTCAGACAGCTGCCGTGACGACCTTTTGGCGCGCGGACTGGAGGAAGGCGCGGTCATCGCCCCGGTTTACAGCTATGGCGAGGCGCTGGAGCGCGGGGTGTTCCGGCCCGGCTTCGAGGAGCCGGCCATGCCGTTCCTCGCGGCGCCTCTCGGCCGCGCCGATACGACCGGGCGCCGGAGGCGGGGCGGTCCGGCGGGTCCGCTGGAGGGGCTCGTCTGCATCGAGCTCTGCTGGGTCTGGTCGGGGCCGATGGTCGGCCAGATCCTGGCCGATCTCGGCGCGGAGGTCATCAAGGTGGAATCGCCGGATCGCTTCGACCTCTACCGCACGCGGGGACTGGAGCATCTGCGAGGCGAGATGGACGAGGATATTCGGCTCGAAAGCTCGCTTTATTTCCACAGCCTGAACCGAAACAAGACGGGGCTTTCGCTCAACCTCAAATCGGAGGAGGGCAGGGCGCGGCTGCTCGACCTCGCGGGCCGGGCGGACCTGCTGATCGAGAATTTCACCGTCGGCACGATGGACCGCATGGGCCTTGGACGCGCGGTGCTGGCGCGCGCCAATCCGGGCCTGGTCTCGCTGTCGATGAGCGGGCCGGGCAAGGGCTCGGCGGTGGAGCGGCTGCGCTCCTACGGGCTGGTGCTGAGCGCGCTGGCGGGCGCGGAACTCCTCATCCGGGACGAGGCCGGGGCCTTTGTCGGCTCGCCCACCTTCTCGATCAGCGACCCGAACGCCGCCTGCTTCGGCGTGCTGGCGGCGCTGGCAGCCCTGGTCGCCAGGAACCGGGACGGAGAGGGCCGCGCGCTCGACCTCTCGCAGATCGAGGCCGCGGCCGCGCTCGCGGCAACGCCGGTCGTCGGTCCTCCGCGTCCGATGTCGGTGCCGGTAGTGGCGCTTGATGGCAGCGATGCCTCGCCGATCTTCGCGAATTGCCCCGGCTGGATCGAAGCGCATCATCCCGTGACCGGCGAGGAACGGCTGGTCGCCGCGCCCTGGCGCGCGGACGGCCGGCGCCCGCCTTTCCGCAAACCCGCACCCATGCTCGACCGGGGAGCCGACAAATGATCCGCATCATGGACGAGACCCCGCATGCGACGACCCTGCGCGACCTCGTGGTCATGCGGGCGGCGCTCGGCGACAAGCCGCTGCTCATCTGCCGGGACGAGGCGCTGACCTATGCCGATGCCGACCGGCTCTCGAACCGCGCCGCCAACGCGCTCCTGGAGCGCGGGATCGGCAAGGGCGATGTCGTCGCGACCTTCATGTACAACGCGCTCGCGCAGGAGATCATCTGGTTCGCCTGCGCCAAGATCGGCGCGGTCTATGCGGCGCTCAATGTGTCGCTCGCCCGCGACGACCTCGCCTACAGCCTGAACGACACCGGCGCTAAGCTGCTGATTGCCGACGACGAGTTGATGGATGTCTGCGAAGCGGCGGCGGACAGGTTCTCATCTCCCCCGCCGGTTCTGGTCCATGGCGGGCCGCGCGCGGGCCATGGCGCCTGGGAGGAGCTGCTGACGGGCTCGGAGGCGCTGCCCGAAGCGGAAGTGCGGCCGACCGACCCTGCGGCCATCGTCTATACCGGCGGCAGCACATCCATGCCCAAGGGCGTGCTCGTCTCCCACCTCTATTACATCGGCGCCGCGATCCGCTATGCGGAGATCGCCGAGGCGGGCCCCGACGACGTGCATTTCGCCAACTCGCATTTCTTCCATATCGGCGGGCAGCAATTCGGTGTCACCGGGCCGCTCTATACCGGCATGACCGGCGTGATGCACAAATGGTTCAGCGCCTCGCGCTACTGGGAGACGGTGCATCGCCACGGCGCCACGATCATCGACCCGCTGGGCACGATGATGTCCGTATTGCTGCGCCGGCCGGAAAGCGATCTGGATCGCTCGCACCGGGTGAATGTCGGCGTGGGCATCGCTTCGGGGCAGGTCCGGCGCGCGCTCCGCGACGAGTTCGAGGCCCGTTTCGCCATCCCCATGCTTGAGGTCTATGCAATGACCGAGATGGGCGTGCTGCTCTGCTCCGAGCGCCTGCATGACCGCAAGGCCGGCACTTGTGGCCGGCCGCATGGATGGGCCGAGATCATAGTCGCCGACGCCGATGACAATCCGCTTCCGGCGGGCGAGACCGGCCACTTGCTGCTGCGGCCCAAAGTGCCGAATACCTGCATGATCGAATACATCAACAAACCGGCAGCAACCATCTCTGCCTGGCGCAATCTCTGGTACCATTCGGGTGATCTCGGCTGGCTTGACGAGAAGGGCTATGTCCATTTCGTCGGGCGCGAGGCGCACTGGATCCGCCGCCGGGGCGAGAATGTGTCGGCCTTCGAGGTCGAGAAAGCGATCACCGCCCATGAGGCCGTTTTGGACTGCGCCTGCGTGGGCGTGCCCTCGGATCTCGGCGAAGAGGACATCAAGGCTTATGTGCAGGCCTCGGCGCCGGTGGAGCCGGGCGCTTTGGTCGCGTGGTGCCGTGAGCGGATCGCCTATTTCAAGGCGCCGCGCTACGTCGAGTTCGTGGACGGGTTTCCGCGTACCATGACCAAGAACGAGATCGCGCGGCACGAATTGCGCGAGCGGGGCATCGGCGTCTGCTGGGACGCGGAAGCGGACGGGACGGCATAGGCCCCGGGGCGAGGTGTCATGCGTTCTAATTTATGAAATAATTCATATGAAATGCTTGATTTCCCGAAGCTTCATAGCCAGATGAGACAAGCAGGAGGCGGCATCCGCGCGGCGGTTCCGCCTCCTTGTCTTGGCGTTGGCGCGGAAGGGGCTCATGAAGTCAAACAAAAGAAGAATATATGCTGGAACAGGTCACAGCATATGCGCCCTGCGCATGCCGATCATGACAAAACATGACATTTTATGACACTCGGAGGGGGCTGCCTTCTGATTGGCTCGCATGCCGGAGGAGATCGCCTGGTGGCGATATACCGGTCCTTCGGCCCCTTAATCTGCCTCCAATTGCTCGTCCCGGCCCTGGTGCTCTTCTTCCCGGGCATCACCCTGTTTGCGCTGCGCTGAACGGAAATGCGCCCGGAGCGAAGCCGGGTTGCAATGCTGGCGCAGCGGCGGCAGAACGCGCTATGATTGAGGGTCAAGGACGCGGCGGGATGGGCCTGCAAGCATGACACTGTGGATCAAGCTGGGATTGGCGCTATTGGCAGGCGTCGCTCTTTCCCTCGCATTGGTTGTTCATGCCGGTTTGGACATTTTCGACCGCGAGCTGCGCACTGTCAGGGCGTCGCATCTGGGCTTCGCTGCCGATGAAGTCGCCCATGCGATCACCGTCCGGACGGATCTGGGCCTGCGGCTCGAAGCCATCCCGGAGATCGCCGTGCTGCTGGACAGGACCCAGGCGGGCAACGCCGACATCGATCGCTTGCTGGTTTTTGACGCGGACGCGCGGGCCGTGTTTTCGACCGACCAAACCGACCTCGGGACGACGATAGACGCCCGCGGCGGCACGGAGCGCCGGATCGAGGCTGATGAGCGGGCGATTACGGTAATCAGCCCGATAATCAATAATTTCGGCAAGACCATAGGCGGCGTCCTGCTGGAAAGCGAAGTCCGGCACAGCGCGCCCTTGTACGAACGCGCGGCCATCATGCTGCTCGGTATCGCCGCCGGCGTGGCGGGCATATGTCTTCTGCTGGTCGTCCTGTTCTGCCGCTGGACCCTGCGTCCTGTTCTGGCCATGCTGAAGCAAAGCGAGGCCTGTCTGTTGGCAATGGCTGAAGGCCGGGACGCCGAGCTGGATGGCGCGGCGCCCTCGCTTTCCGGCTTCTGCGATACGACGGCGGGAATGCTGGCCGCCATGGACGCTGACGCCCGTGAGATCGACAGGCTGGACCGGATCGGATAACGGGCATGGGCAGGCTCCCGCGCACGATCTTTCTGAAAGCCTGCGTGGCTGCGCTCGTCGTTGCGCTCTTGCAAGCAGCGTTGACGGCGGCCGTGTTCCACCGGTGGGCCGGGGAGCCGCTGACGGACGAGCTCGACCGCAAGGCTCTCGCCGTCGGCCAGGCCATGAAAGCCGAGATTGAGCGCGCCGCCGAGGTCGGCATTCCGCTCGATGAGCTGCGGGGAGTCGAGCCCTTCTTCCGGCGCCTCCTCGATGACAATCCCGATGTCCGCTTCATCGCGATGACCGCGCCGGACAAGACGCCGCTTCATTACGCGGGCATTACGCGCGCACGGCTCGAAGAGGTCCTGGAGCCGGCCGATACCGCATTCGAGGAACGGCGCCTGGCGGGAGGGATGACGGAAGCTCGAAGCCGCCACATTTTTGGCGGGCTGTCTGTCGATATCCGCCCGATCGGCCCGGCCGCCTATCCGCTGGCGCTGCTGCATGTCGCGGTCGAAGGGGACTTCGTGATGCATATCCTGCGCCGCAACTGGCCGATGTTCGCCGTTGCGGGCACCGCCGGCGCTGCTGCCGGATTGTTATGCGCACTGGTCCTGACATTGCGAATCGGGCGGCGTCTGCGGCTCCTCGACAGCAGCATCGCGCGGGCGGCCGACGGCCGCCCGGCGCTGCTTGCGGATTCGGGGCAGCGGGACGAGATCAGCTATGCGACCCGCGCGTTCAATGCGGTGCTTCACGCCCTCCGGGTGCGATATGACGACACCCTGGACCAAGCGGAGGACGCCCGCGACGCAGCCATCGGGCGAACGGTGCGCGACTCGCTGGAACGCATTCGACGGGGTTTGGTCCAACGGCTGGAGCCGGCTTTTGGCGATATCCCGCCAACGCCGCCGACCGCCGTCGGACGCTTCGGCAGGAATGTCTCGATACGTTTGCGGCTCACGGCCATCATCAGCCTTGCGGGGCTGCTGCTGGCGGTGGGCCTCGGCTATGGCAGCATCGTTCGCGAACGCCTGCTGGCCGAAAGTTATCATGAAGACCGCCAGGCCGCGCTAAAGACGGTCTGGAAGACCCTGTCGCAGCGGGAGACGGATACGGTTGCGCGCCTTCTGACCCCGCTCCGCAGGAATGCGGGTATCCGGTCCGCCCTCCTGGACGGCGACACACTGCTCGCTGCGCGGCTGATCGAGGACATTGCTGTCAGAAACGGCCTCGAACGGCTGGTGACCTTCGATCCCTCGGACGAGGCGGGAGGACGCCTGTTCGTAGGCCGGAACCCGTTGTCGCCACGCATGGCGAGGCGGGTCGTCGATACCGGAACGCCGGCGAGCGGCGGCGACATCGATGCTGACGGACAACCGGTCTGGACAGTTGCGGCGGCGCTGGGAGATGCCGGACAGGGCGGCATGCTGATCGTTGCCGCAGGCATCCCGCTTGCTTCGGCAATTCTGGAGGCGGGGGCGGTCCTTGGCGGAGAGGCGTTTCTGGTCGGCAATGAGGGCGGGCTGATCTTCGGCACCGACCCGCCGCTCTGGCAGGATCTCGACGCTGATAGCGGCGACTATGCGGTGACCACGACGAACATCCCGGCGCTGAATGGCGGGCGTCTCGCCGCTCTCCATGTCGTCGCCGATGTCAGTGAATTCGCGGCGCAGCAACAAGCGCTGCGCATCGCTTTCTTTGGAGCGGCGGCGATCTTCGCCGGCATTGCGCTTTGGGTCCTGTATGCCAATTTGCGCGGCTCCCTCAGGCCGCTCGACCGGGTGATCGGCGTGCTGGAAGCGCTGTCGGAGGGCAGGCGCGGCGTCTGGCTCGAGCAGGAGACCGGCACGGACGAAATCGCCCGCATCGCCAAGGCGGTCGAGGCCTATCGCAGTTCGCTTGGCGAAGTCGAGCGCTTGTCGGCCGAGCGCCGCCGGGCGCAAAGGAGGCGGGAGCGCTTCCTGCGCCAGCAAATGGCCGGGCTGACCTCGGCGGTAGGCGCAGAAGCCCGACAGGCGGTGACCGAGCAGCTCGCCAGGCTTGAACGGGAAGGGGCGAGCGACGAATTCGAAGCGCTGACGCTGGTGTTCGAGCAGATGGCGCAGCGCATACGCGAACAGCACGGACGCCTGACCGAACTGGTGGAGGAACTCCGCGAAGCGCTCAAACACAAGGAGCGCCTGGCTGCGATCGAGAGTGAGCTGTCCATCGCCCGGGACCTGCAGCTCTCTGTGCTGCCGCGCGAAACGCCGCCGCAGCGCACCGTCGAGGTTGCCGCGCAAATGATTCCGGCCAAGGAGGTCGGCGGCGACTTCTACGACTATTTCGCAATCGACGAACACCGCATCGGTCTGGTTATCGCGGATGTCTCCGGCAAGGGCATACCGGCGGCCTTCTTCATGCTGATCGCGCGCACCCTGCTCAAGGCCACTGCGCTGATTGGCGAATCGCCGGCCAGGGTGCTGACGGCATTGAACGACATGCTGGAGGCTGAAAACGAGCAGATGATGTTCGTGACGGCCTTCTATGCCGTTGTCGATACCGGGACCGGCCATGTGACGTTCGCCAATGCCGGACACAACCCGACCTATCGAATCGACGGCGCCGGGCGCCTGTCCACCCTGCCGATGGAGTCGGGCGTTGCGCTTGCCATCATGCCGGGTTTTCGTTTCGTGGAGGGCGAAACCACGCTCGCGCCCGGCGAAACGCTATTCTTCTACACGGACGGTGTGAACGAGGCCTTCAACGAAGCAGGCGAACAGTTCGGCGAACCCCGTCTGGAAGCCGAGTTGACGGCGGTTGCAGGGAGCGCGTCGACGGTGATCTGCGAGGCCGTGCGGGCTTCGGTCGAGGCCTTTGCCGCCGGAGTCGAGCAGAGCGACGACATCACGACGGTGGCGATGCGCTATCTGGGAGGTGGCTCCACCGCGCCCTGACCCCATTGCCGGTCGAGGCTGGTGGCCAGAATGTGCTCGACCAGCGCCTCCGAAGAGATGCCCGCCTGCGCCGCGCATTGCGCGAAGGCCATCGCGCTGCCGATCGAACAGGCGAGGTTGAATTCGAGAAAGGCGTGGCCTTGCGCGCCGAACCGGAAGTCGCAGCGGAGATAGTCATAGGGCTCGATCGCCCGCGCAAACCGGAGCGCATCCTCAATGACCGGCGCAAGCCAGGGCTCGTAGCCTGGAAATTTGCGCGTGAGGCCGGGTTCGAGCTTTCGTTTCTGGCGATGGGTGAACAAGCCGAAGGGGCTGTCGCTGGTCTGGGTGGCCGGCGGCAGGGCGACCGGTCCGCTCTCCCCGATCAGAATCGGCACCGTCACATCGAAGTCGCCGAAAATCCGCTCGACCAGACATTCGTCGATGCTCGCTCCGAGCGCCGCGACCCGCTCCGCCAGCGCGCCGAACTCCTCCTGCGCGCTGCCGGCGTCGATTCCCGTCGAGGCGGCGCCGAAACGCGGCTTCGCGACATAGGGGCCGTCAAAATCAGGCCGTTGAACCGGATCCGCCTGTCCGAAGACTTTTCCCTCCGGCACAGGCAGGCCAAGCGCCTTTGCCGCCAGCTTGCTCAGCCATTTGTCTTCCGCGAGCGCGCGAATGTTCGGTGGCGCCCCCAGACAAGCCAGGCCGGCCCTGGCCGCCAGCGCGGAGACATAGATCTCCGAGTTGCGAAAGGGCGCGATATTGTAAAGCGAGAAGATGTAATTCCGGCCTTTGAAGGCGTCCGGCAAGGCGGCGAGATCGGAACTGCTGTCGACATCGAGGCCGAGGTCGTTCCGCAACACGTCCCATATTTCATACTGATAGGCCGGCTGTACGCCATAATCGGGATGAATGTCCGGAGGCCTGGGCGTATCGGGTGAGGGGGCATGAGGCGCCAGATACAAAATTCTGAGAGCGGCGCGGCGTTTGTCGTCCAGTTGTTTCAGGGCAATCAAAAATCGGCTCCGGTCTTGATGAATTGGGCGAAGCGCAGGATTTCCATCGGCGGATACACCCTCAGCCGGTGCGCCGTCTCCATATTGATCACGAAGGAGAACCGGGAGAGCGTTTCGATCGGGATGTCGCCGGGCTGCCTGCCGCCGGTCAGAATCTGCTCAGCCTTGTAGGCGGCGAATTGCCCGACAGCGTAGAGCGGGCTGACCAGCCCCGTCATGCAGTGCTGGCGGATCAGCGTCTCCACGCCGCAGAACGTGGGCAGGCCCTGTTCGGTTGCGACGCGGGTCACCAATTCGGCATGGGCGCCGAAGAAGTTGGAAGGCGGTATATACAGGAACTCGACCCCCGCCTCCTTGAGGCGTCGGAGCGCCGGCTCGATCTGGGCCGGATCGCGGTCGACATCGGGCTCCGTCGGGCTGTCGGAAACGAACTCGATGCCGGCCTCTTCGACCAGGGCGCGCATGGAGGCCTCGGAGCGGCGCTGCGCCCCCGAACTTCGATCGTAGAGCATGCCGAGCTTCTCGAAGGGCATATAGGTGCGCATCGCATTGAGGCGCACGAGATTCGACACGACATGCCTGGCGCCAGTAAAATTTCGCTTCGAGAGCATCGCGCCGGCCGGGTCCGGATTCTCGGGCGCCAATTTCGACCGGACGGGGAACGAGACCATCGAGAACACGACAGGGATGTCGAGGACATGCTTGTCCGGATCAGCCTCTTCCAGCCGGCCCACGACCGCGCGCGTTACCGAGGTTGTCTGCGTATAGACGAGGTCGGGCTTGAGCGCCTTGATCTCCTCGACATAGCCGGGCAGGCGGGAGCGGTCATTCTCCATGTCACGAAGGATGAAGGTCGCATCGACGCCGTTCGCCGTCAGATAGTCGCGAAAGCCGTCATCCGCGCCTGATCCTGCGCGGTGAACGATCATGTAGATCGTGAAGGACTCGGCCCGCGCCGCCGGGGCGGCCGCGGTCGATATGGCGAGAGCAAGCAAGAGTGCTCGGAACATGGGAGGCTGGATCCGCTGGATTGCCGGTCGGATGAGTGACGGTTATCATAGGACGGTTCGTGACGATTGCGATACGCATATGGTAATTTCAGCATGCTAAAGCTGTTACAAATCGGCCCGGAGCCGCGTCAGGAACTGGATATTTTGTTTCTCGCCAAATATGCGGAAAACTGGACCGAGCCGCCGCCGATCGTCCATCCGCGCTATGGGCGCGAGCTCTATACCAAATTCGAGGTACTTTCGGTCCTGCGTGAACTGGCGCGCTCGGTGGAGCCCTGCGCCAGCCTCGAGGCATTCGAGGAGCGCATGCGCCTGGCTCCGCCGCCTGACTACATCTTCCAGATCTACAACCGGGAGGAGGTCCGCAATCCCGAGATCCTGGTGTCGTCGCTCTGTGCGCGCACGGGCGTGCCCTATCTCGGGGCCCCGCCGAATGTCCGCGCCATGGCCGAGGACAAATGGATCACCAAATTGATGGCCAAGGCCGCGGGGCTCGGCGTGCCGGAGGGGATCGTGGCGGTCTCCGAGGCCGATCTGGACGAGGCGCCGGCCTTTGGGGGCCCATATTTCGTCAAGCCTCGCTTTGGCGCCAATTCCGAGGGAGTTGACGAGGGGGCGATCTGCGACGTCTGGGCGGAAGCAAAAGCACGGGCGCGGGCTCTGCTGGCCTCCGGCGAGGAAGCGTTGATCGAGGCCCTGGCGCCGGGCCTTGATGTGACGGTGCCGGTGCTGGGCGGGCCTTTGGCGCTGCATCCCGTCGCCAATCATTCCGAACTGCGCGAAGGCGTGCAGACCGAGCGCCAGAAGCGCTTTCTGGACCCCGGCAAGCGGGGTGAGCCTTTCAACGATGCGGCGCTTTGCGAGGAGCTCAAGCAGGCGGCAGTGGCATTTGCGAAATTGGCTCAGCCTTGCGACTATATGCGGGTCGATTTTCGGGTTGCGTCGGACGGGTCCTTCCGCCTGCTCGAATTCAATGTCACTTGCAATCTCGCGACCGTCATGTCGATGAATATCGGCGCCGGCGCCGCAGGCGTATCGCATGCAGCCATGATCGAGCATTTCCTCTGTTACAGCCTGCGGCGTCAAGGAGTGCTGGCGGCATGAGACTGCTTATCGTCCTGAACCTTGCGTTTCTTTGCGCCTTTGCCGTGACAATGGCGCTGATGATCCTGCTCAACCAGCATAAATTCGCCGACATTCTGCGCGGTCTGGACGACTCGCGGGTTTCCGTCGTCACGCTGGATACCTCCCGCCGCCTGCGCCAGGCCGTGGACCTGGGGCTGCCGCTCAAGGACATCGCGGAAAGCCGGTCTATCGTGGACGCGCTGATCGACGACTATCCGGAACTTCAGTCCGTCAGTATTTTCGATGCGCGCGGCCAGCTGCTCGTGCATGGTGGCAGCGCGCTGAACGGCGGCAGCGCCGGAGCGCCGTCGGCCTGGACTGCCGGCAACCGGCAGGCCGAAGGGGAGGTCTGGCGCATCGAAGACCCGGCATCGTTCGTGGTCGGCGCGCCGGTTGTCAACAATTTCGGGAAACTCGAGGGCGGCGTTGCGGTTCGCTACAGCAAGGCGCGTTACAGCAGCATTGTCGAGGGTCTGACCACGGAGCTGCTTGAGGCCGCTGTCCTGCTCTTCCTCGCCAGCGGCCTGCTGGCGGTGTTGGGGACGGCCGCAGCGCTTTGGCGGTTGACCAGAACCGCCCGCTATCTGCGGCGAAGCATTGAGAATCTTCTGAAGCCGAGCCCGGACCCAATGGTGGCCGATGCCGATCTTGCCGAATTCGTCGGCTACAGCGCGTCGGTGCGGGAAACCGCAGCGCAGCTGGCGGCTGCGGAAGCGAGCAAGCAATGACCCGGGAAAGCCGCCGCGCGCCGACACTTTCCGGACTCGGGGTCCGCATCAGCTTCGTCGCAGTAGCGGCGCTGGTTGCCGCCAATGCATTGCTCGCCTGGGTTGCGCTCGGCGCTGTCGAGACGAGGCTGGAGCCGGTTATCAAGGACAAGGCGAATGTCCTGGCCCGGTCCATTGCCAACGATCTCTACAAGGCTGTGCGCCTCGATATTCCGATCGGCGACCTCCGGGGTGTGGACGTCTATCTCGAAGACCTGCTGACAGACCATCCCGAAGTCGCCTATCTCGCGGTCACCGACCCTGATCGAAAGGTCCTGTTCCTGGCGGAGTCGGGGGACAGTGAAGACGATGGGGCCTGGCTCCCGGCCGCAAACGCGGGAGAAGCGCAGGCGGGCAGTCTCGTCTCCTTCGATACGAACTACAACGTAGCGCATCCACTGGTCCATGACGGCAAGCCGATCGGCTATGCCATGATCGGCGTTGATAGACGCTATGTCCGCAACACGATGGGCGGCATATTCACAGATATCGGCATTTCGCTGTGTGTCGCGATACTGATCGTGCTGGAACTCACGCTGCTGGTGCTGTCGCTGACGGTCGCCCGATCCGTTAGCTTGATGCGACGCCTGATGCACGCTGTGAGCGAAGGGGATTTCTCGGCCTCGGTCGCCACGCGCGGGCGGGACGATCTGAGTCGCGTGATCGACGCCATGAACGGGATCAACGCCGAGATCAACCGTCGTTTCCGCGCCCTGGCGTCCGGCAGCAGCGCGGCGGTGATGGAGACGCTGCGGGAGGGCCGGATCTTTGCCGAGACCGGCGCCTACCGCCCCGTGCAGGTGCTGCGTGCGGGTGACATGCAATTCCCGCTCTTCTTCTTCATATTCGGCGTTGAGCTGTCGCGCCCCTTCTTTCCCCTCTTCGTTCGGGACCTGTACGACCCTTCGCTCGGGATCGACGCCTCCATTGCCATCGCCCTGCCGATGTCAGTGTGGGTCGTTGCAATGCTGGTCACAACGCCGTTCGCGCCCGGCCTGATTCGCCGCTTCGGCACACGCAATACATTGCTGTTCGGCATGGCGCCGACCAGCGTGGGCCTCATAGCAACGGCATTTGCAACCGGCTTCATCGAACTCGTCCTGCTGCGCTGCCTGACAGCCTCCGGCTTCGGGCTTGTTACTGCTGCGATTCTGGTCCGCCTCGCCGTGACCGCGCCGGAGCGGCGCCGGGCGCTCAATATCGGCGTGTTCGTTACCGCTATCGGGGGCGGCAGCATCTGCGCAACCGCTATTGGCGGCATCCTTGCCGAGCGCCTAGGTTACGAGAATACCTTCCTCATCGGGGCCGCGCTCGTCTTCGTCGCCATGTCGATTGCCTTCAGCTTCCTGTCGCCGGATGAAGGCGTGGGAGCCAGACTCGACGCCTCCGGCTCCCAGAGCAGGACATTGGGAATCTATGGCAATGCCAGATTTATGATGTTCATGGCGCTTTCAGCGCTGCCGTCGCGCATCGTGCTTACCGGTTTCCTTTTCTTCCTTGTGCCCCTCTATCTGGACTCGCTGGGCTTCGGCGGGGCCGCCATCGGGCGCACGATGATGGTCTATTTCCTGGTCTTGCTGATCATGAATCAGGCGGCGGCGGCAGTCGCCGACCGGCTCCAGAACCACGGCACCCTGATCGTCGCTGGCGGGATTTCCGCCGCCATAGGCTGCCTGCTGTTCGTTTCGACGACCGATACCCTGCTGCTGGCATGCGGCGTTGCGTTAATCGGGCTCGGCCAGTCCTTTGTTATGACGCCGCAGGTCGCCGCGCTGCCGATCTATTTCGGGCGCGAAACGGACGCGTTCGGCACCGGCCCCGTCACGGCGGCATTCCGGGTTGTGGAACGCGCTGGCAGCATAGCCGGCCCGCTGATCGCCGGGGCCGTCGTCGCCTTCGCCGGCCTTCAGCATGCGGGCATGCTGATCGGCTACGGCATAGCGGCCACGACGCTGCTGCTGGCCGTGCTGCTGGTTGCCGGGGTGTTTACCCGCCGGCGCTGACCATGGCCTCGATCAGGACCGGGCCGGGGCTCGAGAGCGCATCCCGATAGGCTTTGCGGAAGGCGGCCGGCGTTTCGGTCCGCACAGCAGCCATACCGAATCCTTCCGCAAGCCGTGTGGCATCGATGGGCGGATCGCGGAAATCCATGCCGATCGGCGCATCATTGTCATGAAACGCCTTCATCCGGTCCTTCAGGATGCGGTAGCCGCCATTATTGGCGATGACGAAGACCACCGGCAGCCGCGCATTGGCGGCCGTCCAGAGCGCCTGGATCGAATACATCGCGCTGCCGTCCCCGATAAGCGCCACCGTGCGTCGTCCGGGCTGCGCGACCTGCACACCGACCGCCGCCGCAATACCCCAGCCAATGCCGCCCGAGACATTGCCGAAATAGCTGTTTGCATCCCGGAGCGGCAGGAAGTCCAGAAGACGCGCGCCGGTCGTGATGCCTTCATCGACAACGATGCCGTCTTCGGGCAGCTCCTCGGCCAAGCACTTGCAGAGCCATGCCGGCGGGATCGGGCCCCTGTCTTCCGACACCGCCGCTACAGCCTCGCGCGCCTTGCGCCGGTTCGCGCTCCAATTTCCTTCGCCAAGTGCGGCGATCCGAGGCTGCCGGCCCGTGCCGAGCCTTTCCTCCAGCATCGGGTTCAGGGCCGCGAGCGTTTCCTTCACATCGCCCAGCGCGGCAATCTCGGCAGGATAGTTCTTGGCGAGCTCCCAATCCCTCAGGCCGATCTGGATGACAGCCATATGCCCGGGCAGCGGATCGGTTGCGCTCCAGACCGACATGCGCAGGAAATCGGCGCCGAGGCTGACGATCAGGTCGTAGGGCGCGAGCGTCCGGCGAACCTGAGGCTGGTTGCGGGTCAGCGCGCCCATGAAGCAGGGATGTTCAGAGAGGAAATGCGCGCCCTGGGGCACGCTCTGCTGATAGACCGGCGCGCCAAGCAACTCGGCGAAACGCGCGGCGGTGTCCAGCGCATTGCCGGTGGCGGTTTCATGGCCGGCGAGAATGACGGGATTCGCAGCCGCCGCGATTCGATCCGCCAACACCGCCAGCGCCTCGTCGGAGGGCCGGACACGGGAATCCACCCGCGTTGCCTGCCCGAGGTCGATGGCTTCATGCCGGTTCAGGATGTCTCCGGGCAGGGAGATGAACACGGGCCCGGTCGGCGGAGTCGTCGCAACCTTGGCGGCGCGGCGCAATATGCGGGGCAGATCCTCGATCCGGGAGACCTCCACGGCCCATTTGACCACCGGCTCGGCAATCGGTGTGAGCGGAGCGTAGAGGAGCGGCTCCGTCAGCCCGTGGCCCTGCTCCTGTTGGCCGGCCGTCACGATGATCGGCGAACCGCTCTGTGAGGCGGTGTAGAGCGCGCCGATGGCATTTCCCAGTCCCGGCGCGACATGGACATTGCAAGCCGCCAGCTTGCCGGACGCGCGCGCATAGCCATCCGCCATGGCGACGACCACCGATTCCTGCAAGCCCAGCACATAGCCAAGATCGGTCTGCTCGGTCAGCGCATGCATGATCGGCAATTCCGTTGTGCCCGGATTGCCGAAGAGATGCGTGACGCCTTCGTCCTTGAGCACTGCAAGGAAGGCGCTGCGGCCGCTGATCGTGTTTGAAGGGGAGGGCATCGGTTATTCGTATCCTTAATTCGACAAGGTGTTACAATGGATTGTGTTGAAACGCTTAGGCGGAAGACGAGGGGTGTCGTCTTCCGCCCACGGCTCGCGAGAAGGTTCAGGAAGCGAGGAAACCGCCATCCACATAGAGTTCGATCCCGGTGCAGTAGCTGCTGTCGTCCGACGCGAGGAAGAGCACTGCCTTCGCGACTTCATCCGCCCGCCCGTTGCGGCCCATCGGGACCCGGCGCAGCATTTTTTCGCGCACGACGGGGTCGGCGGTGGCGCCGGAGGTCCTCATGGGCGGCATTAGCCCCGGATGGATCGAGTTCGCCCGGATTCCCTCCGGCGCATGGCGCACCGCCAGCGATTTCGTCAATACGCGGATGGCGCCCTTCGACGCATTGTAGCCGTGATGGATGTTGTTCTGGCCGACCACGCCCGAGATCGACGAGATATTCACGATCACGCCGCCGCCCGCGGCCGCCATTTTCGGCACGAAATTCCGGCATCCGAGGAACGCTCCGGTGACATTGACGGCCATGAGGCTGTGCCAGGCGTCGAGGTCGAATGGATCGGCGTGGGCGCTGCCGCTGATCCCGGCATTGTTGACGAGAATGCCGGCATCCGGCCGGGCATCCGCGAGCCCTGCCCAGGACCCGTCGTCGGTTACGTCCAGATGATGGAACGAGGCCGTTCCGCCATCGCCCGCGATCTTCTCCGCCTGAGAGCGGCCCTCTTTGTCGAGGACGTCCGCGATGACGACATCCGCGCCCTCCGATGCCAGGAGTTCAGCGGTGACCGCCCCCATGCCCCAGGCGCCTCCTGTTACAATTGCGGTCTTGCCGGCAAGTTTCATCTTTCTTCTCCTGCACCAGGGTCCTGCTGAAGTCGGCGTTCATCATGGCGCAACAGCGAGCGCCCCGAAAGATGCGGCGCGACTGGAGCCGAGCGGCGCGACAGACCCCGAATCCTTCGATATGGTGACGGGCAGGTCCTTGGGTGCCGGTTGCCGGGCCCTCAAACGAGAGGAAGGCGATGCGGCGTGTCGCTGTCGCGCTTGTGGTGCTGGCCGTCGCCGTTTGCACCGCCGGGTATGGACAGGCGGAAGGTTTTGGCGTGTGGCTTTCTGAATTCCGCGCGGAGGCCGCCGGGGCGGGCATTTCGCCAGCCACATTGGATGCCGCGCTTACAGGCCTGAACCCGGTGGAAGAGGTGCTCAACCGCGACCGCAAGCAGCCGGAGTTCAAACTGACCTTCGAAAGCTACAGAGACCGCCTCCTCAAGCCGCAGAATATCGAGCGGGGCAGGGCGATGATGGCTGCGCATGCTGGACTGCTCGGCCGCGTATCGGACCGCTACGGCGTGCAACCGCGCTTCATTGTCGCAATCTGGGGCATTGAAACCCGCTACGGCGCCATAAAAGGCAATACGCAAGTGGTGCCGGCGCTTGCAACGCTTGCCTTCGACCGTCGCCGGTCGAGTTTCTTCCGGGCGCAGCTGCTGGATGCGCTGCGCATGGTGGACAAGGGTTATATCGAGCTTGCAGACATGAAGGGTTCCTGGGCCGGCGCGATGGGCCATCCCCAGTTCATTCCGTCCAGCTACCTTGCCTTCGCGCAAGATTTCGACGGCGACGGGCGGCGGGACATCTGGAATAATCTCGGCGATGTTTTCGCCTCAATTGCCAATTATCTCCGCCGGCATGGCTGGTCGGATGCACGCACATGGGGACGCGGAGTGCGGGTGCCGAGGACGATGAGGCAGGCATATGACTCGATGCGTTTCGGCGGGGCGAAAGGGTGCCGCGCGCTCCGGCAAGCGACCGGGCCACGGAGACTCGACGCCTGGCAGGCCGCCGGCCTGCGCCGCCTGTCCGGCGCCGCGCTGCCGGCGGTAACGATGGACGCAAGACTGCTGATGCCGGACGGCGCAGACGGCGCCGCCTTTCTCGTCTATCGCAATTATGAAAGCCTGTTGCGCTATAATTGTTCGAATCTCTATGCGCTGACGGTCGGTCTGTTGTCGGATGCCGTGGTAGGGCGTCGATGATCCGCATCTTCCCGCTGCTCATGGCCCTGGCGGTCTGCGCCTGCAGTTCGCCGGAGACGGTCAAGCGGACATCGACAAAAACCGGCGAGAAGAGCAACAAGGTCGCAGACAGGCCTCTCGGCGTCTCGGCGTCGCCCTACCGCCCGCTTACCCACAATGTCAGCAGCTACAAGGTCGGCGATCCGTACAAGATTGCCGAACGCTGGTACCACCCGAAGGAATACGAAACCTTTTCCGAGGCCGGCATCGCTTCGTGGTACGGACACAAATTTCACAGCCGTCAGACCGCCAACGGCGAAGTCTTCAACATGTATGCGATGACGGCGGCGCACCGCGTCCTGCCGCTGCCAAGCGTGGTCCGGGTTACCAATCTCAGCAATGGCCGCAGCGTGATTGTGCGCATCAACGACCGCGGCCCCTATGCGCATGAGCGCATTATCGACCTTTCGCTCGCCGCGGCGGAGAAGATCGGCTTTCGCCGCAAGGGGGTCACGAGGGTTCGGGTTGAACTGCTGCCGGAGCTGAGCCAGCGGGTCGCCCGAATAGCCAGAAACGGCGGGGGCGCCCGGAAACAGGACCGCCTTGTGACGGAATTTGCGAGAGGCGGAAGCCCTCCGCCCCGGGCGGGAATTTACTATGTTCAGGCCGGCACGTTCCGTGATCGCAAGAATGCCGAGATCATGGCGAACACATTGAAGGAGCATTTCGACAGCGTAAAGATCCACACCGGCAAGACGAATAGCGGCAAGGTCCTCTACCGGGTCCGCGTCGGGCCCGAAAGCACCAGGCAGTCGGCAGCGGCGCTTCAGGCTCGCGTGCAGGCGCGAGGACCGCGGGACGCATTCATAGTCCGTTCGGCAGGATAGGAGGGGTTTTTCATGCGGTTCATCGCTTCCGTGATTCTGGTGTGCCTGATTCTCGCCGGCGGTGCGCGGGCCGACACGACGATTGCGCCGACTGCCATTGTGATGGACGGGACGACCGGGACGGTGCTGCTCGAAAAGAACGCGGACCAACCTCTGCCACCGGCGTCGATGAGCAAGCTGATGACGGTGCTCATGGTCTTCGAGCGGCTGAAGGCCGGCGTCCTCTCGCTGGACCAGACCTTCCCGGTCAGCCGCAAGGCCTGGAGGATGGGCGGCTCCAAGACCTTTGTGCGCGTCAACACCCGCGTTTCCATCGCCGACCTGCTGCGCGGCGTCATCGTGCAATCGGGCAATGATGCTTCAATCGTTCTTGCGGAAGGGATTTCCGGCAGCGAGGAAGCGTTCGCGAGGGCCATGACGGCG